>Ga0075425_100002755_pt1 | contig 17630 bp, 16 predicted proteins | sample SoiMethybrSBSTD4_FD_75300 | JGI IMG/M metagenome (GOLD analysis project Ga0075425, IMG submission 75300) | Bulk soil microbial communities from a Populus tree surrounding site in Tennessee, USA - Soil MetaG P. TD hybrid SBSTD4 | ecosystem: Environmental > Terrestrial > Soil > Tree plantation... | reverse complement strand
GCTCGACAGCCGTTGGGCCGGCTCGGGACCCCTGACGAGATCGCGGAGGCGGTCGCCTACCTCGCCTCCGATGCCGCGGGCTTCGTGACGGGAAGCGTGCTCGTGATCGACGGCGGGCTAACGGCGGCCTGATGCTCGCGCTCGTCGCGCAGCCGGGGCATGCGCACACAACCCGCATCGAGGAGGTTCCGGCCGTCCGGGCGCGCGAGGGCGAGGTGCTCGTCCGCACCCTCGAGGTCGGCGTCTGCGGCACCGACCGCGAGATCTCAGAGGGCCTGTTCGGCATCGCACCTAAGGGCGAGTCGGTGCTCGTGCTCGGGCACGAGGCGCTGGCCGTCGTCGAGCGAAGCGGATACGGCTTTACGCGAGACGAGCTCGTCACCGCAACCGTCCGCCGCTCGTGCGGCCATTGCCTCGCCTGCGCGGAGGACTCGCCGGACTCCTGCCTGACCGGCGACTACAGCGAGCGCGGAATCACGCGCCTGCACGGCTACGCCCGCGAGCTCGTCGCGGAGGATCCGGCGCAACTGGTCGCGATTCCGAAGTCACTCGGCCGCCTCGGAGTGCTCGCAGAACCGACGTCGATCTGCGAGCGGGCCCTCCGACATGCTCGGGCGATCGGCGGCCGGCAGCCGTGGCAGCTCGAACGCGCGCTCGTCCTCGGCGCAGGCGCGGTCGGCCTCCTGATGACCTACCTCCTCCGCCTCGCGGGCGTGGATGTGTGGACCGCATCGCTCGAGCCCGAGAACGACCTCGTCGAGCACTCCGGCGCGACCTACGTCTCGACCCAGGACGACGACCTGTCCGAGCTGGGTAAGTTCGACCTCGTCGTCGAAGCGGCCGGCAACGCCCAGCTGATGGCGCGCACGCTGGGTCAGCTCGGCCGCAGCGGAGTCGCTTGCATCCTCGGGATCGACCCCCGCCGGCAGACCGTCGAGATCGACGGACGGGTCCTGGGTGTGGACCTGATCCTCGAGAACCGCGTCCTCTTCGGAAGCGTCAATGCGCAGCGCCGGGACTTGCTGGCAGCGGTCGCCGATCTCGACCGGGCGCGGGAGCGCTGGCCGGAAGCGCTGGAGCGTTTCGTCAACCTTCGGGTCGACCTCGATCGCTTCCAGGAAGCCTTCGAACATCGCGGCGGCAAGGCCACGCTCGTGCTCTCCGACGACTAGCGGATCAGGCGGATAGGCCTGCGGCGTCGAGCGCCCGCCGCGCGAGCGCTTCGTCGACCTCGCCCGGCAAGCCGCTCACTCCGACGGCCCCGATTCGTGTCTCCCCGTCGAACGCCGCGAGGCCGCCGAGGAAGAAGGTGAAGAACGGGTCGAAGCTCGCGCGCTCGACAGCGTCGTCTCGCGCCTTCACCGCCAGCTCTCTCGTCGAACGTGCGTCGCTGCGGGCGGCGGTGTACGCCTTCCGCTGCGCATTCAGGCGCGTGTCCGGCGCGGCGCCGTCCATGGTCGCGGCCGCGACGAGCTCCCCGTGCGAATCCGCGACGAAGACCGAGACCGGGCCTGACGCCTCCCGAACGACGAAATCGACGACCGCCTGGGCGTCGGCGAGCTTCACGAGGCGATTGTACGGCCGGCCACGCAACGGCGAAAAAGTGCTGTAGTTCAGCTCGATGCCTTTCGTTCCGGCCCGTCTCGCACGGCGCGCCCTGGTCCTTCTGGTTGCCTCCGCCGTCGCCGGGTTGGCCACGGCAGCCGCGCCTGGCGGACCCGCCGCTTCGAGCTTCGGCTTCGAAGGGATCCGCCTGAAGAACGTCGCGGGTCAGGTCGGTCTCGCCTTTCGTCAGGGCGCGTTTCGCTTCGGAGTGTCGCCCGACCCCGCGGCGGAGACCGGCGGGGGACTGTGCGCGCTCGACTACAACAACGACGGCTGGGTCGATCTCTTCGCCGTGAACTCGTACTCGCAGGCGAACTTCGGCCAGTGGGAGAAGCGCGGCGGGCTTCCGCGCAGCGCGCTGTTCAGGAACACGAGGGGCCGCTTTCGGAACGTGACCCGCGCCTCGAGAGCGGGGCTCGCGGTCCGTGGCCAGGGCTGCGTCGCCGCAGACTTCAACGCGGACGGCCACACCGACCTCTTCGTCACCGCCGACGGACGGAACAAGCTGCTCTGGAACAACGGCAACGGCACGTTCACCGAGGGCGCGTGGGCCGCCGGGATCAGGGCACATGGCTGGTACACCGGCGCGTCGGTCGCAGACGTGAACGGCGACGGCCGTCCCGACCTCTTCGTCGCGGGCTACGCCGACCCGAACATTCCGCTCCCGGGCTCCGCCGCAGGTTTCCCCAACAACGTGTCCGGCGTTCGCGACCTCCTCTATCTGAACGTCGGCCGCAACAGGCGCGGTCGCTCGCGCTTCCGCGAGGTCGGCGTTCAGGCAGGTCTCGAGGCCGCGCGATTCGACCACAGCCTCGGCGCAGTCTTTTCCGATTTCACCGGCAACGGCCGTCCCGATCTGTACGTCGCCAACGACGGTGACCCCAACCGGCTGTACGAGAACATCCCCTGGCCCGGCGGGAGGAAGGCGGACCCGGCCGGCCTGGGGTTCCGCTTCGAGGAGCGCGCAGCCATCGCCGGTGTCGCCGACCCGGCTGCCGGGATGGGCGTCGCGGCTGCCGACTTCAACGGCGACGGGCGGAGCGACCTCTTCGTCTCGAACTCGCGCGGGCAGGGCCATGCCGTCTACGCGGGTCAGCCGCCGCTTGCGTCCGGCTCGTCGTTCAAAGACGTCCGCACCGCGTTCGGGCCGGCGTTCGGGAAGACCTTCACCGGCTGGGGTGCCTCCTGGGTCGACCTCGACCTGGACGGCTATCCCGACCTCGTGCTTGCCAACGGCGACATTCCGGTGACGAGGCTCGCCCGGAACGTGCAGCCGATCCAGGTGCTCGAGAACCTCGGCGGCCCGCCGGGATCTCCACCTCACTTCACCGACGGGACCGCGCTCGTCGGCGGAGACGCCCTCCCCCGCGTCGTGGGCCGCGGCCTCACGACGGCCGACTTCGACAACAACGGCCGCATGGACATCGCCATCAACACGATCGGCGGAAAGCTGCAGCTCCTGCGGCCGACGGGAGTTGTGGGCCACTGGCTCGCGGTGCGCCTCGCCAGGTTCTCGCCGGGAGCGCTCGTCACCGCGGTCCTGCCCGACGGTCGCCGGCTGGTGCGCGAGGTGGAAGCCGGCTCGAGCTACCTCTCGTCCGAAGATCCGCGCGTGCACTTCGGGCTCGGCGCGGCGACGAGCGTGAGCCGGCTCATCGTTCGCTACCCGGACGGTCGCACCGTGTCTCGGGCGAACGTTCCGGCCGACCGCATCGTCGTCGTCCACCGACCGAGACGCGCGGCCGCTGCACCTCCGGGCCGGCGCCTTTCCGGCACTGCGCCGTACTTGATCGACGGGTGTGCCCGGGCCGACCTGCAGGGGCGCTCGGTCGCCCGCGTGTGGGACGAGGCGATGCTCGACGCCATCAGACGGGACCTGCCCGCGCCGACCACTCACGCGCGGAACCTCTTCGACGTGTCGGCAGCGATGTGGGATGCCTGGGCGGCCTACGACCCGGCGGCGGACGGCTACTTCGTCGCGGAGAAAGACAAGGCTCCCGACGTCGAGGCTGCTCGCGAGACCGCGATCAGTTACGCGGCCTACCGCGTGCTGCTCTGGCGCTACTCGTACGGCGCCAACATGCAGGTGACGTTCGACGAGCTCGGCCGGGTCATGCGCTCGCTGTGCTACCGCATCTCGTTCACGAGCACTAAGGGTCACTCGCCGGCCGCACTCGGCAATCGCATCGCGGCTGCGGCGATCCGGTTCGGCAGGAAGGACGGCTCACTCGAGCGACTCCACTATGCGGACGAGAGCTACGTCCCGGTCAATGGTCCCCTGGTCGTCTCCCAGCCCGGGACGGCGATGCACGATCCGACCTTCTGGCAGCCGCTCGCCCTCGATCAGAACGTCGCGCAGAACGGGATCACGGTGCCCGGAAAGGTGCAGGCCTTCATCGGCGCTCAGTGGGGGCATGTGCGGGGGTTCGCCCTGCCTCGCTCGAAGACGGGAGTGCCGATCGACCCGGGCCCCCCACCGATCGGGACGCCCGCGAGCGCGGCCTACAAGCAGGCCGCCGTCGACGTCATCCAAAGGAGCGCGGACCTCGATCCGACGGACGCGCAGACGATCGACATCGGGCTCGATGCCCTGGGCAACAATCCGCTCGGGACGAACGACGGCCACGGGTACCGGGTGAACCCGGTCACCGGCAAGCCGTACGCGCCCGAGCGCGTCCCGCGCGCAGACTTCGCGCGGATCCTCGCCGAGTTCTGGGCGGACGGCCCCAACTCGGAGACGCCGCCCGGGCACTGGAACGTCATCGCGAACCAGGTGTCCGACTCGCAGCAGTTGGCGGGTCGGATCGGCCCGGGCACCGCGAACCGGCTGCGTTGGGACGTGAAGCTCTACTTCGCACTGAACGGCGCGGTGCACGATGCCGCGATTGCGGCCTGGGGGCTCAAGCGCAAATACCAGTCGGTGCGCCCGATCTCGATGATCCGCTATCTCGCGAGCCACGGGCAATCCAGCGACCCCGGCCTCCCCTCGTACGACCCGGAGGGCTTGCCGTTGATCCCGGGGCTGATCGAGCTCATCACCCCCGCCTCGGCGGCGCCGGGGCAGCGCCACGCGGCTCTCGCAGGTCATGTGGGCGAGATCGCGATTCGGACGTGGCGCGGTCCCCCGAGCGACCCGGCCCAGGACGGCGGCGTCGGCTGGATCCTCGGGGAACGCTGGGTGCCCTACCAGAAGGCCACCTTCGTGACGCCCGCCTTCCCGGGGTTCGTCTCCGGCCACAGCACGTTCAGCCGCGCGGCCGCGGAGGTCCTTGCGGCGTACACGGGCAGCCCGTACTTCCCGGGAGGCGAGTTCACGCAGACCTTCGCTCCCGGGTACCTCAAGTTCGAGCGCGGGCCGACCAGGCCGCTGACGCTCCAGTGGGCGACGTACTACGACGCCGCCGACCAGGCCGGGATCTCGCGCATCTACGGCGGCATCCACATACCGGCCGACGACTTCGCCGGCCGCCGGATCGGGTCGAGCATCGGCAAGCAGGCGTGGGCGCTGGCCGAGCGCTACTTCTCGGGCACCGCTCGCTGAGGAGTCAACGCCCGGAGCGAACCTGCAGCCGGCGGGCGATCGTGTCGAGCGTCACGGCGAGCAAGAGGATGACGCCGGTGACGATGTAGATCGTCCCGGTTTTGTAGCCGGCCGTGTTGAGGCCGTTCGAGACGGTGGCGATGACGAGCGCGCCGATGAGCGCGCTGCGCACCTCACCCCGACCGCCGAAGAGGCTAGTTCCGCCGATCACCGCCGCAGAGATGGCGTCGAGGAGCAGCGTGCCGCCGCCCACGTTGAGGTCGACCGAATTGAGACGCGCGGCGAGGAGCACTCCTCCCACTCCGGCCATCGCGCCGGAGATCATGAAGACGATGATGCGGATACGCGCGACGTTGATGCCGGCACGACGAGCCGCTTCCGCATTGCCGCCGACGGCGTAGACGTGGCGGCCGAACGGGGTTCGCTTGGCGAGATACGTCAACGCAATGAGGAAGATGACGACGAGGACGCCGGCCAGCGGTAGTCCGTTCGGGACACTGGCGTGATTGGAGATCGCCACCGTTCCGAAGGTCGCGAGCGCGACGCCGGCGACCTTGGCCGCGATGATCCAGAGATTTCCGATCGCCACGCCGGCACGGCGCTTGGCGATGAGGCTGGCAGTTGTGCCGAGGGCGTAAAGACCGGTGACGATCCCCGCGATGATCCAACCGTTCCTGGACGTGAAGAAGTAGTTGGCCGTGTCGTTGATCCAGGCGTCCTGGATGACGATCACGCCCTTGATCTCGAGGACCTGCAGGATCACTCCCTGCCAGATCAGTAGGCCCGCAAGCGTGACGACGAACGAGGGCACGCCGACGAGGGCGACGACCGAGCCCTGAGCGCCCCCGATGACCGTGCACAGACCGACCGCGATCAGGATGGCGACGAGCCCGGGGTACGCATGGCCGCTCCCTGGAAGCTGAAACTCCGCGACAGTCAGCGCAGCGATCCCGCTCAGGTACCCGATCGAGAGGTCGATCTCACCGAGCAGAAGGACGAAGACCACGCCGAAGGCAAGCATTGTCAGTCCGGCCATCTGGACGATGATGTTGTTGAAGTTGTCGGCGGTGAAGAAGTTCGTCGCCTTGAAGCTGAAGAAGACGACGATGAAAGCGAGTCCGATGACGATCGGCAGGATGCCGAGGTTCCCGGTGCGCACGTTGTCGTACGCCCGGCGCCAGAGCCCTACCTGGACACCAGCTTCGTCTCCTTCGGGGAGACCGATTCCCGGTGCCGCTACGTCGACGTCCGTGCTCACGACGCCAGCTCCGGCGCTGCCTCGGGAATCCCGGCGACCTTGGTCGGAATCCCGGCGGTGATCGCCTGCACGATCTCCTGCTGATTGGTCTTCTCGCGCTCGTAGACACCGACGTCGCGGCCGAGACGCAGAACGGTGATGCGCGTTGCCACCTCGAAGACGTCGTGCAGGTTGTGCGAGATGAGCACGACGGCAAGGCCTTGCTCGCCCAAGCGTTTGACGAGCTCGAGCACCTGGCGGGTCTGGGCGACGCCGAGTGCGGCGGTCGGCTCGTCGAGAATGACGAGCTTGGAGTTCCAGAGCACGGCCTTGGCGACGGCGACCGACTGCCGCTGGCCGCCCGACAACGACGCAACCGGCTGGCGGATCGAGCGGATGGTCGTGACGGACAAACCTCTGAGAGTCTCGGCCGTGCGCTGCTCCATCGCCGGCTCTTTCAAGCGCCAGAGCAGGTCGCGCTCCTCGCGACCCAGAAACATGTTCTGGACGACGTCGAGATTGTCGCACAGCGCAAGATCCTGGTAGACGACTTCGATTCCCAGTCGGGACGCCTCCTTCGGGCTGTGGATGTGCACGGGCTTCCCGTCGAACAGAATCTCGCCGCTGTCGGGCGCGTGGATGCCGGCCACGGTCTTGACCAGAGTCGACTTGCCCGCGCCGTTGTCGCCGACGAGCGCCATGACCTCGCCGGCGCGCACCTCGAAGTCGACATCGGCGAGTGCCTGCACCGATCCGAACGACTTCGAGATACCGCGGAGCTCCAGGATCGGCGTGTCGGTCACCGTGTCACATTTCCTACCACAATGGAGTGGTGGAGGCGCCCAGGAGGCGCCCCCACCAACGGTCACTGCTCTTTCGTTCGGCCTACTTGCAGAACTGCGCGAACTCGCCGACGCAGACGTCGGTCTTCTTCAGGAACTTGTCCTTGAAGAGCCTCGTGTAGTTCGCCTTCGTGATCGAGACGACCGGGATCTGGACGGTCGGCTCCTTCTTGCTGCCGTTCTTGCGGAACCCGTTGACCCCGGGCACCTTCTTGTGCTTGAGCAGCGCGACGGCCGCGGCAGCAGCAGCGTTGGCCTCGTCGGGCACGTACTTGTAGACGGTCATCGTCTGCCAGCCCGAGATGATGTTCTGCACGCCCTGCACGGTCGCGTCCTGTCCCGAAAGGGCGATCGGCTTCAGCTTCTTCGCCTTCAGGGCAGCGATCACGGCGCCCGCGATGCTGTCGTTCGCAGCGATGGCGCCGTCGATCTTGTTGCTCGTCTGCAGCAGCATCTGCTCGAAGATCGGCTGCGCGTTCGTCGCCAGCCAGAGCGGCACGAACTTCTGCGGGCCCTTGGTCAGCTTGCCGCTCTTGAACAGCGGATTCAGAACCGCGTCGTTCCCGCTCTTGAACCAGAACGCGTTCTGATCGGTCGGGCCGCCCCAGAGCTCGGCGACAACGGGCTTCGACTTGCCCTTGAGGGCGTTGACGACGCCCTTGGCCTGGGCCGCGCCGACTGCCTTGCCGTCGAAGCTGACGTAAACCTTGGCCACCCCGCCCACGACCTGGCGGTCGTAGTCGATCGACGAGCCGCCCGCCTTCGCGAACTTCTTCTCGATCGCGATCGACGTGCCCTGTGCGATGTCGGTGACGATGGCCACCTTCGCGTGGCGGGACAGACACGAATCCGCCTGCGAGACCATCTTCTGCGGGTCGTTCAACGCGTTCGTGATCGAATAGGTCACCTTGGCCTTCTTCAGGGCCTTGGCGAAGTCAGGCGCGTCGAACTGCTGCCACCGGACGGACGACTTCGTGTCCGGAAGCAGAACGCAGACCTGGATGTTGGCGGAGTTCCTGGCGGTCGCGCCAGTCGCCACCACAGCGAGGACGACGCCGACCAGGATCACGACCGCCGCCGACCTTCGAAAGAGTCGTTGCACTGCAAGCCTCCTAGATGAGATCCCACGACTCTAGTACGAATTCGACCACCTTTGAGGGTGGCTTTGGGGGTGTTTTTTCGGTTCGTGACTCTCGTCACAGCCCTTCGGCGTGCGTACTATCGCGCGAAATGGCTGAGATCGGCGTCGGCATGCTCGGGTACGCGTTCATGGGGAAGGCGCACTCGAATGCGTTCCGCAAGGTCGAGTATCTGTCGTGGCCGCCGCCGCTCGTGCCTCGGCTCGTCGCGATTGCGGGGCGGAACGAGGATGCGGTCGCGGAGGCCGCGCGCCGGTACGGCTACGAGCGGTGGACGACCGATTGGCACGACATCGTGACAGACGAGCGGATCGGGCTGTTCGACAACGGTGGCCCCAACTCGCTCCACGCCGAGCCGACGATTGCCGCCGCCGAAGCGGGCAAGCACGTGCTGTGCGAGAAACCTCTCGGGCGCACGGCCGACGAGAGCCACGAGGTCTGGCGGCGCGTCGCCGCGACGGGTGTCAAGCATCTGTGCGGTTTCAACTACCGATTCGTTCCGGCGGTGCGGCTCGCGCGCGAACTGATCGACGGTGGCGCACTCGGAGAGCTCCGCCACTTCCGCGGTCGTTACCTGCAGGACTGGGGCGACGATCCGACGCTCGACACGTGGCGCTTCGATCCGGACCAGGCGGGCTCTGGTGCGCTCGGCGACCTCGGCACGCATGTGATCGACCTCGCCCGCTACCTCGTCGGCGAATTCAGCTCGGTCGCCGGCCTCGTGAAGACATTCGTCCGTGATCGTCGCGTGGACGACGCTATCGAGGCGGCCGTCGAGTTCGCGAACGGAGCGGTCGGAACGATCGAGTCGACGCGCCTTGCACTCGGGCGGCGCAACGCGTTTCAGTGGGAGATCAACGGCTCCCGCGGCTCGCTCTACTTCGACATGGAACGCATGAACGAGCTGCAGGTCTTCCTCGACGGCGAGGAACGGACACGGGGATTCCGGACGGTGCTCGTAACAGAGGCGGACCATCCTTTCATGGACCTCTGGTGGCCGCCGGGGCACATCATCGGCTGGGGCGACACCTTCGTACACGAGGTGCATCACCTCCTGCGCTCGATCGCCGACGGTAGCGACGTCGCACCGCACGGCGCGACGTTCGAGGACGGCTACCGCGCCTCGGAGATCGGAGAGGCGATCGTGCGATCGAGCGCGAACGGCCGCCGCGAGCAGCTGACATTCCGCAGCCTGTGACCGCGCTGGCGTCAGTCGAGCGCGATCTGCGTGCGGCGGTCACCGCAGATGTGCTCGCGCCGACTTCCGCATACCTGACGGACATGACCGAGGCGCGTGGGCTCCACGGTCGCGCCGACGCGGTCGCGCTGCCGCGGTCGGCAGATGAAGTCGCCGAGGTCGTCGCCTGGTGCTACGAGCGCGATGTGCCGATCGTTCCGCGGGGCGGTGGTACCGGCTATGCGGGTGGTTCCGTCGCGCTCGACGGCGGAGTCGTGCTGTCGCTCGAGCGGCTCGACCGCGTGCGCTCCTTCGATCCGCTTCTCTGGCGCATCGAGGTCGAGGCCGGCCTGCGAACGTCCGAGGTGCGGCGCGTCGCGCGCGAGGGCGGGCTCCTCTTTGCACCAGATCCCGGCGCGGCCGAGCAGTCCCAGATCGGCGGCAACATCGCGACGAACGCGGGCGGGCCGCACGCGTACAAGTACGGCGTCACCGGTGCGTGGGTGATGGGCCTCGAGGTGGTCGTCGCGCCGGGCGAGCTCGTGCGGTTCGGCGGTCCCGTGCGCAAGGACGTCGCCGGCTACGACCTGAAGCATCTGCTGGTCGGCTCCGAGGGAACGCTCGGGGTGATCACGTCCGCGTGGCTTCGCCTCACGCCGGCGCCCGAGGCGGCGTGGCCGGTGATCGGCTTCTTCGACGGGGTGCGCGCCGGCGCGGCAGCGATCGAGCGCGTGGTCGGCTCCGGACTCCCCGCGGCCGCGCTCGAGTACCTCGACTCGGAGACGATGCGCTACGCCGGGACGACGTTTCCCGGCGAGGTGCCTGCGGGTGCGTTCGCGGTGCTCGCGGAGGCCGACGGATCACGCGACGAGGCCGAGCGCGTTCGCAACGACCTGCTCGAGGTGCTCGGCGAGGACGCGCTTGCGCTGTACGCGCCGGAGACGGCAGAGGAGATCGCGGCGCTCTGGCGCTGGCGCGACGGCCTTGCGCTCGTCGTCGACGCACAGCGCGGCGGGAAGGCGAGCGAGGACATCGCCGTCCCGCTCGACCGCCTCGGCGAGGCGATCGAGGCATCGCTCGAAGCCGGCAAGCGGTTCGGCATTCCCGCCGCGTCGTGGGGGCACGCCGGCGATGGGAACCTGCACACGACGTTTCTGCTCGCCGGCGACGACGAGCGCGAGCTCGCGCTCGCACCGCAGCTGTCCGAGGCGCTGTTCGAGCTCGCCCTGCGGCTCGGCGGGACGATCTCGGGCGAGCACGGCGTCGGCTTCGTCAAACGCAATTGGCTCGAGCGGCAGCTCGGGCCGCGCGCGTTCGAGCTGCACACCGCGATCAAGCGCGCGTTCGATCCGCAGAACCTCCTCAACCCCGGCAAGAAGGCGTGATCGAGGAGATTCGCCCCGGCCTGAAGCGCTGGGCGGGCCCGCATCCCGAGTTCGATCCGACCGAGGCCGACCTGGACGCCTCGTACACGGACGTCGCGAGCGCTCTCTTCCACGCCGAGGGCGCATTCGTGTTCATCGATCCGCTGATCCCGGGCGAGCTCTGGCCGGAGCTCGACGCGGAGGTGACGGGAAGCGGGAAGCCGGTCGTCGTCTTGACGACGATCTTCTTCCACGAACGGAACCGCGACGACGTCGCGCGGCGCTACGGCGGACGGATCGGCGGTGACGTTGCCGGTGTCCGCGCCTTCAGCGCGGAGCGGGCCGACGAGGCCGCCTACTGGTTGGAGCAGCCGCGCGCCGTGGTGTTCGGCGACGCGGTGCTGGGCGACCAGAACGGCGGCCTGCGCATCACGCCGTGGGCACGGAATGCCGAAGGGCTCGAGAAGACCCGGCAGGCGCTGCTGCCTCTGCTCGACCTGCCGATCGAGGTCGTCCTCCCCGCGCACGGAAGTCCCGTGCTGTCGAACGGGCGCGACGCGCTCGCGCGCGCACTCGAGCCGTGATCCGCAAGCTGCTCGTCGCCAACCGCGGCGAGATCGCGTTGCGCGTCTTCCGCACCTGTCGCGAGCTCGGGATTGCGACCGTTGCCGTCGTCGCGCCCGACGACAAGGGCTCGCTGCACGCGCGCTCGGCGGACGAGACGGTCGACATCGCCAGCTACCTCTTCTCGGAGGAGCACATCCGCGCCGCGAAGCTGACGGCCGCCGACGCCATCCATCCGGGCTACGGCTTCCTGGCCGAGAACGGCGACTTTGCAGAAGCCGTCAATGCGGCCGGGCTCGTCTGGATCGGCCCGTCGCCCGAGGCATTGCGCGCGGGCGGCGACAAGCTCGAGGCCAAGCGGATCGCGCAGGCGGCGGGAGTCCCGGTCGTGCCCACGGGCGAGCCGGACGAGGTCGGCTACCCCCTCGTCGTCAAGGCGGCCGCGGGGGGCGGCGGACGAGGCATGCGCGTCGTGCGCTCGCCGGGCGAGCTCGACGAGGCGCTCGACGCGGCGCGCCGCGAAGCGAAGGCGGCGTTCGGTGACGACCGCGTCTTCTGTGAGCGCTACGTCGAGCGCCCGCACCACGTCGAGATCCAACTGCTGGGCGCACGCGCCATCGGTGAACGCGATTGCTCGATCCAGCGGCGCCATCAGAAGGTGCTCGAGGAGGCGCCGTCGCCGGCGGTCGACGACGCGCTGCGGGCGGCGATCAGCGAAGCGGCCTCTGCGTTCGCGCGCGCGGTCGGCTACGAGAACGCCGGGACGGCGGAGTTCATGGTCGAAGGCCGCGACTTCTACTTCCTGGAGCTGAACGGGCGTATCCAGGTCGAGCACCCGGTCACGGAGCTCGTGGCAAACATCGACCTCGTGCGCGCGCAGTTGCGCATCGCGTCTGGAGAGGACGTGTCTGAGGGACTGTCCTCAAGACACGGCCACGCCATAGAGGTCCGGCTCTACGCCGAGGACCCGCGCACGTTCTTCCCTCAGACGGGACGGATCGAGCGGCTGCGTCTGCCGAGGGAGGTTCGCGTCGACGCCGGCGTCGAGGAAGGCGACGTGATCGGCATCGCCTACGACCCGATGATCGCGAAGCTGATCGCGCACGGGACGACGCGCACCGACGCGCTCGACGCGTTGCGCGCGGCGCTGGACGAGACCGAGGTCTCGGGGGTGACGACGAATCTGCCGTTCCTGCGCTGGCTCGTCTCGCATCCGGCCGTGCGCGCGGGCGAGACGACCACCGCCTTCCTGGTCGAGCACCCGCCTCTGTCTCGACCACCCGTGCGCGAAGCCCCGGCCGCGTGGCGCCGGCCGTTCCGCCTGAACCTCCCCCCTCCCGCCCCCGCGCCGCCTCCGGACGTCGACGCGGCGGCCGCCGACCATTCGGGGCCGGGCGGCGAGCAGAGCGCTGTCGTCGCGCCCATGCCCGGGACGGTGATCAAGCTGCTCGTCAGCGCCGGCGAGGAGGTGCGAGCGCGGCAGCCACTCGTCGTGCTCGAGGCGATGAAGATGGAGACGCCGTTGACCTCACCGTACGCGGCGACCGTGCGCGCGGTTCACATCGCCGAAGGCGATCGCGTCGCGGGCGGCGCGCTCCTCATCGAGCTCGAGGAATAGGCAGCGAGCACGCCGACGATGCCGACCACCATCGCCGCAAGCAGGCCCCAGAACCAGCCGGCGTTGCCGACAGGCTTGACGACCATGTTCACGACCACGGCGATGAGGATCACGAGCTCACAGCGCGAGATCAGCAGAATCCGGGTGATCCGAGCCTGAGCCGCCGGCGACTCCGGCCCTTCGGCCTCGACGATCTTCGCGATGCGTCCGCTTTCCGGGCCGAGAAAGCCGGCCCCGACGATGAACGACAGGGTCCAGGCGATCAGCCCGAAGACGATCCAGTTCTGACCCCAGGAGAGATCGAGGTTGATCATCATCCCGATCCCCCCGAGCAGCAGCACCCAGGTCGCCGGGATGAACACGCGCATGCCGACGACCTCGGTGTCCTGCGGCCGCGACGACGTGCAGGGACTTGAAGAACGTGTACCACGTCATGCCGCAGTTCCTTCTTGAAGGATTTAGAAGAGCTTCTGGAGCTTCATCGCGGCGCCCATGTCTCCTTTGACCTTGAGCTTTCCGGTCATATAGGCGCTCGTGGCATTCTGCTCGCCGCTGACGATCTTGTCGAACGTCTCCTCGGACGTCGTGATGGTGACGTCGGCGTCCTGCGCACCCTCCATCACCTTGACGTTGCCGTCCTCGACGTCGACCTTCCACTTCCCCGCGCCGTCGATGTCGAACAGGTAGGAGTTGTTCATTCCTGCCGTCTTCGACGGGTCGATGCGCGTCGGCAGCGTGTCGAAAAACTCTCTGACGCTCACGGAAATAACCCTACCTCAGCCGGTTCGAGCCGTTCGCGCGTGCGAGCGGGCGGGAGCATGAACGCGAGCACGCTCGCGACGAGCGGCGCTGCGGCGGCGACGAAGAGCGCCGTGCGTAGGGTCGTCGCGTCGGCGAGGCCGCCGAGCGCAACTGCCGCGACCCCGCCGAGCCCGACGGACAGGCCGATGACGAGCCCGGACGCGGTGCCGAGGTGACGCGGCATGTACTCCTGCCCCATCACCATCGTCACGCCGAACGTCCCGACGACGCACGTTCCGACCAGCGCGAGCGCGATCGTGCCCGGCACGCCTCCCACCAGGATGAACACGAGTGCCAGAGGACCGGTCGCGAGGACGCTGGCCAGCAGGACCGTCCGCGGCCCGAACCGATCCGCCAGCGGACCGAGCGCAAGGGTCCCGACGCCGCCGGCGAAGAGCATCAGCGCGAGCAGGTGGTTGCCGTGCGACTTCGAGTGGCCGAGCGAGACCTCCCACAGCGGCACGAACGTGATCAGCCCGAACCACGCGACGCTGCGCAGCGCGATCACACCCAACAGCAATGTCATCGCGGCGGTGTCGTCGCGTCCCGCCGCTGCTCGGGTGGTGCCGGCCCCCGGGACGAACCCGCGCAGATAGGACGCGCCGACGAGGAGTGCGAGCGCGACCGCAATTCCCGGCACGGCGAGGATCAAGCCGCCGCGAAGGCCGAACGCCACGACCACCGCCGTCGTCGCGAGGGGGCCGACGCCGAAGCCGAGGTTGCCTCCGATCGAGAACCAGGACATCCCGCTCGCGCGCTTCCGGCCACTGACGAAGCCGGCGAACTTCGAGCCCTCCGGATGGTAGGCGGCGCTGCCCAGTCCGGAGACCAGCACGAGCACGAGCACCAGCCAGTAGCTCGGAGCGTCGGCTGCGAGCGCGATCCCCATGCCTGCGACCGCGACGCCTGCGGGCAGCAGCCACATCGCTCCGCGGCGGTCCGACCAGAGCCCGAACAGCGGCTGGATCAGGGACGAGGACGCCTGGGACGCGAGGATCACGGCGCCGACAGCGGTGTACGAGAGCGAGAAGCGGTCCTTCAGGAAGGGCAGCAGCGCAGGCAGCGCGCCGTTCGAGAAGTCCGTCGCGAAATGGCCACTCGACAGCAGCGCCATCGCGCGGCGATCGATATTCGGTCGCACGTCCTCGGAGGCTAGTAGGCGTCAAGCCGCGCCGCGCGCCACCCAGGCCTTCGCCGAGACGACGAAGGGTGGCTCCGGCAGTCTTTCCCTGCAGAGCTCGCGCAATGCCGTGCGCCGGTCGGGCTCGAGGCCGGCGACGTGCGCACCCGACGGGGCGACGCCGAGCGTGAACGGCTCCCACCAGTCCTCGAACGTGGCGTGCTCGACGTCCACCGCGACGGCACTGTCGACGATGTCGCCGATTCCAGCCGCGCGGAAGAGGTCGGCAAGGTGGCCGGCCCTGCTGCCGGGGCAGACAGACCCGGTCTCGACCTCAGGATCGAGCGCTTGGGCGGCATCCCAGAACGGACCGATCGGGCCGCCGTCGGTGAAGTCCCACACGCAGGCGGCGACGACGCCGCCGTCCCGCGTCACCCTCGCCATCTCGCGGAGGCCTGCAACCGGATCGTCCATGACGTTGACCACGAGCTGGGCGAGCGTCGCAGCGAAGCAGCCTCCTTCGAACGGCAGGTCCTCAGCCGGCGCGCGGATGACCTGGACTCCGGGATGGCGGCCGCGTAGGGCCGCGACGAATTCCTCGGACGGGTCGACCGCCGTGACCCGTCCCGGCCTGGCCCTGCGGGTGAGCTCTGCGGTCAGCGCACCGGGGCCGCATCCGACGTCGAGGACCCGGCCGTCGAGCGGGAGTCCGGCGAAATCGGCGAACGGCACCGCCAGCGGCCTCGAGTAGCGGCCCATGAACCGGTCATAGGCATCGGCATCGCTCAAGCTCACTTCTTCTCCTTCGGCGGCAACGCGCGGGCGAAAGCGACGCTCTGCATAACCCAGGGCTCGAGCGCGCGCTTCGTGCCGACCGACTCGGCATCAACCCGAAGCCAGCCCTTCATCTCGCGTCCGCGCATCTCAAACGGTCGCGCGCCGGGCTTGGCGAGGAGAGCCTCGGTCTCCTCCTTGGAGCAGTGGATCATCAAGCCACCCTCGCCGCTGACCCCCACCGCCATGTGGCCGTCGATCATGAAGCCGATGCCGCCGAACATCTTCTGCTCGGAGTAGCCGTCCTCGGAGGCGATCAGCTCGCGGATCCGGTTGGCGAGATCCTCGTCGTAAGCCATCGTGACAATCATGGAGCATGGGTCCGTGACGCCAGTAATCGGGCTGGCCTGTGTTTCAGGCAGGTCCGCGGCGCGCGTGCGCCCCGCACACCGCCGGGCGGGCGTTTGCTCAGGCCGCTTCTGAGGCGGGGCGGTAGCGCTCGATCAGCGCGTGCGAGAGCTCCCACTGTGCGCGCGCGAGCTTCACGCGGTTGCGCTCGAGCTTCGCCGGATCGACGCCGCGCTCGCGCAGCCGCTGCCGCTCGGCCGTGAGCCCGTCGATCTCCCCGAGCAGCGCCTCGACGGTGTGGTGCGTACGCCCACGACGGAAGCGGGACGGGGTGGCAGGCCGCAGAACTGTGCTCATGTCCGTGCTCATCATCGGCATGCGACGCGAAAATGTGAGCCGCAGTTAGCGCCTATTCGTAAAGACACCGTAAAACCCTTCCAGCCAGGCGAGCGTGCGGCGCGGGCCGGGCCAGTGCTCCTCGACGAGCCGGGGGTTGGCACGCACGACGCGGCGAAGAACGAGAGCGACGATCACGGCGTGAGGCGTTCGTCGCGGAGCAGCCTAGGGCCAGGCACACCGAGTACAGGACCCACTCCATCCCGGATAGCATCGCGCCGCGGTGGACGAGGTCGCAATCGAGGTTTCCAGCCGGGGCGGCGGCTCACCCGACGCCCTTGCTCTCGTCCTCGCCGAAGACGACACGACGCCCGGCTCCGACGGTGATCTGCAGCAACAGCTGCAGCAGCTCGCCGACGACGGCGAGCTGAGGGGCGAGCTCGGCCGCACCGTCGTCCTGCACACCAACGGCGCTTCGACCGCACGCCGCGTCGTCGTCGCCGGCGTCGGCAAGCGTGCGGAGGTCGACGCAGACGCCGTCCGCACCGCGGCGGCAGCGGTCGCGCGCCGGCTGCGCGACGTCGGCGGAACGCTCGCCTGGACGCTCGACGACTCTCTGCCGCTGTCGCTCGACGAGCAGGCGCGCGCGGTGGTCGAGGGAACCGTGCTCGGCGCCTACAGCCCGGGCCGATGGAAGACCGAGCAGAAGGGCGGCAAGCAGATCGAGCGGATCGTGCTCTACGGCGCCGGCGACGGCGTCGACGAGACCGCCGGTCGCGCGGCGACGGTCTCGAAGTGGGTCAACTGGGCGCGCGACCTCGCGAACTCCCCGCCGAACGAGCTGACGCCGGAGGATCTCGCGGAGCGCGCAGCGCAGCTTGCAGGGGCGAACCTGAAGGTCAGCGCGCTCGATCCGCAGCGGATCGACGAGCTCGGCATGGGCGCGCTCAGCGCTGTGGGGCGCGCAAGCGCCAACGGGCCGCGGCTGATCGTCCTTCGCTACGAGCCGGCGAACGCAAGGAGCGACGTCGTGCTCGGCCTAGTCGGGAAGGCGATCACGTTCGACGCGGGCGGGATCTCGCTGAAGCCGGCGCTGAAGATGTACGACATGAAGGGCGACATGGCCGGCGGCGCAGCCGTGATCGCGGGCACCGCGGCCGCCGC
>Ga0075425_100002754_pt1 | contig 17637 bp, 15 predicted proteins | sample SoiMethybrSBSTD4_FD_75300 | JGI IMG/M metagenome (GOLD analysis project Ga0075425, IMG submission 75300) | Bulk soil microbial communities from a Populus tree surrounding site in Tennessee, USA - Soil MetaG P. TD hybrid SBSTD4 | ecosystem: Environmental > Terrestrial > Soil > Tree plantation... | reverse complement strand
GCGGCGACGACGGCGATGAGCCCGAGTGAGAAGACGCGCTCGAGGACGAGGGAGGCGAAGAAGAGCGCCGACAGCCGGCCGACACGGTGGCCGCTCGGCTGGTCGGAATCGCCTGCGACGTCAGGCTGCGCGATGCGCAGAGGGTACTAGCGCTGCGCGCCGCCCCTGCGCCGCGCGACGGCGAGGGCAACGGCGGCAAGAGTCATCACACCGAGGATGGTGACGAGGACGACCAGGCGCCCGTTCCCGCCGCCGGAGACCGCGCTGAAGCCGGCACGCACGGGCTTGGCACGATCGACGGAGACCTTCTTGAGGGCCTTGTGCACCCGCGTCTTCTCGGCCTTCTTGATCTTGACCTTCGCCGGAGCGCCCGCACCGGCGGTCGTCGCGATCCGCTCGAGCGTGCTCGCAGTGGCCGCGGAGCCGCTCTGCGTCTGAATCGAGTGCTGGACGGCGGTCGGGAGCTTGCTGACCTGCTTGTCACCGCCGCTGCCGACCGACTTCGTGCCCGTCGCGGTCGGCGCGGTCTCGGTGTACTGGCAGTAGGCGGGGTTCGGGTTCGTGCACTTCGCCCAGGCCGCCGGCGCGCCCACGACGAGCGCGACCAACGACGTGATCACCATGGCTTTCAGCATCCGCTTCATTCCAGGGACCCCCTTCCGCAGACCCGCTCGACCGGGCGGTTACCGTAGCAGACGATCCCGAAACCTCGGGGCAGTGGATCTGTCCGAGAGATCGGCCACATCGTCGATGATCTCGCCGTGACGTACGCGCTCCTCGTCGGCTCGTTCGCCGTCTTCCTCGGCGCGCTGGCGGTCGGCATCAAGAACTGGCGGCTGGCGGTCATCGGGCTCGTGATCTACATCCCGATCTCCGGCATCGCGATCGACGCCGCCTACGGCCATCGGGTCGAGCGCGCGGTCGCGGTGCTGGCGAAGGACTTCCTGTTCGTCGTCCCGGCCTACGTCGGCTTCCTCCTGTGGGCGTGGAGACGGCGCATTCGGATCAGCTTTCCGGGAGCTCCCGCCACGTTGCTGCTTGCGCTGGCCGCGATCGTGGTGGCCCAGGCGTTCAATCCGAACCTGCCCAAGCCGCTCGTCGGGCTGATCGGCGTCAAGGTCTGGCTGTTCTACGTGCCGCTGATCTTCCTGGGCTACCACCTGGTGCGCACGCGGGAGGAGCTGCACCGACTGTTCGGCCTGATGACGCTGCTCGCGCTCGTGCCGGCCGGGGTGGGCCTGATCGAGGCGGCGCTGATCTACGGCGGGCATGCGCACGCCGTCTACCGGCTCTACGGCAACGCTGCGGGCGCGGTGACACAGGAGTTCGTCAGCTTCGGGCTGCCCGGGGGCGGAAGCCTGCGCAGGATCCCGAGCACCTTCTCGTCCTTCTATCAGTACTACCTCTTCGTCGCCGTCATGCTCGCCGTCGCGTACGGGTGGTGGCGCGGCAGCCGACTGGGATCGCGGCGGTCGAACATCGTCGCGGCCGCCGTCTGGCTGCTGCTGCTCGCCGCATCGTTCCTGACCGGCGTCCGCGCCGGGTTCTTCATGACGCCGTTCTTGATCCTGCTGATGGTGGCGCTCGGGGGCCGCGGCGCGGTGCGGTTCGGCCTGCGCTGGCTCCTACCCGCGACCGTGATCGTGCTGGCGCTGGGCTCGGCGCTCTCAGGGAGCCACCTGCTCGGCGTCTGGACGGAGATCGGCCACGTCGGCCGGCAGGAGTTCGGCGACGTCATCGTCCGGTCGAGCAAGGACGCCGTGCATCTGACCACGTTTGGCCTCGGCACGGGCATCGACTCGGTCGGCGCCCGCTACGCCTACTCGAACGACACCGCCTGGCAGGAGGCGATCTTCCCCGTGCTCGGGCGCTGGGAGGAGTCGTGGTACGTGAAGACGTGGATCGAGCTCGGCGTGGCCGGGCTGGCCATCGTCCTCGCGCTCTTCGGGACGATCATCGTCCGCGGCATCCGCGCGCATCTGACCGTGCGCGACCCCGGCCTCCGCGCCCCGTCGGCGGCGCTGCTCGCCGTCGTCATCTGGACGGTCGTCTACATCGTCAAGAGCCAGTACATCGACCTCGACCCGCTCAACGTCTACTTCTGGCTCTTCGTCGGACTGCTGTTCCGCGTGCCGACGCTTGCCGAGGCCGAACCGGTCGGCGAGGTCGACGAGGCGCCCCGCGCACGACCGCTCGAGGCGGTCGTCAGCGAGTAGCGAAGCGGCCGTGCGGGTCCTCCACGTCGTGCCCTCGCTCGCCGCGCGGACCGGGGGGCCGGCGACGTTCGTCATCGAGAGTGCCCGCGCCCTCGCTCCGCTGGGCATCGAGTCGACGGTCTTCACGACGACGATCGCCGGCCCCGCCGGCGCGCCGGCGTCGCCCGCGCAGCCGGCGGGAGATCCACCGCCCGCCGCCGGCCTCGACGTGAGGCGCTACCCGCTTGGCCGACCGTCGCGGTTCGTGCGCGCGCCGGCGCTCGGCAAGGCGCTCCGCGGCCACGTGGCCGACTTCGACGTCGTGCACGTGCACGCGCTGTACCTGTACACGACGTTCGCGGCCGGGCACGCCGCTGCGCGGGTGGGCCGGCCCTACGTCGTCGCCCCGCACGGCGCGCTCGACCCGTGGATCCGCCGTCGCGGCCGGGCTCGCAAGGCGGTCTCGGACCTGCTCTGGCAGCGGCGCGTGCTCGAGCGGGCGGCGGCCCTGCACGTGACGACTTCGGGGGAGGGCCGCGCGCTCGCGGACGTCGCGCCGGCCGTCCGGCGCTTCGTCGTTCCGTGCGGCATCCACGCTGACGAGTTCGCTGTCGCGGCCGGCGGCGAACGATTTCGGGACCGGTTCCTGGACGGCGCCAGCGGCCCGGTGGTCGTCAACGTCGGCCGGCTGTCCGCGAAGAAGCGGCTCGACGTGCTCATCCGCGCCGTCGCTCTCGCCCGCGCGCGCGCCGACGTGCGGCTCGTGGTCGTCGGTCCCGACGACGAGAACCTCACGCCGCCGCTCCGCGAGCTGGCCGCGTCGCTCGGCATCGCGACCGCAGTGACCTTCACCGGCCCGCTGTACGGACAGGACCTGCTGGCAGCGCTGGGGGCCGCGCGCGTCTGGGCGCTCCCCTCGGCCGCCGAGAACTTCGCCATCGCGGCGGTGGAGGCAATGGCCGCGGGAGTCCCGGCGATAATCTCGGACGAGATGGACATCGCCCCGGACGTTGCGTCGGCACGCGCAGGTCTCGTCTGCAAGGCCGCGCCCGAGCCTCTCGGGGAGGCGATCCTGCAGCTGATCGAAGACGAGCCGCTGCACGTCCGGCTTGCCGACGCCGGCCGCGCCTTCGCGCGTCGCTACGACTGGTCGGTGGTGGCGCCGCAGCTGGCGCGGATGTACGAGGAGATCGTCGAGGCGGCGTGAGCGGCGACGTCGGCGAAGCGGCCGAAGTCACGATCATCATCACGACGAAGGACGAGGAGCTCCACGTCGCGCGCTGCATCGAGTCGGTGCGGCCGCTCGGGCGCGTGGTCGTCGTGGACGGCGGCAGTCGCGATCGCACGATCGCGATCGCACGTGCCGGCGGTGCCGAGGTCGTCGAGCGCCCGTGGCGCGGCTACGCCGACCAGAAGAACTGGGCGCTCGCGGAGACCGGGATCACGACGCCCTGGGTGATGTTCATGGACGCCGACGAGTATCTGTCCCCCGCCGGGCGCGACGAGATCCTCGGGGCGATCCGAGACGGCGCCGCCGCGGGTTACCGGCTCCCGCGAGCCCAGATCTTCCTCGGGAGGCGCCTGGACCACGCCTGGTGGTACCCCGACTACCAGCTGCGGCTGTTCCGGGCCGGTCGCGGCCGGTTCGAGGACCGCCGCGTCCACGAGCACGTCGTCGTCGACGGTCCCGAGTCGACGCTCCGAGAGCCGATCCTGCACGAGAATCTGAAAGGCCTGGCGGCGATGATCGACCGCCACAACCGGTACTCCGACCTGGAGGTCGCGGAGCTATTCGACCCCGCCACGGTCCGGCGCCCGGGATCGTTCACAGGGTCGTGGATGGATCGGCGGCGAGCCCTCAAGGACCGGGTCTGGTTCCGCGTGCCCGGGCGGCCGCTCGTCCGCTTCCTCTGGCTCTATGTCGTCAAGCGCGGCTTTCTGGACGGGCGTCAGGGCCGGCTCTACTGCACGATGATCGCCATGTACGACGCGATGATCGACGCAAAGCTCCAGGAGCGAAAGCTGCGCGGGCAGCGGCGCCCGGATGACTGAGGTCGAGCGGTACTACGACGAGTACTGGCAGCAGGAGTCACCCGTACCGTGCTCCGATCCGTTGACACCGACTCGCGTCGAGCGGCTGCGACGGGTGCTGCCGCCGAAGGCGCGGGTCCTGGACGCGGGGTGCGGCAGCGGCGATCTCGTCGCGTTCCTTGCCTCCGCCGGCCACGAAGCCGTCGGCATGGACGTCTCCGCGCGCGCGGTCGAGCTGGCGTCGTCACGGCATCCGGATGCGACGTTCGTCCACCACTCGGTCGAAGAACTGCCGTGGCCGGTCGAGGCCGGGAGCTTCGATGCGGTGGTGTCGTTCGAGGTGCTCGAGCACCTGCTGCGGCCGCGGCGGCTGCTCGAGGGCGCGAGGACGGCGCTGCGAAGCGGCGGACAGCTCGTCCTGACGACGCCCTATCACGGTCTGCTCAAGAACCTCGCGATCGTCGTGGCCGCCTTCGACCGCCACTTCGCGGTCGAGGGTGACCACCTGCGCTTCTTCTCCGACCGCGCTCTGCGCCGGTTGCTGGAGGACACCGGCTTCGAGCTCGTTCGCCTGGAGCACCTCGGCCGCGCGCGCTGGCTCTGGGCCGACGTCTTCGCCTCGGCCCGCAAGCGCGCCTGAAAGCCCCGCCGCCGGGGCCGGTGTTCTGCTATCCCTCGCGGCAGGATGGCGGGGCCTGTCCTGGGACTCAACGCGTACCACGCAGACTCGTCGGCATGTCTCGTCGTCGACGGCGACGTCGTCGGTGCGGCCGAGGAGGAGCGCTTCAACCGCACCAAGCATTGGGCGGGGTTCCCGGCGCAGGCAATCGCCTACTGCCTCGACGAGGCGGGGATCTCGCTCGGCGACCTCGAGCACGTCGCCATCAACCGCAACACGCGGGCGAATCTCGGTCGCAAGGTCGCCTACAGCATCGGCCGCCGGCCGTCGCTCCGGCTGGTCGGCGACCGCCTTCGGAACGCCCAGGCCTGGCGCGCGATCGAGGACGAGCTTCGCGACGCGTTCCCGGGGCAACGGTTCGACGGGGAGATCCATCACGTCGAGCACCACCTCGCACACGTCGCGTCCTCGTTCCTCGCGTCGCCGTACGAGGAGGCGGTTGCCGTCTCGGTCGACAGCTTCGGCGACTTCGCCAGCACGGCATGGGGCATCGGCCGCGGCAGCGAGGTCGCGATCGACGGGCGCGTCTACTTCCCGCACTCGCTCGGCATCTTCTACACGGCGCTCACGCAGTTCCTCGGGTTCCCGAGCTACGGCGACGAGTACAAGGTCATGGGCCTCGCGCCGTACGGCGACCCCGCCTACGGCGACGAGCTGCGCCGCGTTCTCCGGCAGGACGACGGCGCCTTTCGCCTCGAGCTCGACTACTTTCGCCATCACCGCGAGGACATCGGCTACCGGTGGCGGAACTGCGCGCCCTCGGTTGACGCGCTCTACAGCTCCCGCCTGGAGCAGCTCCTCGGCCCGCCGCGTGACCGGGAGGAGGAGCTCTCCGACCGGCACAAGGGCCTCGCACGTTCGCTTCAGGATCGATTCGAGGACGCCTTCTTCGCGCTGCTCAACCGGCTGCACGCCCGGTACGGGACCGACTCGCTCGTGCTGAGCGGCGGCTGCGCCATGAATTCCGTGGCCGCGGGAAAGGTGGCCGAGCGCTCGCCGTTCACCAGCGTCTACGTTCCGGCCGCGCCCGGCGACGCCGGTGGTGCGATCGGCGCCGCCCTGATGGTCTCAGCGAGGCTCGACGGCGGACGCCCACGGCCCATGGCGCACGCCGCGCTCGGGCCCGCCTACTCCCAGGAGGAGATCAGGGAGCTCCTCGACCGCCGCCGCGACGACGTGCAGCGCGAGGGCTGCCGCGCCGACGAGGTCGCCGACGAGACGGCGCTCTGCTCGCGGGTCGCCGACGCCGTCGCAAACGGTGATGTCGTCGGCTGGTTCCACGGGCGTATGGAGTGGGGGCCGCGCGCGCTCGGTAACCGGTCGATCGTGTGCGACCCGCGGCGGGGCGATATGAAGCAGATCCTCAACCGCAAGATCAAACGGCGCGAATCGTTCCGCCCGTTCGCGCCCAGCGTCTTGCGCGACGCGGTCGGAGAGTGGTTCGAGGGCGAGGACGACGACGTGCCGTTCATGAGCAAGGTGCTCGTGGTGCGTGACGAGAAGCGGGCGCTCATCCCGGCGGTGGTCCACGTGGACGGAACCGGTCGGTTGCAGACTGTCGAGCGTGATGCGAACCCCCGCTACTACGAGCTCATTCGCGCGTTCAACAGGCGTACAGGCGTGCCGATGGTGCTGAACACGTCGTTCAACGAGAACGAACCGATCGTCAACCGACCCGAGGAAGCGCTTGAATGCTTCCTGCGCACGAAAATGGACCTTTTGGTGCTCGAGAATTCCGTCTTGACCAGGAGCGACTCCCCTGAACCTTCCTAAACGAGCAGGCCGCCGAATCTTCGTCTGGTCGCCGAACTACGCGCCGGAGCCGACCGGGATCCCGCCGCTCGTCACGGACGCGGCCGGGTGGCTCGCCGCCCGGGGGCACGAGGTCGAGGTCGCGACCGCCGTCCCGAACTACCCCGAGCGGCGCATCTCGCGCGGCTACCAGGGTGTCGTCACCTGCACGGAGCGTCGGGGCCGCGTGACGCTGCACCGCTCCTGGTTGCGCGTGCGACCGCACGAGAGCGTCGGCGACAAGGCTCTGTACGAGGCCTCGTTCGCTGCAGTTGCCCTGCCTGCCGCGCTGCGTGCGGCGAGGCGCGCCGACGTCGTCGTCTGCGTCGTGCCGTCGCTCGCGGCAGCCGTCTGCGCGGCGACGATGCGACGGCTCGGCGGCCCGCGGCTCGTGATCTGGCTGCAGGATCTCGTTCTCGTCGCGGCGGCCGCGCTCGGCGCCGCGGAGACGCTGCGCCGCCTCCGAGCGGTCGAGGCGGCGGCCTTCCGGACGGCGGATCGCGTTGTCACATGCAGCCCCGGCTTCCGCGGCTACCTGCGGGCGCTCGGCGTGGATCCTCGACGCGTGACCACGGTCTACAACTGGGTCGACGGTGGCTGGATCGTGCCGCGGCGGCGATCGTCCCGCCGCCGGAGCCGCTTCCTCTACGCTGGAAACCTTGGCTACACGCAGGGGTTCGAGACGCTCGTGGATGCGGCCCGCGAGCTCGACGGAGAGGTCGAGATCGCGATCGTCGGCGACGGGAACGCCGCCGAGCAGGTGCGCGCGCTGGCCGCTGACGAGCCGAACATTCGCGTCCGCCCACCGGTGCCCAAGGCCGACTATCCCGCCCTGCTCGCGTCAGCGGATTGCCATCTGGTGTTGCAGCGGCGGATCGCGTCCGACGCGAACTTTCCCTCCAAGATCGCGTCCTACCTCGCAAGCGGAAGGCCGATCATCGCATCCATGAGCCACGAGAGTCCAGCTGCGGAGACACTGCGCGCGAGCGGCGCGGCGCTGCTCGTCCCTGCCGAAGAACCCGTGCAGCTGGCCGAGGCGATGGAGCGGGTTCACCGCGACCGCGACCTGCGCGCCGAGCTCGGGCGCCGCGGCCGCGAGTTCGCGCTCGAGACCTTCGAGCGCGAGCAGGCGCTTCTGCGGCTCGAAGAGGCAATCGTCGGATGAGGCTGCCGGCACTCGTCTTCGCGGCGGTCGCCGCGTGCGCTCTTGCCGTGCCCGCATCGGGAGCCCTGCCGCTGCGGACGGGGATCTCCGATCTCGGCGAGCTGGACGGGCCGAACGCGAGCCTTGCCGCCGATCGGATTCGCGCGACCGGCTCGACGTTCGTCCGCACGCAGCTGACGTGGTCCGAGGTCGCGCCGACGAAACCGGCGAACGCGACCGATCCGGCCGACCCCGCCTACAACTGGACGACCTTCGACAGGCGGCTCCAGCTGCTGAAGGCGCACGGCCTCGAGCCGCTCGTCACGGTCTACTACTCGCCGGCGTGGGGCACCTTCGGGACGAGCCCGACGCCGAACGTCGCCGCGCTGGCTCAGTTCATGCGCGCGGCTGCCCTTCGCTACAGCGGCCGCTACCAGGGGCTTCCGCGGGTGCGGTACTGGGAGATCTGGAACGAGCCGAATGCAAGCCGGTACCTGGCGCCGCAGTTCAAGAACAAGAAAGCCTGGTCGCCCTCGTACTACCGCCGGATGGTCAACGCGGCGGCCGACGCGATCCACGCTGTCCGACCGGACGACGACGTCGTGGCCGGCGCGTTCACTCCGTTTACACGCCGGTTCAAGGATTTCATCGCCATCGGCCCGCTCAAGTTCATGGCGCAGATGCTCTGCATGTCGCCGGGGCCGCACCCCCATCCGACGTGCAAGGCGAAGATGCACTTCGACATCATCTCGACGCACCCATACACGTCCGGCGGGCCGACGCACCACGCCCAGAACCCGGACGACGTCTCGCTCGGGGACCTGCCGAAGATGCGGCGGCTCCTGAACGCGTCGATCAAGGCCGGGAAGATCGTCTCGAAACGCCGGATCCGCTTCTGGGTGACGGAGTTCAGCTGGGACTCGGCCCCGCCCGACCCGACCGCGGTGCCGATGAAGATCCACGCACGCTGGACGTCACAGGCCCTCTACGTCATGTGGAAGAACGGGATCGACCTCTGCATCTGGCTCCAGCTCCGCGATGTCCCGATCAGCGAAGGCTTCAACCAGGGCGGGCTCTACTTCGACGGCAAGACCTTCGCGGACGACAGGCCCAAACTCTCGATGGAGGCATACCGCTTCCCGTTGGTCGCCTTCCGCCACGGGAAGCGCGCGACAATCTGGGGGCGTACGCCGAAGAGCAACGCCGGCGTCGTGAGCATCCTGCAGAGCTCGTCCACGGGCTGGCACCAGCTCGCGCGGCTACGCGCGAACCGCTACGGCATCTTCCAGGGCTCGATCGCGCTCCGCGGATCCACGGGCTCGCTGGAGGCGAAGCTCGCCAATGAGCGCTCCGTTCCGTTCTCACTCAAGCGCGTCAAGGACTTCTTCATCAACCCCTTCGGGGATAAGTAACCGCGCACCGCCGAAGCGTCACGCCTCGAGTGACGCGCAGCTCTCCAGGCGGCGGCCGACGAGTGCGATAAAGGCGCCGGGAAGCCGCTCGCCGGCCGGAGACTCGATCTCGGCATCGCGGTCTCTGTGGAGTTGGGGGAGCGCGCCGATGCGCGGCCAGACGGTGGGAACCTGTCCGACGTAGGCGCTCATCATGCTGAACGTCGACCGCGAGGCGACCAGCACCGAATAATGGCTCATCGCGAGCAGGTCGGAGATGGCCGCGCCGTACGAGACCCGCCCGCACAGGGGAAGCCGAAGCAGCGGCTGGAGCTCGCTGTCGTGTCCGTCGGAGAAGACGGCAGCAGGAACGTCGGTTCCGAGCTCGGCGCGGAGCTGACGAAGCTTCTCGACGTACCAGAGGAGCGCGATACGCGTATTTGCCGCCGGCTCGTCGCCTTGCAGCGGCGGGCGGAAGTCTCCCAACCGGACGTGGACCGCGATCGCGCCGACCTGCCTCGCTGGGACGCTGGTGCGAAGGCATGGGCGTGTCATCGTCGACAGGGCCGCCGAGATCAGGCGGTCGCTGCCGAGCAGTGTGTGCGCCGATATTCCGCCGAACACGACCACCGAATCGGACGGAACGCTCGCAGGGGTTGTGAGTGCTGACTCCGGAACGCGATGCGCCCTCGCGAGGGTGATCAGCTTTCTCATCCCGTGAACCTCGCCGGCCAGAGGAGCAAAGATGCGGAGGTAGAGCCTCTTGTCAGGTTCTCGCCGAAGAAGCGGGCCAAGCTTGATCTGGGGCCACGTCGGCGTCACAAGCGTCAGCGAGTAACGGCGGGCTGCGATCAGGCTGCGCGCCCACGGGACGAGCAGGTTCCCCAGCCCTGCCCCCGAGAGCCGGACGGCAAGCAGGTCGCGGCCAGGAAGCTGTGCGTACGCGTAGCGTGTCAGGGCATCACCCGCTCAGGACGCGCTCGTAGATCGACTCCACCTTGCGGGCACTCGTCTCGGCGGAGAAGTGACGCTCGGCGTGCCCGCGTGCGGCGTCGCCGAGCGCTCGTCGTCGCGCCGGGTCGACGATCAGCTCGGCGAGCGCGTCGGCAAGGGCCTCGGGCGAGCCGTCCCGGGCGAGCAGACCGGTTTCGTCGGGAACGACGACGCCGGCGCCCGTGCGCGAGCCGGTAGCGACCACAGGGACGCCACACGCGGCGGCCTCCAGCGCCGGCAGGCCGAGCTCCGGGCCCTGCGACGGGATCGCCACCACGTCGCTGGCGCGGTAGACATCGGCCGGATCGGGGGTGAACGGGAGGAAGCGGATGCGATGAGCGACGCCTAGATCGGCGGCGAGGCGTCGCGCCTCGCCCTCGTAGTCGTGGTAGGCGCCCGCCAGCTCGAGCGCCCTCCCTTGCGGCCTCCGGAAATACGCGGAAGGAAGGACGCCGCCGCCGGCGACCAGGAACGTGGCGTCGATCCGTGCCGTCCGTAGCCGGCCGGCCGCGCGGATCAGCTGACGAAATCCCTTCGCCGGGTAGAGGTAGCCGAGGAAGCCGACGACAGGGCGTGCATCCGCGATCCCGAGCCGCGCTCTCGCTGCCGCCGCGTCGGCGGGGCGGAACCGGTCGAGGTCGACCGGATCGAAGACGACCTCCGGCCCGACGTCCTGGAAGGCTGCGGCAACGTCTTCGTTGATGGCAATCGAGGCGGCGGCGGCGGCCGCGATGCGGTGCTGAATCGCGCGCGAGCGCCGGTCAAGGCCGCCATTCGGGAGGGCCGACCGAAGGTGCCACACGATCGGCAGCCCGTGCCGGCGGGCGAGGTCGGCCGCGGGGAGGAGCGGCGAGTCGTTCAGGTGGACGAGCCCGAAGCAGTCCTCGAGCAGGAGCGAGCGCAGTCGGAAGAGGTGACCCGGGAGCCGCGCAGCCTCGCGGCTCAGCAGCATCCAGCGGACGCCGCGGTACGTGGCGGACCAGACGTGGGTGAACGCCGCTGCCGGCCCGGCATGGACGGTCGCGCCGACCTCGGCGAATTGCCGCGCGGCCGGCCCCGGCGGCGTGTAGACGTGCGGCCGAAACCGGTCGCGGTCGAGTCCCTCGATCAGCCGCGCCAGGGCGCCGGCCGCTCCCCCGAGCTCGGGGCGGTGATGCACGTAGAGCACGTCGGTCACGGAAGCCGTCCCGGAAGGACGATCCGCATCAGCTCCAGGAACTGCTCGACCGCGAAGTCGTAGTCCCACCGCCGGATCCGCGCGGCGCGGGCGTCGCGCTTCCCGGGAGGCACCCCGGAGGCACCCCGGAGGTTCCCCGGAGGTTCCCCGGAGGCGAGCGCCGCGGCTAGCGCGCGGACGTCGCCGGCGGGGAAGACGCGGCCGTTGACGCCGTCGACGACGAGATCCTCGACGGCGCCGACGGCGTCCGAGACGACGACCGGGCAGCCGCACGCGAGCGCCTCGTTGACGACGACTCCCCAGGTCTCCGCGCGCGATGGGAGCACGGCGGCATCGGCGAGCGCGAGGAGCTCGATCAGCCGGTCGGTCGGCTGGAAGCCGAGCAACCGGACGCGCGGGAGCACTCCGAGCTCGCCCGAAAGCGGCCCGACTCCGGCGATGACGAGCTCGGGCGACTGCCCGCCGAGCATCCGCAGCGCCGCCGCCAGGTCGCCGATCCCCTTCGACGGCGTGAGCCGTCCGGCATAGAGGACGAAGTGCCTCGGCAGGTCGAGCCGGCTCCGGATGCGCGCACCGCGGCGGCGGACGGCGGCCGCGGCCCGCTGGTACTCGCCGACGTCGACGGTATTGGGGAAGAGCCGGATGCGTCCCGGATGGAGACCGTAATGGGCGAGATACCGCGCAGCCGCGGAGCCGACGGCGAGGCCTCCCGCCGCGCCGCCGACGAGCGAAGGCAGCACGGCGGCCTTGAGCGCCTCGACCCACGCCGGCCGCATTCGTCCGAGATGGCTCTCGTTGTGCACGACGTACGGGATTCCGGTCCTGCGAGCGAACAGGAGCGCCGCCTGGTCTGCGTAGACGACGTATCCGCCGACGACGATCAGATCGGGATCGGCGACCCGCAACGCGGCGATGACGCCGTGATTGACCGGGTACGCGAAGGGCTCGCGCCCGGTGGGCAAGGACGTGGAGAAGCCGGGGAGGAAGTGGTGCCGTACCGACCCGAGCGACTCCCGGACGTCGAACGGCAGGTTCGGCTCCGCAGCGGCGGCGAACAGCACCTGCACGTCGACCTCCGGGCGCTCGGCGAGCAAGCGGTAGAGCGGCAGGCGGTACGGCGTCGGGATCTTGGAGACGAAGACGACGCGGATCGCGCTCACCGCGACTCACCCCAGACCCCGCGCAGCGCGCCCCACAGCGCAGGCAGCTCGCGCCGCTGCCCGTGGCGAAGGTCGCGGCCGGCCGCGCCCGCGAGGAAGAAGAGCGCGGTCGCCGCTCCCGAGGCCCGCCCCCGGTGTAGGAAGCAGAAGCGAACGAAGTTCCGCCGCGACAGCAACGCCCCCTCGTCTCGCTGCTCGCCGAGTTCGTGGTGGTGTACGACGCCGGGGACAGGGACGAAGATCGACGTCCAGCCCTTCCGGCGGGCGCGCCAGGCGAGGTCTGCTTCCTCGCCATACATGAAGTAGCCCTCGTCGAACCCGTCGACCTGGTCGAGGAGCTCGCGCTTCAGGAGCAGGCAGGCGCCGTTGACGGCGTCCACCTCGGACTCGGCGGCCGGCGGGCGGCGGCGACCTCCGGCTCGGTGAGCCAACGCGAGCCTCGCCGCCAGCCTGAACGAGGGGAACCGTTCGACCGTGTCCTGCTCGGTTCCGTCGGGGTACCGGACGAGCGGACCGGCGATGCCCGCACGCGGATCGGCGGCCAGCCGATCGGCGAGCACGCCGGCGAAGCGCCCGTCGACGACCTCGACGTCGTTGTTGACGACGAGCACGAACCGGGCTCGCCGCGCCAGCGCCTGCCGGATCCCGAGGTTGTTTCCGCCCGTGTACCCGCGGTTCTCGGCTGAAGCGACCAGCTCGACCTCGGGGAACTCCTGCCGCAGCCGCTCGACGGAGTCGTCACGCGACGCGTTGTCGACCACGATGACCCCTTCCAGGCCGTGAACAGCCCGGAGCGACCGGACACACCGGATCGTGTCGTCCGCGCGCTCGTAGTTGAGGACGACGGCGACGATCCCGCCCGTCACACGTGCCTCCGGAGGATCGCCTCGAACGCGTCCGTCGCGCGTTCCCAGGTGAACGCCTGGACGAGCTCGCGTCCGCGTGCGGCGCGCCGCCGGCGCTCCGCCTCGTCCGCCAGCGCGCGGTCGAGAACCTGCATGAGCGCCTGGCCGTCGCCGGGAGGCACGACGAACGCGCCCTCGCCCCCGGCCGTCCAGAGCGAGACGTTGCCCACGTCCGTCGACACGACCGCGACGCCGCAGGCGAGGGCTTCCGGAACGGTGAGCGGGCCGGTCTCCGTCAGGCTGGCGCACAGAAAGACGTCGAGGGATGAGTAGAGCCGCCGCAGCTCCTCCCGGGTCGGGCGCAGGTGGAACTCGGTCCCGGGCGGCAGGTCGTCACCGGCGGGGAAGCTCGAGAACGCTACGAGCTGGACGGGGCGCGAGCGGCGCACTGCCGCCACGGCAGCGAATGCATCGGCAACGCCCTTCCAGGGCTCCCGGTGGTAGAGCATCCCGACACGCGGCCGTCCGTCGCCCCGAGGCGAAGACGGATCCGGTCGAAACGTCTCCAGGTCGACCCCGTACGGCACCACCTCGATGTCGTCGATGCCGAAACGCTCGTGCCCGAGCGTGCGCAGCCACTCGGACGTCGCGATGCGGATGAACGGCGCTCGCCAGGTCGCATCCACCCGGCCCGCCGGTCCCGACCACGTCTCGTAGTGCTGGATCAGGTAGAAGCGCCGGCCGGCGTCGGGCGCGAACCGGCTCGCGAGCTCCGCGGTGCGCCATGCCGTCGCGACGACCGCGTCGAACCGCGGGAGGTAGCGATCCTCGAGCTCCGGGACGCGCAGCACCGATCCCGAGAACGGAAACCAGTCGAGCTCCGAGGAGTTCTGCCGGTAGAGCGGCTCGAGCACGCGGCCCGGCACGACCCGCCCGGCTCCACGCAGCACATCGTTCCGTCGCGAGGCGATGCTGTGCGCCGGGTACACGATCGTCACCTCGTGACCGCGGCGCACGAGCCGGTCGCCGATCTCGACGACGGCGACGTGGCCGCCGGTCAGCTCGAGAAACGAGACCAGGAACGCGACCTTCACCGGCAGGCGCGGCTGAGGACGCCGGCGAGCTCGCCGGCGAGGTGGGGGTGGGAGAGACGGGAGAGCACGGCAGGTCGCGTTTCGGGGATTCTCCCCGCGACCGCCGCCGCGACTGCCACCGCACAGCCGGCCGGATCCGCGGGAACGACGACGCCTCCTCCGGTCACTTCGAGGAGGTCGGCGACGGCGCCGTCTCGCGGCGCCGCCGCGACGATCGGGCGGCGCGCCGCGAGATACTCGTAGATCTTCCCTGTGATCAGGAAATCGAGGTGTCCCGGCTCGAGCCATAGGACGGTGGCCTCCTGCATCGCCCGTGTCGTGGCTCGCCGGGGCAGGTACCCCGGTGTCTCCAGCCACCCCTCGCGCCGCGCCTCGCGTGCCAGCGGCTCGAACTGCTCGGGGAACCGACCGAGCAGGCGCACGCGCAGCGGAACCCCGCGCGTCCGGACGAGCCGCCCCGTCTCGAGCACGAGGCCAGGGGACCGATCGCCGGGCGCCATCGTCCCGGCGTGCACGAGCACCGGGGGCTTCGCAGGCGCCGGCGCGTCGGCGAAGTCCTCGGGGTCGTAGCCGTGCCGGAGCGTCCGGATCCGGCTCCGCGCACGGGGGTACAGACGCGCGTACTCGGCCGAGAGCTGCGGTGCCACGGTGACGACGGCGCCGGCGCGCCGGACGGCGATCGCCTCGGCCCGCCGTTCGAGGGCGAGCCCGGCGCGCCGCCGGAGGCGGCGATCGAGACGGCCGAACCGTGGCTCGTACGACCACGGATCGCGGAAGTCGAGGACGTACGGAATCCCGAGCGCGGGCCCCAGCAGGAACGGCATGAACGGTCCGCCGGAGACGAATGCAACGTCCGCCGAAGCGGCGAGGCGCCGCGCCGGCGCCAGCGCCGCGGAGGCCCAGTCTGCGCCCTGAATCCCGGGCGCCCCTCCCAGCGGCGACACGTCGACCCGCTCGATGCTTGCGACGTCGGCCGCGAGATCCTCGTCGCGGGGTACATCCGGCCGTGGAGACGCCGCGACGACGCGTGGCTCCCAGCCGAGCCTGGCGAGGTACTTGGCCAGCTTGCCGACGCGTGCTGCCGCGACGCCCGCAGCGGGCGGGAAGTGGTAGCTGACGACGAGGACGCGCATCAGCGGCCGGCGGCGAGCGGCTCGACCCGGGTGCGCGGCGAGTCCACGTAGGCGCGGTACCAGAGCTCGAGCGACAGATGGCGCCAGACCAGATCGGCCTCCACCGCCGAAAGCGCGTCGGCTGCCAGACGGCCTCGAAGCGCCGCGGCATCGACGCCCTCTCGCGCTGCGAACGCCGCGGAGGCGAACAGATCCGATGTCAGCTCGTGGAGCGGGCCCGTCAACCAGGCGTCCTGAGGTACGGAGAACTGGATCTTGTCCCGGCGCCACACGACCAGCTCCGGGAGGTCGTGCTCGAGCGCGCGGCGAAGCGTGAGCTTCGTCCAGCCGTCGTCGATCTTCGCCTCGCCGGGAAGGGCGAGCCCGAGCTCGACGAACCGGTAGTCGAGGAACGGCAGGCGGGTCTCGATGGAGAACGCCATCGAATTCCGGTCCTCGTAGTGAAGGAGCGCTGGAAGATGGTCGCGAACGTCCTCGACCTGTCTGTCCCGCAGCCGCTCCCGGCCGCGCCGCCGTAGCTCGCCGGCCGTCGCGCGAAGCAACCACCGAGTCGGCAGGAGCGCGTTCCGGCGGGCCGCGGCAAGGTGTCGCCACCACCGGACAGGGTGCCCGCCGCCGAGCTCGTCCGCGAGCCTCGCGGCGACGTAGTACTTGTAGCCCGCGAGCACCTCGTCGCCCCCTTGCCCGTCGAGCAACACCTTCGTCCCGTGCTCGCGCGCGAGCGCCATCACCTGGCGTTGCGCCACGACACTCGCGGAGCCGAACGGCTCGTCCTGTTCGCGGCTAACCGCCTCGACCGCGGCCGGGAGGTCGTCGGGCTCGGTCGTGAACTGCGGCTTCGCCCCGGTCGCGTCGGCCACCGCCTGCGCGTATACGCGCTCGTCGTGACGCGGGTCGCCGGCCGCGAAGGTAAAGGACTCGAGCTGCGCACCGGAGCGAGCGAGCCGCCGCTGCGCGAACGCACCGATCGCCGACGAGTCGAGACCGCCCGAGAGGCAGCTGCCGACCGGAACGTCGCTCCGGAGCCGGAGACGCACCGCGTCGTCGAGCAGCTCTCGCACACGCTCGTCGACGACGCCGGGCAGCGGCTCGCCGGCGTGCGGCGAGTAGTACCGCGTCGGGCGCAATGCGCCACCGAGGTCGTATTCGACGAACGTGCCGGCCTCGACCTGCCGGACGTCGGCGAAGCACGTCTGGCCGGCAACCGCATCGATCCGCCCGGTGTCGAGGAAGCGCCCGAGCACCGGCTGGTTCGGCCGCGTCTCGGCGAGGCCCGCCTCCAGCAGCGCCTTGATCTCGGACGCGAACGCGATCCCGTCGCCGGCCTCGACGACATAGAGCGGCTTGACCCCGAATCGGTCGCGGGCGAGCACAAGCCGCCCACGGGTTCCGTCCCAGACCGCCTGGGCCCACATGCCGTTGAAGCGCTCGAAGCAGCCCGTGTCCCACTCGCGGTAGGCGGCGAGCGCCACCTCGGTGTCGCTCGTGCCGGCGAAGCGGTGGCCGCGTGCCAGGAGCTCGTCGCGGAGCTCGACGTAGTTGTAGATCTCGCCGTTGTGCACGATCCAGTCGCGGCCGTCCGGGGAGCTCAGCGGCTGATGGCCGCCGGGCGAGAGGTCGAGAATCGCGAGACGGCGCGCGGCGAGCACGACGCCGGCGCCGTCTGGTGGCGGCTCGCCGGCGGGTAGGAACGGGAAGGCAGCCGAGCGGCAGCTCGCCGGCGTATCCTCGCCCGCAAGCGGCACGGCTCGTCTGGACACGGCGTCGATGGCCACGTAGCCCTCGTCGTCCGGCCCGCGGTGGCGCAGGGTTTCGGTCATCGCCCGGACGCTCGGGAGGTCCGCGGGCGCTCGCCCGGCGACTCCGGCGATTCCACACATGCCGCGAAGTCTTACCCGCTACCGGGCGAGCGAGCGGTAGACGCCGACCAGGCGTTGGCCGAACCGCTCGTAGCCGTAGCGCTCGTGGATCGACCGGTGGAGTGCGTCCGCGTCGTACCGATTG
>Ga0075425_100002753_pt1 | contig 17638 bp, 13 predicted proteins | sample SoiMethybrSBSTD4_FD_75300 | JGI IMG/M metagenome (GOLD analysis project Ga0075425, IMG submission 75300) | Bulk soil microbial communities from a Populus tree surrounding site in Tennessee, USA - Soil MetaG P. TD hybrid SBSTD4 | ecosystem: Environmental > Terrestrial > Soil > Tree plantation... | reverse complement strand
TCGCGATCACCAATGCCAATGCGCTCACCCCGCTCGGCATCATCGACGGCCCCGTACAGGCCACCGCCATCGAGAGCAACGCACAACTGCGTACCCTCGAGGAATATCGCAACATCGTGGTCAAGATGGCCGGCGGCAACGTGGTACGGCTGTCGGAGGTGGCGACGGTGGAACAGAGCAACCGCAACTCGCGCGCGGCGGCCATGTTCAACGCCCAACCCGCCATCCTGCTCATCATCACCAAGCAGTCCGACGCCAATGTCATCGAGACCGTTGATCACATCCGCGAACTGATCCCGGAGATCAAGCGCTGGATCCCGGCGGACATCGACATTTCGGTGCTTTCCGACCGCACCGGGACAATACGCGCCAGCGTCGCCGACATGCAGGTCACGCTCGGGTTGTCGGCGGCATTGGTGATGCTCGTGGTCTACGTCTTCCTGCGACGACCGACCCCCACCATCGCCGCCGGGGTCACAGTGCCTCTGTCGCTGGCAGGCACCTGCGCCTGCATGTGGCTCGCCGGCTTCTCCGTCAACAATTTGACGCTGATGGCACTCGCGGTCTCCGTCGGATTCGTGGTCGACGACGCCATCGTCATGATTGAGAACATGTTCCGTAACATGGAAGCCGGGATGGCTCCGATGCGCGCGGCGCTCGAGGGGGCGCGGCAAATCGGCTTCACCGTCGTATCGATCAGCGTCTCGCTGGTTGCCGCATTCATCCCGCTGCTGTTCATGGGCGGCGTGGTCGGGCGGCTGCTGCGCGAGTTCTCGGTCACCTTGGTGTTCGCCATCGCCGTCTCAACCGTGGTGTCGCTCACGGTAACGCCGATGATCTGTGCGCATTTCGTGAAGGCGCCGCCCAGTGCGGAGGCAACACGCCTCGACCGCATCGTCGAGGCGGTTATGCGCTTCATGACGGGCCTCTACATGCGCTCGCTCACCGCGCTCCTGCATCATCGCCTGGCGATGAGCCTCGTCATGCTCGCCACCGTCGCGGTGACGGTCAATCTCTACATCCAGACGCCCAAGGGCTACTTCCCCCAGGACGACACCGGGCTCGTGTTCGGCTCCACGCAGGCCGCTGCCGATGTCTCCTTTGACGCAATGGTGAAGCTGCAGCGGCAGGCCCTCGACATCGTGCTGGCCGATCCGGCCGTGGCGGGTGTTGGCTCCTCCGTGGGCGCCTCCGGCTTCAATCCCTCCCCCAACCAGGGGCGCATGTTCATCAGCTTGAAGCCGCTCTCGGAGCGCGGTGGCCTCACCACCCAGCACGTGATCGACCGTTTGCGCCGCGAGCTTGTCCGCATCGAAGGCTTCGGCGTATTCATGACCGCCGCGCAAGACATCCGCGTCGGGGCGCGCCAGGGCCGGGCCCAGTATCAAATCACCTTCTGGAGCCCGGAGCTCGACACCCTCAATGCCTGGGTCCCCATCATTCAAGAGCGCCTGGCGCGGGTTCCCGGGCTCGTCGACGTCAACACCGATCGCGAGCAGGGTGGGCTGCAGGCCTCCATCACCATCGACCGCCAGACCGCATCGCGGCTCGGCGTGAGCATCCAGGATATCGACAGTGCACTGAATAATGCCTTTGCGCAACGCCAGATCTCGACCGTCTTTACCCAGCGCAACCAGTATCGGGTGATCCTTGAAGTGGATCCGCGCTATCAGCGCGACCCGACGGACCTCTCGCGCGTGTTCGTGCCGGGCCAAGGCAACGCACAGGTACCGCTTTCGGCGCTCGCGAAACTGGAAAAGACCCTGGCGCCGCTGGTCGTCAACCATCAAGGGCCCTTTCCGGCCGTGACGATCAGTTACAACTTGGCACCCGGAGCGACACTGGATGAGGCAACCCAGGCGATTGGACAGGCGGTGGCGGAACTCAGGTTGCCCGATGCGATCCGCACCGAGGCGGCGGGCGACGCCAAGGCCTTCGCCGCCCAGGCGAGCACGCAACCCCTCTTGATCATCGCCGCGCTCATTTCGGTCTACATCGTCTTGGGCGTGCTTTACGAAAGCCTTGCCCATCCGCTTACCATCATCTCCACCCTGCCGTCGGCTGGTCTCGGCGCACTGATCGCCCTTCGGCTTGCGGAAATGGAACTGTCGGTCATAGCCCTGATCGGCATCATTCTGTTGATCGGCATCGTCAAGAAGAACGGCATCATGCTGGTCGACTTCGCGCTCGAGCAGGAGCGCACGCATGCCCTTGCTGCCGACCGCGCGGTGCTCGAGGCAGCGCGCGAGCGCTTCCGTCCCATCCTGATGACGACCTTCGCCGCCCTCCTCGGCGCCGTCCCGCTGGCGATCGCCGCCGGACCAGGCTCGGAGCTGCGCCGGCCGCTTGGCATCGCCATCATCGGCGGATTGCTGGTCTCGCAGGTGCTCACCCTCTACACGACGCCGATCATCTACGTTGTCATCGATAAGTTGCACCGTCGCCTGTGGGGTTCATCCATTCCGGTCGGCCGCCCCGCACCAGCACAATGATCTGAATTTGCTAAGTAAAATTGGCCGCCGCGCCCCCTCGCCCGGGTGGCAAAAGGGACCCCCAGCCCGCGCCTTTTGGCGCCAGCGGAGCAGATCCGCGCTATTCTTTGCAAGCAAGAGGGCGTAGAAGCCCCCTCGGCCAAAACCGGCACGAGAAGACCTTCATGGCACATGCGCCCGCGGCTGCTGCTAGGGGTGTCAAGCACGAGGCAGCACAGACGCGCCAATTTTGGCCCCTGGCGCTGGGCGCCATCGGCGTTGTCTATGGAGACATCGGCACCAGCCCCATCTATGCGTTTCGCGAAGCGGCAGTTGCCGCCACCGGCGAGGCGACCGTTGCGCACGACACGGTGTTGGGCATCCTCTCGCTCATCATTTGGTCGCTCTTTCTCCTGGTGACCTTGAAGTACGTGTTCGTCCTTCTGCGCGCCGACTTCAATGGTGAGGGCGGCACCTTCGCATTGATGGCGCTCGCCCAGTCGGTGGCGCAGCGCACGAAGCACATCATCCTGCTACTGGGCGTGGCCGGCGCGTCCTTCCTTTACGGCGATGCGGCCATTACGCCGGCGCTCTCCGTGATTTCGGCGGTAGAGGGGCTCAAAGTCATTGCTCCCGCTTTCGACAAGGCGGTCGTGCCCTTGTCGCTCGCCGTCCTGATCGGACTATTTGCCATGCAAAAGCGCGGCACCGCCAAGGTCGCGGCCCTGTTCGGACCGATCATCCTCCTGTGGTTTGCCGTCATCGGCGCCATCGGCATCGTGTGCGTGGCCGAGGAGCCGCGCGTGCTCGCGGCGTTGAACCCGATCCACGGCGCCACCTTTTTGCTGCGCAGCGGCCTCATCGGCTTCACCGTCCTCGGGCTTGTCTTCCTTTCCGTCACGGGTGCCGAGGCGCTCTATGCGGACCTCGGTCACTTCGGCCGCAAGCCCATCCAAGCCGCCTGGTTTGCCATCGCCCTCCCGGCGCTGACCATCAACTATATGGGCCAGGGCGCGCTCGTGCTCGGCAACCCCGGAGCCATCGAGAACCCCTTCTTCCTGATGTTTCCGGGCTGGGCGCTGTGGCCGGTTGTCCTGCTCACGACGGTGGCAACGGTGATCGCTAGCCAGGCGGTGATCACGGGCGCTTATTCGGTCACCCGACAGGCCATCCAGCTCGGCCTGCTTCCGCGCCTTGGCATTCGCCACACCTCCGAGGAGATGGCGGGCCAAATCTATCTGCCGCGCGTCAATTGCCTGCTGCTCCTCGCGGTGCTGCTACTGGTGGCCGTCTTCAAGAGTTCCAGTGCGCTCGCCGCCGCCTACGGCGTGGCGGTGACTGCCACCATGATCACGACCTCGTTGATGGCGTTCTTCGTCTTCTGGAGGCTGTGGCGCTGGCCGATTTGGCAGACTGCCGCCCTAATCCTGCCTCTCCTCGTCATCGAGCTCGTATTTTTCTCGGCCAACGCCATCAAGATCTTCGAGGGTGCCTGGGTGCCGCTGGTGATCTCGATCGCCATCATGCTGGTCATGCTGACCTGGGTCAGAGGCACGTCCATTCTCAACATCATCGCGCGCAAGCAGGACGCCACGCTCGATTGGCTGGTGCATATTCTCGAGAAGAAGCCACCGCATCGCGTAAGCGGCACCGCGGTATTCCTAACCGGCAATCCTCAGGTGGCGCCATCCTCGCTCCTGCATAATCTGAAGCACAATCACATGCTCCATGAACGCAACATCGTGCTCACCATCAAGACCGCGGACGTGCCGCGCGTTCCCAACAGCGAGCGCGTAAAGATCGAGAGCCTCTCCGATACCTTCACGGGTGTCACCCTCTCCTACGGCTTCATGGAGACGCCGAACGTAGAGCGAGGCCTGCAACTGTGCCGCAAGCGCGGCCTCAATGTGGACCTGGCCGCCACCTCCTTCTTTCTGTCGCGCCGCGTGCTGCGCGCGACGACCCGCTCGCGCATGCCGAGGTGGCAGGAGCGGCTCTTCATCTGGCTCGCCGGCAGCGCGCAGGACGCAACCACCTACTTCCAGATCCCCTCTGATCGTGTGGTCGAGATCGGCACGCAGATCGCGGTTTGAACCCCAACCACGCCGGCGGCGAGGAAGGCGGGGAGTAAACAGCCATCGGTGGTGGCGCCGGGAGCAATCCTGGGCGCAGAGGCCGCTGCCAGCCTAGGCGGTGAGAAGCGAGGGGGACGAGGAGCCGGTGCGCCCCGGCTGCCACACTTGGAAAGACGGGGCTCACTTGCGAACTTGAGCCCAGCGCTCTGGTGCGCCGGGCCCCGCGGCTCTCCCTTTACTTGGCCGGCGCGGTGCTCTTCTTGGTGGACGTGCCCTGGGTCCGGCAGTAGGCCTTGCGCTTCTGTTTGCCGGTCTTCTCATCCATGATCGCAGCGATCCACCTGCAGGCGTCGTTGGCCTTGCAGGCCGTCTCCTCGGTGATCGCGTTGCACGCGCTCTTCGTCTTGCCAGGCTTCTTCGCCGCATCTTGGGCAATTCCCGATGCGCCGACGAAGAGGACAGCCACGGCGGCCGACGCGCCCAATAGCTTTACACTTGCTCTCACGTCGCTCTCCCCCGATTTCCTCAACCCGCAAGGACCTCAATAGCGCGAGTGCCGGCGAAAAACAATTGTGGCTGCGGCGCTCGGGGCGCCGCAGCCAAGGCATTGCGCGCCCGATCGCGATGGGCGGCTATTTCTTCTTTGCCGTCTCCTTCGGCTTGGAGCGGCAGTAGGCCTTGGCCTTTACCTTGCCCTTGTCGTCCTTGCTTTCGGCCACCCACGAGCAATCGGCGGTGCGCGCTTCGCAATCTCCCTGCTGCTTGATGGTCTTGCAGGCAGCCGGTTTCTTGGCGGGCGCCGCCTTCTCCTGCGCCGATGCTCCATACGCCATCAGCGCAAGTGCCACAGTGGCAACAGAAATCCCTAAGCTCTTCACCAGCGTCTTGTGCACGGCAGTCGTCTCCATAGTTGATCCCCGCTCGATCCTGTCGGATGGCGGATGAATGCGTGATGAATGGCTGTTCAGGCAGATAGCGCCCCAGCAACCGGCCCGGCCGAGGCACCAAAGGGGCCAAGATGGCGACCAAACCCCCCGGCCTGATGGCTGGCCATAGGCGTTCGCGGGGGGCATCGCGGTTGGCTCCTTCTTGCCGCCGCGCTAGCCCCACCCGAGCGGCGGCCCATCGCGCGGGGACGCGGGGGGACTGCGATCCGATCCGAACGGGGTCCCTCCGCAGCGAACCTGTCGGCGCACCCGACTTTGGCCCGGGTCTTGGTGTGTCGGGCCTTGGTGTGTCGGGTCTTAGCGAATCGGGTCTTAGCAGGTCGCCGCACCCCCCGCACCTAGGTGCGCCTCACGCTGGCCGACTTGCCGTCCGTCGGCCAGCGCCTATAGTGCGCGGCCATTCCGTCCCCACCGCGAGGGTCCCATGCCTGGGAAGGACACCAGATCCAAGGTGAACAAGGTCGTGCTGGCCTATTCGGGCGGTCTCGACACGTCCATCATCCTCAAGTGGCTGCAGGAGACCTATCAGGCAGAGGTGGTCACCTTCACCGCCGATCTTGGCCAGGGCGAGGAGCTCGAGCCCGCCCGGCGCAAGGCCGAGATGCTCGGCGTCAAAAAGGACAACATCTTCATCGAGGATCTGCGCGAGGAGTTCATCCGCGATTATGTGTTTCCGATGTTCCGCGCCAATGCCCTCTACGAGGGCGTCTACCTGCTCGGGTCCTCCATTGCCCGGCCGCTGATTGGCAAAGCCCAGATCGACATCGCCCGCAAAACCGGCGCCGACGCGGTCTGTCATGGCGCCACCGGCAAAGGCAACGATCAGGTGCGGTTCGAGCTTACCTATTACGCGCTCGAGCCCTCGATCAGGATCATCGCCCCCTGGCGAGAATGGAGCTTCAAGAGCCGCGAAGAGCTCCTAGCCTTCGCGCAAGAGCACCAGATCCCCGTTGCCAAAGACAAGCGCGGGGAAGCGCCGTTTTCCGTCGATGCCAACATGCTGCACTCCTCCTCCGAGGGCAAGGTTCTGGAGGACCCCGCGCTCGAAGCGCCGGCATACGTCTACCAACGTACGGTCTCGCCCATGGAAGCGCCGGACAAGGTGACCGAGGTCGCCATCGGCTTCGCCAAGGGCGACGCCGTGAGCCTCGACGGCAAGACGATGGCTGCGGCCGCGCTGTTTGCAAAGCTCAACGAGCTCGGCCGGGACAACGGCGTCGGCCGCGTCGATCTTGTCGAGAACCGCTTCGTCGGCATGAAGTCGCGCGGCATCTATGAAACGCCGGGGGGCACCATCCTGCTCGCCGCCCACCGGGCAATCGAATCGATCACCCTCGACCGCGGGGCCGCCCACCTCAAGGACGAGCTGATGCCGCGCTACGCCGAACTCATCTACAACGGATTTTGGTTTGCACCCGAGCGGCTGATGCTGCAGGCGCTGATCGACAAGAGCCAGGAGCACGTGGAGGGCGTGGTGCGCCTCAAACTCTACAAAGGCAATGTCATCGTCACGGGCCGCGAGAGCGATAAGTCGCTCTATTCCGGCCCTCTCGTCACCTTCGAGGACGACAAGGGTGCCTACGAGCAAAAGGACGCGGCGGGCTTCATTCGACTGAACGCATTGCGGTTGCGAACCTTGGGACGCCGCAACCAACGCGGCGACACGACATGAGTGCAACGGGAAAGGCGCCGACAGCCGCGGCCGTCACCCGCAGCCATCCCCCTGTTTCCCGCAGCTGAGGCGAACTGCATGGGGTTCGCAGCCCGCCAGCTCAAAGAGCATCCAAACAGGCTCACCGCCCTCAGCAACCGCAGCAACTGAAAGAGGAAAAAAGCCGCAATGTTCACCCGCATGGAGCTGGGCCGCATCGCGGGCATCCCGATCTACCTCGACATGATGTTCGTGCTGGTGCTGCTCATCTTCACCTATCCCTACTTCACGGCCGGCAGCACCCAGGCAATGTCGGCAGGCTTCGTCATCGTCGTGGGCCTCCTCTTCTCGATCCTGCTGCACGAGTTGGGCCATGCGTTTGCCGGGCGCCTGTTCAAGGCGCACGTCTCCCACATCGATCTGACGGGGCTTGGCGGGATCGCTCACTTCGAGCGATCCCTGCCGCGCTCGGTGCTAGCGCGCTCCGTCATCTACTTGGCGGGTCCGGCCGTCAATTTCGGGCTGTGGCATGGGCTGGGCTGGCTCGCCGGCCAGGCCGCACTCACCGGCAGCCCGATGCTGGCTTTGCCGCTGGCCGTGCTGGCGTCGGCCAATTTCTATCTCCTGTGCTTCAACCTGCTGCCCGCCTACCCGCTCGACGGAGGCCTCACCCTTGACGCGTGGCTCGCGGCGCTGCTGGGCGCCACCTGGTCGGTGCGCATCGTGGGGTGCCTTGGCCTCGCGGTTGCGGCGGCGGTCGCACTCTATGCGCTGCCGACCGGCATCTTCCTGCTGTTCGTGGCGTTCTTTCTGGCCCAGGCCAATTGGGAGGCATTGCAGAGCGTCGGCGGCTGGTCGAAGTGGCGCTAGCCTCTCAGCGTATCAGCCCGCGCTTGCGAGAAATTCGTCGACATGCCGGTTAAAGATCTCCGCGCGCTCGAAATAAACGGAGTGCCCCGCATCGGCGATGTGCACCACGCGCGCCTGCGGCACGACGGCAGCAATGGCGTCCGCGGCGAAGGGCGGGATCACAAGATCCTCATCGCCAACGATGAAGAGCACCGGGCAAACCGCCGCGCCCAGCTCCTGCGGCGCGCGCGTTCTCCCCATCATCAACCGCTGGCGCAGTGCCAGCTTGTCAAGGTTCGCATTCATGTCGTCGATGTGGCGGTAGAGAAGATGAAGCGCCGGCTGCTCGCAGGCCATGCGCACCCCGGCCGCCACGTGGATGCCGCGCCTGGCGCAGTCAGCCGCAGCGCGGGCGCTGTCTGCCGCCCATTCCTGGAGGCGAGACCGCTCAGGCTCGCGCATGCGGGCGGGATCGATGGTCCCGGTGGTGGAGGCAAGGACGAGCGCCTTCAGCTTGCCGGTACGCCGCAGAGCGTACTCGACCGCCGTCCAGCCCCCCATCGATTGGGCAAGGATGCGCACGTCAGCTAGGCCCAGGTGCTCGATCAACGCCGCGAGGTCGCCCGCGTAGTCGGCAGGATCAGGACCGCCGGCGATCGAGGAGGAGGGAGCAAATCCGCGGTGCGCAAAGGTGATGCACGCATAGCGGGAGGCGAAATGGGCGACCTGCTGCCACCACGACAGCTGGTTGCCGCCGAGCCCGTGCGCAAGCACAATCGCCGGCCCTGCGCCCGTTACCTCGTAGTGGATGAGGTGCGCGCCGCGCTGAAGGCGGCCGATGCGGCGGGCGGGCAAGGGAGGATGCACGGTCATGAGGTGGGTGAGCAGGAATGTGACCCCCAAACTTAGCGAGCCCGGCGGGACCTGTCATCGGCGCTGCTGGCAAGCCTCCTTTGCGGGCGAACCGATGACTAACCCCCGTCCGGGCCGGGCGCTGATCTGTCGGATCCAAAATGCCGGTGGCACCACCGCTCGAACGGGCCGCCAAGCGTCAGCAGGATGGCGGTGAGGATGATTGCAACGGCCGTTGTCCGCCAGGCGGCAAGGCCACACAGGATGCCGAAGAACGCGGTGATCCAAATGGTGGCCGCGGTGGTCAGTTCGCGCACCTCGCTGTTGCCGTTGCGATGCAGAATGACGCCCGCCCCGAGAAAGCCGATGCCGACGATGACACCCTGAATGACCGGCTGATCTCCGCTTGCGGATCATCTGCAACCGCCAACACCGCGAGCGCCGATCCCATGCCAACGAGCCCAACCGTGCGCACGCCCGTGGGCTTGTTTGTGCAACTCACGATTGAGGCCAAGCGCACCGCCAATGAGCATCGCGGCGCCGAGCCGAAGCACGATATCTGTCCAGCCGAGCATGGGGCCGCATCACCGATTGAAGGACTTTATGCCACGCCGCCGCGTGGACTTGCGCATCCTCTTTATCCCTTGGCACCAACGGTGCCCTGGCACCCCGGTCGCCGCGGCGTGAGGAGCTGACACCGTCGGGCATTGCGGTCGGCCTCACAACACTCCATGGCCATCGGCATGTGCCGACCCGAAAAGCCATGCATCGCAATGCTAAGCATTGGTCGAGCCGAGCAAAGCGACCATCCCTCACCGAAACGGCGGCTCGTCAAACGAGCGCAGCTTGCGTGAATGCAAGGTGTCGCGGCGCTCGCGCAAGAGATCGAGCGTCGCCAGGCCGATCTGGAGATGCTCGGCCACCGCCCTCTCGTAGAAGGCGTTGGCAGCGCCCGGCAGCTTGATCTCGCCGTGCAGTGGCTTGTCGGACACGCACAGCAGCGTGCCGTAGGGCACTCGCAACCGATAGCCATTGGCGGCCACCGTTCCGCTCTCCATGTCGACGGCAATGGCGCGGGAGAGGTTGATGCGCCGTCGCTCCTGGGTGTAGCGCAGCTCCCAATTGCGGTCGTCGTTCGTAACAACCGTGCCGGTGCGCAGGCGTTGCTTCAAGGTCTCACCCTTTTCGCCGGTGACGAGGGCCGCCGCGTCCTGCAGTGCGATCTGCACCTCGGCGAGTGCGGGGATCGGCACATCGGGCGGCACCAGCGAATCGAGGATGCCGTCCTGGCGCAGGTAGGCGTGTGCCAGGACGTAGTCTCCGATCTGCTGGGACTGACGCAAGCCGCCGCAGTGGCCGACCATCAGCCAGCAGTTGGGACGCAGCACGGCCAGATGATCGGTGATGTTCTTGGCGTTGGATGGGCCAACCCCGATATTGACCAGGGTCACACCCTCCTTCTCGCGCGCGGTGAGGTGATAGGTTGGCATCTGGAAGCGGTGCCAAGGACTGGCGGCAATCATTTCGTTAGCCATCGCCGCGGCGCTGCCGCGGCGCACTTCGGCCCCGCCTGGCAGCACCAGCGCCTCATAGGGTCCGCCCTGCTCCAGACGGGCAAGCCCCCAGTGCACGAACTGATCGACGTAGCGGTGATAGTTGGTGAGCAAGATCCATTGCTGCACGTTATGCCAATCACTGCCCGTGTAATGCACAAGCCGCCGCAGCGAGTAATCGACGCGCACGGCATCAAAGAGCGCGAGCGGCCGTGGCTCACCCTCTGGCACCTCCAGCTGACCATCTGCCACCTCGTCGCCAACGAGGGAGAGCAACGGGGTCGGGAAATGCCGGGCAAGCTCGCTGGCGGTTACGCCGGCTCTCCCAATGTCGTCGACGCGCTCCAGCACATAGGGGTAGGGAATTTCCTGAGCACTGACATCGACGGTGATCTCGGCGCCGTACTCGGCCACCAGGGGCTCGAGCTGCTCCATCAGGTATTTACGGAAATGGCGCGGATGCGTCACGGTGGTCGCATAGACGCCCGGGCGCTGGAACTTGGCAAAAGCGCGGCGCGTGCGCGCCGCCGACCCGACGTGGCGACACTCAACGCGCAGGAGCGGATAGCGAAAAGCGGCGCGGTCCTTGGACGTGGGCGCCTTGCGGGTCGCCAGATAGCGGTCGAGGGCCCGGGCGAGGGCTGCACAGGAGCCGGCATAGATCGCTTCCAGGCGATCGACGGCGGCCGCGGGAGTGAGCGCGTGCTTGTCGTTCGGCGTCTTGCCCATGACTTCGTCCAATTGACTTCGAGCTCAAGTGACTTCGAGCCCAAATGAGGTCGAGCTCAAGTGAGGTCGAGTACAAGTGAATTGGGGCCCCACTGACCGAGGGCCCCCATTGGCCTGGGTTCCAGTGACTTTGGCTCCAGTGGCTTGGGCTCCTCCAGTGGCTTGGGCTTCAGTGGCTTGCGCCGAATTTGACTTGGGCCCCCCGGCCTTCTTGGATAACTCGCGATCATGACGCCGAGGACCATGCCGCCGGGGCCATAACATCGGGGGCCATGACATCGGGGGCCATGACCCCCGGGGATCTCGGCCCAAATCTCAGCCGTCCGCAAATTGCACGCCCCACTCTGCGGCCGCGGCCATGAGCCACTGCCAGAAACTTTGCGCCAAACTGCGGGCGATCGCAAATTCGTAGCTCGGCCGGTCGTCGACCTGCCACAGATGCACGGGGATGTGGGCGATGAGGGTGGAGGCCGCATCCCCCGGCCTAAACGCTCGGGGGTGAAGATCGATCGGCACTCCCTTCGCCAAAGCGTCGCGCACGCGCGGGCCGGTCAGGGCGAGGAGCGTGCGGCCGTGGCTCTGGTCGACAAGCGCGGCCAAACCAACAAGGGGCGCAAGGCGTGCCTCCATGCCGTCTTTGGGCGCCGGATGCTGCGCGGCAAGCCACTGGTCCGGACCCACCCAGACGAAGGCAATTTCTTCCCCCACCACCCGCCGCGGGGTCGCCGGAAGATCGACGCCAAAGCCCGATCGCACCGCGGCGATGAGGTCCCCGCGGTGACCCTTGCGCGCCGTCACCACGGCCAGGCCCGCCTCACGGATCTCGCTGACGACCACGCCGGGCCATGTGCTATGGCGGCCGTAGCGGCCACCGGCAGCCGCCGCGCCAGCGAGGGCGGAGAGGAACGGTTGGTCTATGTTAGCCACGCAAGCGCTCCCCGGCGGGGTCGTAGAACACGGGATGGCAAACCTCGACAGCCACGTTGCCGCCGCGCACGGGATCGCAGGCGTGCACCCGCTCTCCGTGGCGCTCGGGGCCACGGACGAGGAGCCCGAGGCCGACCCAGTGGTCGAGCGTGGGAGAAAAGGCAACCGAGGTCATATAGCCCTCGTCCTCGCGGCCCGATGGCTTGGCGTCCGCTCGGATAAAATGGGCGCCCGCCCTGAGGCGATCCTGACGGTTCACAGGCTTGAGGCCGACCAGTCGGGGCCTGTCCGCCGCCATGAGACCCGGGCGCTGCGCCATGGCGCGACCAACAAAGTCCTTGGCACCCGACAGCATTCGCCCAAGCCCCAAGTCCCGAGCCGTCGTTTGGCCATTGATCTCATTTCCGGCTACGTGGCCCTTCTCGATGCGCATGCTGCCTAGCGCCTCGGTGCCGTAAGGCTCAATGCCGAACTCACGACCGCTCTCCATCATGTGCCGCCACACGGTCTCCCCGTAGCCAGCGGGCACGGCGATCTCGTAGGCCAGCTCGCCCGAATATGAGATGCGGAAGAGGCGGGCTGGCAGGCCACCCATAACGGTCAACTGTCCGGCCGCCAGGTAGGGAAACGCCGCATCAGAGATCGCGTGCTGACCGTCCACGACCTTAGAAAGCACATGGCGCGCAAGGGGGCCGGCGAGCGCGAACTGCGCCCACGTGTCGGTCACCGAGGAGAGCTGCACGTCGAGCTCCGGCCACAACCACTGGGCGCAGAGCTCCATGTGTGCCAACACCTTGGCCGCGTTTGCCGTCGTCGTCGTGACGACATAGCGCCCGGCGGCGAGCCGCGCGATGGTGCCGTCGTCGAGCACCATGCCGTCTTCGCGCAACATCAGGCCATAGCGCGCCTTGCCGATGGCGAGCGCCTTCCAACTTGAGGTATAGACGCGGTCGAGAAATTCGGCTGCGTCGGCACCCTGCACGTCAATTTTGCCGAGCGTCGACACATCGCACAGGCCGACCCTCGATCGAACCGTGCGCACTTCGCGGTTGTGGCTGCTCAGCCAGTCCGTCTCACCGGGCTGCGGAAAGAATTGCGCGCGCAGCCACTGACCCGCCTCCACGAAGTGAGCGCCCCGCTGGCACGCCCAGCTGTGCGACGGCGGCAGGCGGCTCGGCCTGAACTCCTTGCCGCGGTGGCTGCCTGCGAGCGCGCCGATGGCCACCGGTGTGAAGGGCGGCCGAAAGGTGGTGCTGCCGGTCTGCGCGATGGGCTTGGCGGTAAACTCGGCCATCAGCGCCAGGCCCGTGATGTTAGAGGTCTTGCCCTGGTCCGTGGCCATTCCGAGCGTGGTGTAACGTTTCAAGTGTTCCACCGCGCGGAAGCCCTCGTGACCCGCGAGCGCCACATCCTCGTCGGTCACATCGTTTTGCAGATCCACGAAGGCTTTGCCACGCGCGGAGCGAACGCGCCAAAGCGCCGTGTTGACAGTGCTCTCGCCATCCGTTGCGGGAACTTCGGCGGGTTGGCCAGAGGCGCCGCACTGATGAGCAGCCTCAAGGCCAACGGCGGCCCCGGCGGCCAGCGCATCCGCCAGCGCCAATTGGCCGTTGGCTGCGCCCGCCACCGCCATGCCGTCGGGCAGCCCAGCAGGAATGAAGGCCGCGAGGCGATCGTTCCAGACGGGGCGGCCGCCCAGATGCGACGCCAGATGGATCGATGGGGTCCACCCCCCGCAAACGCAGACGAGATCGCAGCCGATCTGCTCGGTAGCACCGGTCGCTGTTCTGACCGCCACCGCCCGCACGCGAGCCCGCCCGAGGGCGCGGACAATGGCCCCGCCAGCGATTAGCCGGGCTCCCGCCACCCTGGCAGCCACCTCGATGCCAGGAGGAACGGTTCCCCGCGCGTCGATCACGGCGGCAATCGCGATACCCGCGCGCGCCAAGTCAGAAACCGTCGCCGCCGTCTCATCGCTCGTGCTGAACACGACGGCACGCCGCCCCGGCGCGACCGCGTACCGGTTGAGGTAGGTGCGCACCGCACCGGCCAGCATGACGCCGGGACGATCGTTGTCACCAAACACGAGTGGCCGCTCGATCGCGCCAGCGGCCAGCACGCAACGCCGAGCGTGGATGCGCCAGAGCCGTTGGCGCGGCTCGTACTCCGGCGGCACCGCGACATGGTCGTTGACGCGCTCCAATGCGGCGTAGGTGCCGTGATCGTAGACACCGAACACAGTGCTGCGCAGGAGGATGCGAACGTCGGGCAGTGCCGCCAGCTCGGCCGCCATTTGCGCGACCCAGTCGGCCGAGCTGCGATCGTTGAGAACGCGATTGTCAGCAATCAATCGGCCACCGAGACGGAAATCCTGCTCGCATAACACAACGCGCAGCCCCGTGCGTCCGGCCGCGAGCGCGGCCATCAAGCCCGCCGCACCGCCGCCGATCACCAGTACGTCGCAATGAAGGTTAGCCTTCTCGTAGGTGTCGGGATCGGCGTCTCCAGCGGCCCGCCCAAGACCGGCGGCGCGCCGGATCATGGGCTCGTAGACCTTTTCCCAAAAAGCAGCCGGCCACATGAAGGTCTTGTAGTAGAAGCCGGCAGACATAATCGGCGCGAAGAGCGAGTTGATCGCCATCAGGTCGCAGCGCAATGACGGCCAGCGGTTCTGGCTTGCGGCGATGAGCCCGTCGTAAAGCTCGGCGGTGGTGGCGCGCGTGTTGGGCTCCCGGCGGGCCCCCTCGCGGAGCTCGACGAGGGCATTGGGCTCCTCGGGTCCGGCAGTCAGAATGCCGCGCGGACGGTGATACTTGAACGAGCGCCCGACGAGGTGCACCCCGTTCGCCAGCATCGCCGAAGCCAGCGTATCGCCGGGATGCCCAGCATAGAGCTGGCCGTCGAACGTGAAGGTGAGGGTCTGGGCCCGTTCAATAAGGCCGCCCGTTGGCAGGCGGTTCGATTGCCGGCGACGGGCGGGCCCACTGTCGATCTGCCCGCGCGCCTCCACCAGCGCAGATTGCCCAGCGCGAGAGAATTGCGGGGGTTTCGGCCGATGCGACGATGACGTTTGATCGCTCATGGTCTCAGCGTGGGTTCGGGCTCAGGCCACGCGCCAGGGCCACGTCGCGCGCGGCCTCAACCCGTAGGATGGCGTGCGTCACGCTGTTGCGCGTGACCACAAGCCACGCTCGGCAGCCGCAGACGTGGTGCCACAGTTCGCGATGAGCACCAGCGGGATTGTCGCGCAGGTAAACATAGTCGACCCAACGCTGCCGCGCAGCCTCGTCGCGAGGCTCGTTCGGGTCGCCGTTTGGCCGTTCGACGGTCGCGTCACCCAGATAGACGAACTCCTCGTGCCCGCGCGGTCCACAGTAGCAGCAATCAATTCGCATGCGCCTGACCTTCAGTGCAGATTGGGTTGCGCTCCCGCGCCCTTCTCGTCGATCAAGTGCCCCGTGGCGAAACGGTCGAGGCGGAAGGCGGCGTTGAGTGCGTGCGGCTCGTCACGGGCGATGGTGTAAGCAAAACACCAACCCGACGCCGGCGTCGCCTTGAACCCGCCGTAGCACCAACCTGCGTTGAGGTAGAGGCCGGCAATCGGCGTCTTGTCGATGATGGGCGAGCCGTCCATAGACATGTCCATGAGCCCACCCCAGCTGCGCAACAACCGCAACCGCCCAAGCATCGGCATCAGCGCCATGGCGCTCTCGCACACATCTTCAACGGCGGCCAAGTTGCCGCGCCAAGCGTAGGAATTGTAGCCGTCGATGTCACCGCCAAACACCAGGCCGCCCTTGTCGGACTGGCTGATGTAGAAATGCCCGGCCCCAAACGTGATGACCGTGTCGATCAGGGGCTTCACGGCTTCCGAGACGAATGCCTGCAGGACATGGCTTTCGATCGGCAGCTTGAGCCCCGCCAGCGCTGCGACGCGGGAAGAATTGCCAGCGCAGGCAAGACCCACTTTGCCGGCACGAACGAACCCCTTGACGGTGTCGAGGCCGAGCACGCGCCCACCCTCGACGCGAATGCCGGTTACCTCGCAGTTTTGCACCAGATCGACGCCGCGCTGATCCGCCGCGCGCGCATAGCCCCAGGCGACGGCATCGTGGCGCACTGTGCCGCCGCGCCGTTGCAACAGTCCACCGGCGATCGGAAAACGCGCATTGTCGAAGTCGAGGCAGGGCGCGATCGCCCGCACCATTTCGCGTTCCAGAAGCTCCGCATCAACGCCATGGAGCCGCATGGCGTTGCCGCGCCGGGCAAACGCGTCGCGCTGGGCATCGGAATGATAGAGGTTGAGCACGCCCCGCTGGCTCACCATGGCGTTATAGTTGAGGTCCTGCTCCAAGCCCTCCCACAGTTTCATCGCCCATTCGTAAAACGGAATATTGCCGGGAAGGAGATAGTTGGAGCGGATGATGGTGGTGTTGCGCCCAACATTGCCGCTGCCAAGCCAGCCCTTCTCCAACACGGCGACGTTGGTGATGCCGTATTCCTTGGCGAGATAGAACGCCGTCGCCAGCCCGTGCCCACCACCGCCGACGATAACGACATCGTAGGCGGGCTTCAGCTCGGCGTCGCGCCATACCGGCTTCCAGCCCGTATTGCCCTGGAGGGCCTGTGCCAGGACGGAGAAAATCGAATAGCGCACGATCAATCCCAACCCTCAAGTGTCATGGATCGCGCCCCCAATTGCGCTCGCCCATCTCCGATTGGCTTCCGCTCGGGTCGGTTGGCGGTTGAGCGCGCGGTAGATCGCCAGCGACAGACGACCGAAGTCCTCGGATGCCCGCGTCTCGACGGTCCGGGGACGCGGCAGATCGATGGCCGCAACCGCCGCGATCGTCCCAGGTCGCTGCGACATCACCACCACGCGGTCCGCCAGAATGACCGCCTCGGGGATCGAATGCGTGACAAACAGGATGGTCTTGCGTAGTCCCCCGGCGCCCTTATCCTCACCCCAGATGCGCAAGAGCTCGATGTTCATGTCGTCGCGGGTCATGGCATCGAGCGCACCAAATGGTTCGTCCATCAGGAGCAGTGGCGGATCGAGCAACAGGGCGCGGCAGATGCTCGCCCGCTGCTGCATGCCGCCCGAAAGCTCGTGCGGCCGTTTGCCGGCGAAGTCGCCGAGGCCGACGAGCCGCAGCAATTCCATCGCGCGCTGGCGGTAGCTGGCCGTGCCGAGGCCCGCCAACTCCGCCGGCAGCAACACGTTGTCGAGCACCGTGCGCCACTTGAGCAGCACTGGCGCCTGAAACACCATGCCGATGTTGCGAATGGGTGCAATGACCGGCGCGCCGTCGACGTGGACCGCCCCTGAGGTCACCGGCCGTAGCCCGGCAATGATACGCAACAGCGTGGACTTGCCGCAACCGCTGGGACCAACGAGCGAGACGAACTCGCCGCGCCGAACATCGAGGGTGATGTCGCGAAGGGCCTCGACTGGGCCGCCGGCGGTCCGATAGACCATGCCGACGCGGATAAGATCGATGCTTGCCTCGCCTCGAGGTTGCTGTACTGCGGTCATTCGCTCAGGGCATCGCGATCTTGGTCAGGAAATCGTTGGTAAACACAG
>Ga0075425_100002751_pt1 | contig 17645 bp, 18 predicted proteins | sample SoiMethybrSBSTD4_FD_75300 | JGI IMG/M metagenome (GOLD analysis project Ga0075425, IMG submission 75300) | Bulk soil microbial communities from a Populus tree surrounding site in Tennessee, USA - Soil MetaG P. TD hybrid SBSTD4 | ecosystem: Environmental > Terrestrial > Soil > Tree plantation... | reverse complement strand
AAGGGTACGGTGCTGCCGCTTTACTGCAGGTTCCGGGGCGACTCCACATTTATTGGCAGGACGACAACACGCTCCGTGTGGATACGGATTCCGGCACGCAGACTCGCCTGCTTCATTTCGGTGGATCAGCGCCTGCGAATGAATCGCCCACGTTGCAAGGCTACTCGGTTGCCGAGTGGGGTGGAGACGAACCCAGGGACCGGCGTGACGGTCAAGGCGGACCGGTGCAGGATTCGTCGGGCAGACTCGTGGTTGCAAAAGAACAGCGGAAGCAAGCGGATTATCTCAAAGTGCTGACCACCCATATGCGTCCGGGATATCTGCAGAAAAACGGCGTTCCTTACAGCGCCACTGCTGTGCTGGAAGAATACTTCGATTACTTTTCCGACCCCTATACGAACAACACGTGGCTGGCGGTGACCACGGTAGTAACCGATCCGCAGTATCTGATAGAACCTCTGATCACCCACGCGCATTTCAAGAAAATTCCGGACGGTTCCGGATGGGATCCCACTCCATGCCGCGCCGACGAACCACGGTGAGAACAAAATGAACTGGAAATTGAAGATCGTATTTCCGCTGCTCTTATTGGTGATGCTCCCGTGCCGGCCGGCCGGCGCTCAAGTCGATCTCACCGGTGAGTGGGCGCCCAGGGTTTACAACGACGGCATGGATATTGGCGACTATACGGGAATCCCGCTCAATGAAGCGGGGCGTCTGAGAGCCGAGAGCTGGCATCCGGAACAACTCGATCTTCCGGAAAATCTGTGCAGACCGCACCCCATCGACATCGGGTTGCGTGTTTCCGTTTCACAGCTGCGCATTACGCGCGAGTTAGACAATGAAACAAAGCAGCCCGTTGGGTTCCGTCTGCATGTGGCCTGGCAGGAGCCTGAGCAAGTGATTTACATGGATGGGCGCCCTCACCCTTCCGCAAACGCGCCGCACAAATGGTCGGGATTTTCCACCGGTCACTGGGAACGCAACACGTTGGTATACACGACGGATCATCTCAAGGAAGCGTATCTGACCCGCACCGGGGTTCCTAAGAGCGACAAGGCCACGGTGACAACGCGAGTGCATCGATACGGCAATATTCTGACCGTCATCTTCATCATTAACGATACTGCCTATTTGACGGAACCTTACATTCGCGAATCCAGTTGGGTCTACGATCCCAACCAGGTGATACCTCCATTCCCGTGTGAAATGACTCCCGATGGAACCATCATTTCGGCAGGAAAAGTTCCAAGTTTTCTGCCTGGTAAGAATGACGTTCTTAGCGACTTCGCAACGGAATACGGCATACCGCTCGAGTCCGCCCTGGGTGGCGCGGAAACCATGTATCCCGAATACATCAAAAAGATGAAAACGATGAAAGTCGCTCCCCGTACGACGACAGAACACTATAAGCGCAGCCAGTGAGCGCTTGGAGCAATCCATGAAAAATAAGAAGAATGTTTCCTTAGCGATTTTGGTAATCGCGCTTGTATTTGGCGGTTGGTTGAGCGCGCGTGCCCAGAGCGAAATTACTCTGTTGGCTGTAGGTCCCATGCGTGCGCCCACGCAGAAGATCGTCGCCAACTTTGAGGCGAAAACAGGCCAGAAAGTAAAGGTGACTTACGGCAACGGGGTAGATACCAGAAGAATGGTTGCCAAAGGGCAGGCGCTGGATGTGTCGCTCATCATCGCACCTTTCCCGGGAGCGATCACATCAGGAGCCATCGACCCCCGTAGCGCGACACCGATTGTGAGCATTCTCACGGCTGTGGGTGTGCCAAAAGGCCGGCCGAAACCGGACATTTCCAACCCAGCCGCCGTCAAGAAAGCGCTGCTGGCAGCGAAGCGCATCGGATATGAGGACCCCGACTTCACTGTCGCCGGCCAGGGACCCTGGGAGACGCTGACCAAGCTCGGTATTGCCGACGAAGTTGCCACGAAGAGTGAGGTGGAACTCGGTCCCGGTGCTCAAGGCCTTTCCCCGGACGCCACCAGGAACGCCATCAAAACTTCCAAGCGGCTGGAAAACGGAGACATCGACATCGGCCTGCTCATGCTCAGCGACATGCTTCCCGAGAAAGACAAATACGACATCGTAGGGGTTCTGCCACGGGAGATTTCCACGCCTGTCCCGGTTGTGGGATTCATTTCCACTCACGCGAGCGACGCCGCAGCGGCTAAGGCTCTCCTGCAGTACCTCGCGTCAGCCGAAGCCGCAGCAGTCTGGAAAGAAGCAGGGTACGAGCCGCATAAATGAAGTAATGCGGCGTACCACCTCGGAAAGTTCCTTCGTCTATTTGTTGGGCGCCGCACCAACGGAAGGTCTCAATAGCCGGTTGTTGAAATCCTGCGATTCTGAGGGAACACAGAAATATTCCGAGATCTCGGTTCCTGGGCGCAGACCGATCTTGCCGCTGGTTACCCAGGGCTGGGTGTATGTCTTGGGGTCTTCGATAGTCACTGTGACGTCCAGGCTGACATAGCTTGCGCGCTTGTAACGTTCGATCATGCGCATCTGGTCGCTGTGTGGAAAGCCCCAGCGGCGATCCCTGCGATCCTCCGAGAGCCAGGACCTGTCGTCAAAGCCACTTGACTCAACGACGAATGTATCTCCGTCCCATCGGCCAATGGCGTATCCGTGCCATCGCGCTACGGGAGGGTCGTCGGGAAGTTCCCGTCCGTCGGTCCAGATGGTGCGCCATGTATGGCTCCACTCGAAGAACTGGAGCACCCGGTCCGGCAGCATTACGAACTCGAACCCATCGTTCACCCAGAGCGAACGCGGATAACCGAGGGGATCACATATCAGCATGCCGTCTTTCGAATTCGAAATCGCAAGCCCGCCGGCCGTTTCCTCGGCTTTCGTGGCCTCGTACTGCTGTTTTCCCCACGCGGTCATTGGGGGGACAGTCTTCGTGTCCAACAGCAGATCGTTGTTACCCCACACTCCCGACAGGTCCCGTGGATTGAATGGAAGGTCCTTCACCTTCGCCACAGCGTCCCTCACCTGCTGATCCAAGATACAACGCGGACAAGGCCGCCAGTTGGGACGCGCCGGCGGATTTTGAGCAAAGGTCAACGGGGACGAAGCCATTGCTGCAGCAACCGCAACGATCAGAACAATGGTGCGCGTAGTCATTGTTGAAGCTCCCCTTGAATGCCGCCTCGCCGGTTGATATCCATGACGACCGTTCCGTCCTTCTTCACAATCTTCAGGACTCTGCCTTCCGGACTACCCAGCTTCGATGGGTTCACGGTGACGGCAATCTCATCCCCCATCTTCAGAGAATTTTTTGTCATGCCCAGCGACAAATTCGTGTTGATTGCCGGAAGTTCTCCGGTCCACTGTACGGCCTTTCCAGTGTTATCCTTCACATCCCACGTGACCCAGACGTGGGGATTTCTCCATGTATATTCCGAAACCACCCCCTGCAGTACGACGACCTTGGTCGTGTCGTATCCTGCCATGCTATGGTGCGCCGACATCACACCCGTAGCGGAGAGCACCGTCAGCAGAGGAAACAGCAGAAGGACCAATACTTGATGAATTCTCATCGATACCTCCTAAGGCACGACCGCAACAGCATCGATCGCAATCTTCCATGCAGGATTCGAAAGTGGCCGCACCGCAATCGTGGTGCGGGCGGACTTGTGCGGCTGCGAAGGTGTATTGAAAAATGTCGCATACGCTTCCTGCCAACCAGCCAGATCGAACTTTCCATCAGCGCTGGGTACATAGGCACGGAGGAAGACCACGTCCTTGAAATCGGCTCCGGCCTGGACAAGACGGCTTCGGAGCGACTCCAGCGCGGAGAGCGCCTGCGTCTTCATATCACCGTCAACCGTTGGAACGGCCTCGCCTGAAAAATAAAAAGCTGTTCCGGGTTTCACGGCAACACCGGAAGAAATCATGGCGGTACGCTCACCATAAGTGCGAAGGCGGGGATGAGGGACGGCGCCGGGACCCTCGAAAATCACCGACGCCCTCGGAAAGGCGGCAATGAATTCAATTTCGATTAGCGCTCCGGCACCGGCGAAAGCCGGCGTGGTCACGGTCGTGCGCGCCGGTTTATGGGGTTGGTTCCCGTTGTTGAAGAACTCGCCATACGCCTTGTTCCAACCATCGTAGTCGAATTTGCCCGACGTGTCGGGTCCGAGGAACGCACGAACGTAAACCACGTCGGCCAGCGTCAGCCCGGCCTGAGCGAGGTTGTCCTTCAATCTCGCAAGCGTGTTGCGCGACTGGGTGTACATGTCGCCGCGGTTTTCGGAAGACGTCGCCGGTGCGTCGGCTTTGATCACGGGTGCGGTCATGCCGGCAGTCCAATACATGCCGCCTGGGGGCATCACGCCCATGCCGGCGTAAATGCGGTCAGTCTTGTTTCCGTAAGGCTTGAGATTGGGATTGGTCACCGGCAGTTTGAGCGCCTCAGATCCGGCTGCCATTTTGGCCGCTTGCCTCGTGACGGCCACGTATTCGATTTCGATAAGCCGGCTGGGATCGGCAAGCAACGGCACTGCGACCGTAGTGCGGTTCGGTCTGGTGTTTTCGTTTGTGAAGACTTCACGCCAGGCCTGGTCCCATCCGGCGTAGTCGATGTTGCCGTCACGGCCGGGCGCAAGATATGCGCGCACGAAAACCACTTCTCCGAGACTGACGCCGGCCGTGTTGATATTGGCTTCGAGCCTCTTCATCGTGGCGAGCGCCTGCTGCTTCATCGTTGCGCCGTCATTCAAATCAGCGCCGACACCGGCGGAGAAATACAAGGCCTGGTTAGAGGACAGGCCGCTGGATTGGCCCAGGCCCTGACCATTTGCAGTTGCGCAGGCCAGGACCGCGAAGAAAATTGCGAACGCTTTCCGTCTGGTTTTCATGAACTAAAGCTTGCTGAACTTTTATCGGACTCCAGGTCAGCGGTCAAGGCAGGGTGTGTTGCCAAAGGGATAAGATCGTGACACTGCGGCTATTCCCCTCCTCTGGAGGAGGGGTGGACGCGACCTCAAGAAAATATCGCCGAAGGCATCCTTGATTAGGAGCGGACGGGGTGGTCAGAAATGTTTTTGACCACCCCGTCTGCGCTTCATAAGGTTGCTTCGCAGCATTTGCTTGATGCGCAGCCACCCCTCCTCTGGAGGAGGGGAATAGCCGCAGTTTTCACGATTTCGTCCTTTGGGCAACACACACTATTTCGCAGCAAGTGCCGGCCCGATGTCGGATTGTTTGGCGACCGCGCCATGTCCGCCAGCAATTGTGGCGCCGGTAATCCCGTATTTCCTCAGCACGTCACCCACGGCCACCGTCGCGTCCGAACGATCGATCGGACCGCGGGGTGAAATGAGATCGGTGACGTAAAGAATGTTGCCGGTTACGACGTGAGCGAGCAGAAAGCCCTGAACGTGGGGATTGGCAATGTTGTACAGGCGAATTTCGCCGGCCTCGTCCTTGAGTGTCATCTGATCCTTCACCTCGATGATTTCGCCAGCCTTTGGCTTCTTCTGCAGATCATCGGGAACAATGGTGTGAGGTGCTTTCACGTCCTTTTCAAAGAAAGCCTTGTCCGGACTTGGAACTATCACCTTCGCGCCTTCGGCCACGTACGTTCGCATCCCGCCGGTGTGGTCCATGTGATGATGCGTCAGGACCAGATACCGGATCGGCTTGCCCGGGAATTTAGCTTTTGCTGCATCGATTACCCAGCGCGATTGCAGCTCACCGTAAGGAGCATCGAAGATGACCAGGTGATCCTTCATCGCTACGATCAGATTATTTGCGGTTCCACCCTGTACGTGCTGGACGTTCGGTGCGAGCTCGACCAGCTTGAGAGCTGCGCCGTTCGCAAAAATGATGTTGTCGCTGTCGGTGAAACGAGTCAGGAAAATCCGCCGCAATACCCATTGATACGGTACGTTCGCGGTGGCCGGCGGCTTCGCGGCTGCCTTCACTGAGTCTGGGACCATGAACGTGTCGGCCGCAATGGGCGGATTGGCGCTGACATCTCGATAAGTGAGCTTCGCTACCTCGACGTCGTTGACACGGTAGGAGAGCGTGTGCGCGATCTGCACACGACCGACGGTTTTCCAATCTGTCAGCACGAGATCGAAGTTCGAATCGCCATAGATGTTGTCGTCATCACGTGTGCGTACGGCAGCGGGCAGATGAGTTTTGGGATCGAACAGTATGGTGAATGTCGTTGCGCCGTCAGTGTATGAAATGGCGGGCAGCGATTGCTGGCCGAGGCGTTGCGATCCAGCAGCGCGCACTTTATCCGGCTGGTCCATGGCCTTGACCAGCAGCCACGGCGAAGCCCGCTCGAACTCGCGCTGATGCGCGGCCACACGGATGCCGGACATGGGCTGGCTACTCTTGTCATCTGTAACGAAGCCGAGGGCCGGCAGAACAGTCTCTGTGTATTTCAGCTTCACTGGCGGATCGGGATACTTCTGATCGCGGTCCCACGCGGTGCGCACGCGGTTGCCGGCAACATCCCACGTCGTCGCGAACGTCGCATCTCCCAGAAAGCGTGGCTCCGCACCGGCTGCGAATGACTGCCCTTGTTCCCAGAATTTTGCATCTCCTTTGATGGCGATACCCTTCAGCGCTCGCAGGTCGGCGCCACCTTCGGCCGCGACAGCCTGCTTCACCAGATCGCCACTTCCTTGCGCGAACACCGGCTGCTGTTGAATCATCGCCAGCAGCAATGCAGCAATCGACAAAGCGTATTTCATATCGGTTTCTCCCCTCGTGCCCGTTACGCTACCACGCCTTGGGAGGACTGTGAACGGAAAGACATCGGGTATAAGATAGCCCTTCTCTCAAGGAGAAGTCATGAAACGAGCGGTTCTTCTACTTTTCGTGCTCACATTGTGGGTGCCGTCGGCTGCTACTCAAACGAAGTCTGCGAAGACGCTGGATATTTACGTCGTCGACGTCGAAGGGGGAAACGCAGTGCTCTTTGTGCCGCCGTCGGGGCAGTCCGTCCTGATTGATACCGGAAACGGAGGGCCCGGAGCGGTTCGCGACGCAGAGCGTGTCGTCGCAGCTATTCGCGATGCTGGAGTCAAACAGATCGACCACCTTATCATCACGCATTTTCATAATGATCACATTGGCGCGCTCTCCGAACTTGCTGCGCGTGTGCCGATCGCTGAATTCATCGATCACGGGCCGAACACGCAGCCCGGCCCGAATATCGATCCAGTGATGCAACGGTATGCGGAGTTGTATTCGAAGGCAAAGCACACCGTCGTAAAACCCGGCGACAAGATCCCCGTTGCTGATCTGGACTGGCGGATTGTTACCGCCGCCGCCCAGACGATCAAAGAGCCGCTGCCCGGTGCGGGCAAGCCGAATCCCTATTGCGCAAACTTTAAAGCGCAGGATGTGGCTCTGACCGAAGATGATCAGTCCGTCGGAAGTTTCATCACGTTCGGGAAGTTCAGAACGATGCACCTGGGCGATCTGACGCTAAACCGGCAATTCGATTTAATCTGCCCAGTCAATCGACTCGGGAGTCTCGATCTGCTGCTGATGGGCCGGCACGGGAATGTCAATTCCGAGCTACTCGTTCACCCGCTCCATCCGCGAGCGGCGATCATGAACAACGGAACCCGCAAAGGCGGGCAACCGGATTCGATGAAGGTTCTATTCTCTTCTCCCGGGCTCCAGGACATCTGGCAAATGCATTTTTCACAGCTCACGGGACAGGAATACTCAGCGCCGGGAATGTTTATCGCCAACACTGTCGATGACCAACAAACCGCTATACCCATCGCACCGATGCCTGCTCCTGCTCAGGGCCAGCAGGCGCCGCCACCGCCGCAGCACGATGGCAAAGCGTATTACTTCAAAGTGTTGGCGCGGACGGATGGCACATTTTCAGTAACGAATACTCGCAACGGATTTACGAAAAATTATTAGCCGAGTTGGAGAGGTATTTATGGCGAGATGGATGTATTGCGTGTGCGGTGTGGTTGCCATGACATGGTTGTCCGCTGCTTCTGTGGCGGCGCATCACTCATTCGGAGCGGAATACGATGCGAATCAGCCGATCACGCTGACCGGAGTGCTTACGAAGATTGAATGGACGAATCCTCACAGCTTTTTTTACATGGATGTGACCGACAAGAGCGGTAAGGTCGCGAATTGGAAGTTCGAAGGCTACGGACCCGGCGTGCTCTACAGGCTCGGGTGGAAGAAAGACGTCACGATGAAGATCGGCGATCGCATTACGGTAACAGGCTGGCGGGCTCGTGACGGTTCGAACTGGGCGCATTCGCGCGAAATCACTTTCCACGATGGAAAGAAGTTGATGTTCGGTCCTCCGTCCGGGACGGGAGACGGCGGGATTGCTCCAGCCGTGGACGTGAAGTGATGCGGCACTTCCTCGCAATTGCAATTGTTGTACTGGCGTTTTCGGCGCTGAATCTTTTTGCCCAACCCGGCAGTCCCGTGCCGCGCGGACCTGACGGGAAACCGGATCTCACGGGCGTCTGGCAGGGCGGCAGCACGCTGCGCGGAAATTGGGAAGAGACGAATGCGGGGTTTGGTGTCGGCGGATCCGGCAAGAGTGACGATGCGCCTGTGGTTCTCTCGTCAAACGATCGTCCTGCCGGACGCGAAGGAGCACCATATCAGGAGTGGGCAGCTAAGAAAGTTTTAGAAGCGTTCAATCGCAGAGGAATCGATGATCCGACATCGCGTTGCCTGCCGGCGGGCGTACCACGATCCGTAATGCTCGGACTCTTTCCGCAAAAGATCGTTCAAACGCCGAAAGAAATCGTCGTCCTCTATGAGTACATGAATACCTTCCGAGTCATCGCACTGAATGGAAAACATCCGGACGATCTGCTCCCCAGCTACATGGGCGACTCGGTTGGACACTGGGAGGGCGATACACTCGTCGTCGATGTTGTTGGGTTTAACGACAAGACGTGGCTGGCGGGGACGGGAACGTTCCACTCTGAAGAATTACACGTCACGGAGCGGTATACGAGGGTCGATAAGGATCAGATCAACTACGAAGTGACGATGGTCGATCCGAAGGTCTTAACGAAACCGTGGACGCTTCAATCGACCATCATGCTGCGCGACGGCACCCGGCTGGAAGAATACATCTGCGCCGAGAACAATATCGATCCCGCGCAGTACGAATATTTGCAGAATAAGGGCGTCAAGATCGAACGGCAGTAGCAGCGATCCGATTTTGTTCCCACACCGAATGTTATTGAGACCGTCTATTGGCAATCAACACATAGTCCGTTCCTGTCGAATTGATGTGTGATTCCGCTCAAGGGTAAGACGACATTTATTAAGCCCCCTCGGAGGAATATTTCACCTGTGCCAATGCTCAAGCCGTTGAGTAAAAGTTCCAGGCGGCTGCCGGTGACAACCGCTCCTCCGCTCGTAGCGGCTTCGTTGATGTGCGATGGGATCACGGTTCGGGGCTTGATCAATTCCCGGATCGCGAACACGGCTTCTTCTGGCCCGAGACTGAAGACGTCTCCCACATTAATGACAACCACGCTCGGTTGGTAGAATCTTCGAACGACCAGATCCATATCGGCACTGAGCCCCGTATCGGCGGTGAGGTACACACGAAGGCCGTTCGTGAATTGGACGATGAATCCGCCATCGTTTCCGCCATAACCTGTTGTTCCGGGGGCAACGCCGGGACTATCTACTAACGACGCCGGAATGCCATTGCTGTGGAACGCCGGTATGTTTGCAATCTTCACACCATTGGTCGCCGTCACCAACCGGACGGTGCGGCTGCCGCCGGGACGCGTTGATGCTGTGCATGGTGCTTGCAACGGCACAACCATTTCATTGGTCAGTCCAACTGTCGGGCAGCCTGGAGTTGCAGTGCCGCCGCGAATGTTTTGAATCTTTCGGCCGAGAAATTCGGCCATCTCTCCACCCGTAATCACTGCTGCGTTCTTCGCGGCAGCGATATTCGCCGCGTTCGAATTCGGTGCGGCCGACACGGTGCCCGGCGCTGCGCAGGTCCCTGGAGAAGCGGGATTTGGTTTTACATCGCCGATGTGATCCGGATGGACGCTGGATAGAAGCACCGCATGGATTATTCCAAGCCGACCGTCGGTCTCATCAACAGTTCGGCCAGGATCATAGAGAATTCGGACTCCCGTCGGGTCCTCAAACAGCATCGCCCGATCGTTTCTGCAGAATTCACCGGCATGGCTTCCAAGCGGGGTGATTTTTACCGTCTGGGCCTCTGCCGTCGCCGTAAACAAAATGAAAATCCACAACACACACACGAGCAACCGCGTGTCTGAACGTCTTGGGTTCATGGTCTCCTCCCACCTTTTGTGTTTTCGCGAACTATACTCGCGAATGCCGAGTAGAGGCCAGAACTGTTGATGCCCTCGAGTGACGACTTGTGAACGCCGACGTTGTTGATTCAGTGATAGCGCTCGCTACCATAGGGCGCGGTCTAACCCCGTCGAAATGGGTCGTCAACTGGACCGGCGGCTTGAAGAAGTAACACTGGCTTTGACCGCCTTCGGCCACTTGTATCGGATCGTTCGACACACACGATGGAATGCGATGCGCCAGTCGGGAGTGAGCAGAGTTAGTTGATGCGCGATAGCTGTGCCGGCAATGATGCGGTCTGCGGGATCGCCGTGAAATGTATCCGGCAGAGCATACTCAATTGCTGCGACGCGCGCGGAAATCGGCAAGACCTGTAGGTTTTGGGCCAACGCTTTTTCCAGCCACTGGTTGAATTCCATTGCAAAGTCCACTTTACCTTTACGTCCAAGCACAGACGCTTCGAGCAGGCTGATGTCGGAAAGAAAAAAACGATTCGATTCATTTCGCAGGATGGTCAGAGCTTTGGCCGGGAGAGTTTCCGGTTCCTTTACACCATTAATCCAAACGGCAGTGTCGAGGAGGACATTCATCGGGCTGAATGCCATTCATTTTCGGGCAACACGGAATCGAGCAGTTTCGATGTGAGCGGTTTGCCTCCACGTGCCGCACCAAGAAACGTGCTCGCTTTGTCAGGAGGAACCGCCAGGAAGTATGGTTTTCCTCGGTGAGTAACCAAAATTGCCTCACCGTCGTGTGCCATACGCTGATAACGGCTTTGGTGTTTGAAGTCGCGCAATGTCACAGTTTTCATGTTACTCATTATGAGTCACATTGATCTGAGTTTCAAACTGATTTTTCTGAATACACCGTCCGATCGGAGTTAAAATCTGCGTCCATGACGAACACTCCTTTGCTTCTAGCCCGTCGCGAATTTCTTAGATTCCTTGCGACCAGCCCTTACGTCGCAGCAGCCGGAGGAATCGGTGCGTTCATCCAACTACCCGGGGTTTCGGCGCAGAACACTCCTACGGGCGCCGCAGGCGTGATCACGAATCCGGAGAGTGCACTGAATGTGTTTGATTTCGAAGAAGCGGCGCACCGGAAAGTGAACCCGGGCCATTGGGCCTACATGGCCAGCGGCGTCGACGACGACGCAACGCTTCGCGCGAACCGCGAAATCTTCAAGCGTGTGCAACTCCGGCCGCGCCGTTTGCATGACGCTACTCTCGTCGATACGCGTGTAGAGTTGTTCGGCACCACTTACAACAGCCCGATTTTTCTCTGTCCCACCGGCGGTGAACGCGGTTTTTATATGGACGGCGAATTGTCGGTCGCCCGCGCAGCAGCCGCACGCGGCACGCTGCAGTGCCTATCTACGATGACGTCGACGCCGATTGAAGAAGTGAATAAGGCACTCGGCCGACCAGTCTGGTATCAACTGTATGCCCCAAGCAAGTGGTCTGCGTGCGAACAGTTGTTACGGCGCGTTGAAGCCGCCGGCTCAACGGTCGTGTTGCTGACCGTCGACAACACGACGGGCCGAAACAGCGAGACCTACAGACGCACACGCCCGCAGGACCTGAGCACGTGCGCGTCGTGTCACGGTCCGGGCGAACCGCCGGGGCCGGTGAGTGTGCGTACGATGTTCAAAGGCATCGATATGGCGGGCGTTCGCGCGCCGAACCCGGCCATGGATTGGGCATTCGTTGACCAGCTCCGAAAGTTTTGGCGCGGAAAGCTCATCATCAAGGGCATCGACACTCATGAAGACGCGCGTCTGGCACTGGAGCACGGCTTCGACGGTATCCTCGTTTCCAATCACGGCGGCCGCGCCACGGAAACGCTTCGTTCGACACTCGAGGCATTGCCCGAGGTTGTGGACGAGGTCGCGAATCGAATTCCGGTGTTCGTCGACGGCGGATTCCGACGCGGTACCGACGTATTCAAAGCCCTTGCACTCGGCGCGAAGGCCGTCGGCATTGGCCGTCCGTTCCTTTGGGGACTCGGCGCCTTCGGGCAGGCGGGAGTTGATCGGGTGATCGAGATTCTGCAAGGCGAGCTGAAGCTCGTGATGGGCAACTGCGGCACGCGCACCGTCGGCGATATCACTCGCTCCTACATTGCAACGCCGGAGGGGAAACTGTGATTCATTACGATCCGAACCGTCTCTTTGGAGGGACAATGCGAATACCGTTTGGCCGGAGCTCGTTCCGCCTTTGTTGTTTGCTTTTCTGCCTCACCGCATTCACGGTTCCAGCTCGTGCGCAGTGGCTACACTATCCAGATCCGCGTGCACCGCGAACAGCAGATGGAAAAATCAACCTTACAGCTCCCGCGCCACGACTGGCGAACGGCACGCCGGATTTCTCCGGGATCTGGGGCGCGCCCGATGGAAAATATCTCGCAAACCTCGGCGCCGACGGCATTGAAATCTTGATGCAGCCGTGGGCGTCGCAGCTGTACAAGGAGCGCCAGGACAGTAACAGCAAAGATAGTCCCAGTTCCCACTGTCTCCCGCACAGTGTCACCGATTTCGACGGTCACTTCACGCCGCGGAAAATTATTCAACAACCCGACGTGATGGTGATGTTGTTTGAGAGTTCTCACGTGTACCGGCAGATATTCACCGATGGACGACCCTTGCCTGAAGAACGCGAGCCTGCCTGGTTCGGATACTCGGTCGGAAAATGGGAGGGTGACGTGTTAGTCGTGGATACCGCAGGGATTCACGAAGAAACCTGGCTTGATGACGGTGGTCATCCGCACAGCGATGCGCTCCACATCATCGAGCGTTTCCGCCGGAAAGATTTTGGACATATGGAACTGGAACTCACAATCGACGATCCGAAAGCGTACGTGAAGCCGTGGACGGTTCACATTCCGTGGAACCTGATGCCGGATACGGATTTACTCGACTGGGTTTGCTTGAACGAAAAGGATCGTCCACACATGGTCGGCAAGTAATGAAAACCCGAACCATATGCCCTCAGCGTTGCGGATCGTATATCGCGTCGCCTTCGGTCTGAGTCAAAACCAAACGAGTCAGGGGATAGGAAGAATTAGGCGCGATCCGGGTGGCGACGTGGAAGGGGTTGTCGCACACAGTTCGCTCTCCCATGGCTGTCCCGATCGCGGACCATCGCCCACGACGAGCAGTTTCGACCGTTTCGCCAGGCGTACGCGCTTCAGCACCCGCCGCGTCTCTTGCGGCCGATTAAAAACCAACATGGCAACCGGAGTGTGCATCCCGGTAAGCTTATTTCAGCGCACATCAGGAAGAAGTCTTTCGTTACAAAGTCGGCTTGGACTGCGGAAGATTGAAGTGCGGAAGATTGAAGTTGACAGGAATTTTGACCGAATCGTAGCCTTCGCCGAAGTGGAGCGATTCATTGATTCTTCCGTAGAGTTCCGCTCCATGAGGGCAAGAAGGTGCTGTTCGTCGGTCACAATTCACGCTGAAGGTTGAGAGATATCTCCTGAAATGGAAATGGTTCGAGTAAAGCAGAGCCCCTTAACAAGTCTCGTGGAGCGATTGGACTGGAAATCTCAGCGGAGACGGTCCCAAATCGATGCCGAATGTCCCGGATATTCCGGGCGGGTTCATTGGCTTTTTTTCAAAAGCGTGCTCGCGCGCCTCACTACGCCCGACATTTGTATCCTGGGCGTATACAACGGCCGCGACATCGCCTACATGGCCAAGATTCTGCAAGCTTCGGAAGCATCGCACTATACGATCACGGGGGTCGACAAGTTCACCGACAGCCCAGGTGACGACTGGCCAAAGGATGTGCGGCATCTGTCCTGGCGCGATGCAGGTTTCGGTGACCCGCCGGAAATGCAAAGAGCACTTTCCCATCTCAAGAACCTGGGACTTGCCGCCAATGTATGTCTCCATCAGGCACGCGCGGACGACTTCCTGAACAATACGAGCCAGCTTTTCGATTTCATTTATATCGACATTTCACACGATTACGACTCGACGATTGTTGCGATCGATGCCTCAATCCCCAGACTCAAGCCGGGCGGGCTATTAGCGGGCGACGATTTTTCCGATCAGGGGACGTGGGGCGTCGGTCGAGCTGTCCGCGAGCGCTTTGATCAGTTTCAACTCTACTTCAACTGGCTGTGGCTTGCGGAAGCTGGCGACTACAGAAAGAAAAAATGAATGTACTACTTCACACTGGCCTCCGCCTGTGTTGCGATCAGGACGGTCTCTGTCGTCGGATGAAACACGTCGAGTCGCCGGACTGTGAACGAGTATCCCAGTCCCAAATCTTCAATGAGCGGCTTTGCCCCGAAGAATTCGCGCGGCGTGTGGTAAATCGACACAATGAGGACCGGCCGGAAACGGCGGATGGTCTCGACAGCGCCGTGCAGTGCATCCATTTCCGCGCTTTCGATATCGAGCTAATCAATCCCGGTCGAACGCCGTGCTGCGACACATAGTGATCGATCGAAGTGATGTCGATCACTTCCCGTTTTTGGCGACTGGCATCTGTGTTCACGTTCAAAACTTCGGGGTTGATGCTCGCGTCAGTTAAATCGCCGAAGAGTTCCAGCTTGCGATCGCCCTCACCCAGGCCTGCGCGCACAGCAACGATGTTGTGGTGGGGATTGAGGCGAATCGTTTCGAGCAACATTTTGTAATTCGCCTCGATGGGTTCGAAACAGAAGATACGGGCAGGCTCATACTTCGTGAACACTAAAGCTGAATCGCCGATCCATGCGCCGCCGTCGATGATATCGGTGCCGCGAAGCCGCTCGCGTTGCTGCGGCGAGAGAAATGCGAGGCCGTCATCGTAGTGGAAGATGGCCGGCGGGTAGTAATCGATCGGCAACGGAAATTGTTGTTTGGCGGCAGCCTCGGAAAACTCCGCTTGGATCTGTCGCTGCGCCTGACGTTCTTCGGCGGTGAACATCAGTCGCTCGTCACAGAGGAAATACGCGGAGTAGCGCTGTCGTGGTGTGACGAACACATACCGTTCAAAAATGTTGTCGATGTGGGCGCAGCTCTCCGCGTCCAGTCCGCTCTTGAGACGCCGCAATAAATCTTCACTTGATGTGACGGTATGCGGAAAATTGTTAAGAACAGGTAAAATCCTTACATCTATGCCAATCCGAACTCTCCTTCTTGTCGTTCTCCTGGCCGCGCAGCAGACGCCGCCGCTAACGCCGGACATTCCTTCAAAATTTGAAACGCCGACGAGCGCGTACGACTACGTGAAGCGCGATGTGATGATCCCGATGCGCGATGGCGTGAAGCTTCACACGGTGATCGTGGTGCCGAAGGGCGCGCGCAATGCGCCGATCCTGCTCACGCGAACGCCCTACAACGCGGCCGCTCGCGCAAAGCGAAACGACTCGCCGCACATAGTGGCAGCGTTGCCGCTGTTCGATGAGCTGTTCGCGGCGGACGGCTACATTCGCGTTTATCAGGATGTTCGCGGGAAGTATGGATCCGAAGGCGAGTACGTGATGACGCGGCCGCTGCGCGGGCCTTTGAACAACAGCATGGTCGATCACTCCACGGATGCGTACGACACGATCGACTGGCTTGTGAAGAATGTTCCCGAATCGAACGGACGCGTGGGAATGATCGGAAGTTCATACGAAGGTTTCACCGTCGTGATGGCGCTTGTGAATCCGCATCCGGCGCTGAAAGCCGCGGTGCCCGAAAGTCCGATGGTCGACGGATGGATGGGTGATGACTGGTTCCACTACGGCGCATTCCGTCAAATCAATCTGGATTACTTCACGGAGCAAACGTCACTAAAAGGCGAAGGTGCATCTATTGTTCGTCCGGGCTACGACGACTACGAAACATTTCGCCGCGCGGGATCGACAGGCGATTACGCAAAGGCGGCGGGACTCGATCAGCTTCCGTGGTGGCGCAAAGTCAGCGAACACCCCGCATACGATTCCTTCTGGCAGGCACAGGCTCTCGATAAAACAATGGCGGCGGAGGCGCTGGCGGTGCCGACGATCTGGCTTCAGGGTCTCTGGGATCAGGAAGACATGTGGGGCGGCATTCACAGCTATCTTGCCGTCGAGCCGAAAGACAAAAGCAACGACAAGAATTTTCTGATCATGGGGCCATGGTTCCACAGCCAGATCAATCGCGAAGGCACATCGCTCGGACCGCTTCGCTGGAACGGCGACACGACGTTCGAAGTCCGGCGTGACATCATCAAACCGTTTTTCGATCAATACCTGAAGGACGGTGCGCCGAAAGCGAACACGCCGCCCGTCCTCATCTACAACACCGCCGAGAATCATTGGGATCGGTTCAATGAGTGGCCGCGTGGGAAAAGTAAGCCGTTATATCTGACCTCGAATTCCGGTCTGTCGTTCACTGCGCCTGCCGCGCAGCAAAACTCTTCATACGATGAGTACGTATCCGATCCGGCGAAGCCGGTTCCGTACCAGCCGCGCCCCGTGCGGTTCTCTGACTCCGATAGGTGGCGGCGCTGGCTCGTTGCGGATCAGCGCGCGGTCGACGATCGCACGGATGTGCTGGCGTACATGACTCCGCCGCTGACGGAATCTGTTCGCATCGGTGGACCGCCTGTGGTGCATCTCACCGCGTCCACGAGCGGAACGGATTCCGACTGGGTCGTGAAACTGATCGACGTGTATCCGGACGAAGTACCGAGCCAACCCGAAATGGGCGGATACCAACTCGGCATCGCGATGGACATCTTTCGCGGCCGCTATCGCGAAAGCTTTGAGCATCCGCAGGCGATCGCGGCGAACAAGGCGTTGCCTTACACGTTCGCATTGCCGACGGTGAATCACGTGTTCAAACCCGGGCATCGAATCATGGTGCAGGTGCAATCGAGCTGGTTCCCGCTTTACGATCGCAATCCACAGACGTTCGTCCCGAACATTTTCTTCGCGAAACCGGGCGACTATGTGAAAGCCGTGCAACGCGTCTATCACTCGAGCTACATCGATCTTCCGGTCGTGCCGTAACCATGCAGCGCCGGCAAATATTCAAAACAGTAGGCGGCCTGTTTGCAGCCGTGGCACTGCCGCCGATGCGTCAGGAAACCACAGCGCGTTCAACCGACATCACAGCCCGGCTGGCGCGATACATGGCTCCTGCGCGCAATGCCGAACTTCCACCTGAGGTGATGCAGGCTGCAAAGCACGCGATCCGGGTGACGACGTGGAAGGGGTTGTCGTATAAAAACGCGTTATGTTTCCTGAGGCGCGAAAACGCCGCGTTCCCCCGCCATCATTTTTGAAGTGCCTGTGGAGACGTTACCTCGCAGTTGTTGAGGCACGCGAGATAACGGTACTATACGGCTACCAG
>Ga0075425_100002749_pt1 | contig 17649 bp, 14 predicted proteins | sample SoiMethybrSBSTD4_FD_75300 | JGI IMG/M metagenome (GOLD analysis project Ga0075425, IMG submission 75300) | Bulk soil microbial communities from a Populus tree surrounding site in Tennessee, USA - Soil MetaG P. TD hybrid SBSTD4 | ecosystem: Environmental > Terrestrial > Soil > Tree plantation... | reverse complement strand
CAAAGAAGCGCGTCCCATCAAGCTGAGCATCAACACCGAAGACGGCTTGCCGGCGATGCGCACCGATCGCACGAAGCTGCAACAGGTGCTTATCAATTTGTTATCGAACGCGATCAAGTTCACCCGCGAAGGCGAGGTGAGCGTCACCGCCGAACGAGAAGGGGCCGATCGAATAAAGATCGTGGTCAGCGATACCGGTGTCGGAATCGCCGAAGCCGATGTAGCGAGGATCTTCGAGGAATTCAGGCAAGTCGGTGAGGGAAGAGGCGCTCGAACCGGGACCGGCCTCGGGCTGTCAATCACCCGGCGGCTCGTGGAGATGCTTGGCGGCGAGATCGGTGTATCAAGCAAGGTTGGCGAAGGTTCGGTCTTTACTGTCACGCTGCCGATCGAAATCGATGGGCGAATGGTGTCGAGTCCTGAAGCTGAAATTCCTCTGACTGATCCCGAGCGAACTGCCCTGGTGATTGACTCCGATCCGGCTTCGCTCTATCTGACCAAAAAATATTTAACCGATGCAGGTTACTCGGTGGCTGCGACAGACGATCCGGTTCGCGGCGTCGAGATCGCGTCAAAAGCAAAGCCAGCGGTAATAACTATCGATATGGACTCTCTCGAAGGCGACATCGAGACGATCGAACGATTGGCGAACGGTAACAAAGAAGGCATGGTGGTCGCTCTTGCGTCCGAGTCTGGGGCTGAAAAGCGAGCAATCAGCGCCGGCGCTCGAGTCTTTTTGCGAAAGCCCATCGAACGCAACAATCTGATCGCGTTGCTCGAACGAGCGAAGTCGCCGGCGATGAAATGCGTGTTGGTGGTCGATGACGATCCCGATGCGTTGGATCTCGCGGTGGCGATGATCGAAGGCGGTGGGTATGAGATCGAGACTGCGACTAACGGACGAGAGGCTCTTGATGTTATCGGCAGACACCGGCCAGACGTGGTCGTTCTCGATCTGATGTTGCCCGAGATGGATGGCTTCGAGGTGGTGCACCGGATGAGTCTTCATTCGGATTGGCGAGGAATCCCGATGATTCTTTTGACGGCGCGAGACCTGTCACACGAAGAAAGGCGAGCGCTGGATATCGGAACGCGAATAATTCAGAAGGGAAGCTTCAGTAGGGACGAGCTTCTCGCCGAGATAAGAATGGCGACCGGGATGGCAGAACCGGAAATGGCTTCGAGCGGAGCCGATTAGTAATAGCAATAGAGCGCGAGACGGGGAGAGCGGACGACAGGGAGAGAGATAGTTCCCAATCGCCCATTCTCCCCGTCTCCCTTTCTCCCCGTCCAGTTTTATCCCCTCACCTTCGCTGCGCGTCGTGCTTCTGTCGATAGATATGACGGCTGGTGCGATTTTCTCGTCGTTGAAGCCGAACTCTTTCGCGGTGTGTTACTTTGCCATCCGACTTTGCTTTCGCCTCGAGCCGTCTGGTGCGGCGTTCTTGATGCTCGAGCCGAGCCGCCTCGCGCCTGGTTAGCGAACCTCTCCTGACGCCGCGACGGATGCGCTGCTGCTGGCGATGCTCACGGCGATCGATGCCCGGCGTCGACTGCGCGGACGCGCTCAATCCCAAACCTATAACGAACACAAGCGATAACGCTACACTGAAAATTCTCTTCATTTCTCCTCCGAATTGTTTTGATGGCGCTAAATGCTGCCTATCCTGATGAGGCTAGCAAAGAAAATGGTGAAGCGCAGATTATTTTCTGCCCTTCACCATTGCTGGGTTGATAGATCTCTTATGGATTGCGGTCCTGACCATCGTGCTTCTGACGATAAATGCTGCGGCTTTCGCGATTCAGCTCTCGTTGCAATCGAGCGCGCTCTCGCGGAGTGACAGTCCCGTCGGCCCTGGCAAATCTCTCATCCGTTCTGATCCGAGCCTCTCCAGCTTCGAGTCGTCTGGCTTCGCGACGAGTCAGCTCGCCGCTGCGGATGCCCTGGTTGATGCGCTGTTGTTGGTGACGTTCTCGCGTGTTGATTGAATGCGAGCCGGCCATTGATACAGTGCTCGCACCGAGAATGAATACAGCAGCCAACAAAAAACCGATCGCTTTTCTCATACTTTCACCTCTCCTAAAAGAATCGAGGCACTTGTCTGACGTTTAGTAAGACGAAGCGAAGTTTGCGAAAGCCGGATTTTTTGTTTGGGAAAGTTTGAGAATGGCGTGACGGTGATCGGTGTCCGCCAGGAGAACAATGTTTTGTAGATAGGCGAACCGGCGACCCCGCGCGGCAGGAGGGGAATGTTTGTAGACGATGCGCGGATGCGATTCACTCCGGCGGGAGGTTTATGTGTGTAGACTTAGGCGCGGAGGCCGATGATGCACTACAAAAACTTTGGTATTCGACGCAGACAACCGTAAGTGTACTCGATGCGCTGATGAGTGTGCTCAGAAGGAACGAGACTCCGAGTAAAGATTCCGGCTCACAAGCTGAGATCGTCGTAAACGGCAAATCGGCGGCTCAACTTTCAATTCCATCATCAGCCCAGATCGGCGATCCCATGAGCATCGACATATCGAAGTACCTGACTGCGGGGACCAATCGAGTCGAGATCCGACGCGCAACCGGCTCGACACAGGCCAGCGCCCAGCTGATCGAATCTCACTACGAAAAATGGTCCGAGCAGCCGAATGTCGAGAAGCAAATCGGAGGCTTGAAGCTTCAAGTCGTTTTTGACAAGACCAACGCTCAGATCGGCGATGAAATAACCTGCGCGGTTCGCGCGGAGAGAGTCGGATTCAGAGGTTACGGAATGCTTCTCGCCGAGATCGGCCTGCCTCCGGGCGCCGATGTGGATCGAGGGTCGCTGGATCGCGCCGAGAAAGAGAATAAGGAGAACATCGACTCGTACGATATCTTGCCGGACCGATTGGTTGTGTACCTCTGGCCTCAGGCGGGCGGGACATCATTCAACTTCAAATTGCGACCGAGGTTCGGCCTGAAGGCGAGTGCCGCAGCATCGAGCATTTACGATTACTGCAACCCTGAAGCTCGGGCAGTCATTGCTCCGGCGAGATTTGTAGTCAAGTAAAGGATCGAGGATTGAGGATGGAGGATAGAGGATCGATGATGGAGATTGAGGATCGAGGATAGTGGATGGATGATCGACAATGTAGCGCCGACGATTCAAACCTTGGCATTGGTTCCGATACTGGTTTCAGCACATTGGGAGCAAGGAGAGAGATGTGTATCATTTCATCAGCAATTCATCCGACTTCAATTCTTGATCTTCCGCAACTTTATTGGATCTATCCTCTATCCTCTATCTTCGATCCTCGATCTTCGATCCTCCATCCTCAATCTTCGATCCTCCATCCTCAATCTTCGATCCTCCATCCTCATCCCTTATTCGCCTTCTCTTTCGCCAGCAACGCCTCCTTGCGTTCGATTCCCCATCGGTAACCGCTGAGGCTCTTGTCTTCGCGAACGACTCTGTGGCACGGAATCACCACAGCTACCGGGTTCGTCGCGCAGGCTCTCGCAACCGCGCGCGTCGCTGTAGGACGACCAATCGCCTTAGCCACGTCACTGTACGAACGCGTGCTACCGTACGGAATCTCGCGAAGCTTCTCCCACACCAGCCGCTGAAATGCCGTCGCCTGCACATCCAACGGAAGATCCAAATCAGGCTGCTCTCCTTTCAGATGTCTCACAATTTGTTCGACCCATTTCCGAAGAGCTTTGTCGTCGCGAGTCAAATCCGCCGCCGGGTACTCAGCGAACAAGTCCTTCTCGAGAACCGCATCGGAGTCGCCAAGACGCACCGCGCAGATTCCTTTTTCTGTTCCTGCAACCAGCAGCCGTCCCAATGGCGAATTCACCAGTGTGTAGTTCATCGCAATCCCTTTCCCACCGCGTCGATAATCGGCCGGCGTCATCCCGAGCTGCGTCGGAGCTCGCTCGTACAATCGACTGCTCGAACCATAACCTGCTTCGTACATCGCACCTGTCACTGTAGCACCCTCCTTTACCTCTGCCTTGAAATGATCGAGTCGCCTGGCTTCAGCATATTGTCGAGGCGTTATGCCGACGACCCGTTTGAATATTCGCTGGAGATGATGCGGGCTCAATCCGACTTCCGCGCTCAATTCTTCAAGCGTCGGCGACTTTCCTTGTTGCTCGTCGATGTAGATACAAGCGCGTCGCACCGCTTCGACTTGCGGATCATTCATCTTCGTATTCCGCGGCCGGCATCGTTTGCACGATCGAAAGCCTGCGTGTTCAGCTGCCTCCGGAACTCGAAAGAAAAGCACTTGTTCGCGACGCGGACGCCGCGCCGGGCACGAAGGCCGGCAATAGACGCCGGTGGATCGCACGGCGAAGAAAACCCTCCCGTCAAATCGGCGATCACGTCCGAGGACGGCTTGCCACGCAACGTCGCTGTCGACCGCCTCGGACGTCGTCGGAGCATTCCGATTCTTGACTCGTTCGGCTGTCTGAATCACCGTCAATTACCTCCTCAAGCATAATAGGCCAGGCTTCGGTAATGAATCTATCCGAGTCTTGCGCTCAAACTAAGTTGATGTCGGCATTGGTATAAACGGCGAGCCGTGTTACAACCTTCGCCTGAACTTCAAGGTAACTCAATGAGATGGGGCTTTATGAAGACTTTGAAAATTCTCGGAGTGGCCCTGATTCTTTGCGCTGCGGCGCCCGCCCAATGGACTACGCAACAGAGCGGCACCACAGTTAGATTTCGCGGCGTCAGCGCAGTGAGCGCGTCCGTTGCCTGGGCGAGCGGAAGCGGCGGAACCTTCGCGCGAACAACAGACGGCGGAGCAACGTGGCACTCTTCGGTAGTGGCGGGCGCGTCACAACTCGATTTCCGCGACGTGCAGGGAGTCGATGCGAAAACCGCCTATCTCTTGAGCATCGGCCCGGGCGAAGCCTCGAAGATCTTCAAAACTACCGACGGAGGAACCAACTGGATTCTCCAGTTCACCAATCGCAACCCGAAGGCGTTTTTCGATGCGTTTGCTTTTTGGGATGCTCGAAGCGGGATTGCGGTCAGCGATCCGGTCGACGGTAAATTCGTTCTCATCAAGACCACCGATGGCGGAACAACCTGGAATGAGCTTCCGCGCGAGAACCTTCCGGCGTCGATCGATGGAGACGGTGCGTTCGCAGCCAGTGGAACCTGCATTACAGTTCAGGGAAAGGACAACGTCTGGTTCGGGAGCGGTGGCGGAACGGTTGCTCGAGTCTTCAGATCGACCGACGGCGGCGCGAGCTGGAAAGCTGCTCCAACTCCGATCAAAGCCGGCAACGCGTCATCAGGAATCTTCTCTCTGGCTTTCAAAGATGCCCTTAATGGTGTCGTGGTTGGAGGCGACTACAGGAAGGAAAAGGAACCCGGCTACAATGTAGCTACGACTACAGATGGAGGGGCCACGTGGGTTTTGGGAGCCGCCTCTCATCCACTGGAATTCAGATCGGCTGTTGCGTACGTTCCGGGCACTCGAGGCCCGATAATGGTTGCCGTTGGCCCGAGCGGGTCCGACTATTCGACCGACAACGGTGCGAGTTGGCGAAGCCTGACAGGTCCCGGCTTTCACGCGTTCAGTGTAGTCGGCGCCAACGCCGGCTGGGGCGTAGGCGAAAACGGCGGCATCGCCCGATGTTCGATTGGGAAATAGCCGACCGCGCGGAGACGGGGGAGTGGCTGACGGGGAGACAGGGAGAAGATCGAGGATTGAGAATGGAGGATAGAGGTTGGACCCGAGGGGGGATGCTTCTCGATGAGCCGCTCCTCGGCTCCTATTCAAAATCCTCAATCCTCGATCTTTCATCCGCAATCATCATCCTCCAAACCCTCTTCTCTTGTTGCTGAGGGTTTAATGGTAATATGACAACGCGCTTGTGAATTTTATGTTCGTCCGTTGTTTGAGCGGAGGAGAAGGATGCCCTCAGACGGCCCATTGAACTCTGATAATAGATTGACTATCCACCGGCTCGCAGACGGAGGAGATGCAAACACTTTTGCGAGCGACGTGCGCGCCGGTCTCACACGCCATCCTAAAGTCCTAACACCCAAATATTTTTACGACGAACTCGGTTCGCGGCTTTTCGAGGCGATCTGTGCGCTTCCCGAGTATTACCTGACTCGTGCCGAAGGCGAGATCCTGCAGACCCACTCGGCTGAGATAGTGTCTTCGATCGAAGGACCGGTGCGTCTTCTGGAACTCGGCAGCGGAAGCGCGGAGAAGACTCGTTATCTCATAGAAGCGCTGCTCGCGAATCAATCAACACTTCATTACCTGCCGGTAGACATTTCCGATTCCAGTCTCGAGCTTGCGAGTCAGCGGCTGTTGCGGTTGTACCCGGGTCTGAGAATTACTGCGTTCGCGGCGGATTACTTTACTGCGCTTCAGGCGCTTGCGGCGCGAGTGTCGGCCGATCCCGAATGCCGGACCGTTGGCCTCTTCCTTGGCTCAAACATCGGTAACTTTGGTCGCGAAGAGTCGCGTCAGTTTTTGCATGCGGTGCGCAAGCTCCTGCGTCCCGGCGACGCGCTGTTGCTGGGCGCCGATCTCAAGAAATCTCGCGATGTGCTGATACCGGCCTACGATGATTCGTTGGGCGTAACGGCAGCATTCAATTTGAATCTGTTGTCTCGAATAAATCGCGAGCTTGGGGGCGACTTTGATGTCAGAAAGTTTCAGCACCAGGCGATCTACAATGAGGAGCCTGGCCGAATCGAAATGCATCTGGCCAGCCGCGAGCGGCAAGTCGTACGAATCCGGGCGCTCGATCTTGAGATTAGATTTGAAGAAGGTGAGACCATCTGCACCGAGAATTCCTACAAGTTTGATCGAGATCAGCTGTCTGTGCTGGCGAAAGACACCGGATTTTCACTGGCAAAAACGTGGCACGACTTTGCCCAGCTGTTCAGTTTTAATCTGTTTGTAACGGAATGAAATCGGAAGTGCTGAGTAATGAGTGCTGAGTGCTGAGCAGGAGTGAGTGCAGTTGCGATGAGTGTTACGTCGGTCTCGAGCATTAGTCATTCTTGAGCGTTCATAGATAGTGGTCTCTGACCCCTTCAAATACTTCATGAACCAAACTCCGAATCAATCAGAACAAAATCCTACTGACTCAGCACTCAGCACTCAGCACTCAGCACTTCCGAGCCGCACTCAGCACTCATCACTTCCGTCCGCGATTCAGTTTCGAAACGTAGCCCTGAAAATCAATCAGAAAGATCTTGTCTCCGGCTTAAATTTTGACGTGATTCGAGGCGAGACTCTCGTGCTGCTCGGTCGAAGCGGCTCAGGAAAAACTACTACACTAAAACTTATCAACCGCCTGCTAGAACCAACCGGCGGCGAAATACTCGTCGAAAGCAAAACCACCAGCGAGTGGGACCCCATCGAACTGCGCCGCGATATCGGGTATGTAATCCAGGATACCGGGTTGTTTCCTCACTTCACTGTCGAACGCAACATCGCCGTAGTGCCGCGACTCAAGGGATGGCCCGAAGACAAGACCAATGAACGGGTGCGCGAACTCTTGAATCTCGTTGGATTGAACCCTGATGTTTTTGCGAAGCGCTATCCGCGCGAGCTCTCTGGAGGACAGCGCCAGCGAGTCGGCGTAGCACGCGCGCTTGCGGCTGATCCTCCGATCGTGCTGATGGACGAGCCGTTTGGCGCGTTGGATCCGTTGACTCGCGCAGGCCTGCAACGCGAGTTCGCCGATCTCTCTCGAAGATTGGGAAAGACAATCGTGTTTGTTACGCACGACATTCGGGAGGCCTACACGCTTGCGTCGCGAATCGGCTTGTTCAAGGATGGTCATCTTGTGGAGCTCGCGACTCCCGACGAATTCGCGGCATCAACTGATCCCGAGGCGAAGGCCTTCAATGATTCAATCAAATCGTGAGTCTCCGAATCCCATAGAATTGTCCTGATACCGGATGAATCTCTTTGACTTTATTATTAGGAACCGCGGCGAAGTGCTTCAGTTGACTGCTGAACATTTGGTGCTGGTTCTGATCGCTACCGGTGCCGCTGTTGTCGTTGGCGTGCCCGTCGGCATACTCCTCACTCGACGAACATCGCTCGCTAAACCGGTCCTCGCCTTTGCGAACGTCCTTCAGACAATTCCAAGTCTCGCGTTGTTCGGATTCTTGATACCTCTCCTGGGATCGTACGGAATAGGACGCGTTCCGGCGATCATCGCGCTGTTTCTCTACTCGTTATTGCCGATCATTCGGAACACGTTCACCGGCATCAACGGAGTCGATCCGGCGGTGCGCGAGGCGGCTCGTGGAATGGGGATGACCGACTGGCAGATGCTCACTCAGGTGGAGCTGCCGCTTGCGCTGAATGTGATCGTCGCGGGTGTTCGCGTGGCAACTGTGATTTCGGTAGGAACCGCAACGATTGCCGCGGCGATTGGAGCGGGTGGACTCGGGACCTACATATTCCGCGGCCTTCGGATGAACGACAACACTTTGATTCTCGCAGGCGCGCTGCCAGCCGCGCTGATGGCTCTGGGAGCCGATTTCGTGTTGGGTTGGCTCGAGCGCGTTCTTTCTCCGGGCACCACGACCGGTACTGCAAAAAGGCAAACCGGAGTGTTCGTTGGGATTGGAGCCGCGACTGCCGTCATCGTGGTTCTGGTCATTGCGAGCGGAGTGCTGTCGAAGAATTCGCGGCAGGGTGTGGTGGTCGGATCGAAGGACTTCACCGAGCAGGTGATCCTCGGTGAGTTGCTTGCGCAGACAATTGAGCGCGAATCTGAGCTCGCGGTGGAGCGTCGGTTTGAACTCGGCGGCGATCTCTGTCACCGCGGGATGCTCGCGGGCGAAATCGATATGTACGTCGAGTACACGGGCACCGCATTCGCCGCCATCCTGAAGCACAAACCGATCAGCGATGCGAAACAGGTCTACGATCAAGTGAAGAGTGACTATAAGAGTCGCTTCGATCTCGATTGGCTGGATCAACTCGGGTACAACAACACGTTTGCGATTTTGATTCGAGGCGACGTAGCGCGGCGACTCAATCTGCGCACAATTTCTGAGGCGGCAAAGTATGCTCCCGAATGGCGCGCGGGGTTTGGACAGGATTTTATGTCCAGAGAGGATGGCTATCCGGGATTCGCGAAGGCTTATGGGCTGAAGTTCGCGGAGGCGCCGCGCGAGATGGATTTGTCTTTGACGTATCGCGCGCTGGCAGCGAGTCAGGTCGACTTGATTGCCGGGAATTCAACCGACGGGTTGATTGATAAGCTCGGGCTGTTTCAGCTGGAAGACGATCGTCACTACTTTCCACCGTACGAGGCGGCTCCAGTTGTTCGCCACGAGGTATTGGAGCGCTATCCGCAGTTGACGGCTCTTCTTGAAAGTCTCGCCGGCAAAATTACGAATGAGCAGATGCGTAAGCTAAACTACGCGGTCGATGGTGAGAAGCGACAGGTGAGAGATGTAGTACGCGAATTTCTGGATGGTCTTAAGAACCAGTCGGCGGTCAGGTAGTCAGGTGATGTAGTTTTTTCAATCCTGAAGAACAGTGCTGCCTTGGTTAGCAAAATAGACGTCACGAATTCTCCTGCAGGTGTCGCAATTCAATCTGACAATCGTCAGTCTCCTTCCATCGAAAGTTGCTGACTCCCTTTGATGCGTATCGGCTCTTGCCTGATAGGAGTGTCCGCAGGCGCATTTGAATTCGGTGAGACTTTGATCCAAGTCACGACCCTCCTCGAGATTGATAGCAGTCTCAGGAGACTCGCCATAGCGAGGACGCATGTTGCGTGTGAAGCTCGTTTGCCGCTGCTTTGAACGCTTGGACTTGACGACCTTGATCGCACTAAAGATCAATATCGGTGTGAAGATTAGGGCGAGGAGGATGACGGCTGCGGTGTTCTCGGAATCGTTTTTGTTCATCGACAGCTCATATCCAAGAGTTCCGCGAATGCGATCCACTAACGCGAGGTGCTCAGCGACCTTCTCCGCAGCGACGTAATCCTTCCTGGTTTGAAGCTCATAGCTCAGAGTCAAAGTCTTGCCACTGAAGTCGTATCGATACTTATACCGAATGGCATCGCTCTCTATAGTAGATCCTTTTCTATCGATCTCGATTGCCTCCGGAAGGTGAGCAACTATTATCTGACTCACTCGAACGGGATACGATAATGCAAGCGGCATCGACCTTCTGCTGACACTCAACTTTCCAAACTCTTCATTGATCCTGCCCGCATAGAACTCCCGGGCCCGCTTCTTCCAAAAATTGGGAATTATATAATGTTCGGTAGTCACGATTACATTTGCGTTAATGTCATCAGCAATCGCCGGAAGGCTGGGGGCCTGAACGTCAGGGTCAATGCTCGCATAATAGTTCAACCAGGTTTTTGCGAGCTCGGCAAGCGTGTGTTGGGCAATCCAGCCCCGCATGTCATCGGCATCGTTGCCTTTGTACGTGGTATCGACCTCAAGAAACGCAGGAGAATCGTACGAAGAGACCGTATAAACCTCTCGCAGTGTCGTGGTCGATTCGTCACCGATTTTATCAGGCATCTCCTCGAGTGCACTATTCCCGTCGCGAACGACGAGCGCGCGGCGATAGTCTAAATTCGACTCCTCGGCCAACGTTCCGCGCTGAAGACTTGTGGTCGCATCAACCCAATAGGTGTTGCCGTTAAATGTTACTTTCAGAATTACATGATCAAATGCCAACGGCGACGGCTGATAAGCGTCCAGGGTATCTTTCGCATTCGTGTTAACAAGAGCAGGGATGGCGTCAATACCGAGCGCTTTGAGAATTGTTGTCAACAGAAACGTCTTGTCTTTGCAGTCGCCGAATCGTCGTTTGAATACCGTCGAGGGATTGGTAGGCGTATGCGATGAGGGCCCGAGCTCGATTCCCATGTATCGCACTTCATCCTGAACAAAGCGTACAGCCGAAATCAGACGCTTCTCGGGGTCACCTGACTCGGACGCCCAATGATCGATTTGGGTTTTGAGCGCGGCATCTAACGGTTGCTTAAGGGTGTAAAGAGGCAGTGCCCACTTGACGACGTCTGCCCAATTCGCAAACTCGCTCAGCTGAATGGTGGGAACCGGTCGGAACCATCGAGGTATGTTGTCCTCGAATTCAACCGCCGCAACGTCATCCTGACTCCAAACGTATTCGGTTTCTTCACCGTTCTGTTGAATCGCAGGCGTGGCGTTCGAGTTTAGTCCTCGATATTGGAGAGATCGTGACGACGGCCAAACTAGCCGCCAAAGTATCTTCCCGACATACTGACCTGATGCAAGGCTATATGTGTCAGCATAGCGACCGCCTAAAACGGGATTCGCTCCAACGATTGAATAGGCGTAATCGATTATGTCGCCGACTCTAACATCATTCAGCAATATCAACGCCGAGAGTGTCCCGTTGTAGATTCGCTCATTGAGATCGGTTTCCTGCTGAATGACTTTGATCTCGTTTGGCCTCAACGCGTCGATCGTTGCGTCACCCCGTTGAATTCGCACATGATGAATTACAAGCTCTTCGTATGTCGGTTCAAATTCGAGTTGAACCTGGGACAGATCCTCCAGCCCCGATGCATTCACGACTTTCCGGACCCGACGCGAGTATCGCTCGATTGAATTTTTCGCTACTCGAATCTGATTATCGGAAAGCAGGAAGAGACTTCCCGAAGCTTGACTTGTGACGGACGCCGCGGGCTTTGAAACTGGTGTTTGTTTGACCCACGCCGGCGCCGGCTTTAGGGTGTACGTGCCCTTCGCGAACGAGATCTGAGCCAAAACCAAAATCGTCGCTGCAATCATTACGAGACGGAGTGGCGCGACGCGAGCCATTCGGACTCGCAAGTAAGACATTGATTGTGAGATCGCCGATGTTACCGGCAATTCGAGTTCGCTCATTTGATTGTCGATCTGTGCGAGCACCCGCGGCGACGCCGCCGCGGTAAAGACGTTCATACCTGAGAAACTACAGCCTGCGGGCAGTTGATACTTTCTACTGCTTAGTTTCGCCGCGAAGTTTTGTGATTGCCGCGCGGATAGCTGCGCCATTTTTCGCTTCTGGCTCGGCTTTTAGATAGCTTTCGAGATCGGCTACAGCTGCCAGCTTCTCGCCTCTCTTTTCGTGAATCCGAGCTCGCTGAAGGTAAACTGCAGTCAACTTTTTCTCGCTGGAGTCCCACGCGCGATCCAGCTCTTTCTCCGCAGCCGTCAGATCTACGTTTCGCTGTTTTTCATCGTTTCCACGTAGCGCGAGCTCGATCAAAGCCTGAGCGTGATAAAAGCGCGATGCGACGTTGTTCGAATTCAAGCGCACCGCCTCACGAAACGCAAATTCGGCTACCGCGAATTTGCCCTCCTTAATCATCACCAACCCGAACATGTAGTACACGGCGTCCTGACGGTCGTTTATCTGTCGAGCGCGTTCGAGAGCTTCGAGCGCTTCGTTGTCTTTGCCAGCTCGAAACAGCTCCTTGCCCAGGGCATAGTGCGCATCGAAGTAGTCGTTGAAATTCGCGATGGCCTCGTGAAGCGCCGCGATGCCTTCGTCTGATTTTCCTTCGCGCAAACGGGCAATTGCCTTTTCGTAAGCCGCGCGTGCCGCTTTCGGCACCTCTTGAACAAAATTTGTTCCCGGGGCGGACAGGATCGTCTCTCGCTTTGGCCGTATCATCACTTCGATGTTTACGACTTCATTGAACGACATCCGGTCGCCCTGATTGAAACGAGCCATCTGAGCGGCAGGTTCGTACCCGGCGATTGTCACCAAAACCTCGTATTCTCCGCCGGAGAGATTCGAGAAAGCGAAGTCCCCATCATTCCTGGTCACGGTCTGTTGAATCATCGCACCGCCGCCCACTCGAAGCTCAACTATCGCATTATTGACTGTCACGCCGTTGGTGGACCGGACCTTGCCGTGGAGCATGTTGTTTTGCGCAAACACACTCGTGCCCGATATCAACGCGAAGGCAAAAAATGTCAGCAACGCTTGCCGCGTCATTGAATCGGACCTCCGGCAATATTGAATGAGCGCATTATAAACCAAAAGCCCGTTTGTGTAATCCGCCTGGGCGTGGGAATACCCACATTTTCAGTTGTGGCTTCTTTAATTTCGGCCTCGGAGTGACGCGCCCAGGGCCGGTGTCGATTACCCACAACTTCAAAGTTGTGTTATTAACAAAATCCCAGGGATTGATGAGTCGTATGTAGGTTAAAACTAAAGAACCCACAACTGAAAATTGTGGGTATTGTTGAACAGCGTACCTTTAACGGAGAGTTACAGCGATGTTTTGTCCCAAGTGCGGCGTGGAAGCCGGCGATACGAGATTCTGCAGAACGTGCGGCACTAATCTCACCGTCGTGTCGAACATTCTCGATACGGACGAGCACGCAGCTACGACGCGCATTCTAAATCTCGAAAACAAGACGACGGTGAATGTGTTCAAGTCGTCCACCATTACAAACAATCTTGATCTCGATGGCCACACCTCGATTACGGTTTTTGGCAGCACAAGAATCGATCTGACCGCCGCTCCGCTCGGACCTGGCCAGACACATATCAAAATAGTTTCAGTCTTCGGCGATGTGGAGGTACTGACGCCAGACGATGTCGAAGTCCGAGTCAGCGGGTTCACACTCTTTGGCGCAATCAGTCATCTTGGTCGCGAGCTCGCCGACGGAATCGGAACGGTCAATGACAAGACCCTGAATTTCAATAATGCGACACGAAGATTGCACATCAACGCGACATCGATTTTTAGCGCCGTCAAGATCGGATGATGATTTATGGATGACCTTCGATCGGAATTTTTGATCTCAGCTATTTCAATAACCCATTGTTGGAAATGAAGTGGGAATTGACGACCGGAATAGTTGACACTGTTGTGGTTACCGCGTATTTTAGAACGCGGGATACAGAGCACCCTCGGTTGGATTGAAACAATCAGTATCCGGCCCCAGCTTCCAACGAAGCGAAAGCTACTCAATCCGCCAATGTACTCCCTCGAAGCAGGCTCATATCAGACGTGAGCTCCCACTCGTCGGTAAAAATTCATAGCTAGCCCCCTGCAAGGAAGTCGCTGGATCTTCCACGCGGAGGAGAGTATGGAACTCATTCGCAAACCGATCTGTATTCGAATTCTGTTGTGTGCAATCGTCCTGTTGATCGGCGCTCAGTCGTCTCTCGCTACAACCGTCATAATTCCAGCCGATGATCAGATGATCATCGAAGCACGCGCAATAATCAGAGGAAAGGTACTCGCAATCGAGTCGGGTATCGACGGCAAACAAAACGCAATTTTTACATATGTCACTGTTAAGGTTCAGGAGGTCTTAAAGGGACAGATTACCGAGCGCAAGATTGTTCTTAAACAGCCGGGCGGACAATACGGCGACCGTGGAAGCGTAGTGTTCGGCGCTCCCGAATTCGAAATCGGCGAGAACACCATTCTTTATCTGGACACCTGGCGCGACGGCAGTCTCCGAGTGCATCAAATGCTGCTCGGCAAGTTCTCGGTCATCAAAGATCCCGCTTCCGGAGCCCTCGTCGCAGTCCGCAATACCGGCAGTGCGAACGTTCAGATCCTCGGGCATTCCGAAACCGCTCCAATCACGAACCGGATGGAACTCTCCGCTTATTTGGCGATGGTGCGAAGCAGGCTCGTCGTGAATCGCAAAGCTTCGCGGTCATTCGAAGCTCGCGCATATGAAAACATACCGTTCTTTCAACGACCCAAAGGTTTTGTCTCCTCTCCGTCGGGCGATATCAGTGCGCAATTTCACATCTGGAATCCGGCGATCCGCTGGTTCGAGGCCGACGATGGCCAATCAGTAGTGTTCAAGGTCAACACCGAAAGCGCGCCGCCGCAGGTTGAGAGCGATGTAATCGCCGCTACAAATGCCTGGTCCAGCGTTCCGGGTTGTTCACTCAGAGTTGTAGAAGGAGGAACGACCCAAACATGCGGGCTCTTCGCATTCGACGGCACGAATTCAATTTCGTTTAATAACTGCGACGGATATTTCAGCGGTTCGGGAACCTGCACCGCCGGCGTTCTTGCAGTCACCAGCATCTCGAACTTCGATCGCGACCAGTCTCGGGTGATAAACGGTGTGACCTTCTATCGAGCTCTCGAAGCAAACCTCACCTTCAACCCGTTTGCATCCTGCGCCTTCGCCGATCATTGCCAGCTCCAGGAGATCATTACCCACGAAATGGGTCACGCGCTTGGACTGCACCACTCGTGGGACTCATCGTTCGGTGGTTCTCCGACGCTCAGTGACCAACAAGCGACGATGTACTGGGTGGCTCATTTCGATGGACGCTGCGCCTCATTAAAGCAAGACGACATCAACGGCATCACATTCATCTATCCTGCGGTCGGAGGCGGTCCCGGGCCACTGAACATCGTGAGCACATCGCCGTTGGGAACCGGCACCGTCGGAAGCGTCTTCTCGAGACAACTGATTGCCACTGGGGGAACGACGCCGTACGCCTGGAGCCTCGTTTCCGGTTCGCTTCCTGATGGGTTGCAGATGAGTCCGACTGGAGCGATTGGCGGCACTCCAACTGTGGTCGGGACGTTTGACTTTACGGTCAAGGTCACTGACGCGCAGAGCAATACAGTCCAAAAGCCGCTCCAGATTGCGGTGATCGCTCCGGCAACCGGTTATGACGCCCAATTCGTTTCGCAGACCGTTCCTTCAACGGTTCAGCCGAGCCAGGCTTTCTTTGCAACCATCCGTTGGTTGAATAACGGATCGACGTCCTGGGATGGCGGCGGCGGTTTCGTAGTGTTGTCGCAGAACCCGGAGAACAACGTGACCTGGGGTGGCAACGTTGTGCCGTGGATCGGACCACCGGTGGCTCCCGGTCAAACGATGGAACTGACGTTTCAAGCGTTCGCCCCGAGCCGCGCGGGTGTCTACAACTTCCAATGGCAGCCTGCACATCAGCTGGTCGGTTTCTTTGGTCAGATGTCTGCGAACGTGAGCATAACCGTAGGCGATCCTGGACAGCCGCCTCCGTTATCGATAACTGGATCATCAGCGCTGTCGCCAGTTCAAGGCGTGTTGTTCACTAACACATTATCGGCCAGCGGAGGAACGCCGCCTTACACATGGTCCGTCGTATCCGGGAGCTTGCCAGCGGGAATCGCATTGAATCCCACCAACGGCACGTTGACCGGCGCTGCTACGGCGACCGGGAACTTTGCAGCGACGGTTCAAGTAACCGATTCGAAATCACAAACCGCGCAAAAGGCGTTGAGCTTCACCGTTACATCGCCTCCAGTCGAGGTTGCGACAAGCGCGTTGCCAGGAGCAATCAGGGGAGTCAACTTCAGTCAACAGCTGACGGCTGCTGGAGGTAAGTCTCCTTACAATTGGTCAGTGACCGCAGGTTCTCTGCCTGGTGGCCTTGCTCTTACGGGCTCAACCGGAATCATCTCGGGCACGCCGACGGCGAGTGGCAGTTTTGCGTTCACCGTCACAGTGACTGACTCGGATTCACATAACGCAAGCAAGGCGCTTTCAATTACAGTAATCGCACCGCCACTGTTGGTAGCTTCGATTCCGGCTCTCGAGACGATGATGGGGTCGGCGTTCACTTTTCAGCCGAGCGCCAGCGGCGGCACGGCTCCCTATAGCTGGTCATTCAACGCAGCTTCGATGCCGCCCGGACTTGTGATGAATGGCACCACCGGCATGATTTCGGGGACGCCCACTGCAGCAGGTCAGTTCAGTGTTTTGTTGACCGTGCGCGACGCGTCGTCAACGACGGCCAGCACAACGGCTCTGATCAAAGTGATCGATCCGGCGACTCTGCCGCTGATAACAAAGGTGAAGTACAAGAATCAGAAAAAGCTCTTCGTGGTCGGCGATCGATTTAGTGAGAGTGCCCTATTGTTCGTAGACGGCAATCAACTCGCGTATGAACTGGCCGATGGGCAGCTGCTGGTGAAGCCGATCAGTCTTGCATCGGGAGCACATCAGATCAAGGTTGTGAATCCGGGCGGAAGCTCGCCGGTCTATGTTCTGAATGTGCCGTAAAAGAGGTTCAGAGTTTCCGGTTTATGGTTTCGGGTTCTGAGTTCAACGATGATCGTAGAAAGTGAGTGTTTAGGATTGTTGGTTTAAGGTTTCTGGTTTAGGAGTTTCCCGTATGAGTGCCTGAACGTTAGAAGCATAACTCAATACCTGAACGTTAAAACCAAACTTCAAACCAGAAACCCTAAACGCCGAACCCGAAACCTCTTAAAAGTCGTTGTCGTAGGCTGAGTTTCGTTTCCCGCGTTTGCGAGCGCCTCGACCGCCTCCCAGCTGCGAGAATTGATCAGTACCATAGCTGCCTAATCCTGCCAGGTTGAATGTGAAGGACCACGCTCCTTCACTTCGCAATCCAGCCTTGAACGTGTTGTAGTTGAACTGCAATCCGCAGCAGTCCCATGAGTAACCAAAGTAACTTCGGGAATTCATAAGCCGGCCTTGCGAGACTTCGGTATCCGTCACGAAACGATTTGTGAAGTCATAGCTGATTCGTGACCCACCATACCAACCTCGGGCGTCGTCTCCCAATTGAACCGTGGCGCCGACTTGATCGCCCGGAAATGTTCCCGGCTCGAAACTGTTTGTGTCGATCTTGATTCGCCGAGACAAGTAATAATCGGCG
>Ga0075425_100002747_pt1 | contig 17652 bp, 9 predicted proteins | sample SoiMethybrSBSTD4_FD_75300 | JGI IMG/M metagenome (GOLD analysis project Ga0075425, IMG submission 75300) | Bulk soil microbial communities from a Populus tree surrounding site in Tennessee, USA - Soil MetaG P. TD hybrid SBSTD4 | ecosystem: Environmental > Terrestrial > Soil > Tree plantation... | reverse complement strand
GCCGAGATCGGCGAGCGGTTGGCCCGCCATCGATCCGGAGTTATTGAGCACGAGGGCGACCTCGCGCGTGCCCCGGCCCTTTTTGACGCTGCCGCCAACGGCCTTGAGCAGGCTCGTCAACATGTTGGCCTTGGCCGTGGCACGCGGTTGGCCTTGTTCCGCCTGGGGGATGCCGACTTGGTCGGGCGTGCTGCTGGTGACCTTGAAAGGAAAGGAGCGTCCCGATCCTGCCAGTCCGTGGTGTCCTGGTCGGGCAGGCCGAGCCGGTGGGAAACCGCAAGCGCGGCGGCAGCGGCGGCACTTTCGACGCGCACGACTTCGGTTTGCGGGCGCGCAAAATCGATCGCCACCGCGACGGCGAGAAAAATCGCCGAAAACGTGAGAGCAACGATCACCGCCACCGCGCCCGCTTCCTCGCGCAGCAGTCGGCCGGGTCCCGGCCGGGCCCGCCGGCCCGCCGGCAACGGCGCCTCACCCATTCCCCCCTCGCGCGCGCCCATGGCCCCCGCACGTCCCCCTCACGACGACGGGCAAAAGCATGCCCCAACTGGGGCTGCTGCCGGCTAGAAGCGCCGCCACGCGTTTAGTTCAAATTTGAAGCGAAATGGCTGACCGCCGGCCCGAGGGGCAAGCGGCGGCGACACGGCCCGCGTGGCGCAAAAGCCAAGGTGGGGCGCGTGGGCGCGCGCGCGGTGCGCGGGCGGCGCGCGATGCCAGCGCCCGGCGTCGTGTGACAGCGGCGGCACGGGCTCGACGGGCGCGCATGATGGCGCGCGGGCCGCCGGGAAAACGTGACGGAGCAACGTTACTAAGAGTTCATTCCCATCTGAGCTCTAGCTTTGCTAGCCTTCAGCGGTCGCGACCGATGCGGGTCGAAAAATTTGATCGCCATCGATCTGTTGTTGCTGGAGTGGTCATATCGATCGTGCTACGGGAGCGGCGCTTTTTTTGAGCGCGAACGGCTGCGCGAATCACCATGGCCACGACCCAGACGCCTCATTCCCTTACGCGCACCGAGACCGATAGCTTCGGCAGCATCGAGGTGCCCGCTGACAAGTACTGGGGTGCCCAGGCGCAACGCAGCCTCGGCAATTTCCGAATAGGCTGGGAGAAGCAACCCAAGGCGATCGTCCGCGCTCTGGGCATTGTCAAGCGCGCCGCCGCCGAGACCAATATGGCGCTCGACCGCCTCGATCCCAAGCTCGGCAAGGCGATCGTCGCGGCAGCCCAGGAGGTCATTGACGGCAAGCTGGATGCGCACTTCCCGCTGGTGATCTGGCAGACGGGCTCGGGCACCCAGTCCAACATGAACGCCAACGAAGTGATCTCCAACCGGGCGATCGAGATGTTGGGTGGCAGCAAAGGCTCCAAAAAGCCCGTGCATCCCAACGATCACGTCAACATGAGCCAGTCGTCAAACGACACCTACCCGACGGCCATGCACATCGCCTGCGCCGAGGAGACGCAGCACCGCCTGCTGCCAGCGCTGCGCCACTTACAGGCCGCGCTCGCCGCCAAGGCCAAGGCCTGGGCCCACATCATCAAGATCGGCCGCACGCATACGCAAGACGCCACGCCGTTGACCCTGGGTCAGGAATTCTCAGGCTACGCCACGCAGCTTGCCAACGCCATTCGCAGGATTGAATCGACCCTGCCCGATCTGATGCAGCTGGCGCAGGGCGGCACGGCCGTCGGCACCGGTCTCAACGCGCCCAAGGGCTTTGCCGAACTCATCGCGGCGCGTATTGCCGACATCACCGGGCTGCCGTTCACGAGTGCGCCCAACAAATTCGAGGCGCTGGCCGCCCACGACGCCATGGTGATGAGCCACGGCGCCATCAATGCGGCCGCTGCGGCCCTGTTCAAGATTGCCAACGACATTCGCTTTCTCGGCAGTGGTCCGCGCTCGGGTCTCGGCGAACTCTCGCTGCCCGAGAACGAGCCCGGCTCGTCGATCATGCCGGGCAAGGTCAATCCCACCCAGTGCGAGGCACTGACCCAGGTTTGCATTCAGGTATTCGGCAACCATACGGCGCTGACCTTTGCGGGCAGCCAGGGCCATTTCGAGCTCAACGTCTTCAATCCGGTGATGGCCTACAATTTCTTGCAGTCGGTGCAATTGCTGGGGGATGCCGCGGTCAGCTTCACTGACAATTGCGTTGTCGGCATCGAGCCCCGCGAGGATAACATCAAGGCGGCGCTGGAGCGGTCGCTGATGTTGGTGACCGCACTTGCTCCAAAGATCGGCTATGACAACGCGGCCAAGATCGCCAAGGGGGCGCACAAGAACGGGACGACCTTGAAGCAAGAGGCGGTCGGCGGGGGATATGTTTCGGCTGAGGAGTTCGACGCGATCGTCGACCCGAGCAAGATGATCGGACCGGAGGCGTGATGGGCACCGTCGTCAACTTGAACCGCTACCGCAAGGAGAAGCAGCGCGCAGCCCGGGAACGCCGTGCCAATGAGAAGCGCGTGCTGTTCGGCTTGCCCAAGGCCGAGCACGGCAAGAATGCGGCGCAGCGCACCTTGGACAAGCGGCGCCTCGATGGCATGCGGCGGGAGGAAATGTCGCCCGAGCGCGAGGACTGAGCACGCTCGCACGGCGCAACGGCCTCCCCGCGCGTGCTGCCGCGGTGGCTCGCGGGTGCGCTAGGATTGACGGGGTGGCCTATGAGCCGGCCTGTGAAGCGTTCCTTCAAGATCGATGGTCACCCCACCTCGATTTCTCTGGAGCAGCCCTTTTGGGATGCCTTGAAAGACGTGGCGGCGCGCGAACAAGAGCCCGTCAGTCGACTGATCAGCCGCATCGATGCCACGCGGGGCTCAAGCGGGCTCTCTAGCGCCGTGCGGGTGTGGCTGTTGGCCCACTACCGCGCCGAAGCGCGCCGGAGCGGCGGCTAGCCCGGCGTGGCCGGTCGGGCCGGACTCGCCGGCGCAACGGGCGTGGGCACGCTCGGCGGCGGATTTTGCATGTCCTGACGCAGACGCTCCGCCTCACTGCGGCGGCGCGCCTCATCAAGCTGGCGCAAGCGTTCGAGCGCTTCCACATCGTGTTCCATTTTGCGCACCGCCAGCTCGCGCTCGAGCGCCTCGCTGTTGACGACCGGCTCGACATTGTCGAGCAGCGCTAAGGGACCGCGAAAGCTGACGACGAGGGGCGGCAGGGCCGGCTTGTTTGCGGGCGATGCCTCCTTGTTTGCCACTTGCTGCAAGCGCCAGTCGGACTCGAACAGTAAGGTCAACAAATTCAAGGCCGCGCTGCCGGCGGCCCGGTCGGCACCGCTGTCGATCAGGATTGGGCGCGTGCGCAGCTGACCCTCGCTGAGCTCCAGCACCAGGTCCTCGGGCAAGTTGAGCCGCCCCAGCGATAGGCCTTGGCCCAGGGCCTCCTTGAGCACGCCGCGCAGCCGCTCGGGCTCGCTTTTCAGGACCTGCTCGGTGGCAAGCGCGATGGCGCCCGGCCAAAGCCCGGCAAGCTTGCCGTCGAGTGCGAGGCGCCCTTGCCCCTGCAGGGCGGAGACGAGATTGCGCGCGTTGGCCCCGCGCCCGCTGAAGGCCAACTCGCCCTTGAGGCTGCCCACCGTTCCCGCCTTGGCGCCGGCGCTGAGGCCTGTCGCGGCCTCGAGCCGGGCGCCGTCGAGCGTCAGGGCGCCCTTGACGGCAGCTCCGCTGCCACTCGTCTCCAGACTGAAGCCGATGCGCGCGCGACCACCGAGGGCAGCCCCTTCGATGCTGCCCACCTCTATTCTGCCCCCCTTTAGGTTGAGATCGATGGTGGTGTCCTTGAGCCCCAGGCCATCGCTGAGGGTCAGGCGGCCGAGGGCGAGTACCACATGCCCGTCGAGGCCCGCCAGGGCGCTAAGTTCGAAGGGCTCCTCGGGCCAGGCGCTTTGGCGTCCCGCGAGCGCCGCCTCCGCGGCACCGGTGAGGGCGGCAAGCCTCAGGTCGAGCACGGGGGCGAGCAAGGACCTGACGCTGAGCTCGCTGAGCTCGAGGCGGGCATCGAGCTCGCGCCGCTCGGCGCCGCGCAGGAGAATGCGCCCGCGCACGTCGCGCCCGCCGGCTTTGAGCAGGAGGTGCTCCAGCGTCACGGCGCCGCCGCCGAGGCCAAGCGTCAGCCCGCCCTCGACGGGAACGCCCGCCAGCGGCAGCGGCGACAGGCCAGCGAGCGCGGCCAGCCGCTCACCATCGGCCGCCTTGAGGCGAAGTTCGCCGGCGATCTTGTGGCCCTGTTCGAGCACGCTGACGCGGCCCTCAAAATCGAGGCTTAGATCGCCGGCCGCGAGCGACAGCACCGAGGTGAGCCCCTCCGCGGGCACGCCCTTGGCCTTGAAGAAGGCCTGGCCCGGCGCGGTCTTATCGACGCGCCCGGGCGTCGCCTCCGACAGCAACGCCACGAGCTTGCGCGCATCGGGCGCATCCAGCGTGGCCACGATCTCGGCGGGGCCCGAGCGCCAGCCCGTGCTGGCGCCGTCAAGCCGGCCGGTCATTTTCAGGGTCGCGCCGTTGACATCGCCGGCGAGCGTCAGGTCGCGCGAGGTGGCGGTCCGCGCGCCAAAGGCGAGGCTGCCGGCGAGCCGCGCGGGGGCCAGCTTTTCGGCAAGGCGCTGATCGGGGCGCAACGCCTCGGGCACGCCGAGGAGGCGGGCCATATCGCCAAGCTCGGCTGCGCTGGCAAGCGCCACCACGCCGGACAGGCTGCCCTTGGGCCGGCTGGCGAGGTTTTCGATGGCGCCCTTAAGATCGAGGGCAATGCCGCTCTCGTCGGCCATGCGCAGGAGTGGCACCTCGAGGTTGCCCGCCTTGAGCCGCGCCGTGAGCGCCACGTCGCGATAGGTGCGCGTCGCCGTGATGAGCCGCCCCGCCTCGAGGCTGAGCCGCAGGTCCGCCTGACTGCCCTCGGCGCGGCCCGCAGCGGGGTTCGCCGTCCCGCTGGTCTCGGCGGCGGCACCATAGAGCAACCCATGGAGGGCATCGGTGAGGCTGGCCTCGACCGGGCCAAAGGCCCTGACGTCGATTTGCGGCGCTTCCAGGCGCACCGACAGTTCCGGCCGGCCTTGCCAGCGCCACTCCGCCTCCCCGGAGAGCGGCGTTCCCATCAGATCGCCGACAATCGTGCGGGCGACCAGGCGGCCGTTGCTGAGCGCCAGCTGGGTGCTAAGCCCGAAGGCGCCATCGCCTTTGCCGTCGAGGGCGGCGGCCGGCTTGGCGGCCCATGCGAGCGCTCTCAGTACGCTCGCCCCGCGCAGCGCCAGGCTGCCCGCGAACTCGGGCGCTCCGGCCGAGCCGGTCAACGTGCCGCTGAGCTCCGCGCGGCTGCCGCCGGGCATGCCGACCCGGAATTGCTCGATTTCGAGGCGGTCCTTCTGGCGCGCCACGGCGAGACGGACGCCGCTGACGGGCTCACCGCCCAAATTCGCCTGATCGACCGCCAGCGTCAGGCGTGAGCGCCCGTCGGCCGGCAGCAGCTCCCGGGTCCGCAGCGCAAGGGGGATGAGGCTTTCGCTCGGCCGCGCGCCTTGACCGGTTCCGGCAATGCGGTCGAGATCGAGCCAGCGCGAGGACAGTTCCACGTCGCACTCGAAGGTGTCCTGCCAGCGCGCCGAGGCCTCGCCAACGATGAGTTGCGGTCTGCCGCCCTGCTCGAAGGAGAGCGCCAGGTCCGAGAGCGTGCCGCCGCCCGCATCGGCCCGCAGCACGGCCTTGAGGTCGAAGGCTTGGGCCCCGCCGTCGCGCTCCTCTTCCGTACCGCCGCCGGCGGCGGGCCGCGCGGTCTCGGTGCGCATCAGGCCGCCGATCGGCAGCCGGGCCGTCAGTTCGCCGTCGAGCTTCGGTTCCCCCATCATGTCGCTCAGGCGGGCGTCGATCAGGTAGGCGGCACCCGTCTCGCTGAGCCGCAGGGAGGTTCTCAGCCGCACGCCGGCTTCGCCGTCGGGCTTGGCCGTGGCAATTCTGATCTCGCGCTCGGCCCCGCTCTTGCCGAAGCTGCCGCGAAAACGATAGGGCCCCTCGATGGCCGGCGCCGATAGTTCCCCGTCAATAGCCTCAAGGCGCAGGCGCTCGGCCCCGCCGGGGCCGTGCACGGCCAAGACGCCATCGCTGATGCGCAGCGAGGTAATGGCGACGTTGGCGGGCAGATAGGCCGCGTTGGCGAATACCTGCCCGAAGCTTTGCCAATTCCAGCCGCCGCGGTCCTCCCGCGCCAGGCGGAGCACCGGCCGGCGAAACTCGATCTCGTTGGCCTCGATGATGCCGCGAAAGAGCGGCGCGATCGACAACTTGAAGGCCAGACTGTCGGCGCGGAAGAAGGGCTCGCGCAGGGCGTTGGCGCCATCGGCGATCCGCACCCGTTCCAAGCGGAAGGACGGGGTGGGCAGCAAGTTGAGGTTGACGGCGCCGCTGACGCGAACTTCACGGCCCAAAAAGCGCGAGGCCTCGTCCTCGAACACGCCGCGGTAGGAGTTCCAGTCCACGAAATAGGGGATCGCAAACAAGGAGCCGATCACGGTGATACAGAAGACGGCGAGCCCGACGAAAAAGTTGCTCATCGGCCGCCTCCGGGCCTGAGGCTGGCAGCCCGCGCCCGCGCAGGACCGCCGCGCTGCCGGCGGCGGCAACCCTGATCGCCCAAAGTGCGCGTTTTATCGCCGCTTCGCCTACGCATTGCCGACGGATTTGCCCGCTCGCATTTGTCGCTTTTCTTTTGCCTTCAACTATACACGGGATGGCCAGCAATTAAGACCCTCGAATTTGCCGCCATCACGGCCTTAGCGCCGCAATTGTGGGCAGCGGTGCTCCTTCCTTTGCCCGGCTGCGGCCAGTGCTATAGTCAACTGCAATGGCAACGAATCGCAAATCGGCGCCCAACTCTGCGGCGGGGCCGGCCTCCGCGCGCCTGGCAGGCTCCGTCTCCGCTCGGGCCTTGGGCCCGGCGTCCGCGCCCTACATGGCCGACCTCAACCCGGAGCAGCGCACGGCCGTGGAGGCGCTCGATGGGCCGTTGCTGGTGCTGGCGGGCGCCGGCACCGGCAAGACGCGCGTGCTGACGACGCGCATTGCCCATATCCTCTGCACGGGGCGTGCGCGGGGGTCGCAAATCCTGGCCGTGACCTTTACCAACAAGGCCGCGCACGAGATGAAGGACCGCGTCGGCGGCCTGATCGGCGGCGCCGTGGAGGCCATGCCCTGGCTTGGGACGTTCCACGCCATCGGCGTCAAGATCCTGCGCCGTCACGCCGAGCTCGTCGGCCTCAAGTCCGGCTTCACCATCCTCGATACCGACGATCAGGTCCGCTTGATGAAGCAGGTGATCGAGGGCGCCGGGCTCGACAAGGACCGCTGGCCGGCGCGGCAGCTGGCGGGGCTGATCGACAGCTGGAAGAATCGCGGCTTGACGCCGGCCAAGGTGCCGCGCGGGGAGGCCTTCGCTTTTGCCGAGGGCAAGGGCGCGGCGCTCTATGCTGCCTACCAGCAGCGGCTGAAGGAGCTCAACGCGGCCGATTTCGGCGACCTCTTGCTCGAAGTGCTGCGCCTGTTCCTGGACAACGGCGACGTGCTCGAGGACTACCGGCAGCGCTTTCGCTATATCCTGGTCGACGAATACCAGGACACCAATGTGGCGCAGTACCTTTGGCTGCGGCTGCTGGCGTGGGGCGGAGCGCCCAACATCTGTTGCGTCGGCGACGACGACCAGTCGATTTACGGCTGGCGCGGGGCCGAGGTCGACAACATCTTGCGCTTCGAGCACGACTTCCCCGGCGCCAAGGTCGTGCGGCTGGAGCGCAACTATCGCTCCAAGGGCCACATCCTGGCGGCGGCCTCCCACCTCATCGCCCACAACAAGGCGCGGCTCGGCAAGACGCTGTTCACCGACGCCGACATGGGGCTGCGCGTCGGGCTGAGCGGGGTGTGGGACGATGAGGAAGAAGCGCGCGCGATCGGCCAGGAGATCGAGGCGCAACAGAAGGCGGGGCGGCGGCTCAACGAGATGGCCATCCTCGTGCGGGCCTCCTTTCAGATGCGGGCCTTCGAAGATCGCTTCGTCACGCTGGGCTTGCCCTATCGCGTGATCGGCGGCCCGCGCTTCTACGAGCGCCAGGAGATCAGGGACGCGATCGCCTACCTCGAGGTGACCCTCAATCCCGACAACGACCTCAAATTCGAGCGCATTATCAACGTTCCCAAGCGCGGCCTCGGCGACAGCACGCTGAAGCGCATCAGCGAGCTCGCGCGCCTGCGTGCCCGTTCGCTCTACCAGGCCGCGCGCGAAATCATTGAGACCGAGGAACTCGCCGGCAAGGCGCGCAAGTCGCTGGCCGACCTGCTGGCAAGCTTCGAACGCTGGCGCGGCCAGGTGGCGGGCATGAAGCACACCGAGCTTGCCGAACTCATTCTGGACGAGTCGGGCTACACGCAAATGTGGCAGCAGGATCGCAGCCCGCAGGCGCAGGCGCGGCTTGAGAACCTAAAAGAGCTCGTGCGCTTCATGCATGACTTCGACACGCTTGAGGGTTTCCTGGAGCATGTCTCGCTCGTCATGGATACCGATCGCGCCGATGCCGGCCCGCGCGTCTCTTTGATGACACTGCACGCGGCCAAGGGGCTCGAATTCGAGCTCGTGTTCCTGCCCGGTTGGGAGGAGGGCTTGTTCCCGCATCAGCGCAGCCTCGATGAGAGCGGCAATGCCGGTCTCGAAGAGGAGCGGCGGCTGGCCTACGTCGGCATGACCCGCGCCAAGCAACAGGTGAAAGTCAGCTTCGCCCAGAACCGCCGCAATCGCGGGCTTTGGCAGGCGGCCGCCCCCTCGCGCTTTGTCGACGAGCTACCCGAAGCCCACCTCGACATCGCCGAGGCCAAGAGCCCCTACGGCGGCGGCGCGGCGAACCGCTTCAATCCCTATGGACGCAGCCGCTTTGATGAGCCCGCGGCGGGGTTCGCCAGCGCCTATACGACACCGGGCTGGCAGCGCGCCAAGGAGCAATGGAATCGCGAGGACCGCAGCAAAAAGCGCACGCCCTTGACGCTCGAGGGCGAGCTCGTCGCCGCCTCCGCGGCCGCGGCGGCCGGCTACGCCCTGGGGGAGCGCATTTTTCATCAGAAGTTTGGCTATGGCCGGGTTGCCGAGGTCGATGGCAATAAGCTCACCATCGATTTCGACAAGGCCGGGCGCAAGCGCGTGGTCGACAGTTTTGTGGAGCGCGCCCCCTAGTTCCCCCTGTGCATTTTGCGTCACAGGGACGTCCCAAACGCCCACTAGTCTCGACAATCGCCGTTGGCCGGTTCTACAACGAACAGGTTATTTGAGACATGCGAGTTGAGGCGCGCTGAGCCGCGGTTTCGACCTTCCGGGCCGAAGGGAGTGAGTTTCAACGCCAGGCGGGGTGGACACATGGCGTCGACGGGAACGATGGTGCGAGGTGGGGTCTGGAGCGTGCTCGCCAACGCCACGGCGGCGGTGCGCCCGGCCGCGGAGCCGGCAGGCAAGCCGCCGGTGCGAGAAAAATTTCTGCCCGTCACCCGCCACGCCCTGCTCGACCGTCTCACCCACCCCAACAGCTGGCCCGCCGGCGAGGCCAGAGAAGCGCGGCGCCTCATGCGCTATCTCGACTATTGGCGGCGGCATTCCTATGCCGCGAGCCTGCTCGAATTGGAGCAGCTCTACGAGCCGTTCAGTCCCGACAGCGATCTGCTGACGACCCGCAGCTTCAGCGCGGACGAAAAGCTCGCCATGCAAAAGCAGGTGGTCGAGCAGATGCGGCACTTTCTGGTGCAGGCGAACTTCGAGCACGTCGATCCCTCGGACGTGAAAATCATCCTGACCAAGGATTCCTACTACGGCTTGGACCTGCAGGTGGACTTGGGGGCCTTCGAGGAAATTTTGATCTTCTATCGCGGCGCCACCAGCATGAGCGAGCGGCGGCGCACGGCCAAACGGCTGTTCTTGTGGCACGAAGAGATAAAAATTCCGGTCTTTCAACGGCTCTTCCTGCTGTTCAAGCTGAAGCCGTTCGACGTGCGGGTCAGCGAGGTCATGCGCGAGCAAGGCCTCGAGCGCAAGGAGGCGGAAAAGGTCGTCAAGCGCACGCGCGGTCGCTTGCCCGGCTCGGTGAAGAGCGACTTTATCTATATGAAACTCTTCAAGAACATTCCGCGCACCGACATCGAAATGATCTTCCCCAATACCAAGGTGCAGTTCCGCTTGTTCGACAAAATCAAGTTCGGTGTGACGGCGGGCAGCGGGCTGGGCATGGGAGTGGCCGGCACGGTGGGCAAGATCGCGCTGGTCTCGACCAATCCGATGGCGCTGATCGGGGCGCTGGCTGGGCTTGGCGGTGTGGCCATGCGGCAGGCCTCCAATTTCATCAACCAGCGCAATCGCTACATGATCGTGATGGCGCAGAACCTCTATTTCCACGCGGTGGCGGACAATCGCGGCGTCATGACCTTGCTGGCGGATCGCGCCGCGGAGGAAGACGTCAAGGAGGAGATGCTGCTCTATAGCGCGCTGGCCAAGGCGCCCGTCAACGTGCGCGATTTGAAAGCGGTCGACGAAGCGATCGAGGCCTATATCAAGGACACCTTCGACCTCGACGTCGACTTCGACATCTCCGATGCGCTGGAACGGCTCAAGCAAGACGAGCTCGTCACGGAGCTCCCGGACGGCACGTTGCGCGCGTTGCCCCCGCACGCCGCCGCCAAGCAAATCGATAAGCTGTGGGATCAATGCCTCGATCAGCTGCCCGACCCTCCCGCCATCGGTCATGAATTCGATGGGGCAACGGGCGGTCCGGCCGCGGCCTAGCCTGGCACTTTGGCGCGGTCTCGCCCTTGCCCGCGAACTGGGGCAGGATTGGCACGGCGTCGGCAGCGCGGGCCGCCGGCGCCGTGCTCTCGAGCTGCCGCGTGATGGCGGCCGGCTGACCGCAAGGAGGTGCCGTGTTCCAGAGCTATGAGGCTCCCCACGCCGGCGGTGATCACGCCGCCCGCGTGCGCCAGCTGCGCCAACGCCTGCTCGCGCTCGGCCTCGATGCCATGTTGGTGCCGCGCGCCGACGAACACCAGGGCGAGTACGTCCCTCCCTCGGCCGAGCGGCTTGCCTGGCTCACGGGTTTCACGGGTTCGGCCGGCTTTGCCGCCATCGCGCGCGCGGCGGCGGCCCTATTCGTCGACGGCCGCTATATCGTGCAGGCGCCGACCCAGGTCGATACCAACCTGTTCCAGGTTCTGCAGGTCCCGCAGGCCAAGCTGTCGGCGTGGCTGATCGACAGCGTCGGCCGCGGCGGGGTGGTGGGCTACGACCCCTGGCTGCACGCGGAGGCGGGAATCGAAGACCTGGGCGAGACGCTCGCTGCCAAAGGCATTAAGCTCAAGGCGCTTGCCAAAAACCCGGTGGACCAAGTTTGGGGCCGGGCGCGCCCGGCTGCGCCACAGGGCCCGGTGGTGCCGCAGCCGCTCGCCTATGCCGGCAAGGGCGCGCAAGAAAAGCTCGGCGAGCTGCAGGCGAGCCTGCGCCGGGACAATGCCGACGCGGTGATCCTGACCCAGCCCGATTCCATCGCCTGGCTCTTTAATATTCGCGGCGCCGACGTGGCGCACAATCCTGTGCCGCTGGCCTTTGCCGTTGTGCCCGCCAGCGGCAAGCCCGAACTCTTCATCGACAAAGGCAAGCTTGACCGCGAGACGCGCGCGCATCTCGCCCCCTTGGCAAAGATCAGCGCGCCGGCGCTGCTCGCCGCGCGGATCGCCGCGCTGAGGGCCGCGGGCAAGCGCGTGCGGCTCGACCCGCATTCGGCGGCGAACTGGTTCTTCCGAAAGCTACGTGGCGGCAAAGGGCGCATTGTGCGCGGCGCCGATCCCTGCGTGCTGCCCAAGGCGCGCAAGAACGCCGCCGAGATAAAGGGCGCGCGGGCGGCGCATAAACGCGACGGTGCGGTGATGGCGCGCTTTTTGGCCTGGCTCGAGCGGGAGGGCAGCAGCGGCACGCTGGATGAGATCGGCGTTGCGCGTCAATTGGAAAACCTGCGCCGGCAAACGCAAGCCCTCAAGGAGATCAGCTTCGACACGATTTCCGGGGCAGGCCCGAATGGCGCCATTGTCCACTACCGGGTCACGACCGCGACCAACCGCACATTGCGCGCGGGCGAACTTTACCTCGTCGACTCCGGCGCTCAGTACCTCGACGGCACCACCGACATCACGCGCACGGTGGCGCTCGGAAGCCCGACGCGGGAAATGCAGGAGCGCTTCACACTCGTGCTGAAGGGTCACATCGCCATTGCCACGGCGCGCTTTCCGGCCGGCACGCGCGGGGTGGAGCTTGACGCCTTTGCCCGCCGCGCGCTCTGGCAGGCGGGCCTCGACTTCGATCACGGCACCGGACACGGGGTGGGCAGCTACCTGTCCGTGCACGAGGGACCGCAAAACATTTCCAAACGCGGCACCACCCCGCTCGAGCCTGGGATGATCATTTCCAACGAGCCCGGCTATTACAAGGCCGGCGCCTATGGCATACGCATCGAAAACCTGCTTCTGGTCGAGGAGCCTCGCGCGGTGCCCGGCGGCGAGCGCGAGATGCTGGGCTTCGAAACCTTGACGCTCGTGCCGATCGATCGCCGCTTGATCGTCCCGGCGCTGCTCTCGGACAGCGAACGGGCCTGGCTCGACGCCTATCACGCGCGCGTGCGCGACAAGATCGGCCCCGAGCTCGGGCCCGAAGACCTGACCTGGCTCACGGCGGCCACCGCGCCGCTGCCAACGCGGGTCAAGGCGCCCTAGAGGCGCAGGACGCGCTGCAGGAACGCGAGCTCGGCGGCGAGCACGGCCGCAATGGTTTCGGCGCGGCGAAAGCCGTGCGCCTCGCCGGCGAATTCGTGATAGGCCACGTCGATGCCGCGCTCTTTGAGCCGCGCCAGCATGCCTCGGGACTGCTCGGGCGGCACCACCTTGTCCTCGAGGCCCTGGAAGAGAATGACCGGCGCGGTGATGCCGTCGCAGAGCTGGAGCGGCGAACGCGCCCGAAAAACCGCGCGCCAGGTCTTGGGCGTGGTGCCCATCAGTCGGTGGAGGTAACCCGATTCGAACTTGTGGGTGTGCTTGAGGAGGAGCGCGAGGTCGGACACACCATAGTGGCAGCTGCCGGCGGCGAAGGCGCGGCTCGTCGCCAGGGCCATGAGCGTGGTGTAGCCGCCGGCGCTGCCCCCGGAAATGGCGATGCGCTTGGCATCGGCGCGGCCGGTGCGGGCCAAATACTTGGCCCCGGCCACGCAGTCGGCGACGTCGGCGATCCCCCAGGTCCCATCGAGGCGTTCGCGGTAGGCGCGGCCGAAGCCCGTGCTGCCGGCGTAATTAAGATCGAAAACGGCAAAGCCGCGGCTGGTAAAGAACTGGACGCGCAGCTTGAGGCCGGCATCGGTCATGCTAGTGGGACCGCCGTGCACGAACAGCAGCGCCGGCGGCAGGGCGCCGGCGGGGCCCCGGTGCGCGGCATTGGCCGGGGCATAGTAGATGCCATAGACGCGATGTGGCCCGGCGCGGAAGGCAAGGGTCTCCCCGACGCTGATCGAGCCCGTGAGCGCCTCGAGCGCGGGCTCGCGCGCGCCGGGCGCAGCGAAGCCTCGAAAGCCCCGCGGGCCAATGCGCATGACCTCGGGCATGGCCGTGGGACGGCTAATCAAGGCGGCAAAGCCGCCTGCCCAGGCGACGGGGTCGTCGATGCGCGCGGCCTGGCGGGAAAGTGTTGCGTAGGCCGTGCGCCTGCCTCCTTTCGGCTCGACCACCTCCCACAGCGGCGTGCCCTGGCTCAGCAAGACGGCGGCGATACGATCCTCGGGGCTCAGACAATAGCTGCGCATGCCGAACACCCATTGTGGGCGCGAGAGCTCGGCGCCGCGGCGGCCGAGGCGCCGCCGTAGTTTGCTGCCGTCCCAGGCGTAAAGCTGGCCCCAGCCACTGGTGTCCAGCACGAGGTAGAGCCAGCCCGTGCGCGCACTCCAGGTTGGCTGAAAGGCGGCCGCGCCGTTCCCTCCGGCAATGCTTTTGGCCGCACCGAGGCTGCCGTCCGCCGCGATCGGGGCGATCTCGAGCCGGGCGCTGTCCCAGGGCATGTCCGGCAGGTCCCAGGTCAGGAACGCGAGCCGCTCGCCGTCGGGAGCAAGGCACGGCGAGGCATAAAAGTCATGGGCCCCGGCGAGCTCGCGCACGGCGCCGTCGCCGAGGTCGACGGCGAGGAGCATGTTCTTGGGGGTCGGGTCGGCATGCTGTTCGCCGATCCCGATCAGGCGCCGACGTCGGCGATCAAACACCAGGTCGGCAAAGCGCGTGCCGGCGGCCTCGGTGAGGCGCTTGGGCGCCTGCTCCCCTGCAACGGCGTAAATCTGCTGGTCGCCGTCGTTGACGAAGTAAATGGTGTCGTCGGCGAGCAGGAATTCGCCGCCGCCATATTCGTGCACGCGCGAGCGGGCCGAAAAGGGGGCGGGCAAGACTTCGCGCACGCCCCCGTCGGCGCTGCCGGCAAAGATGCTCTGTCGACCGCCCTGCTCGGGGCGCGATTGGCTCCAGTAGAGCGCCTGCGCCCCGGCCGCCAGGGTGCCGAAGCGTCGGCTGCCGGCGGCGGCCAGGCGGGGGCTCAGCGGCGAGGGCCAGCGGCCAAAGGGGGTGCGCTGCTTGGGCATGGGGGGTCTCGCGGCTAGCCGGGCCGCGGCGGCCGCGCCCCGGTGGGCTATTTTTTGCAAAAAACTTGGCATTGGCGGCCGCGGGCACGCAAATCACCTTTGCACCGCGAAATAGGTCAGCTATGCTGTCCTTTACATTGTCGGTCCGATCGCGGCGGATTGAGCGCCGGCGGGATGGACCGCCGATCACGAGATTCTGGGGTAAGATCAGCCGCCTGGACCGCGGCCCGATGTGCTGCCTTGAGGCCGGCGTCCGACCCGGGAGACGCGGCCAGGGCAGCCACACGGGGCGGGCCCAACGGACCGGTGGCGTCCCGCTCCGCGCAGCGCCGCTTTCGCCCAGCCCGAAGCTATTGGGACGGACGCCGCATCTGCGTGTCAAGCGCCAGAGTTTCGGCAGTGACGGTGTCTCAGGCAGAAGGCGTCGGCCTATGACGTGGGAGAGAACTGACAGCGCCGGCCATCCGGATCTTGCCGCGTTTAGGGATCGGCAAGCCCGGGGCCTTTTCGATCCAGCGCGCGAGTACGATGCCTGCGGCGTCGGCTTCATTGCCAACCTCAAAGGCGGCAAGACCCACAAGCTGATCGCAGACGCGCTCTGCATCCTGGAGAATCTGGAGCACCGCGGGGCGGTGGGCGCCGATCCCATCGCCGGCGACGGGGCGGGCATTCTGATTCAGATCCCGCACGCCTTCCTGGAAGCGGAGGCCCAGAAGCTCAAATTCAAGCTGCCGAAGCCCGGGCATTATGCCTGCGGTCATTTGTTTCTGCCGCGGGACGAGCGCCTGCGCGCCCACTGCGAGCGCGTTTGGACGCGCATCATTCGCGAGGAGGGCCTCGAGTTTATCGGCTGGCGCTCGGTGCCCGTCGACAACAGCTGCCTTTCCGAAATGGTGAAGGCGACCGAACCCGTGCATCGGCAGATCTTCATCGGCCGGCCCAAGGCGATGAAGGAGCAACAGGAGTTCGAACGCCGCCTTTATATGATCCGCAAGGTGGTCTCCAACGCGCTTTATTATGCCTACAAGGGGCGCGACATCGGGCACTACTCGGTGTCGCTGTCGAGCCGCACCCTGGTCTACAAGGGCATGTTCCTGTCCTACCAGGTGAAGAAGTACTACAAGGACCTCTCGGACCCGCGGTTGGCCTCGTCCATGGCGCTGGTGCACCAGCGCTTCTCCACCAACACGTTCCCCTCCTGGAAGCTGGCGCATCCCTACCGCATGGTGGCGCACAACGGCGAGATCAACACGCTGCGCGGCAACGTCAACTGGATGGCGGCGCGGCAGGCCTCGGTGAAGACGCCGCTATTCGGCAGCGACATCACCAAGCTGTGGCCGATCTCCTATGAAGGCCAGTCGGACACCGCCTGCTTCGACAATGCGCTGGAATTCCTGGTGATGGGCGGCTACAGCCTGGCGCACGCGGCCATGATGCTGATCCCCGAAGCCTGGGCCGGCAATCCGCTGATGGACGCCAAACGGCGCGCGTTTTACGAATACCACGCCTGTCTGATGGAGCCCTGGGACGGCCCCGCCGCCATGGCCTTCACCGATGGGCTCCAGATTGGCGCCACGCTCGACCGCAACGGCTTGCGGCCGGCACGCTATTTCGTCACCAAGGACGACACGGTGATCATGTCCTCGGAGGCGGGCGTGCTGCCCGTGGCGGAGGCCAATATCGCCAAGAAGTGGCGCCTGCAGCCCGGCAAGATGCTGCTGATCGACCTCGAGGCGGGCCGCATCATTTCGGACGACGAGTTGAAGGCCGACCTGGCGGCGCGCCACCCCTACGAGCAATGGCTCTCGCGCACCCAGGTGCAGGTCGGCGATCTGCCGCTGCCCAAGAAGGTGACGCGCACGAAGTCCAACGTGGCGCTGTTGGACTTGCAGCAGGCGTTCGGCTACACGCAGGAGAGCCTCAAGTTCTTAATGGCGCCCATGGCGCACACGGGCCAAGAAGCCGTGGGCTCGATGGGCAACGACACCCCGGTGTCGGTGCTCTCCAACAAGCCCAAGCTCCTGCACACCTACTTCAAGCAAAACTTTGCCCAGGTGACCAACCCGCCGATCGATTCGATCCGCGAGGAGCTGGTGATGAGCCTCGTCTCCTTCATCGGACCGCGGCCAAACCTGCTCGATCTCGAGGGCACGGCCAAGATCAAGCGGCTCGAGGTGTACCAGCCGATTCTGAGCAACGAGGACCTGGAGCGCATCCGGCAAATCGGCCTCGTCAAAGACAACCAATTCTCCTCCGTGACGATCGACATCACGTATGCCGTAGAGAAGGCGGCGCGCGGCATGGCGGATGCGCTCGACGTGGTTTGCGCCGAGGCCGAGGAGGCGGTGCGTTCCAAGGAGTACAACATCATCATCCTGTCCGATCGCGCGACGGGACCCGACCGCATCCCGATACCCTCGCTGCTCGCCACCTCGGCCGTGCATCATCATTTGATCCGTCAGGGCCTGCGTACCTCGGTCGGGTTGGTGGTGGAGACGGGCGAGGCGCACGAAGTGCATCAGTTCGCCGTGCTGGCGGGGTATGGCGCGGAGGCCATCAATCCCTATCTCGCCTTCGAAACGCTCGAGCAGCTGCTGCCCGATCTCGACGAGAAGCTGACCTTGAAGGAGGCGCAGAAGCGCTACATCAAGGCGCTCGACAAGGGCCTCTTGAAGGTCATGTCGAAGATGGGCATCTCGACCTACCAGTCCTACTGCGGCGCGCAGATCTTCGATGCCGTGGGGCTGAAGTCGACGTTCGTGAAGAAGTACTTCACGGGCACGCACACACAGGTGGAGGGCGTCGGTCTGCGCCAGATTGCGCGCGAGACCAGCGAGCGGCACCGGCAGGCCTTCGGCAACGTGCCGGTGTTGGAGGAGACCCTCGACGTGGGGGGTGAGTATGCCTATCGCATCCGCGGCGAGGCGCACATGTGGCGGCCGACGGTGGTCGCCGACCTGCAGCACGCGGTGCGCGGCAATCT
>Ga0075425_100002746_pt1 | contig 17659 bp, 14 predicted proteins | sample SoiMethybrSBSTD4_FD_75300 | JGI IMG/M metagenome (GOLD analysis project Ga0075425, IMG submission 75300) | Bulk soil microbial communities from a Populus tree surrounding site in Tennessee, USA - Soil MetaG P. TD hybrid SBSTD4 | ecosystem: Environmental > Terrestrial > Soil > Tree plantation... | reverse complement strand
ATCACGTTGTTCTCGTGCGCGACGATTCGCGTTGCGTATGACATCGTGCCCGTGCCGGTGCCATCTCGATTCAGCTTCATCTGGATGACCGTAAACGGATAGTCGACGGAGCGCGGACGGTTCGCCGCCTCCCAGAACCCGATCGGGCGATCCGTCGCGATCACGATCGTGCGTCCGCCGTCAGCGTCGGTCTGCTGATACGCATAACGGAGGTCGTACCCGAGCGAATCCGGCGTGCGGATGCGGCCCACGGGTTTGTTCTTCTGCAGCTGCTTCAGCAGCTCGTCGGATCCTTTCTCACGCAGCGCAGTAACAAGGCGCGCACGTTCGGATGCGGGCGACCAGCGGTTGATCGTGATTTCGACGACCTGCTGGCCTGTGCCGTATTCCGGGCTCAGCGACACGGCATTGGCGGTGAACCGTTCCGCGGGCTGGTTCGTTTGCGCATAGGCGAGCGGGAAGACCAACAGCGCCAGCGCCACCGTTGTCGACAATAGACGGGATTTCATGACCGTGGCTCCTTGGGCCGACCTGAAGGTCGGCGTCTACACGAAGACCATTCACGAAGGATGCCCGGCCAGTTTCGCGATGTACTCGCGCTCGTCAGGGCCCAGCCATGGCGGCGCACCGGCCGAGGCGTTCGACCGCAGGTGTTGCGGCGATGAGGTCGCGGGAATCGCGACATGACAGCGTGGTTCGCTGAGGATCCACTTGAGAAGTGCTTGCGGCCAGCTGCGGATGCCGAACGGGGCAAGCGGCTTCAAGGCCGCCGCACTCACGCGGCTCGTCAGCAGCGACCCCTCGCCGAAGGGTCGCATGACAATGACCCCAAGTCCCAGATCGACCGCTGCCGGGAGAATCTTCGACTCGACGGCGCGCTGCCCCGGGTTGTATGGAATCTGGACCGCCTGCACGCGCGGGTCGCGCATGGCGACCAGCACGTCGTCGTACGCGCTCGAGCTGTAATGCGTAATGCCGATGACCCGCACAGCGCCTGCATCCTTCAGGCGCTGCAGCTGATCGAGTCGCTTCCGCCACGCCAGCAGGTTGTGCACCTGGTACACGTCGATGCGTCGGTCGAAATAGCCGAGCGCCGCGGTGATCTGCTGTTCTGCCTCGTCGTCGTCCGACGCCCAGACCTTGGTGGCGATGATCGCAAGATCTCGGCGTCCGTCCAACGTCCGGCCGAGCACGCGCTCGGCGTCGCCGTACATGGGCGAAGAGTCGAAGAACGTGGCGCCAAGATCGAACGCCGCATCCATAACGTGCCTGCGCGCGTCTACCTCCTTGCCGCGCACGTCGAACGTCTTCCACGTACCCATCCCGATGACCGGCACACGCAGGCCGGTCGCTCCAAACGCGCGCTGTTCCATCAAGGGTGATCGACTTCGAGCAGCAAGGGGAAATGATCCGAGGCCTGCGCCACGTCAGGGGTCCTCACGATGTCACATGCACGCACGTGCTGTGCGAAGGCGCCGGGCACAAACGCATAATCGAGCCGCACGTGTGGATGCGGGGTCGGCAGCGTGTATCCGACATCGTTCGGATGCAGCTTCCGGAACGAATCGACATAGCCCGTGGAAAGCACCGTGGCAATTGTGCGCCACCTGATATGTCCCCCGCTCAGCCATACGAGTGCTCGCAGCCGAGTCGGCAGTTTGCGCACGTCGAAAATGTCTCCGGGTGCCACCGTGTTGAAGTCTCCGATCAGCACGTGCGGACCTTTCTCGTGCGCGGCCACTGCGCGGAGCAGCGCGCGAAGCTCCAATAGCCGCCGCCGCTCGGTCCACGCGGCATGGACGGCGCTGAGATGCACGCCAAACACCCGCCATGTTGTCGCCGCCGGAGCAATCTCGAGAAAGGCGTGGCGGGAGATCGCCGGACTGTGCACGGCGTACGAGGCGACCGGCGCGCGGCTCATGAATGCGAGCGATTTTCCCGACCGCGACGCCCATTGAGCCATCCCCGTCTCGCGTGCCACACACTCAACCACGTCGGGCCGCGTCGCCTCTTCGAACACGACGATGTCGGGCGAGACGGTGCGGATGACCGCGGCAATCGCCCCTTCGCGTCCGGCGCCGCCGCGCCTGATGTTGTAAGACAGTATGCGGAATGACACGTATCGCGAGCTGAGTCGTGCGGCTACGTTGCTTCGATCAACGTCAAGTACGGCTGATCGAGCAGATCGCCGCGAAAGCGAATGACGACGTCGCGCGACGCCTGGATGTTCACCGGTCGGCCGGCCAGGACCATCAACGCCTCGCGCAGCGGAATGAGCGCCGGCGCGATATCCGGATCCTCCTCCGAAACCGGCCGCGAGTGAACGCCCGGCACAAAAAACCCGGTGGGCTTGAAGAGCGCGACGGCGTCATCGCCGACCAGCGTCAGGTCCAGGTCGCTGGTGCCGGGACCGTCGCTGTCAAACCGCGCGCCGTCCTTCCAGCGATGGCCGGTCACAGCGCTGCCGCGAAGCACGACTCGAGTTCCACGCGGTACTTCCTCGCGAATCAAGCGGCAGAAGTGCGCGAGCCGCTCCTCGTCGCCGCCAAAGGCGAGACGCAGGACGTTGGCGCGCTTCTCCTCTTCGGTGAGGCCGCCCTGAACCGCCTGCTCCCCCGCCTTCGCTGACGAGTCGGCCATCAGTTTGGAAATCTCCCGATCTTTTGTGTAAGCTCAGGCGCAATGGCTTTCATCATCACCGACCCCTGCATCAGCACCAAGGACACTGCGTGCGTCGACGTCTGTCCGGTCGACTGCATCCATCCGCGCAAGGACGAGCCCGAGTTCGAGCAGTCGCCGATGCTCTTCATCAATCCTGAAGAGTGCATCGACTGCGGCGCGTGCGTGCCCGCGTGTCCTGTATCCGCCATCTACGACAGCCCGGACGCGACCCCAGAGACGCAGAAAGATCTCATCGACGCGAACGCCAAATACCGCGTCGGCGATGCGGGCGCCTTCGAAGAGGCGAAGAACATCGTCAACGCGCATGTCTCGGCGCACCCGGATCTGATGAACATCCCGGGCACAGAGCGCGCCGCGGCGCACCAGGGGTAGGCCGGCCGAAGCCGGCCTCTACGCTCAGCGAATACGCGTCTTTCTGACATCGCCCGCCAGGATGGTCCACGCCATCCAGAATCCGCCGGCGGCGGCCACCAGAAACAGCAGCATCGCGATCCACGGGTAGCCGAAGATCGTGAGAGAGGTCGGCACTCGCATCAGCATCGCCGCGCCGACGATCAGGGCGGCGAGGACCAGGCCGAGGGCGATGCGGTTCGCCACTTTCTGCAAGCCGTCGATGATCGACCCCTGATCGATCACCTCCACCTTGAAGCGCAGATCGTTGGCCGCCAGCGCGTCCACGATCCTGTTGACGCGCCCCGGCAGCCGTTCGGCGAACTCGCGGATGTCGAGGGCAGCCGCAAAAACGTTCGCCGGCGTGGCGCTCTTCATCATCCGGCGCCTCATCACCGACGAGGCATGACGCCGCAGCGCGGCATTCACGTCGAAGTCCGGATCGAGCACGCGTCCAACTTCGTCGAGGTGCAGCAGTGTCTTGCCCAGCAGCGTCAGTTCAGGCGGAAGCTTCAATCCGTGCTCGGCGCCGCTGCGCGACATCTCGAGCACCACCCGTCCGACATTCATCTCGCGCATCGTCAACCGATGAAACCGCCCCACGAGATCGGCAATCGCGCGGCGCATGTCGGATTCGTTGAAGTCCTCGCGCCGCTCGCCGATGTTGCACATCACGGTCGCCGCTTCGGCACCATGACCTTCGCCAATGGCGAGAATCAGTTTGAACAGCTGCTCCTGCATGCCGGCGGAAACGCGCCCGATCATGCCGAGGTCGATGAGTGCAATGCGGTGATCCGGCGTCAGCAGCACGTTGCCGGGATGCGGATCAGCGTGGAACACGCCGTCAATCAGGATCTGCTGCAGGTAGGCGCGGAACAACTCGTCGGCGAGCCCCGCGCCATCCACTTCGGTCCACTCCACGCGACTGACGGACGTAATCTTCGTACCGCTGATGTAGTCCATCGTCAGGACGCGCGCGGTCGTGAAGTCGTCTATCGGCAGCGGGATGACGATGTTTTCGAAGTCGCGCAGCTGATGCGCGATCGTGACCAGGTTGCGTGCCTCTTCGCGGTAGTCGAGCTCCGAGAGCAGCGTCCGCTTGAATTCCTCGAGGACGCGAGTCGCGTCGACGTTCTTCGCGGCGCCGATGCGATCGATGACGACGGCGATGTCCTTGAACGCGGAGAGATCCTTCTCGATCTGGTCGCGGATGCCAGGGCGCTGCACCTTGACCGCCACTTCGCGTCCGCCGCGCAGCACAGCACGGTGCACCTGCCCGAGCGAAGCCGCCGCAAGCGGAAGGCGATCGAATTCCACGAATGCATGCGAGACGCGCACGCCCAGTTCGTCGCGAACCGTCTTCTCGACGTCGTCGTAGGCAAACGGCTCGACGTTGTCCTGCAGCCGTGAGAGCGCGTCGAGATACTCGGGGGGCAGCAGATCCGCGCGCGTGGACAGGATCTGGCCGAGCTTGATGAACGTCGGTCCGAGCGACTCGAGATCCTTGGCGAAGGTTTCGGCGGCGGTCGGATCGGATGAGCTGACGTGTTCGCCGTGCAGCGCGCGGGTCACAAAGTCAGCGCGGCCGTACTTGGCGACGAACCACGCGAGGTCCTTGTAGCGCCCGAGGCGACCGGTCATACCTCACGCCTGAGCAACCTTCAGGCCGCCGCCTCGACGTAGCGCTCGACGACCGAGAGCAGCCGATCGGGATCGCATGGTTTCCGCAGAATCTGCTTCGCTTGCGCCACCGCCAGGTTTATGTCGCTGCCGGTCACAACAATGGCAGGAATGTGCCGCGTTTCTGACCTCTGAGAGAGTTCCGAGAGGAGTTCGTCGCCGCGCAGGCCAGGCAAGTGGATGTCGAGAACGATGAGATCCGGCAGGTCTTCGTCGACCGCGCGAAGCGCAGACCACCCGTCGATCACATGAATCGTTTCGAAACCGGCCAATCGCAATATGCTTCGATAAAGCTGCGCGAGCGCCACATCGTCTTCCACGAGTAGAATTCGCTTTCGTACGCGAACGACCATGCGCGTGGTGTTTTCAACTTTCGTTCCGTCCGTAATTCGGCGTCGCGGCCGCGTGACATGGTCGAGCTTTCAATGCGCGACGCGGTGGTAAGCTCGGTTTCATGGACGACGAGAAGCGAGTCCGAACGTTCTCGGATCGTCGCGCACGCCCGCGCGGTGGACGCCGCGACGGCGATTCCGCAAAGCCGTGGTACCGCCGTCATGCCTGGTGGCTCGCCGCAGTGTCGATGATGTTCGTTAATTGGAAGCGCATTCGACGGCTGGTCTGATGGATTTCACGATCCGCCACACGTTTGAAAAAACACGGACGACCGGCGAAGCCCGGCAATGTCCGCAGTGCCGCACCGACGCGCTCATCCTTCTTCGCCGGCACGTGAGCCCAGCCCGGCTCGGCCCGCCGATGGTCACGGAGTACTACGAGTGCGAATGCTGCGATTCGCGGTATCAGTACTCACCGGCAACCGATCGTTGGAAGCCCGTCTATCAATAAGCTTCAGATCTGAATCAATACCGCGCGCGCGGGCCGGCCAGTGGCAGCGCAGATTGCCTTCGCGTAAATCTGCACCTGACGACGGTAGACGTCCACCGCGCCGGTAAGCTCGCGGTCAGTCTTGAAGTCGATGACTACCATCTCGCGGCCTGTGTCGTACGCGAGATCCACATTTCCCTCGATGAGGATGCCTGACGGCTCTCGTAACGTAATCGGCGTTTCACGATAGCAACGGTCCTGCGCCGCGGCACGCGCGGCCTCGACGAGAAGTGGGTGACGAAGCACGCGGCGAACAACCTCCTTCGCGGCGCCGACCTCGTCCGCGGCGGAGCCTAGTACGCGGCCGTGGGCAACGGCGAGCCGGTCGAGCACGTCACCGTCGGAATCGGACAACGGAACGTTGGCCAGCAGCGCGTGAACCAACGTCCCGAAGCGAACACCACCAGGACGCGCGACATCGGCGCCGATGGTTTCGATTTGAACGTCGACGTCGACCTCGTCCGCTGCATCCGACCGCATCGCCGCGTCGGTTGCCGTGATCACCCGAATTGATTCGCGCGTTGCCTGCGATACCGCTTCGTCGCGACCGTTCCGCCACGCGACGTAGCTGCGCTCGTAACGAGCACGGATTTCCGGAACAACATCCTTGACGATGAGATCGTCGCGGCGGAGGCCGAGCGGTGCCTCGGCTTCGAGATTCAGCACCGACGGCTCGGGGGACCACCAGACGACCGAGTACGGCTGATCGCCGAACGTGAAGCGATGCTCGCCGGGGCACACCGTACGTGCCGTTGCGGGGTCGCCGTCGGGACGCTCGAGGACGCTGTCCTTGCTCTTGAAGACGGGACAGCCTTTCGCCGCGGAGGACTGGCGCCGGACGTTTTCCCCCGGATACACCGCCGCATTGAGCGGCGACACCCAGCCTTCTGTGTAAGGTTCATCGCCGACGGCCGGAATCACCAGGAGGTCACGCGCACGCGTCGCAGCAACGTAGGCGACACGCTCGCCTTCGCGTTGTTCGCGGCGCAGTTCGAGGTCCTTGTTGTCGTTCAGATCCTGCGGCGACCAACCGCCGATGCGCAGCGCGCACAGATGACGCTCGCTGTCGATATAGCGGCCGGCATCCCACGGCGTGAGCCGCGCCGTCATGTCGGCGAGGACCACTACCGGAAATTCCAGGCCCTTTGCCTTGTGAACCGTCATGAGGCGAACGCCGTCGCTGCCCTCCTCGAGAATCGGTGCTTCGGCGGCCTGCGCCGCTGCCGAGCGCGCCTGCAGCGTTTCCACGAAGCCGCGAAACGACATGCCACCTTCGAGCTCGTACTGACGCGCCAGCTCCGCCACGTGCAGCACGTTAGCCAGCGCCTGCTCGCCGCCGGGCCGAAGGACAAAGCCGACATGCGCGCGTGTGTGATCGAGCAGCTCGGTGATCGTGTCCGCGGCCGGACGCCGGTTGCGCCGCCGATGCAGCTCGCGGAGGAACGTCAACGCATCCCTCACGGGCGTCAGATGCTCGGGCAGCTGCGCAGGAACACGGAACGGGTGGAACGCTCGCGCGGTGTGGTGATACTCGAGCAGCTCCTCGTCGCCGATCGCGAACAACGAGCCCCGCAGTGTGGCGAATACCGAAAGCTGATCGTCCGGCCATTCGACAGCCGTCAACGCCGCGCGAATCGTTTCGATCTCCTCACGATCGTGGAACGTCTTACCGCCGACGAGCAGGTGTCGGATGCCGCGTGCTTCGAGCGCCTCGACATACTTCCGCGTAACGTCTTCACCGTAGCTGACGAAGCGCCGGAACAGGATGCAGATGTGTCTCGGTTCAAGCGGTATGCGCTTGTCGGGATGGCGACGCTCGGTCACGGTCCAATCGCTGCTGTTGACGAGCCACTCGACATAGGCCCCGACCGCGGCCGGCAGCGACTTCTCGATCTCCATCGCGGCGATGGAGTAGCGGCCGTACGGCTTCGGCACCGGCAACGCCACGACCGATGGCTGCTCGGTATCCGATCGCGATGACTCCAGCGGCACGTAATGCGCCTGACGTCCGTCCGCATCTCCATCCATCACAGATGCGAACGCTGCGTTGACGAGTCGCTGGATGTTGCGCACCGCACGGAAGCTTTGACGGAGTTCGACGCACTGGGCGCCCGCCGCGCGCAACTGACTGCACACGCGCCGGTAGATATCAACATCAGCACGCCGGAAGCGATAGATCGACTGTTTCGGATCGCCGACGATGAACAGCTTGCCGCGCTCGGGCACGACGTGCTCCCACCGCGTTTCGTGGGCATCCGCGGCGGACAACAGCAGCAACAGCTCCGCCTGCAGCGGATCGGTGTCCTGGAATTCGTCCACGAAGATGCGTCGAAAGCGTTCCTGGAAGTCGCGCCTGACGTACCCATCGTCCCGTACAAGATCGCGCGCGCGCACCAGCAGATCGAGAAAATCGAGCGCGCCCTCCCGCTGCTTCAGCGCCTCGTATCGGTCGATGCACGACAGCAGCTCGCTCTGGAGAAGCGCCGCCAGCTCGGCATCCGCTCGAATCTGGAATTCTCCAAGCGCGAAGGTGAGCGCATCTCGCGCCTCGAGCACTTGCGCGCGCGTGACGCCCTTTCCGTACGTCGGCCCGCTCCCCTTCCGACGCCGCTTGAAATCCCGATTGCGGTGAAGCTCGATAAGACACCCCTCCAGGCCATCGAGGTCGTCCGGAGCAATACCCTTGAGATCGCCGCTGGCACGGCGAACCGGCGCGGTGTCGATATAGAAGTTGTCGCCGGCGTACGAGGGCCTGGCAGACATCTCGGCGAGCCGATGTACCAGCTCGGTGATGGCGACAATCGACGTTCTGCGATCAAATGGCCCGCGCGTCCACAGACCACGGAAGTCGCGCCATTGCGTGAGCTCGAATGCCGCCCGCCGCAAACGCTCGACCGGGCCGTCCTCGTCGGTGTCCCCGGGACGAAAACCGCGGCTGGGCCGACGCAGCGATCGGCGGACGCCCTCAGGCGGATCCTCGAGCACGGTCTGCAGCCAGCCGTCAAAGGCTTCACGAAACAGGCGCTCCGACTGCCCTTCGGTGAGCACACGAAAGAGCGGGTCGACGCGCGCTTCGACAGGCCGCTCGCGCAGCAAATCGGCGCAGAAGCCGTGAATAGTGCTGACGTGCGCCTCTTCGAGCTTCTGAATGGCGCGCTCGACACGCTCGATGACGACGGGTGCGGTGGCCTGGCGTCGCTCGTCTTCGAGACCCTGCCGCAGCCGAAGCTTCAGTTCACCGGCCGCCTTCTCGGTAAACGTTACGGCGACGATTTCGCGAACTTCCGCGCGTCCCTCACGAATCACCGCCAAAATCCGCTTGATCAGTTCCGTCGTCTTGCCGGTGCCCGCCGCGGCCTCGACCACGATCGTGTCGTCGATGGCGTCGCGGATGATGCGGCGCGCGTCGTGATCCGAATGTTCGACGACCATGCTCATGACCGGCTCCGCAGCGCGACGAGATCCACCAATTTGTCCTGCGGTTTGCGTCTGACCCGTCTGGCCACATCGTGCCCACAGACTGGCACGAAGTCGCACCGGTCGCAGGCACCCTCGGCTGGCGCAGCGGCGAGAAATCCGAGCTCGATGGCGCGGTCGATGATGTGCAGCACTTCCAGCCCGGCGGCACGCGTGGTTTCACTCAACGGAATTGGATGCTCGAAGAAGCTGCCGTTCGCCGTGCAATAGAACAGCCGGCCGTGACTAACGGCGGCATCGAGCGCCTTTTCCGCGACCATCGCGTAGAGCACGGGTTGGAGCACCGCGCCGCCGCCGATGATGGTCTTCTCGATGCGATCAGGTTTGCGTCCGGTCTTGTGATCCGTAACGCGGAGCACCTTCGTCTGTCGATGCGTCTCGATCAAATCGATCGCGCCGCGCAGCCGGAACCCGTCCTGCAAGACGACATCGTTGACGATGCTGGTCGCATCCCGAACACCAGGGACCTTCCCAAACGCAAACTCGAACCGCGACGGCTCCCACTCCTCGCCGTCGCGTGCCAGATGCTGCAGCCACGTAGTCAGGTCGCGACGGATCGACGCAACCTCGTCGATCCACACACGTTCAACAGCCGGGGCAAGCTCGTCGTGCTGGCGCGCCGCCACCTCGTCCACTGTCTCCAGAAGCAGAGTGCGCGCAACATCGATATTCGCCTCGGTGACCGGCAGCTTCCCGCGCGACTGCAGCGTGCGCAGGAAGCGCGCTTGGATGTCGTGAAAGATGCTGCCGCGCGTGAGCGGATCCATCCGCTGAAGCGGCTCTGGCTGCACGAGCGGCTCGAGACGATAGAACGCCGACAGCATGAATTGGTACGGACAGGCGGTGAACCGCTGAAGGGCGGACACCGAATACGAGCGCGTGGTCAACCTGGTGGCCGCCAGCGCCGGGGCGGTCGGCGGCACCACACGGATGACCCCGTCGTTGACCGACCAGCGGTTCTGGCCGTGCGCCCAGCGCGCGACCACCGAGCGGCGGAGACATTCGTTCAGCGCGAGCAGGTAATGCGCGTGGCCCTTGACGGTCGTGCGGTCCTTCTCGTCGAGCAGGCGCCGCAGCACCGCCAGGTCGTGCTCCTGATTGTCAATTGCTTCGTCGGGGGATGCGGGTGCAGGCCACGCAAGCGTGGCGTTGCCGACGTCTCGCGCGCGCTCTTCCAGCCACTCGTGATCCGGCACGATGCCCGTGACGGCGCGCATCATGTCGAGGGCGTAGAACGAGGGAACGCGGGCCCGCGACTCGGACAGCTCAATGCGCGGGTACGAAACGTAGAGGCGCTCGGACGCAGCACCGGCGGCAATCTGCAGCAGCAGGCGTTCGGACTCCAGGCGATCGTCCTGCGTTGGCAGCGCCCCGCTGATTTCGGCACGACGGTCATCGAGCAGCAGCGGATCCTCGCGTGGCTTCTGCGGGAACAGACGTTCGGCAAGTCCGGGCACGAACACCACGCGGAACGCACGGCCGCGTGCGTGGTTGGGTGTGCCGACGAAAATGCGGCCGAATCGGCGCGCGGGCGGATCGGTATCGAGCGTCAGCAGGCGGTCGGCCAGGACACGGCGCGCCTCATCCAGATCGATCGGTCCGACGTCGGCCATGGGGCGCAGATCGGCCAGCACGCGCAGCACATACGCAGGCATACGGAGGACGCGAGGCGCGAGGCGTTCAAATCGATCGAGCCACTCTCCCCACGTTGCGTGCGGAGGCCACGACGCGAGCTCCTCAACGATCGGCACGGCAAAAGCAGACAACTGCTCGCTCTGCTCGAGCGCGAGCTGCAGCGCCCGAACCTTGCCGCTGTCGGCTCCATCCTGCCGCTGCGCTTCGCTAATCTGCAGCTGCAACTCGCGCCGCCATCCCTCGAGGCGTCGCTTCCACCGCCCGGCATCCTGGCCGATGACCGACGCGTCGGCGAGGACGCGTTCCCACCGCCACGGCTCGCGCAACGGTGACGCGTCCGCGTCATCACCGGGATCCCGGGTTCGAGATCCGGGATCCGGTATGGTTCGACGCAATCCGAGCGCCTCGTCCTGCGAAGCCTGCCATGTCGAATCCTCCACCTGCGGAACCTGGCCGAGCGACAGATATTCCGCGAACCGCGCTGCCGACAGGTGCTCCGCGCCGCACGCGAGCAGCGCGAGAAACGCGCGTCCGGCTGGATGTGGACGACGGGTGCCACGATCGAACCAGGCAGGGACGTCGGCGCGACGGAGCGCGTGCTCGAGGAGGCCGAAGTAACCCTGCGGCGAACGGACGAAGACGGCCATCTCGTCGAAGCGGACGCCGCGGCGCGCCTCCTTGAGAATCCGTCGCGCGATTTCCACGCACTCGCGGCCTTCGCCCGGAGCCGAGAACAATTCGAACGAGCCATCCTGCTCCCGCGCAGACGGCTGCGCGGCGGTCTCAAACAGATGGCGCCGCAGGGCTGCGAGATCGCCATCATGCTGCTCCTCGAATTCCTCGCTCGCTCCCCCGATGGCGGCCAGCGCCTCCCGAGACTTGCGATCGCCGCGGGGGCAGGTGGCAAGCATCGCATCGGCGGCCTCCGCCAGGGCGCCGACGAGCGCTGCTTCCGCCGGGTTCATCACGGGAACGTCGAGCAGCAGAATCGCGCCGTGCAGTGGTTGTGCGCGCAGGAGGTTCGTGGCGGTATTCAGCAGCTCTGCACGATCGGCGGTCGCCACTTCGGCGAACGCGTCATCGAAGCGGTGAAGCAAGTCCGCGAGGTCGGCACGCGCGAGATTTGCGCTGCGCACTGTATCCGCGCCGAGACCGGCGAGCCTGAGCTCCTGCAGCGTCCGCGCGAGGGCGCGCGGAAAGCCAGGCAGTCCCGCAACAGGTTGAAAGTAGCGAAGCGAGCTGCTGCGGATGGCGGTGAATACGGCACGCGCGGCGACCGCCTCTGCGCCGAGGCCCGTGCTCGGCGTCTTCCCTTCTTCGGCCAGAGCCACAATCGCGCTGCGCGCGGCGAGCTGCGTCAGGCTGAGGCGCACCATGCCGAGCGTCGCTCCCCGTTCGAACGCGATCGCGCGCGCAAAGTCATCCGCGGCGCCGCGTGTCGCGCCAACGATCGTGATTGGGTGATGCGCCGGAAACGGTCTGAGGAATGCGGCCGCAGCGTCGAGCCGCGCGGCGGCGGATGCCGCCTCGAAAATGCGGAAGCCAGAGTTGCTCACGTCACACCTTGCCCCGGCGCGTCGCGGCCGGGAATCCGGGAACGGCGCCACCACGGCGCCGTGCAGCCGAACGGTATCACAGAACGTCTACGGACGACCGCCAACCGTTCGCAGCACGGAATCGACTTGCGGACGTTCGGGCGCGCTCGGCGCAAGCCGAACGAAGCGATCGAACCGGTTGGCCATCAGATCGGGCCTGCCGACCCGCTCGTAGGCCAATGCCGACTGGTAATACGCGTACGCGAAGGTAGGAGCGATATCGATGCATCGATCGAACGCCTGAGCGGCAGCCGCAAAGTCGCTGCCTGCGGCGTACGAGAGGCCAAGCTCGTACTGTGCGATCACGTTGCTGCTCTGCGCAGCGGCCTCGCCGCGAGCCTGCTCGAGCGCGGCCGAATCGCTATTCAGTCTGGCGACGGCGAGGCGCGCCGCGAGTTGCACGCCAGGATCTTCGGCGGACGCGCTCAGCCTCATGAGGTCGTCGAGCGCCTCGCTTCTCTGCCCGAGGCGGAGCTTGCTCTGCGATGCGAACCATGCATCGACAGCGCTGGCCGACGGACCCGCGGACGCGACCTGACTGATCACGTCCGCGTCGCGCCCGGCTTCGTAGAGCGACTGAATCGATCCGGGAGCAGAACCCGTCGGCGACGACAGTGGCGTCGATCCTCGACTGCTGGCGCAGGCGGTGAACAGAACAGCCAGAAAGACCGCAAGGGACTGACGCACTCGATCGGGCACGTCAGGGATTGAACGGCTTACCTTGTTTGCACAGCCAGCCCTCGAGCCGCTTCGTGCAGTCGCAGTCGCAGCAGGCCCAGTACTCGGTGCCGTTCTCGTGGCGACACTTGCTCCGCGCGTGCGCGTCCTTGATCGAGTCGAACTCGAAGAACTCTTCCCAGTAGGGACGCTCTTCCGCAAGCGGCATCGCGCAGAAGCAGGTCTCGACCCATTTCACGCGGCCGTCGGGCAGTTCACGCGCATTCGCCATGTCGTGCAGATACTCGTCGCCGGCAATCGACCCTGCGCCGAGTGTGCCATCGTCAATGGCGCCCTTCAGCGCGGCACGCTGCCCTTTCTTCACGCGAGCCGTAACGAGATAACGCATGCTCAGTCTGGAAGACCTGCGCGCCGCATCAGATCGCGGTAGCGCGGATCCGATCGGACAGCGTCGTAGGTCCCATCCACTTTGAGGAACTGCATCTGCAGATCGCGGGTCTCGTACGCCTCCTCCAACAACCGCAGCGCATGTTCATAGTCGCCAAGGCCCATATAGACAGTGCCGAGTTCCACGGGCGAGACGTATCGCGTACTCGCGGTCAACTTCGACAGGATGGCCTCGGCTTCCGGACGCCGGCCAGACTTCGCGAGCGCATACGCGAGGTAACAGAGCACGCTCGTGTTTTCACCCTCGACGCGAATAGCCTCGCGAAGTTCCCTCACCGCATCGTCGTATCGATGCGCGTCAATGTAGATGTAGCCGATCACGTTGTGACCTACATCACCTTCCGCGGCAGTCGCCTGACGGACCAGCTCGATGCCCTCATCGTGACGCCCCATCGTGCCCAGAAGCATTCCTTCCATTCCTGTCAGTGTCGCGCTCGTCGGGTCGAGGCGCCGGGCGCGCTGGATTTCCACCTGCGCCTCGTGATGGCGTCCCATCCTCGACAAGTAGAGCGCATAGGTTCTGTGTGCGGCCACGAGATCGGGATCGAGCGCGATGGCGCGCTGATACTGGCGCTCGGCCTCGGTCCAGTGCCAGTCTGATTGCTCGACGAGGCCAAGCGTGACGTGCGCGTCGGCGAGGCGCTCATCGAGGGCAAGCGCCTTCTCGATGGTCGCACGCGCGGCGTCGATCCGCGGTCGCGGAGGCTCGAAGCTGTTGCCGGCGAAATCCAGATTGGCGCGAGCGACCGCCGCCCACCCTTTGGCAAACCGCGGATTGGCCGCCACGGCGCGCTCGAAATACTCGAGCGCCTTGCGGGCGTTCTCGACGCCCCCTTTTCGACGATAGAACAGCCCGTTCTGGAAGTACTGGTCTGCCAGTGACGCTGAAGCACCGGTGCGAACCGCAACGCCGGCGTACTCTGCGCCGGCGATTACCGCGACGATGATAATGAGCGCGGCCGCCGCCACGATCAGCATCGTTCGGCGCCGGGGAACGGACGCACTTGCCGTCTCCGCCAGAGAGGGATCGAAGATGTAACCGCGGCCACGTACCGTCCGCACGTACTGCTTAGCTCCGGCGCCAATCGCGGCACGCACTTCCTCGATGCACTTGCCGATCGATCCGTCGGTCACCGCCCGCCCGTGCCACACCTGCTCGATCAGCTCTTCCTTGCCGACGAGGCGCCCCTCGTTGTCGACGAGGTATTTCAGGACCTCATAGGACAGGGGACGAAGGTGGACGGGGGCCGCCCCGCGCATCAGGCAGCCGCGGGCGACGTCGAGTGAGAGGCCGTCAACGATTTCCTTCAACTTTCGGGTTCTTTTCCGCCAACGTTCGGGACAGTGGGCATCCTGCCCCATTAGCTTCCAGCCGACCTGCAGTTTAGCTCACGGAGGGAGCCATGAAGAGGTGCATCGCAGCGGTTTCGATCCTGCTCGTCGTGGCGTCGTGTGGAGGCGGCAGCTCGCCCACGCCAACGGCGCCTTCACCCTCGCCGGCGCCGCCCCCGGCGCCCGCCCCCACGCCCACGCCGCCGGCGGCTGGACAGAATCCGGCTCCGCAAACACTCCAAGGCACCTGGGCCGCGATGACGGATACGCACGACGCCACCAACGTTCGGGTGACGCTGAGGCTGCTCGATACGACGTACACAATCGCGTCGCCAGGGCATTCAACGACCGGCTCCATTACCGTCGCGGGACAGGTGATCGAGTTCTTCGGGACACAGGCGTGTGATGAAAGAGGCAGTTACCGCTGGTCGGTCCAGGGCAACGCGCTGTCGTTCGCGGAAACGGCCCTCGACGGGTGCACCGACCGCCGAATCGCCCTGAACGGCGTCACCTACACGCGGCAGTAAACGGCCGCTACGGAGCCAGGCGCTCGCGCCGCCAGCCTCCGCCGGCGGCCTTGGTGTAGCGAAGTCTATCGTGCAGCCGGCTCTCGCGCCCTTGCCAGAACTCGAATTCGTCAGGGACGATGCGATAGCCGCCCCACCAGTCGGGGCGCGGCACCGTACGATCGGCGTAAGTGCGCTTGACGCGATCGAAGACGTCCTCCAGCGCCTCGCGGCTCTCGATTGGTTCGCTCTGCTTCGAGGCGTAGACGCTTAACTGGCTGTCGAGCGGACGCGTCGCAAAGTACGCGTCAGACTCGGCGGGACTGATGCGCTCGACGGTTCCGTCGATCCGCACCTGACGCTCGAGCGAGCGCCAGAAGAACAACGCGCTGGCGCGCCCCGTCGCCTCCATGTCGTGCGCCTTCCGACTCTGGTAGTTCGTGTAGAAGATGAACCCGCGATCGTCAACGCCCTTGAGCAGTACAGTGCGGACCGACGGACGTCCGTCCGCCGACGCAGTGGCAAGCGCCATCGCCGTCGGATCGGCCTCGATCCCCCGCACCTGTTCGAACCACCGCGCGAACTGGCGCATCGGGTCGGCGTCGCAATGCGCCTCGCTCAGCGGTTCGCCGAGGTATTCGCGCCGGATGTCGGCGAGCGTCATCAGGTGGTGGGTGGTGAACTGTGGGTGGTGGTCAGCAGCGTGATGTCGTCACCTTCCATGACAATGCGCGCCGTGCCGCCTTCGGCGAGTGAGCCGAACAGCATTGCTTCCGACAGCGGCTTCTTGATCTTGCGCTCGATGAGCCGCGCCATCGGCCGCGCGCCGAACGCGCGATCGAAGCCTTCCGCCGCCAGCCATGCGCGCGCCAGGAGATCGAGTTCGATGGTGACGCCTTTGCCCGCAACGAGCGCGCGCAGCTCGTCGATCTGCTTGTCGACGACACGCTCGATCTCCGCCGGGCCGAGCGCATTGAAGTGGACGATGGCGTCGAGCCGGTTGCGAAACTCGGGGGTGAACATCTTCTCGAGCGCGCCGCGCGACGACACACCGCTGCTGCCGGCCTCGGCGAACCCCATGCGCCGATCGGACAAGTCGCGTGCGCCCGCATTCGTCGTCATGATGAGAATGACGTGCCTGAAGTCGGCCTTGCGCCCGTGCGAATCGGTCAGGGTCGCGTGGTCCATCACCTGCAGCAGGATGCTGACCATGTCGGGGTGGGCCTTCTCCACCTCGTCGAGCAGCAGCACCGCGTGCGGCGACTTGCGGATGGCATCGATCAGCAGGCCGCCCTCTTCATAGCCGATGTAGCCGGGCGGCGCCCCAATCAACCGCGACACCGCGTGCTTCTCCATGTACTCGGACATGTCGTAGCGCAGAAAGTCGATGCCGAGGATGCGCGCCAGCTGCTTGGCCAGCTCCGTCTTGCCGACGCCGGTCGGACCGGCGAACAGGAAATTACCGATCGGTTTGTCGGCCGATCTGAGCCCTGACCGCGACAGCTTGATGGCCGAAGCGACCTCGTCGATAGCGCTGTCCTGGCCGAAGATCACGAGCTTCAATTCCTTGTCGAGCGTCGCCAGAGCCGCGCGATCGTCGCTCGACACCGCCTGCACCGGCACGCGCGCCATGCGCGCGACGATCTGCTCGATCTGCTCGGGCCCGATGGCCTCCACGCGCTTGTCGGCTGGCAGCAGCTTCTGCGCCGCGCCCACTTCGTCCAACACATCGATCGCCTTGTCCGGCAGATGCAGATCCTTCAGATGCTTCGCCGACAGCGCAACCGCCGCGGATAACGCCTCGTCGGTGTAACGCACGCCGTGATGCGCCTCGTAATGCGGACGCAGCCCCTTCAGAATTTCAATGGTCTCCACTTCCGACGGCTCGAGCACGTCGATCTTCTGGAACCGTCGCGACAGCGCGCGATCGCGATCGAACGACTGCTTCACGTCGTTGAACGTCGTCGAACCGATGCAGCGCAACGATCCGTTCGCGAGAGCCGGTTTGAGCAGATTGCCGGCGTCCATCGCCCCGCCGGACGCGGCGCCCGCGCCAACCAGCGAGTGGATCTCGTCGATGAACAGGATTGCATTCGGCTCCTTTTCAAGGCGCTCGAGTACCTGCTTCACGCGTTCTTCGAAGTCGCCGCGATAGCGCGTGCCGGCGAGGAGCGCGCCGAGATCGAGCGCGTACACCTTTGAACTGCGCAGTGCCTCGGGGACCTCACCCTGATAAATACGCAGCGCGAGCCCCTCGGCAAGCGCCGTCTTTCCGACGCCGGGCTCGCCGACCAGAAGCGGATTGTTCTTCCGCCGGCGGCAGAGTACCTGAATCATCCGTTCCAGCTCGAGCGC
>Ga0075425_100002745_pt1 | contig 17660 bp, 12 predicted proteins | sample SoiMethybrSBSTD4_FD_75300 | JGI IMG/M metagenome (GOLD analysis project Ga0075425, IMG submission 75300) | Bulk soil microbial communities from a Populus tree surrounding site in Tennessee, USA - Soil MetaG P. TD hybrid SBSTD4 | ecosystem: Environmental > Terrestrial > Soil > Tree plantation... | reverse complement strand
CGTGTTCGGCCGGTCGAATTTGAGGCCTCGGACCGATGTCGCCGCGCGGCCGATGCGCGCTGACGGCGGCGTCCGGACAGCTACGCCACGGCGCGTACGCGGACCCGGTCTCGGGCGGCGACGCGTTCATATGATTGTGTTGCCCGTGCCGAATGGCCCAGGAAGAGCTGTCACCCGTGATTCATCATCAGTGGCGGCATCGATCACGTGTGACGGATATGAACGTGATGGGACAGCGGGAAATTGCGCGTGACGGCTGCGAATCGTGTCTGATGGGGACTAACTTCCCGTTTTTTGGCGAGCTTCGCGAACCAGCGGATCTTCCGTCGAGTCGCCGCGGATCGCGAGATACGAGCGGTAGGAATCCTTGAACCCCGCGGTGTTCATCGCCTCGCGAACGCGGCCCTGGAAGTAGTAGACCGGCGCGAAGAACGCGTAGGTCGGTTCTTCGTCCATGAACAGCGCAAGCGCTTCGCCCCGCCGTCTGATGCAGGTATCGAATTCGGAATCGGCCTCCACGAACTTTCCCGCCTGCAGATAGGCGCGGCCGAGATCGAAATGACCGATCCACGTGTCGAGCAGCGTGTTTGCTTCGCCCAGCGACTTGATTGCCCGGGCGGCATCGCCGGCTTTCAGGGCGGCTTCGCCCTCGATCACCTTCGCGTACGCCTCCGGTTCGGCCTGAATCTCGGCGGCGAGCCCGTCGATGAGCGCGCGCGCCCTCGCCGTCTCGTCTGCTTCGACCAGGATGCGGCCCGCGAGGAATCGAATCTTGACCGCCTTGCTGTGGTCCAGCGCTTTATCGGCCGCGGCAACCGCCGCGTGCTTGTTCTGGCGGAGCAGCTGCGCGGACGCAAGCGCCGCGAACTTGGCCGCGGCGTTGTCGGGGTTATTGGCCTGCAGTTCCGCCGCGGCACCACGATCGAGAATCCGGGCGGCCTCGGAGAAGCGCCCCTGCAGTAGAGCCAGATCGCCCAGCCCGGACGACGCCCACGACGCGCCGCGCGCATTGACCTTCTCGAGTTCAGCATATGTCGACGCCGCTTCGGCCAGCTGTCCTTGCCCGAGCCGTGCGTTGGCGAGCGTGAACAGTGACCAATGGCGGCTGCCGAGCTCGCCGAGCGTCGCCGACTCGCGCTCGGCCGCGGCGAAGTCCGCGCTGTAATTGCTGTACAGCGCCAGATTGATTCGGTAGAGCGGACGCTTGGGAACGAGCGCCGCCGCCCGGCCGAACTCCTCGAGCGCTTTGGGAATGTTGCGGAGCGACGCGTAGCACAACCCGACGTTGTTATGGGCCAGCACTTCGGTCGGGTAACGCGCCGTGACGTCGCTGTACTCCTTCACGCAGCGCTGATAGTCGCTGGTCAGATAGGCGTACAGGCCGCGGGTCGTCGACCGTTCGCGGTCCGTCATCCCGTCGATGTTGCGCAGCGCTTCGTTGGCGAATCTCGCGGCGTCCTGCAGATGGTTTTGGTTCAGCGCTACGACCGCGAGGCCCTGATATCCGATGCCGAACTTCGGGTCCAGCTCCACGGCCTTCGCATAGTTGCTCTGGGCCTCTTCGTATTTCAGATTGGACGAGGACTCCCGCGCTGCCGCGTAGTAGCGCAGCACTTCCGGAGAGGTGGCCGAGACGGTAGTCGCGGTGAACATCTTCGCCGAATCGGATCGGTCGCCGAGTCCCCGGCGAAGCGCAGGGGTCAGATTGAGCGCGGCCGCGAGTACCTGGCCGCTTTCCGACGCGCGCCCCTTCGCCGAGACGACGACCTTACCTGACACCGCTTCGATAGCCTGCATCGAGATGTTGTACCGGTTGCCGTCGCGTTCGACGGCGCCGGACAGGATTACGCCGAGGCCCTGTTTCCCGGCGAACTCCCGGGCTGCGGCCTCGTCGAACGTTTTCACGTCGGCGGCCAGCGCGGCCGCGCCGAAGGTCGGCCTGATGGCGTTGTGGTCGTACGCGCTGATGAAGCCCGCATCTTCGAGCGCGCGCTTCACCTGTGGCTCGATGGTGTGATCGAACCGGGCGTCGCCGGTCGTATTCTGAAAGTCGGCGATGACGACGGAGACGGGATCCGGCGGCTTCACCGGCGCCGTGAACCATTTCGCCGTGTAGTACGTGCCGGTGAGCAGCAGCGCGACGACGGCGGCCGCGGCCGCCATCATCGGCTTCGTCAGCCGGCGGACGATCGGCAGCCGCTTGCCGTTCGCATCGAGCTCGTCCAGCGCCGCGACGAGATCCGCCGTCGTCTGATAGCGGTTCGCCGGATCGCGCTCGAGGCACTTCATGACGACGGCCTCGAGCGCCTCGGGAATCGTCCGGTCGACGGTGCGGAGCGCGACGACGCCCTCGGCGCACCGGTATTTCATCGCTTCGATGCGGGCGGCGGGCGTCAGCGACGCGGCCGCCAGCCGCAGCCCGAGCAGGCATTCGTACAGGATCAAGCCGAACGCGTAGATGTCGGCGCGCGCGTCGACGGCCTTGCCGGCCGCCTGCTCCGGCGGCATGTACTCGAGCGTGCCGATGATCGTGCCGCTCAGATCTTCGTCGGACGACGCCGAGATGCCGAAGTCCATGATCAGCGCTTCGGCGTGGTCGACCTCCGCGTCCTTGGCGCTGATCATGATGTTCGCGGGCTTCAGGTCGCGGTGCACGACGCCCGCGTCGTGCGCGGCCTGCATGCCCGCGGCAATCTGCCGCGCCATCCGCATCGCGCGTGTGACCGGGAGCTTGAGCTCGCGGCGCAGCAGCGTCGACAGATCTTCGCCCTTGACGAACGGCATCGTGATGAACTTGATGCCGTCGATCTCGCCGAGGTCGTGAATGCGGACGACGTTCTTGTGCGTGACCTGGCGCGCGAGCAGCAGTTCCTGCTTGAAGCGTTTCTCCGCCTCGGAGGCGCCCGCCCTGCGCCGCGCCTCGTTCCGGATCACTTTCAGCGCGACGGCGACAGCGAGTTCCGCGTCCCAGGCCTGATACACGGCGCCCATGCCGCCGACGCCGAGCAGCTTGATGATGTGATAGCGCGGGCTGAACGACTGGCCGACGCGAAGGGGACCTCCGGCGTCGGCCGTGCCGGCCGCGCCGCCGGGCATGTCGGTCGCCGCGGTGTCGGTCGCGGCGCCGGTCGGGGCGTCGTCGTCGGTCGTCGTCGGGCCGAAAGTCGCGCCTGGAGGCAGACCGGTCGTGTCGATGGCCGCGACCACGCCGGTCGCTACCGTCGTCTGCGCGAAGCCCGCCCCACAATGGGCGCACCGGCTCGCGTTGCTCGAGATCGGCTTACCGCAGCGCGGACACACCATAGGCTCTGGAACCGGGGAAGGCTCGATTATGCGCGTCATGAATTGAGACTACAAGTCCTATATTGGCAGGTCTTAACCCGCTTACCATAGGACCCCATGAAGGTTGCGAAATCCATCATTCTGGCGGCCCTGGCCGTCGCAGGCCTCTCCTCAACTGTAGACGCCCAGACCCCGACGTTTTCCCGGGACGTCGCACCCATCCTCCAGCGCTCCTGCCAGCAGTGCCATCGTCCCGGCGCGATCGCGCCGATGTCGCTGCTGACGTACCAGGACGCGCGGCCCTGGGCGAAATCGATCAAGGCGAAGGTGACGGCGCGCGAAATGCCGCCGTGGTACATCGACCGCCACGTCGGCATTCAGAAGTTCAAGGAGGATCCGTCGCTCAGCGACAGCGAGATCGCGACGATCACGCAGTGGGTCGACGCCGGCGCGCCGCAGGGCAGCGCGGGCGACCTGCCGGCGCCGCGGACGTTCGGCGACGATGACAAATGGCACATCGGCAAGCCGGACATCGTCATCACGCTGCCGAAGGCGTACGAGCTGAAGGCGAACGGGCCGGACGAGTTCTTCGACGTCGACGTCGATCCGCACTTCACCGAAGACATGTACATTTCCGCCGTCGAAACGAAGCCCGAAGCGTACAGCTTCAAGGTGATCCATCACGCCACGGCGAACATGATCGAAGACGAGGACGAAGATCCCGTCGGGTTCTTCTTCAACGAGTACGCCCTCGGCAAAAACGGCGACATCTTCCCGCCGGAGTCGGGACGCCTGATCAAGGCGGGTTCGAAGATTCACTTCAACCTGCACCTGCATCCGTCAGGCGAGCGCTCGCTGGTGAACCTGTCGATTGGCTTCAAGCTGTATCCGAAAGGACAGACGCCGAAGTACGTCGCCTTCACGCAGCACATGGGCGACAACGCCGACATCGACATTCCGCCCGGCGAGATCGCGCGGACCGACGGCTACTTCCGCCTGCCGAGGCCGGCGGTGCTGTCCGCGTTTCAGCCGCACATGCACAACCGCGGCAAGGCGATGTGCATGGAGGCGATCTATCCGGACATCCGCGCGGACAGCGCGCGTCCCGGTCCCGCGCGCACGGAGACGCTCAGCTGTGTGAGCAACTACCAGTTCGGCTGGCACATCACGTATCCGTACGCGGACGATGTCGCGCCGATCCTGCCGGCGGGAACGATCATTCACGTCACCGCGTGGCACGACAACACGGCGGCGAACAAATACAACCCGAACCCGCGCAACTGGGTGGGGTACGGGCAGCGCACCATCGATGAGATGAGTTTCGCGTGGGTGAGCCTGTTCTACATCGAGCAGGCGGACTACGACGCGCGCGCCGCGGCGCGGCGGAAGACGAATGAATAAGCCACGAAACCACGAAACCGCGAAACCCGGTTGGTCAAGAGGGTATTTCGTGTTTTCGTGTTTTCGTGGCTTGCTCGTCGTGCTGCTTGTGTGCTCTTCCGCGCGCGCGCAGCCCAACTTCCCGACCGCAATCCCGCAGACGAAGTTCAACAGCGGCCAGGACATCGTCCCGTACTTCGAAGGGTGGATCCGCAACAAGGACGGCACCTTCGACCTGGTCTTCGGCTACTTCAATCGCAACTGGCAGGAGGAGCTCGCGATTGCTGCGGGGCCGAACAACACCGTCAATGTGCCCGGATCGAAGGAAATCGATCACGGCCAGCCGACGTACTTTCTGCCGCGGCGTCAGGGCTGGGCGTACCGGGTGACCGTCCCGCAGACCTTCGGCAAGCAGGAAGTGACCTGGACGATCGTCGCGAATGGAAAGAAAGAGATAGGCTACGGCACGCTCGATCCCGTTGCCGAAATCACCGAGCGGATCATCCAGACGCGCGGCAATCTGAATCCGGGCGAGGACGATCCGAACAAGCCGCCGATCGTGACGATTGCGCCCGTTGCCAATGCCGCCGCGGCGACACCGGTCAGGCTGACCGCGACGGTCAGCGACGATGGGCTGCCGAAGCCGCGCGAGCCGGTGACGCGGACGACGCCGGGAGACAGGGGCCCCCGGACGGGGCAAGACGCGGCCTCGACGGCGAACGCGACGCGCCAGGCGAACTCGAACTCGGCGCCGCGCGCGCGCGGGCTGACCGTCGGCTGGATGCAACTGCGTGGACCCGCGAAGGTCACGTTCGAAAAAGCGTCCGGCATCGCCGTTGTCGACGGCAAGGCCGCCGTCACAGCGACGTTCGCGGCGCCGGGCACGTACGTGCTTCGCGCCTCCGCCAACGACGGCGCCTTGACGACGAAGGCCGACGTCACGGTCGTCGTTCAGTGACCGCCGTGCGCCTGTTTCTCGCGACGACGATCGCCGCCCTGGTCGGGCTTCCCGCGAGCATGCCGATCGTGGACAACGATCGCGTGACCGTGTGGGACGTGACGGCCGGCGACCCGGCCGCGCCGAAACATGCGGGCGATACGATGTGGATTTCGCTGTCGCGTCCCGGCGAGGTCGCGTTCCGGGCTGCCGGGCAGAGGTTCGATCCCGCCGCGCTCGGCGGCCGCGCGATCGCGATCGATCTGAAAGATCGGAACGTCGAGCCGCTCGCGAACACGTCCGGGTATCCGAACGCGTTCCCGCGGCCTGGCGTCAAGAAACTGTTCGAGAACGCGCGCGTCGTCGTGTGGGATTACTCGTGGCAGTCTCGCGTGCCCACGCCGATGCACTTCCACGACAAAGACGTCGTCGTCGTGTATGTGGAGAACGGATCGCTCAAATCGACGACCGTGGATGGGCAAAGCAGCGCGAACGAATTCAGCGCCGGCGCCGTCCGCTACAACCAGCGGAATCGCATCCACACCGAAATGCTCACGAGCGACAAGGCCCGCGCCATCATTACCGAGCTGAAATGACGAACGGGCGGGAGAAGCGGCCGTGCTACAATAGCGTTTCGCCTCGGTCGGGGCGTGGCTCAGCCTGGTAGAGCACTCGGTTCGGGACCGAGGGGTCGGTGGTTCGAATCCACTCGCCCCGACCAAAAATCACGCATACAGGCCCAGAAATGGGCCTTTTTTGTTGTACAACGTTCGATCGCTGGCCATCGCTCGCAGGCCGGTTCAATCCTCAAGGTTCAAGATCATCTCGCATCTCACCACGATGGCCGCGCGGACCCTGCAAAGCCGGGTTCGCGCGGCGCCGAGGAGATCCGGCGGTCGTGATCGCTACCGCAATGTGGCAAGCACGAAGTCCGTGTCGCCGATGAGCAGCTGCGCGGCCGTCGCCGACACTCCTTTTCCGCTTTGCGCCTTCAACTTGTTCTCGAAATCGACGAGATCGCCTCGCGCGGCGCCGACGCTGCCGCGGGCGAGCGACGCCTTCGCGTCGGACAGCAGCGACAGCAGACTGCGCGACGTCTGCGGCGCGATCTGACCCTGTCCGACGTAGAAGTTCACTGCTGCGATGAGGCTGTCGATGGTCGCCTTCACCTGGAACCGAACGCTCTGCGACGTGCCGTTGCCTGCGTTGTCGGATGCGGACACGACCAGCGTGTGCGAGCCGAGCGCCAGCGTCAGCGGCTGAATTGACGCGCCGCCGGCGATCGGCGCGCCGTCGAGCGTGGCCGAGGGACTGCCGGAAGTAACGCCGGAGCCGTCATCGGACGCACTGAACGAGACCGCGATCGCGTCTGTATGCAGGTAGTCGATGGCTCCCGGCGACGTGATCGCGATCACCGGCGGCGTCCGATCGGGCAGCGGTTCGCCGATGCGCGCGATGAAAACATCCGCATCTCCCGCGTTCGTCGTTTGCAGCGCGCCCCTCAACGGAAAATCGGTCGACATCGTCGCACCGGCGACGATCACGGCGCCGGTCGAGTCGACGGCGACGCGATCCGCGTGGTCGCCACCGCTGCCTCCCAGGTACGTCGAGAACCGCAGCTGTCCGGCTGCGTCGAATGTCGTCACGAACGCGTCGCTGTCGCCGCGGGCAAATGCGCCTTGAACGGCGTCGCGCGTCGGGAAGTTCGTCGACCGCGTCGAGCCGACGACAACTGTCTCGCCGGACGGTCCGATGGCGAGCGCGACCGGGCGATTCTGCGTCCCGTCGTTCTCAAAATCGCTGCCGCCGAGATACGTCGAGAACACGAGTCCATTGCCCGCGGAGTTCAGAGTGCTGAGAAATGCGTCCAGATAGCCGCCGCCGAACGATGGCTGATACGCGTTCGCGACGGGGAAGTTCGACGACGACGTCAGGCCGGCCACGTGCGCCTGGCCCGACGCGTCGACGGCGACGTGGGCGTCGTACTCAGCCCCGACGCCGCCGAGATAGGTCGAGTACCCCAGGGATCCGTCGTCGGTTAGCTTCGTGACAAACAGATCCATGAGGCCGCCGGCGCTCGCCTGAAACGGATTGAGCGTCGGAAAATCCGTGGACTGCGTGACGCCGATGATGTAGGCCGCGCCGGTCGAGTCCACGGCAATGTCGCTGTTCCACTCGTCGTTGGTGCCGCCGAGATACGTGGAGTATTCGATCGAGCGGCCGTCGGCGCTGAGCCGCGCCGCGTACACGTCGCTCACGCTCGCGGTTGCCGCGTAGACGGTCGTCGGGGTGGTCGGATCGACTGCAAAGCCGAAGTTGAAGTCGCGCGGTCCTACCGCACGCCAGCTTGCTCCCGCGTCGTCGGTCATTACCGAGCCGGCCCAGGTGGAGACGTACATGGTCGATGGGCTGGATGGAGCGATCGCGATCTGCGCGATGGGAACGCCGTAGAGCGCGAGCACCGGCGCCCAGTTTGCGCCGCCGTCAGACGTGGAGAGCAGGCCGCTGTAGGTTCCGGCGTACGCCGCGTTCGGATCGGCAGGATCCGCCGCGATCGAAATCACGGCTTCGTAGATACCGCTGCCCATCTGCCAGCCGCTGCCAGCGGCGCTCACTGCCACCCCGGAATCGGTTCCCGCGTACACGATCGAGTGGCTGACCGCTACGGCGTTCGTTCCGATGGACAGGCCACTGTCGGTCCAGCTGCCGCCGAAGTCGATCGACTTGAACACGCCCCGACGGTAATTGCCGGACACGCCGGCATAGACCGCGTTGGCGGCACCGTCGACGGCAATCGACATCACGCGATCCCAAATCTGGCCGTCGAACCAGCTCGAACCGCCGTCGTTGCTGACGTAGATGCTGGCGTCGTTCCCGGCGTAGACCGTCCCGTGTGCGTCGACCGCCAGCGCGTGCACCGGTATCGACGGCAGGTCGGGACTCGTCGGCGTCCATGTCGCGCCGCCGTCAGTGGTCTTGAAAACACCATCGGAGTACGTGCCCGCGTAGATCGTCGCCGTATCGTTCGGATCGATCGCAAACGTCTCGACCGCGATCGTGTTCAGGTTCATTCGGATCCACGTCGCGGCGCCGTCGAGCGTTCTGTATGCCGAGCCGCCGCCGAGCGCGGGCTGAAACGCGTGGACCGTCGGAAGATCGGCAGAGTACGTCTGCCCCGTCACGTAGACGCGGCCGAGCGCGTCGACGGCGAGTCCGCCGGCCGTCTCGTCGGCCCGCCCGCCGAAGTAGGTCGAATAGACGATCGCGCCGGCCGCGTCGAGCTTGACGATGAACGCGTCCGAGCTGCCGTTGAGGAACGGCTGCAGCGCGTTGACTGTCGGAAAGTCCCATGAATTGGTCGTGCCGGCCACATAGGCGTTGCCGGCTGCGTCGACGACAAGACCCGACGGCTCCTCGTATCCGCTGCCGCCGAGAATCGTCTTGTACAGCACGTGCCGGCCGGTGGGATCGAGCTTCATGACGAACACGTCGAGCCCTGTCATGCCGGCGACGTAGATGTTCCCCAGTGCGTCGACCGCGACGCCGCCGGCGCGATCTTCGCTCGGGCCGCCGAAGTACGTCGAATACGTCAGCGATGGACTGCTGCTCTGAGCGGCGAGCTTCGATGACCAGTTTGTCGTCAGCGCGACGAACGCAGCGGCAGCGGCAACGTGACGGACGCGGATTGAATGCATGGCTGCTCCGAGTGAAAGGCGTGCGGACCGGGAGCAAGCGCGGGACCATGGTGCAGGCGGAGGACTCGAGCCGTCATACGCGCCGTTTTTCGAAATCGGGACGGCGATCGCGAGGCCGAATTCTGCAACCGCTCGGCGAAAAACGTGCGCACGATAAACTGCAGAGCTCCACCTCCGTCCCCGCCCGGTGGGACGGAGGTGGCTCGGCGGGGACGGATGTTTCGCTACTGCCCGTTCGCCGCAACGATTCGCGGCTCGAACACGAACAGATTCGGATCGTTGCCGTCGATGCGCGCGCTCACCCAGTGCGTGTTCCGGGCGCCGAAGGTCTCGACGCGCGTGAAATTTACGAGCACGCCTCCGCTCGGCCCGTTCAGCGGCTTGTCCATCTTGAAGTAGTGGCCGTCGCCGTGCACCAGCGCGACCTGGCCCGGGAACGCGAGCGTTTCGGCGCGCAACGCCGCGACGTACGCCGGGAACGCGTCCCATGACCGCGTGTCGGGCAGCTGGTATTCGTTGTTGAAGTTTGGATCGGCCTGCCAGATGACCATTACGCCTTTCGCGTGCACTCGCGCGGCGTACTGGAAGCCGTCGTGCAGCCAGTGGATCACCGCCGCTTTGCGCGCGGTCTCTTCGTTGCGCTGCCGCGTGATCTCAGCGTTCGACCGCGTTTCGCCGTCGACGCCGACATACGGATAGTTGTCGTTCGATCCCTGCACGTTGGCGCCGATGTAGACGACCGGTCCGAGCTGCCACCGTACGTTCTCGGGATAGCCGGCGGCGGACTGCCGCGTCAGCGTCATCGTCTTTTGCCCGAGGCTCTGATCGGTCGACGCGAAGAGCTGGCGCTCGAGCGCGAGCCGTCCCTCCGGATCGAAGAACGGCATCTGGGTAGCGCCGTAGCGGCCCCAGCAGTCGGTCCAGTCGTTGTCGCCCGGCAGGAAGACGACCGGCTGCTTCAGCGCATTGAAGTTCGCGATCGCGTCCGTGTAGACACCGTCGACGCAGCCGCCGTCGCCACCCGCTTTGAGGTCGCCGTCGAAAACGGAGAACGCGACGTGGCTCCTGTTGATGTCCGCGAGCAGATTCGGGTACTGATCGCGACCGAGCTGGTTGTAGGGCATGTCGCCGAAGAGCGCGATCGTGTACGCGCCGCCTGCGGCGTTCCCTTCATCTCCCTGCGAATTGCCCTGCTGTCCCGCTTGCCCACTTGTGATCGTTATCCCGATCGTCGCCGACATCATGATCAGGATCATCGTCGCGCACGCAGTGATGAGTTTCTTCATAACGCCTCCACGTCGGACGACGCTAACGAAGCGTCGTGGCGTCGGCGTCACGCGCGTCTGACGTTTGTGGAAATTCGCATTTGTGAGCGCTGTGGCACAATGGCCGGATGGCCGAGGACGATCGGAAGCTCGACGAGGCGCTGGAAGAATCGTTCCCGGCGAGCGATCCGCCCGCGAACACCGTCGAAACCGGAATCGTTCCGGAAGGCGTTCCCGCGTCACCCGGCGACATCACCGACAACGTCGCCGCACATCGATTCGAGGTCACGGCTGGCGGCCGCACCGCGTTTCTCGATTACGACCGGACACCGACGACGTTGACGATCCTGCACACCGAGGTGCCGCCGGAGTTCCGTGGCGGAGGCGTTGGCGGCCAGCTCGTCGAGGCCGCGGTCGCGTCCGCGCGCGCCGCGGGCCTGAAGCTCATCGTCGTCTGCCCATTCGCGCGCGCGTATCTCCGCCGCCACCCCCGGCCGTAACAGCAGCATGCGCGGCGCCGCGTCTTTCGTGACAACATGGAGGATCCGGGCGAAGCGGAGGAGGCGCACATGGCTGGACAGTCGAGCGCCGGGGACGGCGCTCCGAAACCCGATCTGGCGGCGGGGACGCCTGCCGGCTCGTTCGCCGACGGACAGATGATCGTCGGCACCGTCGGCGGCGACGAGGTGCTGCTCGCGCGCGCCGGCGATCGATTCTTCGCCGTGAGGCCGTCGTGCACGCACTATCGCGGTCCGCTGGCGGAAGGCATCATCGTCGACGGCACGCTGCGGTGTCCGCTGCATCATGCGTGCTTCGACCTCGCGACGGGCGAGGCGCTGCGCGCGCCCGCGCTCGATCCGCTGCCATGCTGGCGTGTCGAGCGCGTCGGCGACACCGTATTCGTGCGCGAGAAGCTCGCCGCGTCACCGGCGCCCCGGTCGCAGAAAGGGCCGGCGTCGATCGGCATCGTCGGCGGCGGCGCCGCGGGCGCCGCGGCGGCCGAGATGCTGCGGCGCGAAGGGTATTCGCGCCCGATCGTCCTCTTCAGCGCCGATGCCGATCTGCCGGTCGATCGGCCCAACCTGTCGAAGGACTATCTCGCCGGCGAGGCGCAGGACGACTGGATTCCGCTCTGGCCGAGGGAGTGGTTCGACCAGCAGCAGATCGAGCTCTCGCTCGGCTCGCGCGTCGCGTCCGTCGACACGGCCACTCACGGCGTCGTTCTCGCGGACGGATCGAAGCGCCTGTTCGGCGCGCTGCTGCTGACGACGGGCGCCGATCCCGTGCGCCTCGCGATTCCCGGCATCGACGAGTCGCGCGTGCATTATCTGCGGTCGTTCGCCGACAGCAGGGCGATCGTCGGGCGCCTGAGCGGCGCGAAGCGCGTCGTCGTCGTGGGCGCCAGCTTCATCGGGCTCGAGGTCGCGGCGTCGCTGCGCGTGCGCGGCATCGCCGTGGACGTGGTGGCGCCCGAGCGCGTGCCGCTCGAGCGCGTGATGGGCGCCGAAATCGGACGCTTCGTGCAGTCGCTCCACGAGACGCACGGCGTCCGCTTCCATCTCGGGCAGACGGCGGCGTCCGCGGACGGATCGCGCGTGCGCCTGAGCGGCGGCGATGCGCTCGAGGCCGATCTGGTCGTCGTCGGCGTCGGCGTCCGTCCGGCAGTCGATGTGGCCGAGCGCTCAGGCATTGCGGTCGATCGCGGAATCGTCGTGGATCAATATCTCCAGACGAGCGCGGCAGGCGTGTACGCGGCCGGGGACGCGGCGCGATGGCCCGATCCGCACACCGGCCAGCGGATTCGCGTCGAGCACTGGGTCCTCGCGGAGCGCATGGGGCAGACGGCCGCGCGCAACCTGCTCGGCGGCCGCGAGCCGTTCGATGCCGTTCCGTTCTTCTGGAGCCAGCATTACGACGTGACGATTCGGTACGTCGGGCACGCCGAACGCTGGGACGCGGTGCGCGTCGACGGCTCGCTCGACGCGCGCGACGGGTCGGTCAGCTTCCTGCTCGGCGGCCGCACGCTTGCGGTCGCGACCGTCGGACGCGACCGCGAGAACCTGCGCGCGGCGGTGCAACTGGAACGATCCATGGCCACGACAGCGTGAAAGCGGTATCGCCGATGCCTGAAAACGTTTTCCCGACGCTGACCGACGTCCAGATGGAGCGCATCGCCGCGCACGGACGCCGCCGCCCGATCGCGACGGGCGAGGTGCTCGTCAACGTCGGCGATCAGGACGTCCACTTCTTTCTCCTCCTCAGCGGCGCGGTGCAGATCTTCAGCGTCACGCCGTCCGGAGGGGAAGAACTGATCGTGACGCACCACCGGGGTCAGTTCTCCGGCGAAGCGAACATGATCACCGGCCGCCGCGCGCTCGCGCGTCTCCGCGTGAGCGAGGCGGGAGAGGTTGTGGACCTCGATCGCAGCCAGCTGATGTCGATGATTCAGACCGACGCCGATCTGAGCGCCATCCTGATGCGCGCCTTCATCCTGCGGCGGCTGCACCTGATCGAGGGCCATTTCGGCGACGTCATCGTCGTCGGCTCGACGCACGACTCGGGGACGCTGCGCGTCCGCGAGTTCCTCGAGCGCAACGGCCATCCGTATCAATACCTGGATCTCGACCGCGACGCCGACGCGCAGACGATACTCGATCAGTTTCACGTGGCTGTGGACGACGTCCCCGTCCTCGTCTGCCGCGGACGCACGGTCCTGCGGAACCCGTCCAATCAGAAGATCGCGGAATGCCTCGGCTTCAACGACGCGATCGATCGGGAGCCCGTGCGCGACGTCATCGTCGTCGGCGCGGGGCCGGCGGGGCTCGCCGCGGCGGTCTATGCGGCGTCCGAAGGGCTCGACGTGCTCGTCCTCGAGTCCAGCACGCCCGGCGGCCAGGCGGCCACGAGCACGAAGATCGAGAACTATCTCGGATTTCCCAACGGCATTTCTGGGGAGAAACTGATGGCCCGGGCCTACGCCCAGGCCGCGAAGTTCGGCGCGCAGGTGCTGGTGGCGAAAGGCGCGAGGACGCTCGAGCGCGCGGGTCCGCTGTTCCGCGTCGGGATCGACGGCGGCGAGACCGTCACCGGACGGACGGTAATCATCGCGAGCGGGGCGCAGTATCGCCGGCTGCCGCTGTCCAACCTGTCGAAGTTCGAAGGCGCCGGCGTCTATTACGCCGCGACGCCGATGGAAGGGCAGCTGTGCAAGGACGAAGACGCCATCATCGTCGGCGGCGGCAACTCCGCCGGCCAGGCCGCCGTCTTCCTGGCCGATCGCGCGGCGCGGCATGTGGACATTCTCGTCCGCAAGGACGGCCTCGCCGAGACGATGAGCAAGTATCTGATTCGCCGCATCGAGAGCCATTCGAAGATCGGCGTGAAGCCGCGGACCGAGGTGGTCGCGCTCGACGGCGGCGATCATCTGGAGTGCGTGCGGTGGCGCGACAACCGGACCGGCGCGGAGGAGACACGCCGCGTCAGGCATCTGTTCATGATGACCGGCGCCGCGCCGAACACCGCGTGGCTCGACGGCTCGGTCGCGCTCAACGAGAACGGATTCGTGAAGACCGGTCCTGAACTGTCGCGCGAGCAGCTCGCCGCCGCGGGATGGCGGCTCAGACGCGAGCCGTTCCTGCTCGAGACGAGCCTTCCCGGCGTGTTTGCCGTCGGCGACGTCCGGTGCGGCAACGTCAAGCGCTGCGCTTCGGCTGTCGGCGAGGGATCGATCGCGGTGTCATTCGTCCATCAGGTGCTGCGCTCATGAACGGGTCCTGCTCTCACATCGGCGAGGTGAAAACCGTCAAGCACGCCAAGAAGCGCGAGTGCGAGGAGTGCGTCAAGATCGGCGCCTCGTGGGTCCACCTGCGGACCTGCCAGCAGTGCGGAACCACGCGCTGCTGCGACTCGTCGCCCAATCAGCACGCGTCGAAGCACGCGCGCGCCAGCGGCCATCCGGTGATCGCATCGGCAGAGCCCGGCGAGCGCTGGCTCTACTGCTATCCCGACGACGCCTTCGCTGAGTACTGACGCGTCTGTAACTGTAGCAACCCGCCGCGTCATTATGAGGTGATGTGGATCGCCGTGTCCGGTGTCGTCGCGCTGCTGGTGCTGGCCGGCGCGATCTACCAGCGGCTCGGCCTCGCGCGTGACGCGCGCCGGTTCCTCCCGCCCGGACGTTTCGTCGACGTCGACGGCGGTCGTCTCCACGTCGTCTGCCGCGGGACGGGGACGCCCGCCGTCGTGTTCGAATCGGCCCTGGCGACCTCTTCTCTGAGCTGGATTCGCGTGCAGGACGCCGCGGCGCGCTTCACGACGGCTTGCGCCTACGATCGCGCAGGCTTCGCGTGGAGCGACCCGGCGAGCCGCAGGACGACGTTCGCGCGGACCGTCGACGGTCTCGAAGCGGTCGTCGCCAGTCTGTCGGACGCGCCATGCGTTCTGGTCGGCCACTCATTCGGCGTCTTCGTCTGCCTCGAGTACGCGCGCCGCCATCCCGGCAAGGTGGCCGGTCTCGTGCTCGTCGATCCGCCAAGCGACTGGGTGGCGATGGATCGCGGGCAGCGACGCATGCTCCGCGGGGGCATCGTGATGTCGCGCCTCGGCGAGGCGCTGGCGCGCGTCGGCGTCGTCCGCGGATGCCTGGCGCTCCTCATGGGCGGCAGACCGGGCGCGTCGCGACGGCTGATCAAGCTGCTCGGTCCGACGACGTCGCGGACGCTGGAGCGGATCGTCGGCGAAGTGCGCAAGCTGCCGCCCGAGATTTATCCCGTCGTGCAGGCGATGTGGTGCCGGCCGAAGTGCTTCGCCGCGATGGCCGATCACCTGCGGATGATGATCGAAGCCGGCGCCGCGGTCGCGGGAATCGATTCGCTCGATGACGTGCCCCTTGTCGTCATCTCGAGCGGTGACCAGCCGCCGTCCGTCGTCGAGGCGCATCACGCGCTTGCGGCGCTTTCCACGCGCGGACGCGTCGTGATCGCCGAGAAGAGCGGTCACTGGATCCCCTACGACGAACCGGAACTGATCCTCGAAGCGATTCGCGGCGTCCATGCCGGGTATCATCTGCCCCGGAGGATGCCATGACCGGAGGGCGGCGAGAGTTTCTGCAGACGGTGGCGGCGGTAGGAGTGCTCGGGCCGCCACTGGCGGCACAGGGACGTGGGCAGGGCCGCGGCGGCGCGCCGGCGTCCGCGGGGACGCCGGAGTTCGCGAGGCCCGCGAATCTCAAACCCGGCGGTCAGCTCGATTCCCGGTTTCCAGTCAGCTTCGCCGAGCCGGTGACGCAGGGACTGCGGCTCGTGATGGAGTACTTCACCGCGCTCAATCAGCGCGATGTCGCGGGCATCGCCAGGACGCTCCACTTTCCGTTCGCGCTGTACGAGGAGATCGAGCCGGTCGTCGTGCAGACCGCCGCGGATTTCGTCGCGGCGCCGCCGCCGACGCTCAACGCGACGGGGAAGGGCAAGAGCAAGCTGCTCAAGGGCTCGTACGACCTGCTCGAGAGCGTCAACGTCCACCTGTACGGCCCCGTCGGATCCGCGATCTCTCTGTCGTTCACACGCTACACGCCCGACGGGCACAGGCATCTGCTGTGCGACGGTATCTATTCGGTGACCAACAACGACGGCCGATGGGCGATCCAGATGGCCTCGACGATCGTTCACGAGGTGGACTTCATCGGCGTCGAGTATCCCGACGCGGAGCAGGCGGACATCCGCGGGAGTCAGAACTACCTGTCGCAGTTCGGCTACGGGAACGAAGCGGTACTGAACGATCCGCGCTCGAGCCGCGGCTCGTACGAGCCGCCGCTTCCGCCGGGGACGAAGACGGCGAGCGTCAACTTCGGGTACGGCCCGCGCGAGCGATCGCGCGACGCGCGCAACAACAATCCGATGATCGGCTGGAAAACGAAGGGCGTGAAGAGCCGGCTCGTCGTCACCACGCGATCGGAGGAGACGCTCAATCGCGCGATCGAAACGAACCTGGCCGAGTTCATCGACCTCGCCGGCGGCGCCGTGGGCGATTACGCCTACACCCGCGACCGTCCCGTGCGTCCCGTCGTCATTCACGCGACGCGCGACAAAGCGCACACGATCGGCGGCTACTTCCGCTACACGGCGGACGGGACGCTGATTTCGGAGACGCGCGGCGTGGGCATTCGAATCTACAAGAACGGCCACTGGGGCACGGCCGGATCGCTCGGTCAGGTGACGCACCACGATCGATCGAACTCGAAGGCGTAGCGGAGCGCTTCGCGACTATGGCCGGTCGTCAGGCTGACGATCCCATCGGTGAGGCCGAAGCGCGGCGATTGTGGATGGGGGCAGCGGATCCTCCGTGCCCGCTGCAAGATTGCCATCGACGTGCGCGGGACGGCGCATGCCGGGAATGGTCGTCGAGACGGCCGGATGCGAGATCGAGAACCGCAGGGCGAGATCGGGCAGCGTCGTCCCGAGCTGGCTGGCGAGCGAACGCAGCCGTTCGACGCGCGGCAGCGTCGCCGCAAGGTTCGGTTGGGCGAAGTAGAGATTGCGGAAGTCGCCCTTCGGCCAGCTGGACGCCGCCGTCAGCGTGCCGGTCAGGCTGCCCTCGTCGAACGGCACGCGCGCGATGACGCCGACGTCGAGGCGCCGGCACGCCGGAAACAGCTCGTCCTCCGGCGACTGGTCGAAGATGTTGTAGACGACCTGCACGGCGTCGACGAGCCCCGTCTCGAGAGCCACGAGCACATTCGACGGCTCCCAGCGATTGATGCTGATGCCGAAGCCGCGGATGCGCCGCCCGCGTTTGAGTTCCTCGACGGCGCGCCGCCAGCCGTCAGCCGACGTCCACGAGTCGTCCCAGACGTGCAGCTGGAGCAGGTCGATGCACTGGACGCCGAGGTTGTCTGCGCTCTTCGCCGCGTACTCGAGGATGTGATCGCGCGGGAAGACATCGTCGGCCGGCGTCGACGCTCGTCCCGGCCACCGAAGATTCTTCGGCGGCACTTTCGTCGCGACGTACAGCCGCCGGTCCGGATGGCCGCGTACGAGCGCCCCGAGCAATCGCTCGCTGCGGCCCTCGCCGTACGCCCACGCCGTGTCGAAGAAGTTGCAGCCG
>Ga0075425_100002744_pt1 | contig 17665 bp, 15 predicted proteins | sample SoiMethybrSBSTD4_FD_75300 | JGI IMG/M metagenome (GOLD analysis project Ga0075425, IMG submission 75300) | Bulk soil microbial communities from a Populus tree surrounding site in Tennessee, USA - Soil MetaG P. TD hybrid SBSTD4 | ecosystem: Environmental > Terrestrial > Soil > Tree plantation... | reverse complement strand
AGAACGACAGCGGGCCCGACGACGTGGGTGGTTATCGCACCCGTTGTGAGCACGGCGCCATCTGTAGGGAAAAGCGAGATATGGCGCACCACATCGACGGACTCGCCGCGGCGCGGCGGGGAACCACCATAAAGCCGGGTGGCGGAGAGTGCCTTGATGGAAAGCTCGACGCGAAATTCGTCCTCGCCGTCGTGCACTCGCCAGATTTTTTCGACGCTTGCCTTAAATGCGCGGATGAAGTCCGGCTCCTCGATGTCTGTGTAGAAGAGCACGCGGACGACCCACAGGCGGCTTTCCATGTGCTCGATAAAAACGAACGGCATAAGCGGATTGGGATCGGTGGCCGAGAGAATCTTCTTTTCAAGAATCTGGGCGCGCTCCGTCAACTCAGTTCCCAGGGTGGCGCGAGTTTTGCCCGCGGCGGCGCCTGGGATCTCAGCGAGCGCCTTCTTAAAGGCGTCTTCATCGGGAGCATCGAGCGCGTCGAGGAGCGCCTGACGTTCGAGCACCGCGTCGTGCAGCTCGGTCATGCGGTCGTAGCCCGCGCGCTCCTTGGCAATCTCCGCCTGCCAAAAGAGATTGTAGCGGAGGTGGGCATCGACAAGTTGCTTTTGTGTAAAAAGAGCGAGGCAGACGTTCGCAAGGTTCACGTACGCATCCGGCGCCGTCGTAGTCATAGTGTCCTGAGGGAATTCGAGCGCGTCACGGATAATTTTTTCCGTCTCAACGCTGATGAGCTTTTCCGTCCAAGGCCAGCTATAGCGCATCGATGTCGCCCGAGGCCGACCGGCGGGAGCCAAAACATCGGGCGCGAGCTTAGGTACAATCTGGTAACCGCTCAGCGTGCTTGGCGACCGCGCAGCCGCAAGTTTCGCAGCCAAATCGGCGCCGATCTCTTTAGTCCGGCCGTCAAGTGGCGCGCACAAACTCTCCAGCCGATTCTGGTAGGAGCGGTAGCGCGCTTCGACCTCGTCGCCGCGGCGCAGGTAGGCGGCCACCTCATCAGCCGCCATGATGCCGGGCGTCGGGGATAACAGCAATGTGGATACCAAAGAAGCCGGTGCGACGGCTCGCCGAAATGACTTAAAATTTCCGAAAACAAAGGCGACGAAAGAAAACCCCGGCGTGGGAATTGTTACAGCGGGGAAATTATGTCGGTGTCGACGCGTGAGAAGGAGGAGAGGAACTTGAACCAATCGAATCAGGCCGGGGGAATTAGACCTCCGGTCCCTCAATCGAAGGGTCCGGCGCGCTTGCCAACGAATCCGATAATAATGACGACGACGCGCCTTTGGATTGAAAATCTTTTTTGTCCAGGTTGTGCTCGCGCATTTTCCGGTAGAGCGTCTTTACATCCACGCCGCTATGGCGCGCTGTCGGGCCGATTTTCCCGCCGAAGGCCTTCAGCTGCCTAGCGAGGTACTGCTTCTCCTGCTCGCGCATCCAGTCGCGCAAGGAAAGCTCGGAGGAGACGACGTGCTCCTTGACCTCGGACTCGCGCGCCTGCTGGTCCGGCAATTCGATTTTGTCGATAATCCTGCGGCTCGTCATCACGATCGCGCGCTCAAGGACGTTTTGCAGCTCGCGGATATTGCCTGGCCAGGGATATTGCATCAACCGGCTCATCGCCGCCGGCGCTACGCCGGCGATTCTTTTCCTCACCGCCACCGGATGATGACGGATAAAATCGAGCACGAGCAGCTCGACGTCTTCCCGGCGGCTGCGCAAGGGAACGAGACGAATGGGGATGACATTGATGCGGTAATAGAAATCGGTGCGCATGTGACCGCTCGCGACGATCTCTTTTAGCGGCACGTTGGTCGCGGCGATGACGCGCATATCGACATGAATTTTCTTGCTGCTGCCGAGCCGCTGCACTTTTTGGTCTTCGAGGACGCGCAGCAGCTTCGCCTGCATGGACAGCGGGATGCTCTCGATCTCGTCGAGAAAGAGCGTGCCGGTATTGGCGAGCTCGATTTTCCCCGGACGCGCCTGATCGGCGCCGGTGAAGGCGCCGCGCTCGTAGCCGAACAGCTCGCTTTCGAGCAGCGACTCCGGAACGCCGGCGCAGTTGATCGCTATCAGCGGTCCCTGGCCGCGCCGGCTCTGATAATGAATCGCGCTCGCGACGAGCTCCTTGCCGGTGCCCGTCTCTCCTTCTACGAGCACGGTCATATCCGTATCCGCTACCATGCGGATGATCTCGAAGACGCGGTGCATCTCCGGCGTCTTGCTGAGCATGCCGCCGAACTCGCAGCGGTCCTTCAGGATGCGCCGCAGGTGGCGTATTTCAGTGAATATCTTCGCTTTTTCGAGGACGACTTGCGTCGACTCCTGGATCGTAGCGGCGGTGAACGGTTTGACGATGTAATCGCTGGCGCCGAGCTTCAGCACCTCGACCGCGGTACCGATATCGCCGTAGCCTGTGATAACTATCACGGGCACATCGGGATAAAGCTCGTGCACGCGTTTGGTAAGCTCGATGCCGCTCATTTCCGGCAGGCGGATGTCGGTGATGATCAGGTCGATGTCTTCCGCCTCGAGACGCTTGAGCGCCTCCTCGCCGGAGGCGCAAACGGCTACTTTCAAGCCGGCGACGGCGTACAGCCGCTCCAGCTGCTGGCGAATGATTGCCTCGTCATCGACGACGAGGATCGTGGGAACGAGCGGGCCGGCGACCGGTGTTTCGCCGTCACTCTCGTCGGGCTTTTTTCTTTTGAGGTTGACCGACGGTTTCGGAGATTTCAGTGTTTTTTGCAAATCATCCATGGCGACCCATCAGACGTGCGCGTCGTCTAGTTGGCCTCCAGTGAGATGGTAAACAATCCTCTCCGCGGATTTGGCTTCTGAAACGAGATATCCCCGTTGTGGCGGCCTAGTATCTGCTTGGCGAGCGCGATACCCAGACCGGCTTGCCGGCCGTTGACCTTGAGAAACGGCCGGAAGACGTCGTTTTCTTTGATTGTCAGAGAAGTCGCCGATGCGCAACTGATCTGCAGGCCGATCTGGTGTTTGCCCTGATGCTCCTGGACGCCGATTTTCAGCTCGAGCTGGCCTCCGCTCGGAAGCAGGAAGCCCGCGAACTCGATCACCTGGCCCAGCACGGTTCGAAACTCGTTCCAATCAAGGCGGACCAGAGGCATCGCGCCTTGGCACCGGACGCGGAGTTCGATGTTCTGCCGTCTGAGTTTAGTTTGCGTATCGCGCACCAATTCTTCGAGGATGGCCTTCGGGCTCGCGCGCGAGAACTTCGGCTCGCGCGGCGAGAAGAACTCGCGGAGCTCCAGAATGGTCCGGCTGATGCGCTGGATGCTTTCAAGGAGCGACTGATAATCGGAGACTTCAGACCCCGTGGTCAAGCACATGAGATCGAATCCCGAGCTGATGATTTGAAGGTCGTTCTTGATACCGTGGACCATGCTGTCGATGATGTCCCCGATCTCCTCGAAGCGCCTATCGTCCCAATCCCTGCGCCGCTCGCGGTGCAGATCGGAGACGTCGGCATACACGCTCGTGATCGTCCTGCCGGCGCCATCGTCCCCATCGCGACACACCGACACGTCCCGGATCCAAAACTTCTTTTCTCCCCGAATGAAACGATAGTCGCAGGAAATTCTCTTTTCGCCGGCCATCAACTTGTTCCAGGCCGCGCGGAAAAGATCCCCGTCCTCGGCATGAATGCCATCCATCCAAAGCGAGGATTTTGCCTCGAGCTCGCCGGGCTCGAACCCGAACATCTCCCTTGCGGCGCGGTTGACGACCGTAGCTCTGCGCTCGCGGTTCCAGACCACGACAGCGCAAGGGAACGAATCGAAAACGCTACCCCCCAGGTTTGCGTGCATGAAATCCGGCACCCCACCGGGCTGCATATGTTCCATACTTTAGGTTCGCTGGCTTAGAAAGCTGATGTGTATACGCAAGTCGCTAGCGCCTGTCAAGGCCGAACGGGTAAAATTGCCCGTATTTAAAAAAAAGAGCGCCGGAACGAGGGTCCCGGCGCTCCAAAGGAAGCCTTTAATTACTCTAAAGTGCCCGATTTTACTCACAAAAAAAAATTATAATTTATCTCCTTTTTTGCGCAAATTTGCCGCTTTCCTGTCGATCTCCCGCGGAAAAGCTGTTGATGGCCTGTGGAAAAGCATCGTCATCGAGAGGAGAACGATCACAGTGTTAAGACATTCGCGCCCGGAAACGCTTGCAGCGCATTTCGGGTGTCGACGATCACCTGGCTGTGTCTTGCGATCATTTGGTAATCGAACGCGGAATGATCCGTTAGCAAGACGACGCAATCGGCGGCGCGGAGCAGCGCCGCCTTGAGCGCAACCGATTCCATGACTTTGCCGTTGAATTCGATCGACGGCACATGGGGGTCGGAGTATTGGACGATCGCGCCCTTTTCCACCAGGCCCTTTAGAACTTCGATCGCCGGCGATTCTCGGATATCGGTCGTGTCGCGCTTGTAGGCGACGCCCAGGCCGACCACTTTCGATCCCCTCAAACTCTTCTGCCTGTCGTTCAACGCGTCGGCGATGCGCGAGACCGTGAAAGCGGGCATCTCATCGTTGATCTGAGCGGCCAATTCGATCAAGCGCGGGTCGCAGCCGTTCAGCCTAGCCTTCCAGGTGAGATAATACGGATCTACCGGTATGCAATGTCCGCCCAATCCGGGGCCGGGGTAGAAGGGCATGAAGCCGAAAGGTTTGCTTTTCGCCGCCTCGATCACCTCCCAGACGCGGACGCCGAATTTGTGGCACATCAACGCCATCTCGTTGGCCAGAGCGATATTGACGCTGCGGAAGGTGTTCTCGAGCAGCTTCACCATCTCGGCGCATTCGGTCGAGGAGACGGGAACGATCGTATCGACGAATTGCCCGTAAAGTAACGCCGCGAGCTCGCGGCAGACCGGCGTGATGCCGCCGATCACCTTCGGAATCGTCCTGCTGGTATGCGTCGTGTTGCCTGGATCGACGCGCTCGGGAGAAAACGCGAGGAAAAAGTCGGTGCCCACGCGCAGTCCGGATTTCTCGAGGATCGGCAGCACCAGCTCACGCGTCGTGCCGGGATAAGTCGTGCTCTCGACGACGATCAGCTGGCCTCGCTGCAGATGATTTCTGATGGCCTCCGCGGCTGCGATGACAAAAGAGAGATCGGGCTCTTTAGTTTTTCGGAGCGGCGTCGGCACGCATATGCTGACGGTGTCGAGGTTCTCCACGGCGGCCAGAGACTGCGTCGCTTTCAGCCGCTTGTTTGCGACAAGCGAACGAAGCGTATCCGCCGGCACGTCGAGCAGGTACGAAACTCCGGAGTTGATCGAGCTCACCTTGCGGCCGTCGATATCGATACCGGTGACCTCAAATGACGTCTTGGCCATCTCCGTCGCGAGCGACAAGCCGACGTAGCCTAGGCCGATAACGCCGAGCCTGGCTGTACGATTGTGGATTTTTCGCGCCAGTTCTGCTGCCATCGGCTGTTCGTGCGGGTCTAATAGTTGCGGAATCTGCTGATTTTTCAAGGCACTGCCCACTTGTGGCATTTTTCTGTCCTTTCTCACGAATACTATACTTGAGCCGGTAAGGACCAAGCAATTTGTTTGCCAAGGTACGCCACAGTCCGCGACAGCCCTTCTTCGAAGGATATTTCGGGAATATAAGACAGGCAGCGTCGCGCTTCGGATATATCGGCCTGCGTATGCCGGACATCCCCGGCTCTCGCCGCAATATGGAGCAACTGAAGCTTCGTTCCAATAATGTCTTCGAGCAAGTCGACGACCTCGAGCAGCGTATGCGATCGTCCCTGGCCAACGTTGAAAACCTCGCCGGCACCCAATTGGCTCTCGGCGGCTTGCAGATTGGCGGAAACGACATTGTCGATGTATGTGAAGTCGCGCGACTGCAGACCGTCGCCGTGTATCTCGAGCGGTTCGCCTTGAAACGCCCAATTGACGAATCGCGGGATGACGGCCGCATATTGTGAATTCGGGTCCTGCCGCGGTCCGTAGACATTGAAATAGCGAAGCCCGACGGTTTCCAATCCGTAAAGTTCCGTAAACACTTTTCCGTAGTATTCACCCGCGACTTTCGAAGCGGCATAGGGCGAAATCGGTGCTGGCATGTCCTGCTCTCTCTTGGGTAACGTGGGCGATTTGCCGTAGACGGACGAAGAAGAAGCGTAAACGACACGCTTCACTCCGGCATCGCGCGCCGCGACAAACACATTCAACGTGCCCTCGACGTTCACGCGGTTGACCAACGCCGGATTTTCCACCGAGAACGGTACCGAGCGCAGCGCCGCCTGATGAAACACGACCCGCACGCCGCTCATCGCCTGCTTAAGAGCCGCCGGGTCGAGCAAATCGCCAGAGATGATCTCCACCTGCCCTTCGACTTGGGTTAGGTTCGCGGCTTTGCCGAAGCTGAAGTTGTCGAAGACGCGGACCTTCTCCCCCATAGCGGCGAACTTCTCGACGATATGCGATCCAATAAAGCCGCCGCCGCCGGTAACTAGATACATGAAGCCTCCTTATGCTTTAAGTTGCGAAATTCTTGATTCGAGCATCTATAGGCAACCGCGCTTGACTTTACTAGCGGAGCAAGGGAGCGATCCACAGTAATGCTTGCGTAGCCTACCATTTCTTCATCCAGCATCCTTAAGTATCTCCCAAATAATCAGCCAATGATTTTTCGCTGATGGAGCATGCAATTTTTTGGTGGTGCTCACGGTTTTATTCGCGGACGAGAGCAACTCCGGCAACAGTCTAAGTCGACGAGTGAAAAAGGTTCTAATGTCTCGGAAGACGAGCCGGCATATTCTCGAGCATTGGAAAATTGAGTGTGTCGCCGCGACTGCTGTTATTCTTTTCGATGTAAGGTGGTAATTCTTGCATATCGCCTGTCAATTGCCAGCACTTAATACGCCAGTCATGCCCTTCCACGGCAACGGCACCCGCATAGCGCGAATCAGGATTCAGATCTGCGAGAGACCAGCGAACAATCTCATTCGGATCGCTGGAAACGTTAAGGACAGCCGCTGGCTCCCCAGGCTGCAATGACACACTGAAACTATCCAAAGCCATTGACAAGCCGTCACCACGGGCCTTCAGATAAGCTTCTTTACGAGTCCAGCAGGTGAAAAAGGCTTTCAATCGCGCTGCCACCGGCAAAGATTTGAGAGCCGTAATCTCTTGCGAAGAAAAAAACCGTTCGGCGATCATTCCGGCGTCTATTGAGTCATCGCTACGCACGCATTCGACATCAATGCCAACATTTCGACCTAACGTCACCGCGTAAAGCGCTAGCCCTTGCGAGTGAGACAAGTTAAAGCGGAGCGCTTGGTCGTTGTCCTCGGCGAGCTTCGGCTTGCCATTGGTGCCATAGTTGAAGCGAATCTCGTGCGGGTTCTCTCTTAAGTAGCGTCCGATCAAAATCCGAAGGAGAGCGCGGGTAACGATGAAGTCTTGCCGGGCGCGCTGAAGACGAATCCGCTCGGCCCGCTGTCGCTCATCTACCGAGAGCACTTGGCTAAGGGTTTGCACCCATGTCGGTGCATTGTTTAAAAACACGCGCCAGACATGAACCTCGTCGTGCTGAGCGACGATCGATTCGGGCGGAATCTGCCACAAACTTTCACTTTCCATTTTAATTTCCTCTTATTTTTATTCTCGCTGTTTCAGTGATTTGCACAAAAGTCCTCATTTATGCGTATGGGTCATTGCCGCTACCACTATAAGAACAACGCCTAAAACCAACACCTTAACCGAGTCGTTTAGTGCTAAGCCGTGAAAAGCCCATGTCGTGCCGACGATTGCCGAGCCAACCAGTAATGTCATGAACATGTTTAAATCTCCTTCGTTCGTTAGGGCACAATGTAGGTGTACGAGGTAAACTGTAGCTTTTTTCATTCGGGTTTCTTCATCTGCAACAATTTCCTTCCATCACCCAAAAAATAACAATTTTTGTCAATTTCAGACTGAAAGATGAAAAGGACAATCCATTTAAAAACAGCATCTTGGCGTTTGGCACCCATATTGCTGTTCCCCGGTATTCACCCGTAAGGGCAAACCACCCGAAAGGGTGCGACGCAAAGTTTCTGGCCTAAGTCTCTCTCTGAGAGATACGGCAGCAGGACCGCCGGGCGAACTCGTCTACCTCATAAGCGGGTACGCGATCGCCCATGAAAAAGGAAAGTTAGGGAAGCATGAACATAAAATATCAAACATTGTTCGGTTTAATGGTCGCGTTTTTATTCATCCTCAGCGGGATCTGTGCCCGGGAGGCGCTAGCATCTCAGTTGCAACTGAACTGGATAGATAATTCTACCAATGAAGACGGTTTTAAAATCGAAAGGGCAGTCGGCAGTGCTGGAACGTTTTCTCAAGTAGCAATTGTCATCGCCAATACAACGACCTACCCAGATACGAACGTCACCCCCGGTACTCAGTACTGTTATCGTGTCCGAGCCTATAATTCCGGTGGTGACTCAGCATACTCAAACGCCGCGTGTGCAACGGCTTCGTCTTCAGTGGTAAGCCTATCGATTGCCACAGCTGGAAGCGGAACAGGCACTGTGACCACTTCGCCTACGGGGATAAACTGCGGCGCAACGTGTACAGCTAGTTTTTCGACAGGAACCGTCGTCACGATGGCCGCCGTAGCCGCGAGCGGCTCAACGTTCTCTGGCTGGAGCGGTGATTCTGATTGTTCAGATGGGTCAGTGACATTGAACGCGAACACCTCCTGCACCGCAACATTCCAGACTCAAACGACGACTCAGACCTTTACGCTGTCGGTCAATCTCGTGAAGAACATAACGAGTTTAGGGACGGGCAACGGTTCGGTGACAAGCGTTCCCGCGGGTATCTCATGCGGCACTGACTGCTCCGAAGTATATTCGAATGGCACCTCTGTGAACTTAACCGCGACGGCGGCCGCCGGATCGACGTTTACCGGCTGGAGTGGCGCATGTACGGGCACTGGAAGTTGCGTGGTGTCGATGACCGCCAATACTTCTGTCACAGCAACGTTCTCTCCACGAGTTTTCAATCTTGTTGTAAATAAGAACGGTCAAGGCAAAGTGGTGAGCGCGCCTTCGGGCATCGACTGCGGATTGACCTGCTCCGCAGCTTATTTAAGCGGAGCGAGCGTCACCTTAACGCCACAGGCCAACCCAGGTGCTAGCTTTTTAGGCTGGTCGGGCGGTGGCTGCAGTGGAACGGGGACTTGCACGATCACTCTTGGTGCCAATACCACGGTTGCAGCGAATTTCACTTCGCAGCTGCCGGCTTCCATCGGTATTTTCCGGCCTAGCACAGGAACTTGGGCTCTCGATAGCAATGGGAACGGCTTCTGGGACGAGTGCAATGTTGATTTGTGTATCTCAAATTTTGGCGGCCAAGGCGACCTGCCGGTCGTAGGCCCATGGAACGGCGGTCAGACAAGCCTTGGCGTCTTTGATTCCCAGACCGCAACTTGGTATCTGGATCTGAATGGCAACTTTGCTCTCGATGGTTGCGAACTTAACACCTGCGCCTTCACCTTTGGCAGTCCCGGCGATCGACCGGTTGTGGGCGACTGGACGGGGACGGGACAAACCCGAGTCGGCGTTTTTCGTCCGAGCAACCGCACTTGGTACTTCGACATCAACGGCAACGGTAAGCTCGACAGCTGCAACCGAGATATTTGCAGCAAAAACTTCGGCCTCAGCACGGACATTCCGGTCGTCGGGGACTGGACCGGGACGGGCAAGACGAAAATTGGTGTGTTTCGCCCGACGACAGGTCAATGGATTCTCGATTCGAATGGGGATAAAAAACTCGGCAAATCTTGCTCGGGAGATGTTTGTGTGACCTCGTTTGGTCAGTTCGGCGACATCCCTGTGGTCGGCGATTGGGACGGCAGCGGCACCGACAAGATAGGCGTTTTCCGCCCTAGCACCAGCGATTGGCTGCTGGATCTAAATGGCAATGGAGTTTTTGATGGCTGCGGAGTAGACGCTTGTCTATCCTTCGGATTGCAAGGCGATCTCCCGGTTATCGGAAATTGGTAGTGCAAGACACAATTACCGCGATTTTCACTGGGGGGCATCAATGGAATTGAAAGTATTTTTTAGAACCAGCATCTTTCGGCTAAAAAACATCGTACTCGCCGGAATTTCGTTAATCGTCGTGAACCTCTTCTCCAGCTATGTTCACGCTCAGACGTTATTACAGCAAAACAATTTGGTTTACTCGGGCAGTTTCCGGGTTCCCGATCTGCCTAATCCCAATAATGGATCACCCAGTTCTTTCGATTACTGCGCTTGCGTTATGACTTTCGATCCGAATGGAAACGGCGGCGCCGGGTCTTTGTTTATCGTCGGCCACGGTCAAGGACAAATGGTGGCTGAGATTAGCATTCCCTCCATAGTTAATATTGCAGGATCAGGCAATGTGAATCTTCTTAATATGGCTACGTACCTGCAGCCGTTCTCCGATAAAATTGGCGCTTACAATGGGGTGGCCAAAAATACTTATCCGGGAGGGACGGTTGTCGTTGGCGGCCTAATGGTACAAAACAATACTCTCTATGAAACTTTTTATTTCTACTATGATGGCATAGGAGGCCAACAGCTTTCTCATTTTAAAATGGGGAAGAATCTATCCGTAACTAATGATGTGCAGGGACCATATCAAGTGGGTATCTCCGACCCTAATTGTTGTAGCACTGCAGCTGGTTTTAGTGCGGGTTGGATGATGCCGATTCCTTCGAATCTACAAGCTTCCTTGGGCGGAGCTTATATAACTGGCGAATGCTGCCTCGGTATCGTAAGCCGGACATCCTACGGTCCTTCTGCATTTGTTTGGGACCCGGCAAAGTTAGGTGTTGTTTCTCCAGTTCCTACAACTTCTCTTCTCTATTATAACGGAGCGCATCATACATTAGGCGACTGGGGCGATACGTCGCGGGGCTTCAACGGTACTACGCAAATCAGGGGCGCAGTACTGCCGGTTGGGACTAAAAGCTTACTTTTTTTCGGCGAACAGGGAATAGGCACTTTTTGTTATGGTGAGGGCACAAGCGATCCAACTCTCGCCGGAAAAACGAACCCTGCTGATGGGGCCACATACTGTTATGATCCTGCCGGAAGCGCTAAGGGAGTTCATGCGTATCCGTACATCTACCAGGTTTGGGCTTACAATACGGATGATTTAGCAGCGGTAAAAGCCGGAAGCAAAAACCCTTGGGACGTTGTGCCTTATGCTTATTGGCAGCTAAATTTACCAACTGTTCCGCCAGTCAACTGGCCGGTACAAATGTCGGCGGCCTACGATTCAGTAAACCAAAAGATTTACGTGGCACAACCCTACGCCGATGGGCCGGACAAGGGATACCTAAGGCCAATCATTCATGTTTACCAAGTGCAGATCACTGGCGCCCCTCCGCCACCGGCGCCACCCGCGACACCAAGTAATTTGTTGGTGAAGTAACCGAATACCGAGCTTTGCCACGCGGCGGAATTTGCAAAAGCGAGAGCTTCTGCGTCGTTAAGTATAAGATGCAGTAATTCTCTCAACGCTCTTCAAGGGCATTATCGCGGCGGTTCGCGCAATAGCATAAATAAAGTAAAGATATGCTAATTTCCCGAAACAGCCGAAGTCTCTCACTCTCTTGGACGTCCGCAAGGCTAACAGCATAGGCGGCACTAGAATGCCGGCGAAATTGATGGCAAGAGGCGCAGGGAAGCCTTTCAGCAAATAGAAAAATGAAGCCGGGAGTCCGCCGAGCAAAATTAAATACGCGACGGGAAGCAAGACGCTCGGAAGCTCACTCCAATAGAAGCCATGCGACCATAAGCCTTGCAAATTGCTTTGGCCGCGCCAACGTTCTTTTTTGAAAAACTCCCGAACGGTTCGCGCTTCTCCATAATGAACAGAGCCGAGACTTAGATCGGAAAGAACCCTGTATCCTTTTTTCTTTAACCGATAGCAAAAATCCACGTCTTCGCAGGTAGTTAATGACTCGTTGAATCCACCGACGTCAACAAAGGCCGATTTTCTGACCACAATATTCATCGAAGGCAGCCAATCGACGTCCTCCACTCCCGCGGCTCTTCGATTTTGCAAAGCCCAAGTTCGCTGCACCCATGAGCCCACGGAGGGTGGATTGGGATGACATCCGACACAAGCCACCGCCGGATCATGGAATCGGGCCAAAGCGTTTTGCAGCCAGTCTGTTTCGATTACGCAATCGGCATCAATGAACGCAAGATATTCTGCTTGAGATTTTTGAGCGCCAAGATTTCGCAGCGCCGAGATTGTAACATTCGGAACTGTATAGACGGTTGCGCCTTTTTGCGTCGCGATTGCCACTGTCTTGTCGGTGGAGCCGTTATCCATCAAGATAGTCTCATACGATGCGCGCACGTGATTCAAATTGCCGACGGCATCGAGGCATGCACCGATCGTCCTTTCTTCGTTTCGTGCCGGTATAATAAACGACATAATCATTGCACACCAAGTTCCGTAATAAGCTCGTTTAGCGGCTGTAAATTCTCTTTCCAATCATATTTCTCGGCTACCAGCGCGCGCGCATTCTCCGCCAACATTTGTCGCATGCTTTTGTTCTTAAGCAGGCGCAAGGTTGCCTCCGCAAATGTTCGCGGGTCGTCCCCGATCAAGACCTCTGACTCTGGCAGTGCTTCGATTCCCTCCAAGGCCGCGGTCGTGGTGACAACCGGCACACCGTGCGCCATCGCCTCGAGTATCTTATTCTGAATGCCTCTTGCTATTCTAAGCGGAATAACGCTTACGGCTGCATCAGACAGATATGGTTCGATTTTATCAACGGCTCCGGTAACCGTAACGCCCTTCAGCCGGCCTAATAATCGCATTTGGCGCGACGGGTTCCTCCCGACGATCATCAATTCGACAGTGGGAACTTCTTTGCGTATAAGCGGCAAGACTTCCCGCGTAAAATAGGTCATCGCGTCGATATTCGGTAGGTAGTCCATGGAACCGACGAAGACCAGTTTGTTTTTTCGATACGGCCGAGTCGCTTGTCGATGGATATCCGTCCCGTTCGGCACCGCTAACATACGCGCGTCCGGGACAATGTCTTTAAAGATGTTCAGCTCTCTTTCTGAAGCAAATATACTGCGGTCGCAGGCACCCGCGACCATCTTCTCAAACAAACGCAATCGAATTCCCTCCCTATAATAGACCGATTTCATCGGTTGTGAAAATCTTGCGGCGTAATCGAGCCATTTTTGGGAGTCTACATCAATGAAGTCCATGATCTTCGGTATCCGCTCTCCCATTGCGTACTGGGCCATTGGCGAAGAGAAAATATATACGAGATCAAACGCCTCGCGTTGCAGTTTTTCTTTAACGGCACGATGAAACCTTTTGCTGTAGAACGCTGGAAGCGTTAACGCATTTTGTGAAAAGAGATGAAAAAAACTCTTCAATTTACTCATCTGCGAATTGATTTGGAATACCTGTACCGTAGCGCAAAATTTCCGCAGGTTTTCGTAACTATCCGCAGGTGTTGATTCGTGGGCAACGGACATGAGCGATATCGAATGGTAGTTCGCCAGGAATTTAATAATGTTGTAGGATCGTATGCGGTCCCCCTTGTCAAGAGGAAAAGGAACGCGGTGCGTCAAAAACAGGATGTTCATCGTCAATTATACGGATGTCCAACTCGCTCCACTGGGGGGTAGGACTTAATGACCGCCTAGGAGAGAAAAATACAGGCACTCATATTCTGCGGCCATTCTCGCCGCGGAAAATTGAGCTTCCACTCGCTTTCGCCCTTCATGCGCAAAATTTGCGGCGAGCTCGGGAAAGTCCAGGATGCGTCCGATCGCTGTTGCCAACAGCGCAGGGCTTCTTGGTGGGACGAGCAGCCCGCTTTGCTCGTGTGTCACTAAATTTCGAATGCCTTCGATATCTGTTCCAACCACCGGAACCTTAGCCGCCTGCGCCTCCATCACGCAGCGAGGAATACCCTCCGACAGGGAGGGCAGGACAAGCAGGTCGAAGCTCTTCAGATATTCCAAACGATTTGTCACATATCCAGGGCAGTGAACCATGGACGCTTTGTCAGATGCGCTGAAACGCTTTAGAACAGACTCACGGCACGGCCCTTCACCGATAATGAATAATTCGCAATCCGAGCGGTTCATTAGAAAAAATGCATCGACAAGGTCGTTTAGTCCCTTGCTTTCAATTAACATCCCAATAAATCCGATCCTCTTTTTTCCGTTCTTCGATCCTATTTGCTCCGCATTGTCAATTTCGAGAATGTCTACTCCATTTCGAATCATCGTCATGCGCTCATTGTTTATGCCTATCTGACGCAATTCGTCGTGGAGACTCCGTGACAGAGGACATACCCGATCCATAAATTTGAGCGAAATATTGCCGAGCCACTGATAAAATCTTAGCTTTCTATCCGCTTCTTTGCTCCAACCATGAGGCGTGCTTACAATTTTTAGACGTGCGAGTTTCGCCGCCATTAGTCCAAGGACATCGGATTTGTAGCCGTGGGAGTGGAGAATACAGCAACCTAAATCACGGAGAAATCCGGAGAGACGCCAGGCCCCGGCTGGATTGAACCGGCCGCCGGTATAATAATCTACAGCTGCGTATCCTTTGCTTCGTGCCTCACGTACAATTTCGGAAAGCTTGTCGCTAGAATCAACAAGATTGACGATGGAGCATTGGACTTTTTGTGCATCGAGGTAAGCCATTTGCGCGAGAATCCATCGCTCCGCTCCGTAAAGACCAGTGCTACCAATCAAATGGCAAACGCGAATAGGCTGCTCGTGATACATGCTTTTGCCGATCTTATTCAAATCGTCCCCAAATCAACGAAGTCGCGTTTAAACCACATCGGGAACAGCTCCGCGATAAAGGTCCCGATATTCGCCAAGGATTCTCGCGATAGAAAATTGTTTTTCCGCTCTGAGTCTAGCGGCGCAACCCATCGAGTCTCTGAGTTTTGCGTCCTCTAAAAGGCTGACGATCGTGCTCGCCACGGAGGGAGCATCTCCCACATCCACGAGCTTACCGGTCACGCCATCAAGAACAATCTCCGGATTGCCGCCCGTTTTCGTCGCCACCACAGCTCGGCCTGCGGCCATGGCCTCTAAGATCGTCATTGAAGTAGCCTCGGTCAGGGAACATAAAGCAAAGAGGTCGCTAGCCGTTAATAATGAATGCACGTCGTTCCGGGTTCCAAGAATTTTTACTTTCGAGCACAGTCCCATTTTTTCGATTAAGGCGATCAATTCGCTGCGATATTGTGAATCACCGTCTCCGGCAATCCATAAAAATGAGTGCGGGATTCTTTCCAGCACTATGGCGAATGCTTGGATTAGAGTACCAAAATCTTTGATGCGATCGAGCCGACCTACACTTAAGACAACCAACTCGTCATCCTTCACGCCGAGCTCAGAGCGAACGTCGTTTTCAACCCTTGAGCCGTTGGCATTGCCATGCGGATCGATGCCATTGTAGATGACTTTTATTCGCTCGGGGGGGATTTTTTCGTATTGAATGAGACTCTTACGTGTAAAATCGGAAACGGCCGTATACGCGAAAGTGGTTGCTCGAAGCAGTTGATTGAAAACTGCCCTTTTGATGCGCAGCCGGTCCGGCCAATGACGTCCATGTTCGGTGAATATCACCGGAAGGCAACCGGCCCAAAGGGCGGCCGCCGCTGCGTAAAAATAAGGAGTGTATTGGTGAGCGTGCACAATGTCGACGTTTTTTTCGATATAGAGCTCTCGTAAGCGCGAAATCAATGACCAATCAAGGCCCGGCCTACGATTTAGAGCATAGACAGGAAATCCCTTCTTCTTCAGTTGGTTGCCGAACTCCCCTAGTTCGTCCAGGCAACAAACGGACGTCCGGAACTCATCGTCATTAAAACTTTCGGTCAACCCACAAACGACCCGCTCTGTACCACCCACGGCCAGGCTATGGACCACTTGCAGGATATGGATAGGCCTTGTCATGTCAGGACAAATTGTCCCCGGTTCTTTTGCGCAGAAGGTGAGCGGGATTGCCGCCCACGATAGAGCCGGGCTCGACAGCTTGAACGACTACACTTCCAGCGCCCACGATGCTTTTCTCTCCAACGTCCGCCATAATAACCGCGCTGTTTCCGATCCAACAATCCGAGCCTATGATGATCTTCTCGAGGGATCCACCTTGTTCCCGAATAGGAAGATCGAAGCGATCGAATTTATGCTGGCGACTTCCACTGATAATATCCACGTTGCTGCCTATAATTGCGTCGTCCCCGATCACGCATTCACCGATCGAGCAGCGCGCTCCGATATATACTCTCTGGCCCAGTTCCACTGTGGCTTGATTTAGTATTGTCCCAAATTCGATACAAACATCGGCACTGCACTTCTTCAGTGTCAAACGATAAAATTCTTTGCGCAGGTAATTTCCAAAGATGCCGGGAATAAGGCTAACCATCTGTGCGGCAGTCTGAAACGGCTGGTCGCCGCCGACAAACGCTTGCATGATATTTACGAACCCGGCAATGGGAAAAACTAAAATCCGGCAAAAGAGATTCGTAAAACATTTGATTTTCTCTTTTCCGGACATTAGCCCATCGTTCCAAGAAGTTCTTCAGATAGATTTTCGGTCGTCTCTCCATCGACATAGAGCCTGTGCCAGAGCTCCAGCATCAGCAGCGTCCATAGGTGCTCTCCTAAATCCAGATGCCAGGTCCTGTGCTGCTGATGAATCTTCCAGATCTTTTGGATGGCTTCCGGTTTGAAGTAGCCACGACAAATCGCGCGGTCGCTTAGGACGATATTTTCCACCAAACGAGACCATTCCTTCCGGAACCATCGGCCGAGAGGAATACCGAATCCCATCTTCTGTCGATGATAGATCTCCGGAGGAATCAGCGATCTCACAGCTTCTTTTAAAATGCTTTTGCCGCCTTCGTCATTTAATTTCCACTCCGATGGAAAGCTGGCCGCCAATTCGACTATTCGATAATCCAACAAAGGAGCCCGGACTTCGAGGGAATGCGCCATGCTCATGCGATCAACTTTCGTGAGAATATCATCTGGAAGGTACAACTCGAGGTCCGCCCGTTGTAAGCGACTTAAAGAGCTCACGTGGCCGTTTTTTGGCTCGCTCCTCAAAAACATTTCCGCCGCGCTCAAACCGCGGAGCTGGTCACGAAACGTGTCGCTATAGATTTCGCTCTTTATGTCCTCTTGAAAGCAGAACAACGTTCGGGCGGCAGCCGGCAGTAATTCCTGATTGAGATTCTCTAGTAACGTGTATCCACGCCAATAGGGAGATAAGAGAGCGCGGCCTAACGCCAACCCGAGCCTCCGCCAAAATGCTGGAATCGTGCGCCGCCAACGTTCCTCTTTGAGCGCCCATGCATAGCGGTCATACCCGGCAAAATTCTCATCCCCTCCGTCGCCGGATAAGGCTACGGTTACCTGTTGACGTGTAACCTGGCACAGCAGGTAAGTCGGCAACGCCGAAGAATCCGCGAATGGTTCGTCGAGGTGATAAACAATTCGTGGTAAATATTGGACATAATTCGGGCTCAGAATTCTCTCATTGTGATCGGTATGGAAATGATCCGCGGCGACGCGAGCATATGCGAGCTCGTTGAAGCTGCCCTCGGTAAATCCTATAGAC
>Ga0075425_100002743_pt1 | contig 17667 bp, 15 predicted proteins | sample SoiMethybrSBSTD4_FD_75300 | JGI IMG/M metagenome (GOLD analysis project Ga0075425, IMG submission 75300) | Bulk soil microbial communities from a Populus tree surrounding site in Tennessee, USA - Soil MetaG P. TD hybrid SBSTD4 | ecosystem: Environmental > Terrestrial > Soil > Tree plantation... | reverse complement strand
GATGGCGAGGTTGTCCTTGAAATCGCAGATATTGACGCGCTCACGGCCCCAGCTCACGCCGCCGTTGACGAGGATGCCTTTCGCCAGCCGCGCGTTCGCATCGAAGTCGATGCCGTCGTACACGTCTTGAACCTTGCCGAAGTTGTCCGCCTTCTGAATCAGGTTGATAGCGGTCGTCGGTCGGATCAGATCGAAGAAGCCGCACTGCGACCCGCCTGCGCCCGGCAGAGACACGCCTGTCACCGAGAGGCCTGTCGGGATGCCGATGCAGTACGGCGTGTAGCTGGCGTTGGTCACCGCGGTGTTCTGTGTCGCGAAGAAGTTGCCGAACCAGCGGCGCGAGTACCCGACGTACACCGACACGCGCGGCGCGACCTGCTGCTGGATGCTCGTCTGGAGCTCCCAGTTGTACGGCCGCACGCCCCACCCCGTCACGATCGACGGATCGTACGACGTCGTGAACACTGGCGCGCCGCCGAATGCCGGCGAGGCGATCGGCCCGCACGTGCCGTTGGTCAGCGGGTTGCTCAGATTGCAGTCGAGACGCGGATCGAGTTGCCCCGCCGGATCCGCCGACCACGTCCGCGTCGTCGAGTTGACCGTCGACTGCACCGGGTTTACCGCGCGCGCGATCGTGTAGCCGTCGGCGACGACATAGCGGCCGATGTTGAACTTGAGCGCGGTCTTTCCGTCGCCCATCAGGTCGTAGGCAGCGCCGACGCGTGGATCGAAGTCCTTCCAGTTCGGGACGTTGTCGATGCCGTCGAAATGGCGCGCCGGCGTGAACGGCCCGGCCGCCAGATCTTGCGGGTCGACGGCGGCCTTCAGAAAGTCGAGGCGCGCGCCGTAGTTCAGCGTGAGTCGCTTAATCGTCCACTGATCTTGAGCGTAGATGCCCATGTTGTAGTTGACCGTCTCGTGGAACGAGATCGGCGTCGCGTACTCGGTGATCGAGAAGGGTGCGCCGTTGTTCAACGTGAGATCGAGCGAGTTGTTCGGCTCTTGCGTAACATAGCGCCACTGGTGCATCAAGTTGAAGCCGACCTTCGTGCTGTGCGTACCGGTGACGTACGACGCCGATGCCCGGTAGTTCATCTGGTTGCTGCGGTTGGCGCCGTACTGCGTGCCGGCCGATCCCCAGGTCGACGGCATGCCGGGTTGCGGAAGGCGCTCGATGACGCGGAACTGCGTCTCGGAGACACCCGGCTGGCGGAAGCCGTGGAAGTCCTGCGCCGTCAGCGTGCCGCCAGCTTCGAGCAGCAGCTTGTTGTTGACCGGTGAGCTCCAGCTCGCCTGGATGATGTACTGCGGGATGTTCTTGAACTCGGGGCACGCGCTGATCGCGGTCAGGAAGCTCGGGACGAAGCAGTTCCCGAAATCCGTGAACTGCCAGTCGTAGTACGCGTTCACCTTGTTCTTCGGCGATACCTGCGTCGTCAAACGCGCAGCAGCGCTCTGGTGCCACACCGGGAACAGGTTCTGTTCCGTCGTGCAGTTGCCACTCGCGTCCTTGTTGCAGCTGTAGATCTTCTCGGAGAAGCTGGCGTCCTTGAACGACCCGGCGACGTTGTTATAGGTGCCCCAATGGCGGTAGCCGCCGAAGATCCACATGCGGTCCTTGATGATCGGACCGCCGCCGACCGGGTTGATGTCCCAGATCTTCTTCACGAGGTTCGCGCTCTTCAGGCCCTGCGAGATCTGCGTCGCATCGAGGTTGTTCGCCTCGAGCGAGTCGTTGGTGTAGCGGAAGTCGAACGACCCGCGGAACACATTGCTGCCTTCCTTCGGGATGAAGTTCGACATGACCGACGCGCGTTCGAACTCGGCGCTGTTGCCGCCGGTCTGGAACGTGATTTCCTGCGCGAGCGAGTTGTTCAAGTAGTTGCCGTACTGCAGGCCGCCCTGACCGGAGCCGTTGATGATCGGCATGCCGTCGACCATGATCAGGCTGTCGGCCGCGCGGCTGCCGTGGACGACGAGGTTCATGCCCGTTTCGGGAATCGAGCCGCCCACGTTCTGCGACACGCCCGTCACGAACACACCCGGCGTCATCGCCGCGAAGCTGACGAAGTTGCGGTCCGTTGGCAACGCGTCCATCACTTCACGAGTGGACGTCTGTTTCTGCACGACGTTCTGCGTGTCGACGATGGGGCTCGCGCCCGAGACGGTGATCGTCTCTTCAACCGCGCCGACCTTCAAGTCGGCGTTGACGTTCGCGGTAAACGCCGCGGTGAGTTCGATGCCTTCACGCTTCACGCTGCCGAAGCCCGTCAGCGTGAACGTCACGGTGTATGTGCCGGGACGAAGATCGATGATTTTGTACGCGCCGCTGCCGTCGGTCACGACGCTTCGCGTTTTTTCGATGAGTGCGGGGCTCGACGCCTCGACAGTAACGCCGGGCAGAACGGCGCCGGTTGCGTCCTTGACGACGCCGGCGATTGAGCCAGATTGACCTTGCGCCAGCGCGAACGCCGGCACCAAAGCCAATACCAGCAGAAGGACGATGCTGAATCTCACAGCTCGGCCAACTCGCATGTAATTCCTCCCTCGATAGAAAAATGCTGACGGATTGAAAGCAATGATGACTGGCCATCATATCGCCAGTCCTCATGAAGATATGGCGGATTTATCTCATACCAACGCCGTATGACCAACGGATTGGATCGAACGCGCCTACTTGCGCAGCGTTTGAAGTTGTCGTTTCGCGTCGGCGTTGGACGGATCGATCGCAAGCGCCTTCGTCAGGTCGGCGATGGCGGAGTCACGATCGCGTTTGACAAGATGCGCCTTCGATAGTTCGACGTAGGTCGCGGCCGACTGCGGAAAGAATTCCGCATTCAACTGCAGCCACGCGAGCGCGTCGTCAGGCTTCTGGGTGGCGAGCGACTCACGGCCGAGCTCGAGCAGGACGCGTTCGCTGAAGTCGTACGCCTCGGTATTCAGATATATCTGTCTGAGGTCGCGGTACTGCGCGACGGCTGCGCCTTCGCCCTTGCCAAGCATCGTCTGTCGCAGCAAGTCGGGTAGCTGCTGGGGAATCGGAACACCCCGATGGCAGGTCATGCATTGGACGTGGACGATTTCAGAGGTGGGCTTGTGGATGCCCTTGTTGAGCGCTGCGTTGATTTCACGCGTCATCAGCACCATGGCGCGTGCGGTCTGCTTTTGGCGACGCTCGTCGGACGCATAGTCCATCTGCGGACCGCCCCGTCCGCGGCCGCGCCCACGCCCGCGACCCGCCTGCTGCGGATTCGCAGCGGCCGCCTGCTGCTCCTCGACGGTCAGCAGCGGTGCCGTCTGCTCCACATGACAGTACGTGCAGCCGACGCCGAGGGCGCGCGTGAACGTCTGCATCACGCCGAGGACATCCTCCGCGGAAGCCGTCTTGGGAAGGATCTGAAGGTTCTTCGGTGCCGGCTGTGCCGGCGGCGCGTCCTGCGCATACACCAGAGCGGGCGCCGACAGAACGAGCGCTAGCAACGCTCGTACATAGCGTCCGCCTTTGGGCGGACGTATGAAGGTCCGGCTAAAGCCGGACACTGCGCACGAAATCATTTCGCGTCACGCTCCGCTATGAGCTGTTTGAGCAGCGCCGCCGTCTGCTGGCGGACTGGCGGAGGACCGCCGGCGCGGCCGCGCGCGCCGATGCCGAGCGCGAGATCCGCGGGCGTGTGGCCCTGCTTGTCTTTCGCGTCGAGGACGGCGCCGTGCGCGGCGAGATAGCGGACGATGTCGTCGGAGACCTGCGCGGCGAAGTGCAGCGCCGTCTGCCCGTTGTCGTTGGCGGCGTTCACGTCGACGCCGTGATCGACGAGCACCTGCACCCCGTTGAACATGTCCCGCTCAGTGCCGATGTCTTTCTGAAACACACCGGTACCACGGCCGTTGCCGGCGGCGAACATCAGCGCCGTGGTGTGGTTGCTGGTGGTCATCGCTGGATCGGCGCCGTGATCGAGCAGGAGCCGCATCGCCGCGGCATCGCCGGTCCTCGCGGCGCGCATGAGCGGGGTCGCACCGGCGCCGAGCAACCCGTCACCGGGCGTATGCGCGCGCTGGACGGTCGCCGTTCGCAGGGTCGCGTTCACGTTCGCGCCGTGCGCAAGCAGGACCTTCATAAGATCCAGCGCGGAGATCGTGCTCGTCGACTTGCGGTTCGGACGTCCGTAAATCTCCACGGGCGTGTTCATATCGACGGCGGCGTACAGGACCGCCATTCCTGAAGTGTCCGCAAGATTCGGATCCGCCCCGCGCTCGACCAGCATGGCCGCGACGTCGTAGTGGCCGTTGATCGTCGCGATGATCGCGGGCGTCGAGAGATCGGGATCGCGGGCGTTCTTGTCCGCGCCGGCGTCCACGATCACTTTCGCGGCATCGAGCGATCCCTGGCGGGCCGCATAGTGCAGCGGCGTCCAATGGCCGTGCGGCAGGATCGTCAGCACGCCTTCGAGACCGAACCGATCTTTCGTGTATTTCAGATCGGTCGTCAGCGCATTGACGTCGGCGCCGTGCGCGATGAGGAGCTTTGCCGCTTCAGGATGGTTTTCGGCGACCGCCCACATCAGCGCGGTTTCGCCCAGGCGCTCTTCGCGCGCGTTCACGACCGCGCCGCCCTCGATCAGCAGTCGAACGGCCTTCGGATTGCCCGTCCGCGCAGCGGCCATCAGAACAGTCTCGCCTTCTTTGATGACCGTCTTCGCGTCGGCGCCGGCCTTCAGAAGAATCTCGACCATGTCGCCGTTCGCGTTCCCCGCCGCAAGCGACAACGGCGAGACGCCATATCGATTGACGGCGTTCACGTTCGCGCCGGCGGCGATCAACTGCTTCGCCGTCTCGAGATCTTCACCGCGCACGGCCCAGTCGAGCGGCGTCGTCCCGTCGTTCTCAGAGGTGTTGACGGACGATTTGCCGGTCGGGCTCGCGAGGATTTTGTGAACGGCGTCGCGGTTGCCCGTCTTCACGGCCTCCACGAGCGTGAACTCGGTGCCTCCAACCATGCTCGAGAGCGCGACGGCTGCAATTAAGAGGGTGCGTGTCATTGTCTCCGGGATCCGGTAGTGTCCGGCTTTAGCCGGACCGTCCGCCTCCAAGGCGGACACTACCGTTTACACAAACAATTCAATCGGCGCGTCGCCGTCGCCGAACTGCTTCATCTGATTGCCAAACTTGTGCGCGACCGACAGCCACAGATCGCCGACCGGCGTCCGCGTCGGCAGCTCGAGGTGACGGTATCCCTTGCCCAAGCCTCCGCCGATGCAGACAACCGGCAGCGGATCGGTGAGGTGGCCGTTTGGATTCCCCATGCCGCCGCCGCTGATCACGACCGAGTGATCGAGCAGCGTGCCGTCGCCGTCCTCGGTGCTGCGCAGCTTCTCGATGAATTTCGCGAACAGCTGCATATGATACGTGTTGATCTTCACGTTCTTCGCGATCTTGTCGGGATCGTTGCCGTGATGCGAGACCGTGTGGTGCTGCTCGGTGACGCCAAGGTTCGCGTACGTCCGCTGGCTCAACTCGCGCGCGAGCATGAACGTGAACACGCGCGTGACATCCGCCTGCCAGGCCGCCGCCACGAGGTCGTACAGCAGGCCGACGTGCTCTTCCCAGGAGTCAGGCACGCCAATCGGAGCGCCGACGCTGACATTCGACGCGCCGTGCGCTTCGGCCTGCTGAATTCGGCGCTCGATTTCGCGCAGGTTGTCGAGATACTCGTTCACGCGCGTGCGATCGCGGGTCCCGAGCGATTGCCGCAGGTCCGTGGCTTCGGCGGTGATCGAATCGAGAATGCTCTTCTGCTGCCGCTTGTGCGTCGCCCGGCTCGCCGCCGTCCCAGCCTGGCCGAACAACCGCTCGAACACCGTCCGCGGATTGATCTCCATCGGCAGCGGCGTCGTCGGCGAACTCCACGAGATCGTGTTGAGGTACGCGCAGCTGAAGCCGGGAGAACACGCGCCGACATAGCCGGTGAAATCCTCCGTCGCGACTTCGAGCGACGGCAGTGGCGTGTCCTGACCGATCTGCTTCGCGACAACCTGATCGATCGTCGTGTTGGCCAACACGTCTTCGGCTTCCGTCCGCTTCGGCCAGACGCCGGTCAGGTACCCGCCGACGCTGACGGCGTGGTCGCCGACCTGGCTGCCCGGATGCGAACGCGTCAGGTTCTTGACGACCACGAGCTGGTTCTTGAAAGGCTCGAGCGGCTTCAGGATGGGTGTGAATTCCCAATTGGTGCCGAACGACTTCGGGAACAACTCGTCGACGATCGCGCCGTTCGGAATGTAGATGGCGCCAAACCGCGTGCGAGGCGCTGCGGCCGCCTTGGCGAGCGGCGTGAACGCGGGAACCATCGCGTCGAGCAGCGGCAACGCAATCGCCGCCCCCATGCCACGCAAGAACGTCCGCCGCGGAAGCGAAATCCTCGAGATGAACATAGATCCTCTCGGAACTTAGAAGTTAGAAGGAAGAAGGCTCACTTCTAACTTTTCCTTCAGTCTGAGCTACGCGCATCGTGAATGGCGTGCTGTGTACGATGCCGAACACGAGCGACGAGAACCGATAGTCGCGCGCGGCGCCTTCCCGCATGATCGCACGAACCGCCGGCATGTCGCGGGCGTCCAATCCGCGCCCCAGCGCATAAATCAACAGTTTTTCCGTCATCGTTCGGACGAAGACATCGGGATGCGCCAGCAAAGCTTTGCGCAGCGTCACGACGCCGTCCACCTTGCTGCCGTCCACGAGCTCACCGGTGGCGTCGATCGGATGCCCGGCATCTTCGGTCCGCCACGAGGCGTCGACGTCGAAGTTGTCGAGCGACAGGCCAATCGGGTCCATCACTTTGTGGCAGCTCGCGCAGACCGGATTCTTGCGATGCTCGGCCATCTGCTCGCGCATCGACTTCGGCGCCTCGCCTGGAGCCGGCTCGGCAAACACGCCGGCGCCAGCAATTGGCGGAGGCGGAGGCACCGGCAAGCCGAGTATGTTTTCCAGAATCCACTTGCCGCGTTCGACCGGGGACGTGCGTTCCGCGTGTGACGTGACGGCGAGGACGCTCCCCTTCCCGAGCAGACCGAAGCGGCGCTCGTCGGTCAGCGTGACGCGACGGAATCGGCTGCCGTAGATGTTCGGGATGCCGTAGTGCTTCGCGAGCCGCTCGTTCACGAACGTGTAGTTTGCCGTCATCAATTCCGTCACCGGACGGTCTTCGCGCATGACGCTCTCGAAGAAGAGCTCCGTCTCGCGCTTGAAGCCCTGGCGCAGGTTGTCGTCGAAGTCGGGAAACAGATCGGAGTTCGGCTGGACGTTGCGGACGTTGCGCAGCTGCAACCACTGTCCCGCGAAGTTGTCGACGAGGGCCTGCGACTTGGGATCCGCGAGCATGCGGCGGACCTGCTCGTCGAGCACCGCCGGATCCTTCAGCTTGCCCTGTTCGGCGACCGAGAGCAGCTCGTCGTCCGGAATGCTGCTCCACAGAAAGAAGGACAGCCGCGAGGCGAGCTCGACGTCGTTCAGCTTGTACGCCGTGCCCGGAGCAACATTTGACGGATCACGCTCGACGCGGAACACGAACCGCGGAGCGGCGAGGATCCGCACGAGCGCGGCCTCGATGCCGCTTTCGAATGTTCCGCCTTCGCGACCATCCTGGTAGATCTGCATGATCCGCTGCAGATCGACCGCACTCACGGGCCCGCGATAGGCGCGATGCGCGAGAGTCGAGAGGATCTTCTGGGCGCATCCCGCCTGCGCCTGCTTGCACGTGAAGATCGTGCGCCGGCTCGGCGAGTCGCCGGCACCAGTGGCGTTGAACGGGCCGGTAATCGTGAACGTCTGCATGTGCGGACGTCCGGCCCAGTCGAAGTTGTCAATTGAGCTCCGCAGGAACGGCTGCAGGCGGTTCGGCTCCTGCACAGGCGGATCTTCGACGAACGCCACCGACACCGTATGCGGCCCGGCGGTGACCGGCACACGCACGCGAAGCCGCGCATCGACTGCGTCGCTTGTGTCGGTCGGCTTGTCGAACAGCGCCTCGAGGTCGTCGTGTCCGCCGATCGTGACCGCGTAGACGCGGCGTCCGTCGATCGCGAACTCCACTTCGTGCGGGTACTCGAGACCGCGCATGATGTTCAGGTTGGTGCGATAGAGCTTCACCTGAAACACGTAGTCGCCGTCGAGCGGAAAGGTGTAGCGGACCGCCGTACCGCCAATCGTGCCAAGCGGCAGGCCTTCGACGTGTTGATCTTGCGAGAGATCTTGACGAATGCGGAACGTGTCGCTGCCCGCCATGATGTCGGGATCGCCAACGGCGATTGCGGCGATCTTCGACGCCGCCGAGAGATACCGCTCTTGGAGCGACGGAGACACGCCGAGCACGTCGGAGATGTTGTCGAATCCGTAGGCCGCGTCGTCCGGGGGCAGAAGCGACGTGACGTCGACGTCGAGTGCCAACAGATCGCGAATCGCGTTGGCGTACTCGCTGCGGTTGAGGCGATGCAGAATCGGCGCGCCGGGATTGGGACGCGCCGCAGCTTCGGCATCGAGCTGCTGTTCGATGGCCGTTTCGAGCGAGCGGTACGTGGCTTCGTCAGGACGACGCGAGCCTTGGGGAGGCATCGCCCTCGCCTGAAGCTTGCGCGCGACGTTTTCCCAGAGTTCCGGTGTCGCCGCCGCATGGGCGACATCGGCTTTTTCGAGGGAGAGGCCCGACGTCTTCAGTCGATCGTTGTGACAGGTCACGCAGTAGCGCGCGATCGTCTCCTGCTGCGCGGCCGCGGCCGGCGTTTGCGGCGGTGCCGTCTGCGGAGAGGCCGCGGACATGAGGCTCGTCGCCGCTGAGACCAGCCACAGCGACACGACGGCCAACCAGACACAACGCTGCATTTGTTGAATGATATCGAACAAATACGATATGGCTCAAGTAAGATTCTCCGCTTTGACATGAAAAACCACTATTCGCTGTGGGTGATGGAATACGCGTACGTCGCGCAGCAGCCGACGAGTTTGTTCGTCTACGGCGCTCACAACCAGGGGCATCGAAAGATGCCGTACGGATACATCGTCATCAAAGGCGGCGACGTGACGGCGACGATTGACGTCGGCTACAACCACGTCGCATACGGCAAGGAAATGGCGGAGATGTGGGGCGTCGCCGGTTGGCAGCCGCCGCAGACCGTGCTCGCCGAAGTCGGCGTGAGCCCGAGCGACGTGTCGCGTGTGTTCATCACGCACGCGCACTTCGATCACATGGGCAGCCTCGATCAGTTTCCGAATGCCACGTTCTACATTCAGGAGCGCGAGCTGTCGAAGTGGGTGTGGTCGATGTCGCTCGAGCGCCGGTTCCGCTGGCTGATGCTCGGCATCGATCCCGCTGACATCATGAAGACCGTCGACCTCGCGCGCCAGAAGCGCCTCGTCTGCGTCGACGGCGATCGCGAAGACGTCCTCCCTGGTATCGATCTGCACGCCGCGTTCGACACGCACACGTGGGGATCGATGTACGTGACGGTCCGCAACGACGGCGCACGAAACTCACAGAACTCGTGGGTGTTCGCCGGCGATCTCGTCTACGCCCATGAAAACCTGCGCGGCACGGATCCGAGCGATCCCCAGTACGTCCCCGTCGGACTCGCGACCGGCAGCCAATTCTCGCTGATCATGACCGCCGAGGAAATGACGAAGCGCGCGGGCGGCGACTTCACACACGTCATTCCCGTTCACGAAGAACGGCTGAAGGATCTCTTTCCGTCCCGGATCACGAAGGCCGGCCTTCGCATCACCGAGCTTGCACTCGCCGACGGCGAGTCGAGCCGTGTGAGATGACGCTTCCGCTCGCCGGCAAGAAAGCGCTCGTCACCGGCTCCACACAGGGCCTTGGCCGCGCCGCGGCCAAACAATTCGAAGCTGCAGGCTGCACGATCGTCGTCAACGGTTTTGCGGACGGGAAATACGTCGGCGCCGACCTCCGGAGTCCGTCCGAGATCGAATCGATGATCAAGCGCGCTGGTGCGATCGACATCCTCGTCAACAACGCCGTCGTCCGCCACACCGCGCCGGTCGAGAACTTCGAACCTGACGCGTGGAACGAGGGGCTCGCGGTGAATCTGTCGGCAGCGTTCCATACGATTCGACTCGTGCTGCCAGCGATGAAAGCCCGGGGCTGGGGGCGAATCATCAATGTCTCGTCGATCTACGGGCAGCGCGGCGCCGCCAATCGTGTCGCGTATGTGACGACGAAGACGGCGCTCATCGGGCTCACGCGAGCTGTGGCGATGGAAGTGGTCGGCACTGGCGTCACGTGCAACGCGATTTGTCCGGGCACGACCGAGACGCCAGTCCACGAAGCGACGATTCAGTCGCTGATGCACACCGACAGCCTGAGCCACGAGGACGCGGTGCGGAAGTTTCTCGCCGGCAAGCAACCGACGAGCCGCATTATCGCGGCAGACGACGTGGCGGCGATGATGCTGTTCCTGTGCGGCCCAGCGAGCCGCGACATCAACGGATCGATTCTGTCGATTGACGCCGCGTGGTCGGCCGGCTAGCGCTCTTTCAGCAGGACTTTGATATTGCGCTCGATGTCGTCCTTGTCGACGAGGCCGACGTACTCGGCGGCGATTCTGCCCTGTCGATCGATGAGGTACGTGACGGGAAGCGCCGTAATGCGATAGGTCTTCGTCACAGCGTCGTCGCCCATCAAGATCGTGTAGTTGATCTTCTGTTTCTCGATGAAAGGCTTCACGCGGGTCCACGCCTCCGCCGCGTTCTTGAGGCCGTCGTACGGAATATCTTCCGAGACGCCGACCACCTCGAGCCCGCTCGACTTGTATTGCCGCGCGAACTCCATGAACCACGGGATCTCGACCTTGCATCCGCCGCATTCCGTCGCCCAGAAATCGAGCAGTACGATCTTCCCGCGATACGCGGACAGCGGTTTCATCCGATTCGAGCCATCCGCGAGCCGGATGTCGGGAGCGGCCTTTCGGCCGGCGACCGGTGTGATGACGGCGCCGACAGATGGCGGTTCAACGGGCGCCGCAAGCAGAAGAAGGCCGGCGAGCAGGTACTTCATGTCCAGTCCTCCGCCCCTAAGACGCAGGCTCTCCCCGTTTGGTGGCAAAGCGCCGAAGGGTCTCGCCGTCCACGAACCGGTTCGGGTGTCTCACGAAATGATCGAGCGCGCTAATCAGTTTGGCGCGAGTGAGCCGCGCGCGCGATGCCGCGTCGAGACGCTGACCGGTCTCCGCCTCGTAGCCGGCCACCGCAGACGGAATGACGTCGAGCGGCATGCTCGAGAAATCGTGCATAGGATCGCTCCAGCCGGCGTCGCCCCAGTCGATCAGTGCCAACAGCCTTCCGTCTTCGTCACACATGATGTTCATCGCGTGTGCGTCTCCGTGAGTGAACGCGTCGTTCGGATGGGGTAGCGCCTCATTGAACTCCCGACAGGCGGCTTTCAGGTCGTTGGCAACTCCGGCCTCCAGACGCCCGGCATCGACGAGCGCCGCGAGAAACCACTCGACATTCGGATGGTCGCCGGGCCCATCGAGATAACCGTCGGGGTCGGGGCACACTGTGACAAGGCAGTGGAGCCGCGCGAGTTCACGCCCCACGGCGCGCCATACCGCCGATCTCTTCTCATTTGACAGCGTGATTCCACCAACCGTCGCTCCATGGACACGTTCCCAGAGCGAAAAGGGGCGATTCACGAGCGCCCGGGAATCGTCGAACGCGAGCAGGCGCGGCGTCAGGATCCCCGCAGCATGCGCCACCGGCGCAGCAACGGATTCGGTTCTCGCGTCAGGAATTCCGTCGGGGTGGTCCGTCGCGACGCGCAGCACCACATCGGTCGTCGCGTAGATCCAGTTCGCGACGCCTGTCGAAGGAAGCTGCTCCCAGGGCCCCTGAATTCCGTGCTTCGCAAGAATTGCGTCGACGCGTTCGGCCTGAAGACCAGCGATCACGCGCGAGGAGGGACGTCGAGGCTCACGACGAATTTCTCAAGCCCCGGCGCGGCCGCCGGATACTTCTCAATCACCGCCGGATCGTGTCCGGGGACGATGTGATCGAGCGAGTCGGCCATCCGTTTGATCGTTGAATATCCCTCGAGTACGTCCCCCACGTTGAACGTCACCGGAAACACGCGTCCCTCGTAGATGTGGCCGTACAAGTGCGTCGCATCCGACGCGAGCACGACGTAGCCGCGTTTCGTCTTCACGCGAACGCACTGCAATCCTTTCGAGTGTCCACCGATCTTGTGAAGTGTCACTCCTGGCACGAGCTGCTCGGTCCCGTCGTGAAACTGCACGCGTCCGGCGAACACTTTCCGCACCATCGCGATCACGTCGTCGATTTCGAAGGGAATGCGCATCACCTGATGCGCCATGTAGCGGCCCGTGGCGTACGCGATCTCGGTGTCCTGCAGATGGTAGGTGGCTTTCGGAAACACCTCGTGGTTGCCGCAATGGTCGTAGTGCAGATGCGTAACGATGACGTCCTTGACGTCGTCCGGTTTCACGCCAATCGATTGCAAACCCTCGGCGACCGGCCGGACGATCGTTCGCCCACGTTTCTTCGCCATCGACTCGTCGAAACCTGTGTCGACGACGAACGTCCCGTGCGGTCCGCGGATGACCCAAACGAAGTACGCGAGCGGCTGCAGGATGTCGTGGGGGTCGCCGAACAGGAAGTTCTCCGGTGACTGGCGATCGTGGTGCGCGTAGCGGACCGCAAAAATCTCGTGGATGTCGTCGGTCATGGGGCGCCCATTATGGCGCCCATCGCATCGTTCGGCCAACCCGGAACCCGACGCTGTCGCGAATCTGCGCCGGCAGGTACGTGACGTCACCGCGATGCGCCGCCCGCGTGGTGAACCACTCGTACGTGAACGAACCGCCGCGACGCGTGCGCGGCATGTCGTCGCTCACCCGAAGCATCGCGTCTTCGACGTCGACCGTGACGCCACTCGTGGGGTACGGCTGGCGCCGGTCGAACGTCCATTCCCAGACGTTCCCGTACATGTCGAAGAGTCCCCACGCGTTCGGCTTCAACGTGCCGACCGGACGCGTGCGCTCCCGATTGGAGTTCTCGTCGAACCACGCGAATTGCGGGAGCAGTTCTCGTGAGTCTCCGAATGCCCACGCGGTCGTCGTGCCGGCGCGGGCCGCAAACTCCCATTCCGCTTCGGTGAGAAGACGGTAGCCTGTGCGGTGCAAGTAGTCGGCGGGCAGCACCATGCCGTCGCGCGCGTCGTCGGGATACACCCACTGACTGCGTGGAATCTCGTCGCGTTCGCTGAGCCAGTTACAGTACCGAGCCGCGTCGTACCAACTGACGGACGTCTGTGGGCTGTCGGATGTCGGCGTGTACTTGAACGGTTCCTTGAATCGAGCGTACGCGGCCTTGCGCCAGGTGTCGCCGAACTCGGGACGCGCCGCGAGAAAGCGCGCAAACTGTGCGACCGTGAGTTCGGTCGTGGCCACCGCAAAGCTTCGAGGAATCCGGACACGGTGAGGTGTCTCGGCGTCAGTGCGCCCCGGCTCTCCCGGTGGCGCACCCATCACAAACTCGCCGCCGGGCACGATCACCATCGTCTGACCTTCTGGCGTCAGAAACTGGCCGGCCGGCGTCTTCGACTGAGCGGCCAAGACGACAACGACAATAGTGACCGACAGCAGGCGAACCATACCTTCCATTAGACGCGCGAAATCCTTGACAAAGGATAGCTCGCGGCACAACATGTCGCCATACGACATGTCGAGCGACCCACCAACCGCCCGCGCCAAACCGCTCAGCGAAGCTGTTTTCTGGATTCTGCTGAGCCTCGCGGGTGCACCCCAGCACGGATACGCGCTGATGAAGGACGTCGCCGAACTGAGCGAAGGACGCGTCCGGCTGACGACGGGCACGCTGTACGGCGCACTCGCACGGCTGCTCGAGGACGAATGGATCGAGCGCTTCGACGCGAGCGACACATCACGCGACAAGCAATCCTACCGACTCACCGGCCTGGGCCGGACGCGGCTGCGTGACGAAACAGAACGCCTGCGTCACGTGGCGCGAACCGCGGCGGCTCGGTTGAAGTCGAAGGAGGCGTGATGCTCGGCCTCTATCCGCGGGATTTTCGCGCACGGTTCGGCCGAGAAATGTCAGAGACGCTCAGGGCAAGGCTCTCTGTTGCACGTCAGGCGGGCTTATTCACGCTGACGTGTGTGACGTTGACCGAAGCTCGTGGTCTGTTGGTCGGCGTGGTCCGGGAGTGGATCGTCAAGCTCGCGTCCGACCCGATGAGCCGGGCGCGCTCGTTCCCCGACTGCAGCCGCATGCGTCCTGTTGGGATCACGCGTCAGGAATGGGGCGCCGGGCTGGACGATGTCTGAGTCGCGGCTCAATTCCCGCAGTGCGGTCCTGAGCATGGACATGCAGCGAGGCGTCGTCTCGGTTTACGTAAAGGACGCCGGCTTCGTCGAGCGCGTCGCAGCGGTCCTCACCCGCGGTCGTCAGGCGAGGCTGCCGATCGTTCATGTGAAAGTCGCCTTCCGCCCAGGCGTCCCAGAGGCGAGTCCACGCAATACGTTTCTGAGCGCCGTAAAGGCGTCCGTGCCCCATCAACGCTTTTTCGAAGGCGACAGCGGCGCCGTGCATCCCGGCATCGGTCCGGCCGACACCGATCTCGTCGTCACCAAGAGCCGGGTCGGCGCGTTCAGCGGAACGGATCTCGATCTCCTGCTTCGCGCGCAGGGTATCGACACGCTAATCCTGTTCGGCATCGCGACGAGCGGCGTCGTGTTATCGACGGCGCTGCAGGCGGCGGATCTCGATTACCGGGTGGTGATCCTGAAGGACTGTTGCGCCGACCTCGATCCCGACACGCATTCGTTTCTGGTCGAAAAGATTCTGCCTCGCCAGGCGACCGTGATCAGCTCGGCTGAATTCACAATTCAGCTTTAAGCAGACACCACGAAGACACGAAGGTCACGAAAATTTCGTCTTAGGGGTCGGCGGCCGAACGCGCGCCGTCTCTGGTACGTGGCCGCGCTTGTAGATCATCACTGTCCGCTTGTACTCGATGACGACGACGCCGTCCTGGTTGAATCCCGTCGTCTTGAAGGTGACGATGCCGACGTTCGGACGGGATTTCGATTCGCGCTTTTCCAGGACTTCGCTGCGCGAGTAAATCGTGTCGCCCTCGAACACCGGATTCGGCAAGCGGACTTCGTCCCAGCCGAGATTCGCCATCGCATTCTGGGAGATGTCGGTGACCGACTGTCCGGTCACGAGCGCGAGCGTGAACGTCGAATCGACGAGCGGCTTGCCAAATTCGGTCTTCGCCGCGTACGCCGCGTCGAAGTGAATCGGATTCGTGTTCTGCGTCAGCAGCGTGAACCAGATGTTATCGGCGGCCAGCACGGTGCGTCCGAGCGGGTGCGGGTAGATGTCGCCGACCTCGAAATCCTCGTAGACGCGGCCGGTCCAGCCTTCTTTGATCATTGTCTGTTCCCCGCAGTGTCAGACACCGGCCGCGAGTTTGCCGGCGAGTGTGGCCATGCCGGCGTCGACATCGAGCGAGGCGCCCTCGGCGACGAGACTCCTGCCGAGTGCCTCGAGCGTCCTCAGCAGGTTCGCCGGCCGGCACTGCTCGCCCATCTGGCCTATGCGAACGATGTTGAGCCCGAAGGCGCCGGAAATCTCGACGCCGAATTGCGTCGTCATCCGATCGCGAACACGAGCGCCGTCGGCTCCGTCGGGCACGGCAACAGCGAGCACCGAGTTGAGGCGGACGCTCTGAGGAATGAAGAGTTCCAGCCCCATCGCCTCGAGTCCCGCCTGCATCGCCGTGGAACACAACTCGTGTCGCGCGAAGCGACGCTCGAGCGTCTCCTCCGTGACGAGCCGCAGCGCCTCGTGCAGCGCCAGAATCCCCGAGGTTGGAGCGGTGTAGTGATACTGATGCTCGCCCCAGAACTTCTGCGCACGGACGGCGTCGTAGCACCAATGCGGACGCGGCGCCGCGTGCGTCTCGACGGCGCGCCACGCATTCGGAGAGAACGCGCATAACGACACACCGGGAATCGAGGAGAGCGCCTTCTGACCCGCGGTGAAGCACACGTCGATCGCCCAGTCGTCCATCGGCATTGGCATCGCGCTCAGCGTAACGACGGCATCCACAATCGTGAGTGCTCCGTGGCTTCTGGCGAGTCGGCAAATCTCGGGAAGCTCGACGGTCTTGACGCCGCATGAGGTCTCGCCGTGCACCATCGTGACGACGTCGACTTTCTGACGTTCCAATTCTCGCCGGACCTGCTCGGCACTGACTGGCTGTCGGACGTCGCCGCTCTCGAGTCGAATCACATCCGCACCAACATTCGACGCCATTTCCGCCAGCCGCGCGCTGAACGTGCCGATGGTCAGGCTCAACACCTTCCGTCCTGGCCAGCAGACGTTCGCCACCGCCATTTCCATCGCGCCGGAGGCCGGCGCGGCCAGTCCGAAGATTTTGTCGCTGCGCGTTTGGAAAACATAGCCGGCCATGTCCCTGACGCGCGCCACGACCGCGTCCATCGTCGGACCGAGGTGGTTGATGACGATGCCGTTCGCTCTCGCGACCTCTTTGGGAATCGGGACCGGACCGGCGCCCATTAGCAGCGTCGGATCCGCCGGGAGCACCTCAGACAACGGCGCGACACTCGGCGCCGGCACGGACGTAGTTGTCGACATGCGTGGTTACAGCGCGCGACCGCGCGTTTCTGGACCGAGCCAGATGAACGTCGCCGAGCACGACAACGCGACGGCAATCGGGATCGCCATTGCCGTCGCCAACGGCGTGCCTCGGTCGTTCATCCAGCCGATCAGGATCGGCATGATCGCACCGATCGCGGCAGCGGCGTGATAGCAGAATCCCGGGCCGACGCCTCGTGCTTCGGTCGGGTAGCGCTCGGTCACGTACGCCGGCGCCATGCCCCAGATGCCGCAGCCGAACGCGCCCATCATGAACGCGCCGAGCACCAGCAGCGGCGTCTGCGATGCATACAGATAGAGCGGAATCGAGGCCACGCCGAGCAGCGCCGTAATCGTCGTCGCTCCGCGCCGCCCGAGTTTGCCCTCAGACAGGCGTCCCCACGTCGCCGTCCCGCCGATCGCTCCCAGGTTGAACGCGACCAGATACATCAGCGGCGGCCGGCCGGCTTCACGGAGCAGCGTCGCGTACAACGTCCCAATCGAGTAGAACGAACACATGAACGCGCCGATGACCGCCGTCGTCTGTACCGTCGTCCAGATCAGGTCGGGCTGAAAAATGCGGACGAGCGACAGTTTGGGTTCGCTGGCGAACGCGTGCTTGTTCGTCGTCAGCTCGCGCTGACGCTCCAGCCACACCGGACTCTCTTTGACCTTCGACGTCACCCAGAGCGTGATGAATCCAGGGATGATGGCGATCCAGAACATGGTTCGCCATGCCGTGTCAGGTCTTCCAGTGAAGAGCGGGTAGATGAATCGGAATGCGGCCGCCGCAAGCAGGTAGCCCCAGTACCATCCGCCCAGCAGCAGTCCGGAGACGTATCCGCGCAGTCGGACCGGCCAATGCTCGATGACGAGCGGCATGCCCGCCGCCCACATGCCGCCCATCCCGATGCCGAACAGGGCGCGCAGGGCGAACAGCATTGTGTACGACTTCGAGAACCC
>Ga0075425_100002742_pt1 | contig 17671 bp, 16 predicted proteins | sample SoiMethybrSBSTD4_FD_75300 | JGI IMG/M metagenome (GOLD analysis project Ga0075425, IMG submission 75300) | Bulk soil microbial communities from a Populus tree surrounding site in Tennessee, USA - Soil MetaG P. TD hybrid SBSTD4 | ecosystem: Environmental > Terrestrial > Soil > Tree plantation... | reverse complement strand
TGGCGCAAGCGTGGAGTTCTCGGCGTGATAACCGCTCTCAAGCCGGAAACCAAAGAGATCACGATTACACATCGAACGCTGGCCGGCGCACAAACAGTCATCATTCCGGTCAGCGACAAGACCGAAATGCGACGCTATGCGCCCGATTCGATCAAGTTTGGCGACGCGAAACCGAGTGATTTCAGTGAACTAAAAGTGGGTGACCAGTTGCGCGCGCTCGGGGAGCGGAAGGATCCGGAACACTTCGTTCCCGAAAAGGTCGTGACCGGCAGTTTCCGAACAGTTGGCGGTGTAGTCACCGCCGTTGACGCGGCCACGGGCGAGATCAAAATCAACGACTTGGAAAAGAAGCGCCCGCTCACGATCGTTGTTAAGCATGATGCGGTGTTGCGAAAGTTCCCGCCGGCTTCAGAAATGGGTGCCATGATGGGTGGCTTTGGCCGCGGACCCGGTGGCCCGGGTGGTCCCGGCGGTGCTCCAGCCGGTGGACAGCCGGCAGCAGGCGGTCAGGGTCAACCGGGCGCAAGGCCACAAGGTGGCGGACCGGGTGGTCCGGGTGGTGCCGGTCCTCAACGTGGCGGCGGTGGTTTCAATATCAATGACATGCTCGAGAGGCTACCAACTATTTCAATCGCCGATGTTAAGGTCGGCGACACTATCATCGTTTCCAGTACGCAGGGTGTGGATCCAACTCGCCTGACGGCCATTTCGCTGGTGACTGGAGCAGATACCCTACTCGCAATGTTGGCTCCGCGGCCTCAGCCCGGACAGGCAGCACCCAACCCAGCCGCTGGTTTAGGGGGCGGCATTACATTTGGCATCGGCTTGCCGTAGTCATAAAGGCACATTTGTACCTCTTTGTGGCGACAATACAGTTTTCGAAAGGTTCCCCCATGAAGCCTACAAGAACTCTCTCCTGCAAGATGTTCAGTGCCATTTTGATCGTCCTCATGGCTGCTACTCTTGCCGCCGCCCAGCAAACACGCGGCATACTGCGTGGCTTGATCACTGACGAACTGGGCGCTGCGATCGTCGGCGCCACCGTCACGTTGACCGACGCGAGTGGAACGCAAAAGAAGACCACCACGAACGGAGAAGGCGTCTACACTTTTACTGGGCTCGCACCCGGTAAGTATTCGCTGCAAGCCGTCGCCAGCGGCTTTGCGCCGTCCGAAAATAAAGACGTGAACATCACTGGCGCGCGGCAGTCACTCGATCTTACGCTCAAAGTGACAATCGAAGAGAAGGTCACAGTTGCCACCGACACCGCGGTCAGTACTGAGGCCACTGCCAATGCGAATCAAAGGGTTATTGCCGGGAAAGATCTCGATGCTCTACCCGACGATCCGGACGAGTTAGCGGCGGCGTTGCAGGCGTTGGCAGGGCCTTCGGTTGGTCCAAACGGAGGGCAGATCTTTATCGACGGATTCACGGGTGGAAATCTTCCGTCGAAGGATTCTATTCGCGAGATTCGGATCAACCAAAATCCGTTTGCCGCCGAGAACGATCAGCCATCCGGGCGTATCGATATTCTCACTCGACCGGGAACCGATAAGCTGCGTGGCGGCGCGTCGTTTAACTTCAACGACGAGAGTCTGAATTCGCGAAATCCCTTTTCTGTCAATTCCAGCAAACGCACTCCATTTCAGATTCGGCAGTATGAAACGAATTTGAACGGTCCATTAATCGCCAGGAAGGCGTCGTACTTCTTCAACTTCGGACGAATCGAGACCGACGACAATGAACTGGTCAGAGCAACTGTGCTCGATAGCAACCTGAATCCGGTCGAGTTCGGCCAGTCGTTTCTCGTGCCTCGCCGGAATACATTCTTTAGTCCCCGATTCGATTATTCCATCAACACCAACAACACGCTGATCGTTCGCTACAACTACAACCGATTTCGTGTCCAGAACCAGGGTGTCGGCGGCTTCTCTCTGCCGGAGCGTGGCTTCAACACAGTCTCGACTAATCAGACTATTCAAGTGACTGAGACTGCGATACTGAACCCAACCACCATTAACGAAACGCGTTTCCAATTCTCTCATGGCAAGAACGAGCAGATTGGTAATAACTCAATACCGGCATTGGATGTCAGCGGTTCGTTCGGTTCTGGCGGTTCGCAGGTGGGCCATTCAACCAATGTGCGCAAGAGTTGGGAGTTGAATAATTTCACCGCCAAGCAAAAAGGTTCGCATGCGATCAAGTTTGGTGGACGCGTCAGGCATATCGAGATCGACGATACTAGTCAGGGCAACTTTGGTGGCTCGTGGGTCTTTACCGGCGGTTTCGGGCTGACAAGCATCGAGCGTTATCAGTTAACGTTGCGACTTCAGAAGCAGGGTTTCACGCCTGCTCAGATTCGAGCCGCGGGCGGTGGTGCAGCGGCATTCAGAATCAATGCCGGAAATCCATTCGCAGATGTAAGGCAAACCGATTACGGTGTCTTTATTCAGGATGATTGGCGCGTCAGGCCGAACATCACTTTCAGTTACGGTCTGCGTTACGAGATTCAGACAAACGCTCATAGCAAATACGACTTCGCGCCGCGTTTAGCAGTTGCGTGGTCACCGGGAGCGGCCAAGAGCGCGCGTCCGCCAAAGATGGTCATTCGCTTTGGTACCGGATTCTTTTATAACCGCTTTAACGAAGGCTCGACACTTCAAGCTCGTCGCTTCAATGGTGTAAACCTTCAGCAGTTTTCAGTGACTGAACCTGCCGAGCGGTTGTTGCCTCCAACAGAGGCCCAGCAACAACTGCCAAATGTCGCTCCTATTTATTCGCTCTTGAATCAGTGGAGTCCGACGAGTGTTCCTTCGGTTGCAGGACTGCCTGCAACTCAGCAGACCATCTGGCAGGTGGATCCCAATCTACAAATTCCGACTGTTTACCTCATTGGCACACAGGTCGAACGACAACTTCCGCGCAATATAACGATGTACACCGGGTTCTACAACATTCGCATCTTTCACGTTATTCGCGCGCGCGATGTCAATGCGCCGCTTCCGGCGACAATCACGCCGCTTACACCCAATGGACTGCGACCCGATCCAACCAAGGGCGAGATCTACCGTTACGAAGCAAGTGGCCAGTTTAATCAGCGGCAATTCTTTATCGGTTTTAATAGCCGGCTGAGCAGAATGTTTCAGCTCAACGGCAATTACTCGCTTAGCAAGACCACGAACGACACGGACGGTCAGGGCAGCACGCTCTTTCCGATGAATTCCTACGACACGTCGGGCGAGTTTGCGCGCGCCACTTTTGATATTCGACACCGCTTCACGATCTTCGGCACAGTCAATCTGCCGTGGTGGAAGGTGGTGCTGAATCCGTTTGTAGTCGCGAACACTGGGCCACCGTTCAACATTATCACCGGCCAGGATCTGAATCTCGATCGGCAGGTAAACGAACGTCCCAGTTTTGCTGGTCCGAACGCAAACTGTTCCGCTATCACGATCCGCTGCACGCGTTTCGGCAATTTCAATCTCGTACCGCTGCCCGGTGAGACCATTATTCCGCGAAACTTCGGCCAGTCGCCCGGATCATTCGTGGTGAATTTGCGCGTCAGTCGGACGTTCGCTTTTGGCGTAATCAATAGAGGCAATGCTGCCGCGCCGGCGAATCGGGCCGGACAAACCGGCGCGACGGCCGATAAACCTCCAGCAGGTGGGCGAGGTGGCGCGGGTGGTGCAATGGCTCCGGCAGGCGGTGGCGGCGGTGCTGTTAAAGTTGCGGCTGTTGGAGCGGGACCACAAGGTGGAACTGCGGCTGCTCCGAGTGAGAAGAGATACACGCTCAACGTCTCCATTAACTTTCAAAATCTTCTCAACCATGTAAATCTCTCCACGCCGGTCGGGAACTTATCGTCGCCGAGTTTTGGTGAGTCGCTTGGTTTGGGCGGAGCCTTTGGTGGTTTCGGCGGCGGCGGTGGCAGCACGGGCGCCGGTAATCGCCGCATTTACGCGCAAGTACGTTTGAACTTTTGATTGAGAGGTACAGAGAGATGAAGATCTTAGCATTCTTATTTGCCATCGTGTTTAGTGCCACAGTTGTGGCCCAGGAATCACAACCACCCGCCAAAACTGCTCCCGCAAATGGTGCGGCGCCTGCGGCAATCGCGATCACACCAGAGACTTCGCCGCTTGATCTCGCGCGCGCGGCGTTTGCGGCGCAGGGTGGAGAAAAGTTTCGCTCAGTGCAGAACATGATTTTGCGCGGATCGGTCCAGCTTTATCCGCCGAACAGTGTTCAATCAATTCCCGGAGCGTTTTCGTTGGTGACGGCGGGGCCGAAGTTACGCATGGAGATCGATGCTCGACCGGCTGTCGTTTTCAAACAGATCTACGATGGCCAACAGTCGTATAGCTCGATGCCGAACGTCGAGATGCCGCCGCTGACGAAGTTTGGTTTGGGCGCACTTGTGAAGTTTGATCAACCCGGGTTTCAGATCAGTGCCGTTCCTGACAAAAAGAAGCAGCGTGGCTTTCGCATCGTCGATCCCGAAGGCTACACGACTGATTTTTACCTGGATCAAAAAACCGGGCGCGTGATGAGCTTCTTCATTTACTACAATGGCGTCACTCTCGGGACGGAGAACAGTAAGTTCAAGGAAGTGGAAGGCGTGTTAGTGCCGGTGAGTTTCTCGCAAAAATTCGAAATGCCGATGGGCTCCTTCTTCGCCGAGTTCACCGTCAAAGAAGTAAAGCTCAACCAACAACTCCCGGACGACGCGTTCGCGATACCTCGGTAGTCATAGACTGTCAAACGATTCAGCCACAAAGAGGCACATAAGACACAAAGGCGTTGACCGCTTTTTGTGTCTTATGTGCCTCTTTGTGGCCAGAAAAAACAGGAGATAAATCAAATGGCTCAAAATGTGTCTGCTCCTCCTCCACCATCTGATAAGGATGAGGTTTTTGAGGCGATGGAGAAGCTCTTACGCGATTCACAGGTTGTGAGAAGCGGGCATTTTATCGCCGCACAACACAAGGATAGAACATTGAAGATACTCGGCGTCTGTGTCGTGGTCCTCAACATCCTGATCACCTCCGGCTTGATCGAGGCAGCCGTTACAGATCAAAAAGCAATCACAATCAGCATCAAACTATTGGCGTTTTTGGCTGCAGCGTTGGCAGGCATACAAGGTTTTTTCAACTTCCAAAAAATAGTCGAATGTCACACGAGATCCGGAGGCGTTTACAGCAGCATAAACCGCCGGCTCCAAATAGTTATGGCTAATTATGAGGAGAACCCTGGGAATCGCGCCGATCTCATCAACGAGTTCAAAGCATTGAGTGCTGAATATTTGAAGGCTAACGATGACGCAACCGCATGCATCCCTTCAGATCGCGATTTCGAGAAAGCTCGCGCTGCAATTAAAGCGAGAGAGTAAAGAGGTGTTGGTGAGGTTTTGGCTTTCGTCGAGGGTGTCGAATTCGGCGTCTTCCGAGATGAGTGTGTTTTTAAGCATTTACGCAGCACGGACCTCAACATATTCGACGCTGGATGAAGGCCGTGGAAGAGGCTGCCCTTCCTCGCGCAGGCCTTCAAGATGAAATTCGATCGCTTCTTGTATCAACTTTAATACTTCTTGCTTTGTACCTGCCACAGCAACACAGCCAGGTAAATCCGGCACGTGCGCTCCGAAACTGTTATCGCCTTCTTCAACAATAACTACGTATTTCATGCTTTGCCCTCTTTCTTCAGTCCAGCTTGCTTCCAGATACTGTTCAAAGTCCCGCGCGGCACATCAACGCTTTCCTTTCCAGATACGGTGACCACTCCCGGTTTGCTGGCGTGCTTGAACTGACGATGACTACTTTTCGTCCGTGCCAAATACCGACCATCGTCCTCAAGGACTTTGATAACCACTTTTACTTTCACGGTGAGGATTCGAAACTCTTCTGAACTAAACGCTCATGATCTCGTGTTCTTTGCTCTTTGACAGCTCGTCGATTTTCGCGATGTAGGTGTTGGTGAGTTTTTGGATTTCGTCGAGGGCGTCGCGTTCCGCGTCTTCGGAGATGAGTTTGTCCTTGAGCATTTTCTTCAGACGATCGTTGCCGTCGCGGCGCAGGTGGCGAATGGCCGTCCGATGATCCTCGGCGACGTCGTGAACTTGCTTGGCGAGTTGTTTGCGACGCTCTTCGGTGAGTGGAGGAATCGGAATGCGCACGAGTTTGCCGTCGTTCGAAGGATTCAAACCGAGATCCGCCGCGCGAATCGCTTTCTCGACAGCAGCGATTTGACTCTGGTCCCACGGTTGTACTGTCAGCATCTGCGGCTCAGGCGCATGGACCGAAGCCATCTGGTTCAGCGGCGTCATCGTGCCGTAGTAATCCACCATTACGGTATCCAAAAGACTTACGGCAGCACGTCCGGTGCGAATGGTCGCAAGCTTGCGCCTGAAGTCTTCGATGACGGTTTCCATTCGTGGTCGCGTTTCCTTGATTACGTCTTTTTCACTCATCTCACTGAACTCCGCTGAAAGGATTCTCAACCAACCTTGGTGCCCACGCCGCGCTCGCCGATTACCACGCGTTTGATATTTCCGGGCTCTCGCATGTTGAAGACAATAATCGGAAGATTGTTGTCCATGCACAAAGAGATCGCCGAAGCATCCATAACCTTGAGTTGCCGCTCGAGCATCTGGCGATACGTGATCTCGTTGAAGAGTTCCGCAGTCGCGTCGGTCATCGGGTCGGCAGAATAGACGCCATCAACTTTCGTCGCCTTCAAAATTATATCGGCTTTGATCTCCAACGCTCGAAGCGCGGCGGCTGAATCGGTGGTGAAGTACGGGTTACCGGTACCGGCGGCAAAGATAACAACTCGGCCCTTCTCCAGGTGACGCACAGCGCGACGACGGATGAACGACTCAGCCAACTGCGGTATGTCGATAGCCGACAACACGCGCGTGTGGACGTCGACTTTTTCGAGTGCATCTTGCAGAACGACGGCGTTCATCACGGTCGCGAGCATGCCGATGTAGTCTGCTGACGAACGATCCATGTTGCCGGCGCTTTTCGAGACGCCACGGAAGATGTTGCCGCCGCCGACGACCACGGCGACCTGCACACCGAGGTCATGGACTGCTTTCAATTCTTCGGCGACACTGCGAGCGACGTTGACGTCGATGCCGTAGTTCTGCTCCCCCATCAGAGCTTCGCCTGAGATCTTCAGCAGAACTCGGCGGTAGGCCAGGCTGTCCGTTTGATTGGTCATCTCGGAATTAATAGGTCCTATAGGTCATATAGGACTTATAAGACTCATCCCAGCATCGAAGCTACTTCGCTGCCAAAATTCTCAGTGCGGCGCTCGAGGCCTTCACCCATCTTGTAGCGCGTGAATCTTCGGACCGCGATGCGCTCGCCGGTCTTGGCGACCTTTTCCGTTACCAGTTCGCCGACAGTCTTCGCCGGATCTTTCACGAAAGGCTGATCGAGCAGAACTGTCTCCTCATAAAACTTGTTCAGCCGGCCTTCGACGATCTTATCGATCACCTGCTCGGGTTTGTTGGCGTTCTTCGGCTCGTTTTTCGCCTGCGCCCTCGCGATCTCGCGCTCTTTCTCGAGCACGTTCGCGGGAACTTGCTCACGCGAAACATAACGCGGCTCGGCCGCGGCGACGTGCATCGCAATGTCTTTGACCAGTTGCTGAAACTCCTCGCCTCGCGCGACGAAGTCAGTCTCGCAATTCAACTCCACCAACACGCCGACCTTCCCGCCCATATGTATGTAAGACCCCACGATTCCTTCGGCTGCGATACGACCCTCGCGCTTTTTCGCAGACGCCAAACCACGCTCGCGCAGAATGTCTACCGCTTTCTCTTCATTTCCACCTGCTTCGACGAGCGCATTCTTGCACTCCATCATTCCTGCTCCGGTCTTTTCGCGGAGCTGCTTCACCGCCGCTGCTGTAATTTCAGGCATGATTACCAGTTTCTCCGAATAATTAGTTACCCGGCGCTACCGCGCTCGGTTCATGTTCAATGAAAAACGCAGCCCGGCGGATGGTCCGCTTGAAGGCTGCGCTCACCGATGAGTAAGAATATCGCTTAGCTCGCCGCCACGACAGATTCAGTGCTTTCATCGGGCGCCGCCTGAGTTTCCGCGGCATCTGCGCCCTGTGATGTCATGGATTCGGATTGCGTCTCCCCGCCACCAACGCCGCCGCTGTAATCGTCATCAGACGCGAGCTCTGATGCAAGAGCTTCACCTGCCGCGCCACCACCGCCAGCTTCGCCTTCACCCGAGTCTGCCGCCGGCTCAGCAGGAACGACACCACCTTCGGTGGCGATTTGATTGCCTTCGACGATCGCATCGGCGATTCGCGAGGCAAACAGGCGCACAGCCCGCAACGCATCGTCGTTTCCTGGAATTACGTAGTCGATCCCCTCGGGAGAACAGTTTGTATCGACGACTGCGACTATCGGAATTCCAAGACGATTGGCTTCGGCGACTGCGATCTCTTCCTTTTTGACGTCGATGATGAAAATCGAGTCTGGAAGACGGCTCATCGACTTAATGCCGGAGAGGTTCTTGTTCAAACTCTCGCGTTCGCGATCGAGCTTGATACGTTCCTTCTTGGTGAGCTTCTCGTAGCGACCGTCTGTCTGCATACTTTCGAGGTCCTTGAGACGCTTGATCGATTTTTGGACCGTCTGAAAGTTAGTGAGCAGACCGCCGAGCCATCTCTGATTCACGTAGAACTGCCCACATCTCTCAGCCTCTTCGCGAATTGCGTCCTGCGCTTGTCGCTTAGTGCCCACAAAAAGAACTGTCTTGCCTTTGTCCTCGGCGATCAGGTTGGTGACGAAAGCGATCGCTTCGCGAAACATTCGCTGCGTCTTTTGCAGGTCGATGATGTAAATGCCATTGCGCTCGCCAAAGATGTATTCCTTCATCTTTGGGTTCCAGCGCCTTACCTGGTGGCCGAAATGAACGCCGGCCTCCAGCAACTCTTTCATGGTAACCGAAACCAAACTAAACTCTCCTTCTCGTTAATTGGTTTAATGTACTCACCGCAGCCTCTGGCCTCTCTAAGAGTAAGCAACCAATCGTGCTACGGCAATGGAATTAAGCGTTTTGAGTTCAAGCTTTAGCTTGCCTGCCAAAGCAACAGTCTAAAGGCTGAACTCTGAACTATCGCTTCGAAAACTGGAAGCGTTTCCGAGCACCCTTCTGTCCGTACTTCTTCCGTTCCTTGATCCGGGGATCGCGCGTTACCAGACCTGCATGTTTCAGGGCTGGACGAAGATCGGCATTGTAATCGAGCAGCGCCCGCGTAATGCCATGTCTAATCGCGCCGGCCTGACCGGCAGGACCACCGCCCGCCACGTTAATGACCAGGTCAAACTTATTGGTGGTTTCAGTCAGTTGCAACGGCTGACGAATGATCATCCGCAGCGTTTCATTGGGGAAGTAACGGTCAAAAGGTTTCTTATTGACCTTGACTTCACCCGCGCCGGGTCGTAAATAAACCCGGGCAGTTGCCGATTTGCGCCGCCCGGTTCCGTAATACTGAATTTCAGCCACAGTAATCTTTCCTTTTTTATCTTTCCAGTAAGCTTATTTTGAATTGGTTTTGGGAGTCAGGTCGAAGGGTTGAGGGCGCTGGGCTGAGTGCGGGTGCTCGGCATCGGCGTAAACCTTGAGCTTCTTCGCCATGGCCTTGCCGAGTTTGGTCTTCGGCAACATGCCCTTAATGGCGAGCTCAATTACTCGCTCCGGGCGTTTGGCAATCATCTCTTTTGCGGTGATCTGTCTGAGACCTCCCGGATAGAGAGTGTGATGGCGATAAAGTTTCTGCTCAGATTTGTTTCCCTTCAACACGGCTTTCCTCGCATTGATCACAACGACGTGATCGCCGGTGTCGAGGAAGGGGGTCCATTGCGGACTACGCTTGCCAGTCAGGATTGACGCAACCTCAGAGGCCAGATGCCCGACGGTTTGACCGCTCGCATCTACCACGTACCATTTTCGTCTTCCAGCGAGTTCCTTCCCGCTGGGGAAGTATGTTGACATAGTTAACTGTCTCTATTTTCAGCGAGTAAAACGCGAACGGTTAGGATACCGAAGGGCCAAAAAGGTTGTCAACCCGCGCCGCAAAGAGAGGCACAAAAAGCACAAGTAGTTTTCTCGTGCTTATTTGTGCCTCTTTGTGGCTTGGTTTGTGCTTCTTTGTGGCTACGGCTTGTCGGGCGTCTTAGTCGTGGCCGGCTCGTTCTTCTTCAGTTTCGGCGGCGCCGACTCGGCCGGCTTCTGTTCGCCTTCCGGAGTCGTCGTAGTCGTGTCGTCGGGCGTTGGTTGACGACGCTTCAGAGTCGGTCGCCCGGGAGCGCCACCTTCATCACCCGCCTGAATCGCACCAGCGGTCGATGCACGCGCGTTGGAAAGTCGCAACAGCCGGTCCTTGACTCGCTGAAACTCTGAGCTGCTGATCACATACTCTTCATGCTCCGGAAATCTCGCAGCCAGCGCGAGCGCGGCAGCTCTGCGATCCGGTGGCGCCGGGTGCGTCGCGAAAGCACGCGCGATAAAGCCCGGTTTCTTCTTGTTCTTCGCTTCCAACTTCTCAAACATCGTGGCCATCGCGCCCGGATCGTAACCTGCGGCGTACATATACTGGACGCCCAGCTTATCGGCTTCCTCTTCCGCGGCGCGGCTAAACTTCATGAAGACTCCGAGCAATCCGATGCCGGCGGTGTTCTGGTAAATCATTCCCGGAATTCCGCCCAGGAAGATTGAACCCGCGATGGCAGCGTATTCGAGTAAGCTGCCCTTGGTTTGATTCTCAACAGCGTGCCGGGCTGCGACGTGCGCGATTTCGTGGGCCATAACACCGGCTAGCTCGGCTTCGTTGTCCGCAGCGAGAATGAGTCCTTTGTTTACATAAAAGAAACCGCCGGGAAGCGCAAACGCGTTGACTTCGTCGGAATCGATGACTTTAATCGTGAACGGCACCTTCGCATCAGAGTGCAGCACGATGTTCTGACCAACGCGGTTCACGTATTCAGTGATGATTGGATCGTCGACGAACTTGGCCTGGCGATCGACTTCTGCAGCCGCCTCGCGCCCCATCCGCACTTCCTTTTCGGTGGAGCCGCTCATCTTGGCAATGATTCCGGTATTGATGTTCCGTTTGCCGATCATGGCAGGATCTTCGTTAGTCGAGAGCGGTTTGTTCGACTTGGCAACCGTTGCGGCCGGTTGAGTTGCGGCCGGTTCGGTCTTCTTCGTCTCGTTCTGTTCCTTCTGCTCCTTCGTCGGATCCGGCTGGCTTTGGCTGGTTTTCGCCGTCTTGTCGGTTTGTTTCGTATCCGGTGTCTGGGCGATCGCCGCTACCGAGCCCACCAGAAGAGATGCCGTTAAAATAATTGCACTAGTGGCACGGGAGAAATTATTCATTCCAAAACCTCCAAAGAATCGATGACCTGAGGGCAGGGGATTGTCTGTTTCGCTATTTCAGACGCGCAGTCTATGATGCGTCCTATTAACTTAGCGTTTGCTAGCTAATATACCCATGCCCGATACGAAAAGGAAGCAAAAGCCGGAAGTGTCGCTCATCGGTACCGGACGTCTTGGGACGACCCTCGCTCTCGCTCTTCGCGCAAAGGGCTATTCGATCCGTTCGTTGGTCTCTCGACGGGCGCAGAGCGCACGCAAAACTGCCACACTCGTGGGCGAAGGCGTTCAGGTCCTGTCCGCAAAAGAATTGGGTTCATTGCTGCCGTCCGGCGTTTTTCTGATCACTGTTCCCGATGATCAAATCGCCTCCGTGGTTGCCGAACTCACTCATCTGCGATTCGGTCAGAAAACACGAGCGACAGCGTTGCACACGAGCGGCGCCCTGTCAGCCCAAGTGCTCGATCCGCTCCGTAAAAGACGCTGGCACACCGGCTCGATCCATCCGCTTGTTTCAATTAGCGGAGCGGAACAGCAGTCGGCGCTGAGCGGCGCATTCTGGAGCGTTGAAGGCGATAAGGTTGCATTGCTACTTGGCAAAACTATAGTTCGCGATCTCGGGGGAAAGAGTTTTTCGATCCGGTCGGAAGATAAACCGCTTTACCACGCCGCAGCGGTGATGGCATCGGGCAACGTCGTGGCACTTTTTGATGTAGCGATGGAAATGTTGGCCCAATGTGGATTACCGCGAAAAACAGCGCGAAGCATTCTGTTGCCGTTGATTGCGAGTACCGTTCGTAACCTCGAAAGTAAAGATCCTGCTCAGGCCCTGACAGGGACCTTTTCACGCGGCGATGTGGAAACAGTGAAGCGTCATCTCGAAGCGCTCGACCGCAGCAAACTCGCAGACGCACTCGAGCTTTATCGCTTGCTCGGTCAGAGGTCGTTGAAACTTAGGAAGAACCATCCACAGATTAGACAGATTCTTAAATCGGTGTAATCTGCGTAATCTGTGTACCAGAACCCTATGCATCAAACACCCACCGCGAGTTACAGCTTGACCCTGCGCATCAAGCTCTCTTCGCGTGCCGGCTCGCTCGGTGAGTTGACGATGGCGATCGGCCGTGCGGGCGGCGATATCGGCGCGATCGATATCGTCACCGTCGGCAACGACTACATCATCCGCGACATCACCGTCAGCTCTGTCTCGAGTAAACATGGTGAGCAGATCGTCGAAACGGTGAAAGACGTCGACGGCGTGGAGCTGCTGCACGTCTCCGATCCGACATTTCTCATGCACCTCGGCGGCAAGATCGAAGTGACGTCGAAGGTGCCTTTGAAAACGCGCGCCGATCTCTCGATGGCCTACACGCCGGGCGTCGCGCGAATCTGCGACGCTATTTACAACGATCCCGACAAAGTCTTCACCCTGACGATCAAGAAGAACACAGTCGCAGTCGTTACAGACGGAACTGCGGTGCTTGGTCTGGGCGACATTGGCCCAGCGGCCGCGATGCCCGTGATGGAAGGAAAGGCGATGTTGTTTAAAGAGTTCGCGGGCGTCGACGCCTTTCCGATCTGTTTGAACACGAAAGATCCGGACGAGATCGTGCACACGGTGAAGGCGATCTCAACTGCGTTCGGTGGAATCAATCTCGAAGACATCTCCGCACCGCGTTGTTTCCAGATCGAAGAACGACTCAAAGAGGAACTCGACATTCCGGTCTTTCACGACGATCAGCATGGCACTGCGGTTGTCGTCCTGGCAGCTCTAATCAACGCGCTCAAGTTGGTCGGCAAGCAGATGAATGAGATCAAGGTGGTCGTTAACGGCGTCGGCGCTGCGGGTGTTGCCTGCACGAAGATCATCATGGCTGCGGGCGTGCGAAACATCGTTGGTTGCGATCAGTCGGGCGCGCTCTATCGCGGCCGCAAAGGAAATATGAATTGGGTGAAAGACTGGTACGCACAAAACACCAACTCCAACGAGGAGAAGGGAACAGTTCACGAGATCATCAAGGGCGCTGACGTGTTTCTTGGTTTGTCGGTGCCGGGCGTAATCGATGAGGAAGACGTGAAACGGATGGCCGAGAAGCCGATCGTCTTTGCGATGGCGAATCCCACGCCTGAGATCATGCCGGAAGACGCGGCGCCGTACGTTGCGGTGATGGCCACCGGCAGATCGGATTATCCGAACCAGATCAATAACGTACTCTGTTTTCCGGGCATCTTCCGCGGCGCGCTTGCGTGTCGCGCAGCGCGCATAAATGAAGAGATGAAACTGGCAGCCGCGAATGCGATCGCGGGCATTATTACTGACGCTGAGTTGCATCCGGAATACATCGTTCCGTCTGTTTTTGATAAGCGAGTCGCTGAAGCCGTCGCGCGTGAAGTCGAAGCGGCCGCGCATCGAACCGGCGTCGCCCGCCGCAAGAATGATTCGCCACAATAAGGCACAAGTTATTCCGGCTCTTCGATGCTCGCTGGATCTGATCGGGGTTGTCGCGCGTTCAGAGTTCAGCCTTTAGGCTGCTCTTCGGAGCAAGCTAAAGCTTGAACTCTGAACAAGCTTGAACTCTGAACAAGATTAAATATGTTGCCTCAGTTCATTCGCGATGAGTGGAACAATGCGCCGAGGCACATCGATGGCCGCTTTGATGTGACGCGCGTGTGTGAAATGCCCGGCGACGTATATTCCACGCACGTTGGTCTCGAAAGTTTCCGGATCATAGACCGGAACTTCCGTGAGTTTTCCTGGCTCAGTCTTCACGCCGAGCTTCTTCAATAACGTCAGATCAGCGTCGCTGCCCACGAGCACGAAGACGACGTCATTGCGGAGCGTCAGCGATTCTCCGGTTTCAGTTGTTAACTTCACTTCACTTTCAGTGATCTCGTCGACGTGTTTGTAAAGGACTACTTTGAGCCGGCCAGCCTCGACCTCTGCTTCGAGCGGCGTTCGCACCCAATGCTTCATCGCGCCCGCTTTGGGATCGCGGTTTTCCCAGTCTTCGCGCCAGAGTGCCATCGTGGTGCGCGCGCCTTCTTGCGACAGAAACAGCGCAGCTTCAGCGGCGCTGTTACCACCGCCAACTACTAGCGCCTCTTTGCGCACGTAAGCATACGGGTCAACAAAGAGATGATGGACTTTCGGCAGATCCTCGCCGGGTATATTCAGCCGGCGAGGTTTCTCCATCGCGCCTATGGCAAACAACACACGAGTGGCCTCGTACTCAGCCAGCTGCGTTTTGACAACAAACCCTTCACTGATGTTTCCGTCGATATCGATGACTCTTTCACCAGTGTTGATGCACAGATCGAGGTCCAGGACGAAGTGTATGTAGTGTGACAGCAACTCTTCGCGCGATGGTTTTTCTCGAACGGGTTTGAGCATGCCTTCGTGCATCTCCACTTCATTGGGCGTGGAAAACATCGTGCGGCCAACCGGGTATTGACGAATTGTGTTGGCGATCGTGCCTTGTTCGATGACGAGATAGCTCAGACCTTCGCGAACCGCCGCTTCAGCAGCAGAAAGACCGGCCGGTCCGGCACCGATAATGATGAGATCGAACACTGTAATCAGTAATGGGTCCTATTGGACCTATCCGTCCTATTCAAAAACAATTTCGCCGCGCACCACGAGTACCGAGGGCCCGCCAACCTTCACTTCCTCAACACGCCCAGCCTCGCCTTTGACATCAAGATTTATGCGGCTCGGACGGTGGATAAAATCACCCTGTTCAATCACGAATTTATAACGACCATTCTCGGGCTCCAAACTTAGACCGCCATGGTGCACAAGGTAAGCGCCCAACGCTCCGCACGCGCTGCCGGTCGCTGGATCTTCCGGAATGTTGTCAGCAGGTGCAAAGAAGCGAGCATGCGCGCGCGACGCGCCAACCTCGATCGTCTCGCGTGTAAAGGCAAGACATCCTGTACCACCGCGACGAGTATAGATCTCCCCGAGCAGAGCCGCGTTGACACGGCAATCGCGCAGGTCAGCAAGTGAGCGAATCGGAACTGCCAGACAAGATAGGCCAGTGGTAATCACCTGTATCGGAAGTGTCTCATCGAGATCCTCACGCGCCAGCCCCAAAGCACGTGCGACCTCCGCCTGCTCGTGTGCTTCGTCGATCTCGTCGAGGATCTCGAACGCGCCCTGAGTCATAACCACCTGGAGCGGCTGGCCGTCCTTAAATTCGATATCGACCGGCAACACTCCGATTCCGACTTCGTGAAAGATGCGCTGCCAACCACTGCCATCCGGCGGCAGGGGAACGACGCCTTCGCGCGCGAGCGCATTCCACGTTCCGACAACCGGATGACCGGCAAACGGAATCTCGCGCGCCGGCGTGAAGATGCGTAAGTGCCGCAAGACCTCGTCTGAATCAGGCTTGAGCACAAAAACAGTCTCGGAGAGATTCATCTCCCGCGCGATCTTCAGCATCAGCTCGTCACTCAGACCTTCGGCTTCGGGAAAGACGGCAAGTGGATTTCCGGCGAAGGCCCTTTCAGTGAAAACATCAAGCTGGATGAAACGATAAGTTCGCAGGTTCTTTACCCCTTCTAAGAATCAGACCCGGCTCCCAACACGGATTGGTCTGTTAAGGACTGAATAACTGCCGGAGTCCCTATTGTCAATTGGTTTCTTTGAACTTCACTTTGGAAATGTTTTTCGCGATTAGGACATTAACGATAGAGAAGAAGCTATGATCACATTGGCTTCCTTGGTTTTTTCTGCCACCCTTAACCTTGAGAATCAATGCGTCGCTATTAAGTTCGTGAACCTAAAAGGAGCAAGACATGCCAGTACTAAAAAGAGGTTCGTCTGGACCAGACGTACTCACCCTACAATCAACCCTCAAACAACTCGGCTTTGATCCGAACGGCGTCGACGGCAAGTTTGGACCCGGCACCGAGGCGGCCGTCATTGCATTTCAAAAAAGCAAAGGGCTAACGCCCGATGGGATCGTTGGACCAAACACGATGGCCGCGTTGCAAGCCAATGCAGCCGTTGCCGGCGCCAATGTCAGTGGCGGCACCAGCAGTGCCTCGGTTACGACTGGTGCGACAACCACTGCAGTCACCGTTACTGCCGCGCAGGTGGCGAAGATGTTTCCCGGTGTTCCTCTCAGCAACATTCAGACCAATCTTCCGTTCGTAATGCAGGCATTAACTGCCGCCGGGTTGGGCGACAAAGACATGGTCCTGATGGCGCTCGCTACGATTCGCGCGGAGACGGGAAACTTCACGCCGTTGAGTGAGTTCCAATCAGAGTTCAATACCCCGCCCGGAGGTCCTCCCTTTGCCTTATATGATCACCGGACTGACTTGGGTAATCAGGGCCCTCCGGATGGCAAAAATTTCAGAGGTCGTGGTTATGTCCAGCTTACTGGACGTTTTAATTATCAAATCCACGGCGCAGCGATCGGTTTGGGGAATCAGTTAGTCACCAACCCGAAACTGGCAAACGATCCTGACATCGCCGGCAAACTGCTCGCGAGTTTTCTAAAGAGCAAAGAATCGAAGATCCGCAATGCCCTTGCACGGAACGACTTGAAGACTGCTCGAAAACTCGTCAACGGTGGAAGCCATGGTCTCAAGCAATTCAAGGAAGCGTTCAATATTGGAAAGACTGTAATCCATTGACGACGCACACGCGCCGTTCGAGACAGCATTCAATGAAGGGGACGCGACTTTGACTTAGATACTTTGACTTAGATATTGGCGCACTGTTAAGTTGAGTTTATGAATGCCGCGTTTGAATTGAAGAACCTGCGCAGCATTCTTCTGCCTATCACGACGCCTTTCCGTTCTGATCTCGTCGATCATGCCGCGCTGCGCTCGAATATAAGTCGCTGGTCCACCACCGGCATCAGCGGTTATGTCGTTCTTGGTTCAACTGGCGAACGCGTGCATCTCGAGGAACGTGAATACCTCGAGGTGATTGAAACGGTGCGTGAGGTCGTGCCACGGTCGATATCATTTATTGTTGGAGCTGGACAACAAAGCACGCTCGGCACGATCAACGAAATCAAGCGCGCCGCAGGGGCCGGCGCAGACGCGGTGCTCGTCATAACGCCGTACTTTTATCGTTCCGCGATCACGCAGGACACACTCGTCAGCCACTACACAGCCGTTGCCGATGCGTCGCCCGTTCCAGTGCTGCTTTACAGTATGCCGCCGTTGACCGGCATCAAGATCGAGCCGGAGACGGTTGCGCGTTTGAGCGAACACGCGAACATCATCGGGGTGAAGGACAGCTCAAACGA
>Ga0075425_100002740_pt1 | contig 17673 bp, 15 predicted proteins | sample SoiMethybrSBSTD4_FD_75300 | JGI IMG/M metagenome (GOLD analysis project Ga0075425, IMG submission 75300) | Bulk soil microbial communities from a Populus tree surrounding site in Tennessee, USA - Soil MetaG P. TD hybrid SBSTD4 | ecosystem: Environmental > Terrestrial > Soil > Tree plantation... | reverse complement strand
GGAGGGACGCGTTTGGGAGACACGCTGGGTTACTGGACCGCCCATGCGGGCAAAGGGCGCTAGACGCATCGCGGGTTGGAGCCACCGGCCCTGCGGGGCCTTAACGTGGGGCGCGCCCGTTGGCACGCTGCTGGGACGGCACGCGGCCCGCGCAGAAGGGCTACCACCCGGCGGGCGTACCCGGCCTCGCAAGATGGCGCCCACCCACCCACAGGCGTGCGATCGGCCCCGCTCCGTTGGTGCTATAACCGGCCGTCAGTCCAATCGCGCGAGCCCATAGCCAAATGCGCCGCCGCTTCTTCCTCATGGAAAATCCCGGTGCCGGCGTCGCTGGCTCGCCGCTCATTGAGGACGTCGTGCGCCTCCTTGCCAATGCCGGTGCCACCATCAAGCGCAGCCGAAGCATCGACATCCCGAGCGCCCGGACGGCCGTGCGCGAGGCGGCCATGAGCGGAAACTACGACGCCATCATCGCCGCCGGCGGCGACGGGACCATCCGCCACACCGCTGCCAGCCTCATGGGTTGCGATCACGCCCTCGGGATCATCCCCGTTGGCACCGGCAATGTGCTCGCCCACGAGATCGGCCTGTCACGCGCACCAGCGGCGATTGCACGGACCCTGCTTGCGGGCCCAGTCGCTACGGTGGCGTGTGCAGAGGCCAATGGCGAACCTTTCCTGCTGATGGTCGGCGCCGGCTTCGATGCCCGGGTGGTGGGAGCGCTCGATCAGCGCCTGAAGAGTAGGCTCGGCAAGGCGGCCTACGCCGGCCCACTTCTTGGCGCCATCATCCGTCCGGTCGACACGCTCAGTGTGTCGGTCGATGGCCACCGCTACCTTGCCACCTGGGCCGTCATCGCCAATGCCCGCCATTACGGCGGCCGATTCGTGCTGGCCCCGCGCACCGGCATTCTCGAGCGCGGGCTGGAGGCGATCCTGTTCAAGACCCGCAATCGAGCTGTCCTGTTGGCCCAACTCATGAGCCTAGCGGCCGGACGCCTCGCGCCCGGCACCACCCACGGTGGCGACATCGCCATGCTCCCGTGTGCGCGCGCCACGATCCGGGCGCGCCGGCCGGTGCCCGTTCAAATCGACGGTGACGCGTTCGGCACGACGCCCATTGAGGTGCATGCTGGCACGCGCGATATCCGCCTGATCCTGCCCAAGCCGAACGACCCCGACCCCGCGTTAACGTTTCATTAACCAAATCAGCCAACCGTGCACGCGGTGCCGGCCCACAAGCAGCTGGAGGCGGGCCTGGCGCCAACCCCAACATTTGGGGGGCTAGGGATGTCTCCAGCGCGGTGCGCGTCAGAAGCGGCGGGTTTGCCCAGAACCCGAACTTGCATCTGAATGAACATGCGCAGAGCACAGACTGCCGAATTGCCGGGGGCGAGACGGGCATGGATGGGGCCGCCGCTAGCAGCTCTCGGACTCACGTTGCCGCGGATTGCCGCGGCCCCCTCCCGAACCGCTGTGTTGCAACCAGTGAAGGCCGCCGCCCACGCGTGTTGGCCTCGGGCCCCAGGGCCCGAGCCTCAAGCCAGAGGCGGCTTATCACGGAGCCACGCAGCATGACCTCTCGAGATGGAGTGGCACATGAAGCGCCTCTGTCAAAGGTGTGGCGTGATCCCAGATCGGCTCGTGACCGATGCGAGCCGCACGCTTCGACCCGAGCCCGACTGGAAGTGGGTGCTCCTGTGGCGCGACAACCAACGTCACCGTCCGCCAAGTAAGCGCTAATTCGGCTCTGCCGGCGTGGGTCGTGCGAGCCCCGCCAGCCAGACAACCTAGAGCCGGCCAGAGATGGCCGGCTTTTCTTGTGGGCAATATTCCAGGGCCGAGACCGATCTCGCTGGGCTGGCCCGGGCTTCGCCTTGAAGGCGAAATTGCGCGCCAGCGGGATGCGCGGCCACGTGGTCGTGCGCACCGGGGCAAAGCGTGGGACTGACCACCCTATCCGCCGGCGCCGCTGCCCGGGCGTGTCGCCGGCCGGATCGGCTCCACAAGACGCGGCAGCGCCCCCGGATCGGGCCTCACGGCCGGTCGTATGGGCCCGATGAGCGTTGGCTCGGGGCCCACCGCAAACAACGCCGACTGCGCCGATAGGGGCGCTGAGGCGGACAGCGCCGTGCGTGGCGGCACGACGCCACGATCGGCGATGGGTATGAGGGGGGATGCACCACGCCGCACGATCAAGTCCTCAAGCCGGCCACCGGCCGCCGCCACGCGCTCGCTGTGCGCGGCCACGAACGGCAGCACGACGGCGGGCGCGGGAGCCTTGTGGAGGGAAAGCCAACGCTCGTACTGTCTGAGCATCGGCAGGCCCTCGTTGCCGCCGTGGTTGACGATCCCAAGCTGCGGCGCCGCCGTCTTCAAAATCGTCGCCACTACAATCCCCGCGAGCCCCTGCAATGGCTCGAGCTCCTCGGTCATGTTTTTCGCAACCTCCATGCCGGGACCGGCACTTCCCCAGTCCGTGGCGTGAAAGCTCACGACGTCATAGGGCGCCACTTGCACCACGATGACGAAGCGCCGACCTCGCGCATCGGTCCATTCCTTACTCATGTAGAGCGGCACGAAGACGGAACCGCTATGCGAGGAGATTGTGTCGAATGGATCGGTATTGCGTGTGCTGTTGTGAAACTCGTGAAAGACGAAGTACCGCATCTGCCTGCTGTCGCGGCGGCGATAGGGCTGTCCCTCGTGCAGCCGCGGGCTGTGCACGATAAGCAGGTATTCCGTGGGCGATACCCATATTCTTCCGGGCGGGATCCAGCCAGCCGAACTCACGGATGGCAGGGCGAGATTGCACTCAAGATGCGCGCATCCCTGAAATGCGCCCAGGGCGGGGGCTGCGCCTTCGGTCGCCCGCAATGTGGCCATCGCATCGTTGAATGCTTGTTGACCTCGCTCCGTGCGGTAGAGGGGCCACCCGTCAACGAGCACCTGATCGCCCTCGCTGCGGGGCAGCTGAGCGGCCCCCGCACGCGACGCATCGATGTTCCTGTCCCTGAGGAGGTCAGCACCCTGGCGCGCGGTTTGTGCATGGCTGACCGGCGCGCCCGCAATGAGCGGTGCCACAAGTACCAATGCGGTCGCGCCGGTACGCCATGCAGCTATCCCTGCCCGCAATAAGCGGTCCATCGCCAAGACAAAGGATGAGCGCAGCGCGTGATCGACGTCCTCGTTCAACAGATCTGTGTCTCGCACGCAATTGCCCCCGAGAGCGTTCATCCCTGAGATCAAGCGCAAAAGGCCCCCCGTCACATCGGCAACCGGGCCACCTGGTGGCTGAAGTAGTTGTCGATTGCCGTGACGATGGAGCTCGACACCTTCTCGCGCCACTGAGCGGATTTGAGCAGCTCGGCATCCTCCTGATTGGTAACGTAGCCAAGCTCGATCAAGATTGAGGGTACCTTTGCGCTCTTGATCACCACGAAAGCCGCTGAGCGGTCGGGGTTGTCTTTGAGATTGGTGCTCTCGCCCATGAACTCGATCACGGATTTGACGAACACACCCGTGCGGTCGCGCGTGGCATCCACTTCGCTGCGCGCAAGGTCGGCTAGAATTTCACGGATCGCACCGACATCGCCCTCCACCTTCTTGACCTTGTCGAGTTCCACGCCGGACAGCACGCTCTCAGCAACCTCACCCCTGGCCGAGCGCTGCAATGCGTTCGATACCGATTCGCGCAGCGAATAGATGGTGGCGCCGCGGGCCGAGGCTTGCGCGTAATCGGCATGCACGGCGACAAACAGGGAGGCCATATGCCGTTCGGCGAATTCGCGCCGCGCATTGAGCTCCACAAACACGTCCGTCTCGCGCGTCATCAAAACCTTGTAGCGGCCCGTGGCGTTGAGCTTGTCACGCAGCATGAGGCTAAACGCCAACACCACGTCCTTCTCCACCGTGCCGTTTTTCTGCGCCCCCGTGTCGTCGCCGCCGTGTCCGGGATCGAGCACGATGACGGGCTTGAAGGCACTTTGTGCGCGCACCTGCGGCGATACCGCAGGCCTCGGGATGGGCGGCTGCAACCCGATAGCCCCGAGGCCCAAGGCGCCGGCCTGCATCGCCGCCCGCTTGGCTTCAGCCTTGGCGTCAGCAAGCGGCTCCACTGGCACGATCTCCAGCACCAGTTGCACGCGCTTGCCGTCCTTGCCCTTTTCAATGGCCGCTCGGTCCACGACCACCGGTCCAGTGACGTCGATGACAATGCGCGCCTTGCCCGGCGCCGATACGCCACCGCGAAACGACTTGACGAGACCAATGGGCGTCGCACCAGGCTCCGGCGGCAGCTGCAGCATGACCTCGGGCAGCTCGACGAACACCCGGTTGGGATTGGAGAGCGAGAAGACCTGGAAATCAACCGTGCGCTCAAGGCCAATGATGAACTTGGTGCGGGCGCCGTCGCTTTTAAGCGAGGTCTCATTGCCGCTCGTGGGCGCCACCGCGCGCGCCGGCGGAGCCGAAGCAAGGTGCTGGGCCGCGGTCGCAATCGGCCATGCGGTTAGCCACGCAGCCGCTCCCAGGAGCAGCCAGCGCAATGAACAGCGCCGCAGCCTGCCAAATCCCATGTCGTCGACCCCCGTCTAACGCACTACGAATGGCGGGACAGTCTTAGGGAATAACCACGGAACATGGCATTTTCCGGGTCTCCCAAGAGTTGAAGTTATGAAACCGTAAACGTTAAGGAAGCATTAGCGCGCGCCTTTGCGGATGCAACGTGCCAGGCGCGAGCGGCCTTGAGCGCTCGCCACGCTGGCCTCCAGCAAGGTGGCCCTTGCCTCGGCCGGTGAGCGCTCCCGCGCACGTGCGTCCGCGGCACATCGCGCTTCCTCGCAGAGCTTCAGTGCGCCCAGGCTTTCTGACTGGTGACCGCCGCGCTCCAGGTGGAGCGCAGACCCGGCGCCTGCCGCAAACGCTGGCGCACAGGTTGCGGCAAGCCCGCAGTCTCTCCCACCATCGCCAGCCCAACAATTGTGCGCCCACCCCATGATTGACACTTGCCAATTCGGGCGCGATTTGGCTTAAGTGGGGAAACTCACCGGTGCAGGCGCCGGCCCGAGACAGCAGAGCAGGCCCGTGAGCTCGATTGGCTATAGGATCGGCGAAACGACGGCGGCACGGACCGCGGCGTCGGCGCTCGGCCATCTGAGCCTCCTCCTTACCAGCCCCTGAGCCTCTCCAACTCGGCAGATGTCCGGGACGGCCGCTCAGGGGTTAGAAACGCCAGCCACCTGAAACTCTTCCCGCGTGTCGGCTCCAATGGCCGCCGCAGACAAGGATCACCGATCATGACTGACGCGATGAAGGCGGTGCCAGCCGCCGTGCAACATGCGCACAAAACCACCAACACCGACAAGGTCTTCATCTTCGACACAACCCTGCGCGACGGCGAACAGTGCCCGGGCGCCACCATGACCTTCGAGGAGAAGCTGGAGGTCGCCGAATTCTTGGACGCCATGGGCGTGGACATCATCGAGGCCGGCTTTCCCATCGCCTCGGAGGGTGACTTCCAGGCCGTGTCGGAAATCGCAAAGCAGCTGAAACGGTCGGTGGTGTGCGGGCTCTCGCGCGCAGGCGAACTCGACATCGACCGCGCCGGCGAAGCCGTAAGACACGCAGCTCGGCCGCGCATCCACACCTTCATCGCCACCTCGCCCGTACATCGCAAACACAAGCTGCAGAAATCGGCCGAGGAAGTGCTGGAGCTCGTGCAGTTTCAAGTCTCTCGCGCGCGCAACTGGGTGGAGGACGTGGAATGGAGCGCAGAGGACGCCACCCGCACCGAGATCGATTATCTGTGCCGCTGCGTGGAGACGGCGCTCAAGGCTGGTGCCCGCACCATCAACTTGCCGGACACAGTGGGATACGCCACGCCCGAGGAATACTACCAAATGTTCCGAACCGTGATGGAGAAGGTACCTGGCTCGGAAAAGGCCATCTTCTCCGTGCACTGCCACAACGATCTTGGCATGGCCGTTGCCAACTCGTTGGCGGGGATCCGGGCCGGCTGTCGGCAGGTGGAATGCACCATCAACGGCATCGGCGAACGGGCGGGCAACGCCGCGCTCGAAGAGCTGGTGATGGCCATCAAGACGCGCGGCGACGTGCTCCCCTATGAGGTGGGCGTTGATGCCAGCATGCTCAACCGCGCCTCCAAGCTCGTGGCAGCCGCAACTTCGTTCCCGGTGCAGTACAACAAGGCAATCGTCGGTCGCAATGCGTTCGCGCACGAGAGCGGCATCCACCAGGATGGCATGCTCAAGCACACCCAAACCTATGAGATCATGACGCCGGAATCGGTGGGCGTCTCCAAGACCTCGCTGGTGATGGGCAAACACTCGGGCCGCAATGCCTTCCGCGCCAAGCTCAAGGAGCTGGGTTATCAACTGGGCGACAATGCACTTGAGGACGCCTTCAACCGCTTCAAGGCACTGGCCGACCGCAAGAAGCACGTCTACGACGAGGATCTGGAGGCATTGGTAGACGAGGAGATCGCCACCCAGCAGGACCGCATCAAGGTGGTGGCACTCACGGTCATCGCCGGCACGGTTGGTCCGCAGTCGGCGACGCTGACACTCGATATGGGAGAGGGCAAGCAGCAAACCGTGCAAGCAACCGGCAACGGTCCGGTGGATGCAACGTTCAACGCCATCATCAAGCTCGTGCCGCACAAGGCAAAACTGGCGCTCTACCAGGTACACGCCGTCACCGAGGGCACGGATGCGCAGGCCGAGGTCTCGGTGCGGCTTGAGGACGAAGCGATCGAGGGCGGCCGGGCGGTGACGGCACGCGCGGCCGATCCGGACACGCTGGTGGCGAGCGCCAAGGCCTACGTCTCGGCCCTCAACAAACTCTTCGCCAAGCGCGGGCGTCTGCACGCTCAGCAGAGCGCGTAAAGCGCCCTGCCCCGAAAGGCGGCGCGCGCCTCGCGCGCCCCTTTCCTGCCGCCAATGCTGCGCGCGGTGTCTGCCCCCTGAACGCGGCAACATCCTGACCGGCCACAATGCCACCCTCTGCCGGCGTCCCGGGCACGCGCATCCGCGCCGGGCAGGACGCATGCAAGGCCCGCAAGGGCGACACGGAAGCGCGGCCAACCCGGCTGGTTCACGCCTGGGCAACGGTCTCAGCGATCAGATGATCCACCACGGCCGCCAGCGCGTCCGCACGTGAGGCACCCCGCGCTAGGCGCTGCTCGAAGCACGCAACCTGCCGGTCGGCGCTGGTACCGCGCGCGACAATGATGCGCGCGTGCTCGACCTCCGGCAGACATCCCAGCGCTTCGGCATCCTCCTTGAGCAGCACGATGAGCTCGTCGACAAGGTCGCGGAAAGGCACAAGTTCGCCTTTGCCGAAATCGAACAATGTCCCGGCCACGCCATAGCGCTGCGCACGCCAGCGATTCTCTGACAGCAGGAACAGCGGATACGTGCGCCAGGTCTGATTGTTGCGCCGGATGCGATAGAGCATGCGCAATATTGCGACGTACATGGCCGCCACGCACACCGCGTCCTCGAGCCTGGTGCACACGTCGGTCACACGCATCTCGAGCGTGGGAAAGCGCGACGATGGACGTACGTCCCACCAGATCTTACTCGCATCCTCGATAATGCCGTTGCGCACCAGGAGATCCACGGTGTGGCGGTATTCCTCCCAGCTCTCGAATCTGCCGGGTAGCCCGGTCCGCGGCAGCTCTTGGTAAGCAGCCAGCCGGTAGCACTTGAGGCCAGTGTCCTCGCCTTCCGCAAACGGCGAGGAGGTGGAGAGCATCAAAAGATGCGGCAGGAAGTAGCGCACCTGGTTCATGAGGTCGATGCGCAGCTCATCGTCCTCGACGCCGACGTGCACGTGCATGCCGCAGATGACGAGCCGCCGGCCCACGCCGGCAAGGTCGCGTGCGATGGCCTGGTAGCGGCCGCGCTCGGTGGGTTCCTGCGCGCTCCAGCGCGCGAAGGGATGCGTGGAGGCAGCGATCGGCGCCAGGCCGTGCTCGCCCGCCAGCTTGGCCATCTCCATCCGCAGACGAGCCAATTCCCGGCCCGCTTCGCGCGGCGTCCTGTGCACGCTCGTGCCGACCTCGATCTGCGATTTCAGGAACTCGCGCGCGACCCGCTCCTGCAACGCCTCCTGCGCGGCCTCAAACAGCGTTTGCGGCATGTCGCGCACCAGATCGCGGCTCGCCGTATCGACGAGCAAGTACTCTTCCTCGATACCAATGCTGAACGATGGATCCTTGAGGGCCATGATTCGCATGGTGGCATCGAAATCGGCGCCATTCAAACCACCGCCCGCCGTGTCAATGGGCCAGCACTGGGGGGCATCACTGGGCCAGCACCCCGGCGCATGGGCCTTGACGGGCAGGACCGCGGGGGCTTCGCGGTTGCGTCGAGGCTGGATCAATCGAGCGTGGTGCGGAACCGTCGCACGGCCAACGTCATGGCGAGCAGCATGAGGCCAGCCAATGCCGCTGCCTCGACGTGCAGATCATAGAGGCTGGCGCCCTTCAGCATGATACCGCGCACGATGCGGATGTAGTGGGTGAGCGGCAACAATTCGCCAAGGCTCTGCGCCCAGCCCGGCATGCCCGCGTAGGGAAACATGAAGCCCGACAGCAAGATGTTGGGCAGAAAGAACATGAATGACATCTGCACGGCCTGCAGTTGGTTCTGCGCGATGGTCGAGAACGTGTATCCGATCGAAAGGTTGGTGGCGATGAAGAGCGTGCTCAAGCCCGTAAGCAGCAGCACGCTGCCCTCGATCGGCACCTGAAACAACAAGACAGCGAGCAGCAGGATCAACGCTGCCTGCAGAAACCCGATCAGGATATAAGGCGCGATCTTGCCCAGCATGATCTCCAGGGGCCGAATCGGCATCGACAGCAGGCTTTCCATGGTGCCGCGCTCGATTTCGCGCGTCACGGACAGCGAAGTAAAGATCAGCATGGTCATGGTGAGGATGGTGCCGAGCAAGCCCGGCACGATGTTGAGGCTCGTGACCGCGGCCGGGTTGTAACGGCGGTGCTGGCGGATCTCAAAGGCGGGTACCGACTGGATGGTCTCGGGGAGGCCGCGGTCACGCACCAGCGCGCTCTGCACGACGCCTTCCAGGGCCGCCAGCGCCGTCCCGGCGGCCACGGGATCGCTGGCGTCGGCGGCGACCAGTAGGGCCGGCCGGTCGCCGCGCCGCACCCCGCGCTCAAATCCCGCCGGGATCTCCACCCCAAACAACACGTCGCCAGAGCGCATCCAGTGGTCCATCTCTGCCTCTGAGCTGGCGATGCGCGTGACCGAGAAGTAGGAGGTGTTGCCGAGAGCGGCCAGCACCGAGCGGGTGAGGTCGTTCTCCTCGTGCACCAGCACGGCCGTCGGCAGATGCCGAGGTGTGGTGTTGATGGCATAGCCGAACAACAACAGCTGCACGACCGGAATGAAAATCATGGTCGAAAACGTGAGGCGATCGCGGCGCAGCTGGACAAACTCCTTGATCAGCATGGCAAACGTTCGCGACAGATCGATCATTGAAAATTGTCCCGCGATTTGCCCATGAGGCTGATGAACACGTCCTCCAACGACGGCTGTGAGACGCTCCATTGTAGACCGGGCCGGCTGCGGAATTCGGCGACCGCCCTGTCGAGGGCTTCGGCATCGCGGCCGGCCACATGCAGGCTATTGCCGAAGGGCGCCACCATGTCGACGCCGGGCAACCCGAGCAGCCTTTCCGATAGTGACTGCAGATCAGGTCCGCTCACACTGTAGGTGCGCAAATGTGATTGTTGGATCACGTCGTGAATGGTGCCGTGCGCCAAGAGTACGCCGTAGGCGATGTAAGCGATCTCGTGACAGCGCTCCGCCTCATCCATGTAATGCGTGGAGACGAGCACCGTCATCCCCTGGGCAGCGAGCTTGTGGATCTCCCCCCAAAACTCGCGCCGCGCTTTGGGGTCCACCCCCGCGGTCGGCTCATCAAGCAGCAACAGCTCGGGCCTGGGCAGGATGCACGCGCCGAGTGCCAAACGCTGTTTCCACCCACCGGAGAGCTCACCCGCCAGTTGACGCTCGCGCCCCGCGAGCCCCAACCGCTCGATGGCGGCGCGTGCCTCCCGCACGGGGTTGGCAAGCCCATAGACCCGCGCGACAAATTCCAGGTTTTCCAGGATCGATAGGTCCTGATACAGACTGAACCGTTGCGTCATATAGCCGACGTGGCGTTTGATCTCCGCGTTCTGGGTGCGAATGTCGTACCCAAGCGCGCTGCCCCGGCCGCTGTCTGGAGTAAGCAGGCCGCATAGCATGCGCAGCGTGGTGGTCTTACCGGACCCATTGGGGCCGAGAAAGCCGTAGATTTGCCCGCGCCGCACGCGCATGCTGAGATCGTGCACGACTACCTTGCCGCCAAAGGACTTGGTGAGCCCCTCCACCTCGACGGCGATGGCCTCGTGCGTCGCTTCATCGGCGGGCATGGCTCACGCCCGCCGGTTGCTGCAGGGCAATTGATACGGGTTGGCCGACGCGCACATCGGCAGGCCGCTCAGGAATCGCCTCGATCCGGAACACCAGCCGCGCGCGCTCGTCCAAGCTGTAGATGACGGGCGGAGTGAACTCGGCCTGCGCCGAAATGAAGTTCACCCGCGCCATTAGGTCTGACGCACAACCATCGCAGTTGACCACGATCCTGTCGCCGATGTGCACCTGCGGCAGGGTCGCCTGGGGCACGAAGAAGCGCACTCGGACGTTCTCGGGCGGCAGCAGTGACACGATCGGTCGGCCGGCGGGCACCATCTCGCCGACGCGAAAGTAGACCTCCTGAACCGTGCCCGCGACAGGGCTTGCAAGATGACGTCGCTCAAGGCGCGTGCGCGCCGAGTTGAGCCTTGCTTGCGCACTACGCAGCGCCGCTTCGGCGTCGTCGAACACTTTCTGCGAGCCGACCGCCTTCTTCAACAGCTCCTGCGCGCGGTCGTAGGTGACCTTGGCGTTGGCAACTGCTGCCTCATTCTCAGCCACCGCTGCCCGCTGCAGATCCGAATCGAGCGTGAAGAGGGGCGCTCCCACAGTGACCGGATCGCCCTCGCGGACAGCAAGCGTCTCCACGCGCCCCGTCTCGTCGGGGCTCACGAAAATAAAGTAGGCCTCGATCCAACCTTCAAAGCCGCGCGGCGTGGCGCGCTCACGAAAATATAGATAGCCGCCGATGGCGAGGCCGAGCCCGGCCGCCGCCGCGATCGCAGCGAACATCTTTGGCCGCAAGCTCCTCATGGCGCATCCTTGTCGGGTTTGCCAGTCAGTACCTGGCGGTGCGCGCGGAGCAAGCCCTCCACATCCAAGGGATCAATCCTGGCGAACAGCCCGTCCCAGAGCACCGCCACGAGCAGCGGTGCGACGATGAGCTGGGGAAAACGCGCCGCCGCATCGCTGGCGAACGCGCCCTCGCGGGCGGCTCGCTCGGCTAGCGCCCGCATGATGCGAAGCCCGTGGGTGACGACCTCGCGATAGTAGAACTCGGCAATGGCTGGAAAGCGCGGCCCCTCCGCCACAATCAACCGCAGCAACAGCTTGCGCTCGGTGCCCAGTACCTCCTTCGCAAACAGCGCGAAGAAGGTTTCGAGCGCCTGCAGCGGTGCGATCTCAGGGGAGTTGGCCACCTTGCTCATGTGCTGCAGCAGCGGCGAGACGGCACTGCGCACGAGCGCCTCGAACAGCGCCTCCTTGTCGCGGAAGTAGAGGTAAAGCGTGCCCTTGGCAACGCCGGCGCGCGCCGCCACGTCGTCGAGGCGAGCGGCTGCAAAGCCATGGGAGGCAAACACCGTGAGCGCGGCAGCGAGAATCGACTGCCGCCGCGCCTCGGCGGTCGAGCGCCGAGCGGGGCGCTTCGACGGGGACTGGTCCAGTGACTTGACAGATGCCTTGCGCGGCGCCCCGCCCGATCCCTGGCCCGATCCCTGGCCCAATTCCTGGCCCAATTCCTGGCCCAATTCCTGGCCTGGTGACGGGGCCAATGCCGTCCCCACCGCCTTTGCCCGGGCGGGCGCACGGCTGGGGACCAGGGCTGGCCTCACCTTTCGCGGCAAGTTCTGCGCCTTCACCATGAGCTGTCGCAACGAATGACTGACCCGTCAGTCATATACGAAACCGCGGGCGCGCTCGCAAGGGGGGTCAACCGGCACAAGGGGCACTCGGGGCACGGGGGGTTCGACCAGGCGCCGAGGGCAGCATCGCCCTGTCCTGGCGCTGGCCGCTTGGCGCGCCCTGAGCTTCTTAGAACTCAAGGGGGCGGGAACGCCGGCGAACACTGGGCAACCCCAACTCGGGTCCAGCGCACTCCACGCTCGATCGCAGATCGCCTCCTGGGTGCCGAGCCGCCCGCTTCTGTTCCCTGGGTACCGGCGCTCGCGACCAGTCGCAAGGCGTGCCGTGCAGGCACGCGAAATGCGGGCTCCCTTGTCCCACAATGTGCCACAGAGGTTCGCTCAGACCTTGTCGATGGCCAGCCGGTTGCCAACGGGATCCAACCCGCCCGGCCGCGACCAAGGCCGATGATTGACCGCGCCCACGCGCCAGAATCCTGGCATGCCCTCCGGCTGCAGATGATCAAGGCGGGTAAGAGAGCAGTTCTCGATCAGGAAACTGAGCGCCGTCTGCGGCTCGAGCCCCAGTGCCACCAACAGCGCCACCTTGATGGTCCCGCCATGAGTGACGGCAACTATGTCACGGCCGCGGTGCTCCATCGTGACCCGTTCGATGATGGGCCGCACGCGCTCGACGAGATCGACGAAGCTTTCGCCACCGGGCGGGCGTTCGTCCGCCGGCCCGAACCACAATGTGTGCGTGCCGACCCTGCGTTCGGCATAAAAGGGCTTGCGTTCCATACCCTGCCACACGCCTAGGTGCTGTTCGGCAAGCTCCGGAATGGCGATCGGCTCAGCGCCGTCGTGGCGACCGTTCGCCGCCGCCAGGATTGCCGCCGCCGTCTGACGCGTGCGCGCAAGATGGCTCGTCACCCACACGGCATTGCGCGGCAGTTCGCGCGCCAGCACGGCGAAAATCTCCGCATCCGTGCAATCGCAGTCAAGATCGCTCTGACCGTAGATCTTGCCGCCGTCGGGAACGGGAGCATGACGGATCCACCACCAGCGCGTTTGGCCGCTCATCACCGCCCTACTCCATCGTGACGACGATCTTGCCCATGGCCTTGCGCAGGCCGAGCCTGGCGATCGCTTCTCCCGCCCTGGCGAGCGGGTAGTGTTCGGAGACGACAGGCCTGATCGCGCCCTTGGCGTAGAGCTGCATCAACTCGACGATGTTGGCAGCGTTCGCCTTGGGATCGCGGCGACTGAAGGCACCCCAGAACACGCCAACCACCTGGCACGATTTCAAGAGCGTCAGGTTGAGCGGTAGCCGGGGGATGCCGGCCGGGAAGCCGACCACCAAGAACCGACCTTCCCACGCGATGGCCCGCAGCGCAGCTTCGGAGTAGTCGCCGCCGACCGGATCATAGATGACGTCGGCACCGTCCTCCCCGCACGCCGTCTTGAAAACGTCGGCCAGCGCCTTGGCCGCGGCCTTGTCGAAGGGCCCCGTCGGATAGACGACGCCTTCATCGGCGCCATGCTGTTTGGCAAACGCCAACTTTTCCTCGGAGGAAACAGCGGCGATAACGCGCGCGCCGTAGGCCTTGCCAAGCTCCACCGCCGAGACGCCGACGCCGCCCGCGGCACCCAACACCAGCAATGTCTCGCCTGCCCTCAGCTTGCCACGGTCCTTGAGCGCATAGATGGATGTGCCGTAGGTGAGAACCAGCGCGCTCGCCTCATCAAATGGCATCGATGCCGGCATGGCGATGCATTGGTCCGCCGCCACCACGAGCTTCTCAGCCATCCCCCCGGCAATCACCGAACCGATCACACGGTCGCCGCACTTCCATCTCGCAACGTCGGGACCGACCCCTTCGATCACACCGGCCACCTCACCACCAGGCGCGAAAGGTCGCGACGGTTTGAACTGATAGCGGTCCTCGATGATGAGCAGATCGGGATAGTTGACCCCACAGGCCTTGACCGCGAGGAGGACTTCACCCGCGCCAGGCTGCGGATCGGGCAATTCCTCAAGCTCAAGAGTCTCAGGCCCACCGGTGCGGCGGCTCAACATCGCCTTCATTGAGTGACGTTTCTCGCAAGGCTCGACTGACACGCAGGTCTCAGTTAACAGAGACCGCTGTCGCCGTCGATGGCCTGAGACGCCGCGCCTTATAAACGTCGTCCTAGCCCGCTAGGGCAAGCAGGGGATGGCCCGAGTGCTTCAGGCTGATGGTCGTCGCCGACGGGGGTGAGACAACAGCTTCGCGAGGGATAACCATGCGCATACCTGTGATATCCATGATGCTGGTCTTAAGCACCGGCGCGGTTGCTGCCCAGACGGGCACCATTGCGCCCACCCCGCCCGCGAGCGCTCGTCCAGTAGCACCCGACACAGCCACGCGCACGAGCAAGAGCGCCGTCGACGACAACAAGGCTGAGTGCATCAAAATGTGGGATGCCGGAACGCACATGACCAAACAAGAGTGGGCGAACACCTGCGCGCGCATTCAGACCCGCCTGGAGAACCTAAGGGTTGAGGACCTCGACGTCACCGGCGTCGGCGTGCGCCGCAAACCGGGTGGCAAGCAGGGCAGTATCGATCCGCAAACCCGTGCAAATTGAGCTTGGCAGCGGCCGCACTGCGGCGTATTGCCAGTCGATTAAGGTGTCGGTGGTCATACGGGTACCGATGACGCTTCACACCACAACCGGGACGTACCGATGATCCCTAAGTCCGCGCTTGGCGCCCTGACGCTGTTGGCTGCCCTCTTCACAAGCGTCGTCGCACACGCCGCCGAGCTGTTAATGTTCGACGATCCTGGCTGCGTGTGGTGTCGGCGCTGGAACGCGGAAATTGCCCCCTCTTACCCCAAGACCCGCGAGGGACAGCAGGCGCCGCTCCGGCGTGTGCCCATCCGCGACCAGGCTCGCGCGGGCGTTGCACTTGCCCGCCCCATCAACATCACGCCCACATTCGTGCTGGTCGAGAACGGCCAAGAGGTCGGCCGCATCGACGGCTATGCCGGCAAGGATTTCTTCTATCCGATGCTCGCAGAGCTGCTGCGGCGCATCCTTCCGCCCCATCAGCGGCTTGGGCCGCCGGCGCCGCGGTCAGCCTCGTGCGCCGCGATGGCGTGTGCCCCTGCCCCACGCACGCATACATTTGCGGGGCAAAGTTCACGCGCATGCTCCTAAATGACGCGTGCACTGACAGCAATCGTCACAGCACGCACAAACGACACGAGCCGCAGCCTACGCGGGGGCCGGGCCCCATCTCCCGACGCGACGTTCGCACCGCAAATTCAGAGCTCAAGTCCGACCGCAAGGCCGAGCCGGAAATGGTGCGAGGGCTCGCTCTCACGATCAGGACCCGTCTTCATCCATCAACGCCAAGATCCAGCAACGCCTATTGCCACCAGCATGCCGGCGTGGGCGCTTGGAGGGTCGCCTTAGGTTCGCCGCGGCCACAATGGTCCACTCCCGCGTCGCGCGCGTCGCAGCTGCCCCGCGAGCGCACGCCGGCGCCCCCGAGCGCGCTCACGCTCGTTCGCGGGGCTTAAGAAGAACCGATCGGCAGACGGCTGGATGTCCAGCAAATTCGCCGCGCGTCTCACCACTTGCCGGTGTTAGACATCGACACCCACGGCTCTCGCTTGGCCAGCGCCTCGCCCTTTTGCAGCAACTCGATCGAGACGTTGTCGGGTGAGCGGATGAATGCCATGCGCCCGTCGCGAGGCGGCCTGTTGATGGTAACGCCGGCCTTCATCAACCGGTCGCAGACCGCGTAAATGTCGTCCACCTCATAGGCCAAGTGGCCAAAATTCCGGCCCTCGCCGTATTTTTCAGGATCCCAGTTGAAGGTGAGCTCCAAAAGCGGCGCCCGCTCGGCAGCAGCCCGGCCCTGGTCGTCCGGCGCCGCCAGGAACACCAGCGTGTAGCGTCCCGCCTCGCTCTCCACCCGGCGCACCTCCTCCATCCCGAGTTTGGTGCAATAGAAGTCGAGGCTCTGCTTGATGTCGGTGACGCGCACCATCGTGTGCAGATAGCGAAGAGACACGTCCCACCTCCTGCTCATTGATGCAATCTTGAGCCCGCACTGCGACCCCCACCTGGGGCTGTGCAAGCTACCAGCGATCCTGTGAGACTGCGCCTGGGTCGACCGACGCGCAAGACCGGCAAGCAAGAACGGCCCCGCCGAGATCGGTATGCCAAGAGCGCACGCTGAGATGCGAGCGCTGCAGCAACTCCGATGGCGCCGAAGGCAGAAACGCCACACGGGGGGTCGATTTTTGCCACGACGAGAGATCGTCACAAGTGTGCCGCACTTCCGCCATCGGGACCTCCAACGCTGCCGAGACGAGGACGCCTCCGGCTGTGTGAGACCACGGTGAGAGCAAGGTCAACAACCCACGAATCGCCGATGCCAAGGCTGCGCTCATTTTAAATCGCAAGCTCTTATCCACGTGAACTCAAGCTTATCCACCTGAAATTCACAAGTTTAGATACTCCACAGGTTGGTTCTGGCGTGGAAACAGATGAGTGCATCCAGAACCCGAAGGTTCCTCAGTATCTTGACCAGTATTGCTGCACCCTGGAGGGGACAATCGCACTAGTTTTTCCTCACTCGGACTAAAATTTACTGGCGCTGTCGGCAGACGTTGGATATAGCGAACAGGTGCCGTCGGGGCGGCACGATCTCGAGAGGGCAACAGTTCGAGATCAGCATCAACCGGCGGTGGGAAGTGACTGACGGGAGTAGTGCAACGTAGAGCGGGGGGTTCCAGTATGGTGCAGGAGAAAGAAAAATTTTCTCCAGACTATGCGGATATCAAGGGTAAGGAAAGCGAGGTCGAGCCGGGTGGTGATCCCGGTGTAGAAGTCTTCGAGGTCGCAGGATCGATCAAGTGGTTCGACGTCTCGAAGGGATATGGGTTTATTGTGCCTGACAATGGGCTTGCCGACGTGCTGCTGCACGTCACCTGTCTCAGGGCCGGAGGCTATCAGACTGCCTATGAGGGTGCGAGGGTCCACTGCCAGGTTCTCAAACGACCCAGAGGTCTTCAGGCCTTTCGCGTGCTTAGTATGGACGAGAGCACCGCGATTCACCCATCGCAGTTGCCGCAACGCACGCACGTGCAAGTCACGGCAGAAAGCGATTGGGAGCGGGCCAGGGTCAAGTGGTTCAATCGGGTCCGCGGATTTGGATTTCTGACACGTGGCGAAGGCACTCCGGATATCTTCGTGCATATGGAGACGCTGCGCCGGTTCGGGTTCACCGAACTGCGCCCCGATCAGATCGTCCAGGTCCGTTGGGGCATGGGGAGCAAAGGCTGCATGGCAGCCGAGCTGCGGCCGGACGGCGTGCCACCGGGCTTGCCACCCAGGCATTGAGCCGAAGAATAGCCGACGAGCCTCAGGCCGGGTCACTCGCGCAGTGGCCTGGCTTTTTGCTGTGCTCGCGTTGGCGAGCCTCCTTCATCCGGCCTATGCAATGCGGCGCGAAACCCTGAAGCTCGTGACGGCGCACGGAACGCACGTGATCGACGTCGAGATCGCAGACACCCCGCAGGAGAAGGCGCAAGGCCTGATGTTCCG
>Ga0075425_100002738_pt1 | contig 17676 bp, 14 predicted proteins | sample SoiMethybrSBSTD4_FD_75300 | JGI IMG/M metagenome (GOLD analysis project Ga0075425, IMG submission 75300) | Bulk soil microbial communities from a Populus tree surrounding site in Tennessee, USA - Soil MetaG P. TD hybrid SBSTD4 | ecosystem: Environmental > Terrestrial > Soil > Tree plantation... | reverse complement strand
CGCGCGCCCACTGCCGATCGCCTCGTTGTGAACGGCCGCGTAAATGCAAGTCCTTGCCGCTGCATTGCCGTCTCGTCAGAGCAGGGTTTCATAGGCCGTATTCCCATTTGTTCGAATGAACATGGAGCGCGGACGATCTTGACTATTCGGCACGACACAGGGCATATGACGCGCATGGACCGTTTGGCGACCCTATCCCGACTTAGTTCGCGCTCATCCTATTATTCGGGCTGAGTGTCGTCCGCGCGCGGTGGCGCGCCCTCGTCCACCCCAATCCCCAATCAGCCCCGGTAGTCCAACCTGGTGGAGGCGTTGCGCTCAGAACGCGGAAGTTGCGGGTTCGAATCCAGCTCGGGGCACCATTGTAAACCAAGCACATGAACACGGGGATCACCGCTGGACTGGCCGGCAACCCGCTTCGAAAGCGGGTGGGCACCGCGAGGTGTGGGGTTCGAACCCTCTGCTCTCCATCACACATGAGGATGGTTGACCGAGAGGTAAGGTGCCGCCTTGCTAAGGGGTGGCCAACCGCTGGGTTGCCGAGGTTCGATCCCTCGATCATCTGCCTGGACGGTTGGCAGAGTGGCAATGCAGCGCGTTGGAAGCCTGCCGAGCCCGCAAGGGTGCGCACGTTCGATCCGTGCAAGGTCCGCCACATCCGCGGGCGTAGCCCAACGGGTAGGAGGCGTCACCTTGAGGGGGTAAACAGTGCTGGTTCGAATCCAGCCGCGCGCATCAACGCCACGGTAGCCCAATCGGTTGGAGGCAGCGGCTTCAAACCCCGCGTAGTGTCCGTTCGAATCGGACCCGTGGCACCAAACACGCGCTGGCGTAGCCCAACGGCAGAGGCGGCGAGTTTAGACCTCGTTCAAGTGTTCGTTCAAATCGGACCGCCAGCACGGGTCCCTTTCCGCTCAGCCGGCTGTAACCCGGTGGACCGTGAAACAGAGCCACGGGCGTCGAGAGGTCCAATTCCTCGGGGACCCACCATATCTTTCGCCAAGGAACTGACGCCATGATCACTGGCAAGACACTGATCGCATGGGGCTACAAGCCCGGCCCGTGGTTCGCCGCGGCCATCGCCGCGGCCGAGCAGGCGCGGCTCGCTGGCGCCGACAAGCAGGCTATCCGCACCATCGTCGATCGCCTGGCGCCCCCGCCGATTGGGGTGCCACGCGCGCAGGGCGCGCTCGCCTACCGACTCAACATCCGGGCAGAAGATGCAGCCGAGGCTGAGAACGTGGCTTCGGTCGAGCGCCACATGCGCGAGCTGATGCGCGTGCCCACCCTCGTTGCCGGCTCCGTCATGCCGGATGCGTGCCCGTCCGGCGCCGCGCCTGGGACCATCCCTGTCGGTGGCGTGGTCGCGGCCAGGGACGCCATCCATCCCGGCATGCACTCGGCCGACATCTGTTGCTCGATGGCGCTGTCGGTGCTGGGCGACGTCGACCCTGTCGCGGTGCTGGACGCTGGCATGAAGCTTAGCCACTTCGGCGGTGGCGGGCGGCCCTACAGTCGTGACATGCGTGCACCCGACTCCCTGATGGCCGAATTCGCCGGCAACAAGTTCCTGGCGACGACCATCGACGCCGCCAAGAAGCACTTTGGCACGCAGGGTGACGGCAACCATTTCTTCTACGTCGGGCGCGTCGCCTCGACGAGACTTATTGCGCTCGTCACGCACCACGGCTCGCGCCGGCCGGGTGCGCTGCTCTACAAAGCCGGAATGGACATGGCGGAAAGCTACCGCCGCCGCCTGTCGCCCGAGACGCCGTCGCACAACGCCTGGATCCCGTTCGACACCGACGAGGGGCGCTCCTACTGGGACGCGTTGCAGCTGATCCGCAGCTGGACCAAGAAGAGCCACTTCGCCATCCATGACGCGGTGGCCGGCCACCTCGGCGCCAAGGTCAAGGACCGCTTCTGGAACGAGCACAATTTCGTCTTCCGCAAGGGCGACGGACTCTTCTACCATGCCAAGGGCGCCACGCCGGCCTGGGCAGATTTCGCGCCCGACAGCAGCGGCCTCACGCTGATCCCGCTCAACATGGCCGAGCCGGTCCTGATTACGCGCGGGCTCAATGCGGACAACGGTCTGGGCTTTGCCCCGCACGGCGCCGGCCGAAACTTCAGCCGCACCGCATATATGCGTCAGACCGCCGGCAAGACTGAAGAAGAGCTCGTTGCCGAGCAGACGGTCGGCATCGATGCGCGTTTCTTCTGCGGTATTCCGGACGTTTCGGAACTGCCGGGCGCCTATAAGAACGCCGCGACCGTGCGCTCCCAGATCACCGAGTTCGGCCTGGCCGAGATCGTTGATACAATTGAGCCAATCGGCTGCATCATGGCCGGAGATTGGCAGCGCCATGCGCCGTGGAGAAAGAAGAAGACGCCACGAGCCGTCGGTCGCTCGTCATCATAGCCCGCCAAGGATCGTCATGCACATGATGCAAATGCCCGTCATGCAGGTAGTCAATGTGGCCTTCGTGGCGGACAGCCATGTGACCGCAATTGGGCCCGTGAAGTGTGAATGATTAATCTGCTTCGGACTGGCGTGAGCCGGCATAATGAGCCTCCTGCTGTCTGCTGCTATTTGCTTCGGTTCTATCGCCAAATCCTCTTCCGATGGCCGTCAGTCAAGGTGACGAGGCCAGTCCGCATGGGGCCGTAATGCCAGCCAGGAGGCGACCGGCGTTCAGGTCCGGGGCTGTTGCCGGTCGGGCTGGGCTTTGGCCAGGGTCAGACCAGGAACTCCTTGACAGAAACTTCACGCAGCGCCACGCGCAGCGCCGAGGCCCGTGGAGCGCCGAAGACGGCCTCGAAACGCCTTTGTGCCATGGCCCACAGTTTGGTCGCGCTGCGCAGCCGCGCTTCCCCCGTTCTCGTCACGGGAAGCTCTTTACTTCTGCGATCTGCATGCCCTGCACGGCGGCGATCAAGCCATCGCGTTGCAGGGGGAGAATGTTTCGCCCAAGGGTAGTGCGGTCCATAACCAGGTCCTTGGCAAGATTGTTGATGGTCATCGGCCCTAGGTAATGGAGCTTGGCCAAACCGAGAATTGTGTCATTGCAATCCGGAAGGTGCCAGAACCTGCTCATAGAACTGCGTGACGTGGCGCGCGGCTTGGCGCAGGGCCAAGCAATTGCAGGTCGCAAGTTGCGTCTTTGGCACGTTGTTTGGCGGGGCCATCAATCACTGGCTTGAAGAAGCGTGTATATGCGCCTATGTAACAAACCCGAGCCCGATTTTCAGCGCCTCTATGCCAAATGTCAGCTGCGATCCGACAGGAGTTAGTGCTCAGATGCGTGGAATGGCGGCGGCTGGCGGTCGTTGGACCCTGGCTCATTGCTTATGAAAGGGGAGCGGCTGGTGTTCTCGCGTCTGCTTTCCCCCCAAGCTCGATCAGCGTGGTGCGAGATCGCCACCGCGAGTTGGTTCGCGCCTTGCCTTGCTGCTCGAGCGACGAACGTGAGGCTAATCTTTGGCATCCCACGAGCACGAGGAGAAGCTCATGAGTTCACGCGAAATCGTACTTTGCCAACCGGTGCGCACGGCAATAGGAGCTTTCAACGGTGCGCTCAAGTCCATTTCGGCCAGCGATCTCGGTGCAACGGTGGTGCGCGAGACGCTCAAACGCACCAAGCTTGATGCTGCCCAGGTCGGCGGTGTCGTCATGGGTAACGTCATCCAGGCCGGGAACAAGATGAATCCCGCCCGGCAAGCCGCAATTCATGGCGGCTTGCCAGTATCAATACCTGCCCTGACGGTCAATCGCGTGTGCGGTTCGGGTGCGCAAGCTATCATTACGGCCGCGCAGCAGATCGCGACCGGAGAAATTGAATCGGCGATCGCCGGCGGCATGGAGAATATGGATCGAGCTCCCTACCTGATGGAGGGTGGTCGATGGGGATATCGCATGGGGCCGGCCGAGATACATGACAGCATGCTTCGGGACGGCCTTGACGACGCGTTTTCGGGCAAGCACTCGGGCTGGCACACGGAAGACCTTGTCACGCAGGCGCAGCTGACACGTGACGCTCAGGACCGTTTTGCCGAACGCTCGCAGCAGCGCTTCAGTAGGGCGCAGAAGGCGGGAAAATTCGTTAATGAGATTGTCGCGGTCGAGGTACGCGGCAAGAAAGGCGTCGAGTCGTTCGTCACCGATGAGGCACCGAGACCCGATACGACGCTTGAGGTCCTTGCAAAATTGCGTCCTGCCTTCCGTGAAGGCGGAACCATCACCGCCGGTAACGCACCAGGGCTGAACAGTGGCGCCGCAGCCATGATCGTCGCTGATCGTGCCTTTGCGGACACCAAGTCCGTCGTCCCTATGGCGCGGCTCATCGCCTATGGCATTGCCGCGGTTGAGCCGGGTATGTTCGGCCTCGGTCCTGTTCCCGCGATCAAGATTGCTCTTGCTCGTGCCGGTTGGAGGATCGGCGATGTAGAGCGTTTCGAAATCAACGAGGCGTTCGCAGCCGTACCTCTTGCCATCGCTCAGGCGCTTGGCCTGCCTGAGGATGTTATCAATGTCGAGGGCGGGGCCATCGCGCATGGCCATCCAATCGGTGCCACTGGTGCCGTGCTGACCACCCGTCTTCTCCACGCTATGCACCGGGATGGCGTGCGTCGGGGCGTGGTCACACTATGTATCGGTGGTGGGCAGGGCATCGCTCTGGCGCTCGAGGCCCTTTGAGCAATCCCGTCTCCTATTCATCGATGCGAGCGGCATGAAGATAGGTTTGGCATTCACGCGTCGGATCGTGCGGCGCCGCACATTGCTCAAGGCTACGCCAGCTCTGGCTCTCGCCGTTTCGTCTGCAGGTCTGATCCGCACGGTCATTGGCGACGATAGGAACCCACCTGCGGGAGCCGAAACCGAGGAGTTGAGAATGGCGGACGCACCGCGAACTCCCCCAACCAAGGTCACCGTCGAACGCCGGGAGCAGATTGTCTTGATCGGCATTAATCGGCCCGAGGTTCACAACCGCGTGGATCCGGAAACTTACAGCGGGCTCGGCAAAGCCTTTTATCGCTACGATCGCGATCCGACGTTGCGTGCCGCCGTTCTGTGGGGACATGGCGACAGCTTCTCGAGAGGCATCGATGTGGATGCTTATCAGGCGCTGGCTGCATCGGGTCGCTCGTTGATGAGCGAGCCCGAGGCGATCGACCCACTGGCTACCAGAGGGGCAGGGCTGTCAAAGCCACTGGTGGTGGTGGTCCACGGTGATACCTGGAATATGGGGCATGAGCTCCATTTGGTCGCGGATATCCGGATCGCGGCCGCTAACACCCGTTTCGGCCAGGACGAGAACACCCACGGCCGCTTCCCAGGCGGCGGGGCGACTGTGCGGTTCGTGCGTGAGGCCGGCTGGGCCAACGCCATGCGCTACATGCTCACCGGCGACCATTGGGGCGCCGAGGAGGCATTGCGCATGGGGATCGTGCAAAAGGTGGCCCTCACACCTGCCGAAGCATTGCAGGCCGGCATTGAGATTGCGCAACGGATTGCGGCATGCGGACCGCTGGGCATCAGGGCCACGCTGGCTTCAGCACATTTGGCACTTAACTCCTCACAAGCTGAAGCCTTTGCCAACTTGGACGCCCAGTACCGCGCCCTCTATGCCACCGAAGATTTCAAGGAAGGACGGCGGTCGGAAGCGGAGGGTCGAACGCCCGTCTACCACGGCAGGTAGTGGCTTATCAATGGCGGGCCTACTGGTTTTTACCGGGGCGATCGCTTCAAGCCAGCGCCAAATGCCTAGACGAGGAAAGAGGACGCAGCATTCTGCGGTGCCGCGAACTTACGCCTGTGCTCATAGGGGTTCTGCTCCAGAGGCGGTTAGCCGATGGCCTCCTTGCTGGTCGCGACACGCGCAGCGCGCAAGCCGCAGAACCCAACGCGAGGTGTGCATCTGCGTCTTGCCCCTGACCAATTAACCGTCGCTATCCGTTGGCGGGTCGACCTAAGCGTCATCTTAAAGGCAATACTTCCCGCATCAACCGGCAGTGGGTTGTAACTGGACTTTGGTGATAATCGCGGAGGTTGCCTCCAGTGTCCTATGCACCGGGCATTTGTCCGCGATCTCCGCGAGTTTCTCCTCCAAACCCGGATCGACCTTGCCTTCGATTGAAATCACTCGTTCAAAACGATCGATTTTCCCCTCACGGCCCTCAGCCGCTTCACCACAGTCCATACAGTGTTGAGCTGCTACTTTGCCATGCTTTACCGCGACGGAAATGCGGCCGAGGTCGATCTTCTTGTGCTCTGTATAGACCCGAAGAGTCATTGCCGTGCAAGCGCCGAGCGCAATTGACAGGTAGTCATAGGGATTGGGCCCGGAATCGAGGCCGCCCACAGAGACCGGTTCATCGGCGAAGAGGCGATGACGGCCCGCCACGGCAATGTTCTGATACTTGCCCTGCATTGTTTCGCGGATGAGCACTCCCTCCTCGATTTTTGCATCGGGTGGATCCGCAGGAAGGTATTTCGATGCCCAAGCGACGATGACGCGCGCTGCGTACGCCGCGATGCTCGCGTCCGACAGCAGATGATCGGCATCGTCGAGTGAGACGAAACTCTTGGGATGTTTCGCGGCTAAGAAAATCTTTGACGCGTTATCGATGCCAACCACCGCGTCGAGCGGCGCGTGCATGACTAGCAAGGCCTTTCCGAGAGTAGCAATCCGACCTGTCAGACGTTGTTCCTCCGCGTCCTCGATGAAGGTGAGCCCAATGGTGAACTGGCGGCCGGCCAGAGTGACGCGGGCCTGCCCTCTCTGGCGAATCTCATCCAGCGAGCTGCCGAACTGGCTGAGCACGTGGGCGACGTCGGCTGGTGCGCCGATCGTGACAACGGCCTTCGCTTCTGGGATCTCTGTCGCTGCAGCAAGCACGGCGGTGCCACCCAAGGAGTGGCCTATAAGAAGATGCGGGGCGACGAAGTTGGCACGGAGGTAGGCGGCTGCGTGCACCAGATCCTCGACGTTGGATGAGAAGTTGGTGTTGGCGAACTCTCCTTCGGACGATCCGAGCCCGGTAAAATCGAAGCGCAGTACGCCAACCCCGGCAGCTGCGAGACCTGAGGCAATGCGTTTAGCTGCCAAAATGTCCTTGGTGCAGGTGAAGCAGTGTGCAAACAAGGCGAAACCTCGCACCGGGCCGGCGGGAAGGTCGAGACGTGCGGCGAGCTCAGTTCCGGCGCTACCCTTGAATGTGACGCGGATTACGGAGCTGTTGACTTGAGAAAGCATGATGGAGGCCTCGCTTTGCAACCGCTGTGCCGTAGTCTAGCACTGGTTCCGCTCGCGGCAGTTCGAAGGGCGTGAACGATGCTGTGGATGGGGTGCAGCGATGTTAGAGTTCGGATGCCCCTGATCTCGGTGGGTTCCGCGATTGGCTGACCTTGCGCGACCACTGTGTCTAGGAGGTGCAGTCGGCCAGGACCTTTTGAGGTTCAGCCTCATCACATTCTTTCTGACTTGTCTTTTGCGACTTGTCGCGCTCCGAAGATCACGTCCCCGAGCGTTACTTTCACTATTCGTAACGGGTGCGTGAGAGCAGCTTTTCAACAGCGCAGAATGCGCCATATGCCGTTGCGGAGCGGTAAACGCGCTAGATCAGCGGATATAAAGTCGAGGAGATCGATCATGAAGACCATCCTTTCAGCTGTCGTCGCCCTGTCGGTTCTGGCAGGTGTTGCTGCTGGTCCTGCCAGCGCAGCCAATGGCTACAATCCGAACATCGGCGGCCGCGACGTTGGGCAGAGCTCGCCTCTGTAACACCAAATTCGCAGACGAAATCTATGGCAAGGCCTGCGGGGTCCTCCCGCAGGCCTCGCGATCGAGCGGGACCTTTAGACCACATTGTCATTACGATTAGGTCATTTCGTACTCGACTTGCTGTTCGCTCACGAGCCATGCCAGCGCCATTGTCACCACAAAGGAAGTCGTCGATCTCGTCTCTCCAGCCCTGCAACGCGTGCGTTACCGCTTGCCGCGTGTCCGCTGGTCAATTCGATAGAGGGTTCGGCATCGCACGGTGGGACGGGGCCCGACTTGCGTGGCGACCGCGTCATGTCGTTCACCCCGGCTGTGAGGCGAACAAATCAAAGTCTTAGGTCGGCTTTACTATGTGAGGTCGGCGTCCGTCAGCGTCGCCTAACCGACCCATTCGCATCGGGCACCGGCTTTTCGGGGTAATCCCGTTTGGGTCCACTACGCAAGTCGGGCTTTAGAAATGCCGGCATCCACACGCACACTGCTGTCCGTGTTGGCCTTAGCGTCTGTTCATCAAGCGGTAGACAGGCAGCTTCATCGCTTTCGATGCATGTGGTAGGGAAGGCTAGCAGCCGATTGGGTGAGCGGCGTGGAAATTGTAGCCAAGCGATGGGCGTGCATTTAGCTGAGCTGGTATGGAGTCGGCAATGTACGAAACCTATTCGACGGATGTCCTGATCTGCGGCGCGGGCGCTGCCGGCCTTACATTGGCCATCGATCTCGCCCGTCGCGGCGTCGGATTCCGCTTGATCGATAAGATCAACGGACCCTTCCAGGGCGCGCGCGGAAAGGCAATCCAGCCGCGCAGTCAGGAGGTTTTCGAAGACTTGGCTATTGTGGACCGCGTCGTTGCTTCCGGAGGACCGTATCCTCCTCAGCGCACGTATCGTGACGACGGAAGCTATCAAGAGTCGCTGATCATGGAGCAACGCGATCCGACACCGGCTGAGCCTTATGCAATAGCAATCATGGTACCACAGTTCCTGACTGAGGCCGCGATGCGCGAGCGTTTGGCAGAACTTGGGCAGCGCCCGGAATATGCGGTCGAACTCGAAGGATTCATGCAAGACCCCGAAGGTGTTACCGCGCGTGTCCGCGGCCCAGAGGGTGTCATGTCGCTCCGGACCCGCTATCTCGTCGGCGCAGACGGGGGCGGAAGTGTGGTCCGCCGTGCAATCGACACTGGCTTCCCCGGCAAAAGTCTGGACATTCGAGCAGTAGTCGCCGACGTAGTGGTGGAAGGACTCAGCAGGGATGCTTGGCACCGGTTCAACGACGGTACCCCCCTTCAGATTTCTTTATGTCCGCTCAGGGGAACCGATCTCTTCCAACTGCAGGCCGTCATTCCCTTGGACGGCGACTTCGATCTGTCGACGGAGGGGTTGGCCGCAATGGTCACGCGACGCACCGGCCGAAACGACATCCAGATCCTCGCCGTATCCTGGGCATCGGCCTACAATATGCATGCACGTCTGGCGGATCGGTTTCGGGTAGGGCGTGTGTTTCTGGCAGGCGATGCTGCTCACATCCATCCGCCGACCGGTGGGCAGGGGCTCAATACCAGCGTCCAGGATTCCTACAATCTCGGCTGGAAGCTCGCTGCGGTCCTTGACGGCGCCCCGGAAGAACTGCTCGCGAGTTACGAAGAAGAACGCCGCCCGATTGCGGCTGCGATGCTGGGTTTATCGACGAAACTTCTTGACGAGTTGAAGACCGCGGGCGGCATGCGCCGCGGTCGCGAAACTCAGCAGTTGGACCTCGGCTACTTGCAATCGGCGCTGTCCTTTGAAAGACCGCTCCGAACCTCGGGGTTGCGAGCTGGCCATCGCGCTCCGGATGCCCCAATTCGGGGTGCGGCGGGACTGCCTACCCGTCTGTTCAAGCTCTTTCAGGGGCCACATTGGACTTTGCTGGGCTATGAGGTTGATCGCGCAACGGCAGTACGGCCGCGCACAGGTCTGCACATCCACACGGTCGGCTTGCGCGGAGATATCGTCGACGACGGTGGACATATTCGGACCGGCTATGGTCTTGAACCCGGCACTTGGGTGTTAATCCGGCCGGATGGCTACATTGGCGCCATTGCCTCCTGCGATGCGGGGCCGGCCCTCGAGCGCTATCTGTCGACTGTTGGGTTCGGTGGTTGCGACGATTGAGGCCAATGGCAAGTCTCGATAAGCATTCGAGGCCTTCTCCGTGGTCGCCCGCCCACTGCTGCTGCGAGCGCGGTTCAGCGACGGTGCTCCCGCCCAGCACCTTGTCTCGGGTGCCCCGTGGCGAAAATGCGCTCAAGGGGAGCGGGACTCGAGGCGAACTCCCGCAGATCACCGCAGGACGGTCGTCGGCACGAAATTGCCTATCGGCTGAAAACCACAGCAGGATCGATCCGCACTACCTTGAATATGGCGCTGACCGCTGCAACGACGCACATTCCAATTGTCAGCACTAACAGGCTCCACACGAGATTGAACGTCATAACGATGGGTAGGCTGTCGCGAAGGAAATAGATCACGATCACGCTCACCACCATTCCCAGTGCGTAGCCCATGATCGCGCTCATCACTGCTTGCCATAGGATCACTTTGCGAATGAAGCCGGCTGATGCTCCAAGCGCGCGCAATGTGGCGAATTCGTTAAGATGCTCCTTCGTGCTGGCATAAAGCGTCTGAGATACAACTACCACTCCGACGACGATACCCAGCACCGCTCCGGCTATGAGACCTGATCCGGCGCCGGTTTCAAACAACCAATAATCGAGGCTACGTTTACGAAGCGCTTGGTGGCTAAGCACTTGTGCATCCGGCAGCCGTGCTTGCAGCGATTTACGCACCTGCTCCACATCGCTGCCTGGTGCGACCCGTACTAGCGTATAACTCGCCTGGTCGGGTCCAGCAAAGACCAAACTCCGCGCCAGAGGAAGTGTTGTGAAAATATAGGGTAGCGTCGTGAACGAGCGTATGCCGCGCGTAACGGCCTTGACTACCACCTGGGTATCATTGATCTCCGCGCGGTCGCCGATCCCCTGAACCGCAAGCTCGTCGAAGTAGGTGGAGTCGACGGCTACTGCGTTTGGCGCAGAAAGATCTGCAATGCCGCCTTGGACCAGATCCCACGGTAGGGATTTATTGGCTGAGCTGTCCGACCCAACCACCAGCACCGAGGTCGAGCCGCAGCTCCCATCCGGATTAGCGCAGCCTGTCTTGTCCGTGCCCTGGCTCTGCCTCTTCCAGTTGACGAAACTGACTATGATATCCTCTGCACTTTGGACGCCAGGCGTCGATAGAGCAGCATACTTCTCACGGCCAGGCAGCAGAAGTGTTGGAAGATCGAAGCTCTTCGTACCGACCGGTACCACCCACAGATCGGCCTCGATATGATCCAGGACGGCGACGATGCGGAATTCCGAACCGAGATAGATGCTGCACTGCACGGCGATCAGAACCACGGAAAAGACGATTCCGACCAGCGTGACCAGCAGGCTCAGTCGGTCATGAAACAAGTTCCGGTAGGCGAGCTTGCGGCCCATCGGCGCGGTTGCCGCCATGCCTCGATTGCTCGCATTGGATGATAACATGGCTCATGGTCCTCCAAATTCGCACGACATAGGCTCACCAATGTTTCTCCAAGTCCGCGACACTCGGGGTGAGCAGGACGCGTGGTCGATCTCGTCGTTCCGGAATGCCCCCTCGCATTGCTCGAGGCCAAGTCCGTGCAGCCAACTTCCCATCTCTATGAACCGGCACCTCACGCCGGTTCTGAGGCATGATGATGCAAGGACAAGAACCTGTCGAGAAGGGTGCCTTTGGGTGGCCGGTAGTGGGTCCGGAGCACGCACAAGGTTTCGCGGGCCGGCAGGGTGCAGATGCCTCACCAACCCTTCGTAATGGGTACAAGCCCGCTGCTCGTCAGTCACCATCAACGCCCTGCCAGAAGGAGCCCAGAACAACATCACGTCTCACAAGCATGCTTCAAGCTCGCCGAGGATTTGCCAACCTTTAGAGCGAGCGCAAACACCAGCACAAACGGCCACAGCCACTCCTTGCCATAGAGGAGCAGGGTCCCAAATAAGCTGTTTCGATGCCATGCCGCGGGTTGTTGCCGCTGCTCGATCAGCACAGCCTCGGCGATGCGTTCCTCTCTCGGCCTTGCCAGGCCCTCCAGATATCTGATACAGGCGCCTCCAATGGCCTCGATGAGATCCGTCGCCCGACGGTGTTCCGCTTCCGTCAGTTCCCCGAATAGAAGTTTCAAAGACTGCCTCCCGGCCAAGTGCTTTCGGTGGTTCGTGAACCCGTTGCACGCCGGTGCGTAGTCCGCGTCCGGTCGGTTGTCCTTGACGTGAGACACTGACGCAACGAATGCCCTGATGCCCGTCCCGTTCGGCACGCAGGGAGTTGCGGGCAACTCAGTCGCCCTGGCCTCTTGCTCACAGGCAACCTGGAGTTCCCGGGGTCTCTCGACAAACCTGGATAACTCCAGGTAAGCCTTTGAGACATCGGCTGCCAACTCCATCTCCTTGCTGATGACATCAAAGGTGGCATCGAGCTGGCGGGCGGCGTTCTCTTTTGTTTCGAGGTTGGACAGAAATAGGAAGCATACACCCGCAATTCCAAGCGGATAGTAGATTGCGTCCACGTATGACCAGGCACGGTGCCCGGGGTACCTTCTCCCAAGCATCATTAAGCTGATGGCAATGGCGCAGGAGTAGATGACGAGCACGGTCATGGGTAGCAGCGCCCAAATCGACGAAAAGCACGGGGTTACAGTTGGTCCGCTGCCTGACCATAGCGGAATTAGCTATGTCGACCTGTTCCCGGTGGAACGGATCCGGCTGAAACCCGTCACACCCGCTTCAGTATCATGGTGCCGCGGCAGAAATTGGAATAATTGTAGCTTCCGCTGCCCTCACCACCCCTTAGTATCCCAGCAAACGTGCCAGGAAGTGTGTTGCGCCATCCGACGGCAACGTATCTGTACGTGAAACCGCCGGCCGGATTGACCTTTCCCGGAGGCAGTTGAGGAACCAAAATGCGATCGTTCTGAATGGAGATGCGGTACTTCCAATTCTTGAACCTGCAGCCATCACCGCCCTGTCCGGTGACTTCCCAGTCGCCATCAAATTGGTTTGCATTTCTCGCTGCGCTATCCGACTCAATTTTGAGGGCGCCGGCATCGACCACCGGTCTAGCTACCGTCTCCCGGCGTGCTCGGTCTTCCGACGCTTGCTTCTCCTTGGCCGACAACCCCTGCTGGCGCCAGCCCTCCTCTTGTGTCCGAGACACACCCGAAGCTGTCTTAAGTGGCTTGCCGGTCATCATCGCAATCGCCTGCCTATCGTTCGTCCGTGGGCGCATGAATTCAACACCGCCATAGCTGCTGAGCAGTACCATGGCTGTGGCGGCACTCGCTATCCAATGCCGCGCCGCCGAGTTTACGAAGTATACGAGCGTTCGCAGACTTACGGCCGTCGGCCAAAGTCTCCGGCCAAATAGTAACGATCGGAGCATCTTTGCAGACTGGGGTCGGTCCGAATGCCTCACTTCGAGGCACGCGTCGATGGCTCCGAGGAATCCTGTTCTGTACTTGCCATTGGCCGCCTTTGCCGCCGCTATCATGCAATCGTTGTCCAGGCGCAACATGGCTTCCTCGGGGGCTCGCCCCGTGACGGCGCGGTAGAATGTCCCTCCCAGTGCGTAAAAATCGGACCATGGGCCCTGCAAGCGGCAATTGGACGTATACTGCTCTGGCGGCGAATAGCCTGCCTTGACGACGTCGGTGAGGCCCCGTCCCGCTGCGGCATCGGACCTACGGGCCGCGCCAAAATCGAGGAGCACGGGCGAGCCGTCGGCGCGAATGATGATGTTGTCGGGGGCGATGTCACGATGCAGGATGCCCGCCGAATGAATGAGATCAAGCGCATCGAGCAGCGGCGCAATAATTGCATCCAGCTCTTGTTGCGTTGGAGCTCGGTGAATGCTTGTAAGCCACGCGTCGAAGCTATGCCCGTCCTCAAAGTGCATCACCATGTAGGCGGTCGAGTTCGCTTCGAATACGCGCAATACGCGCACGATGCTCGGGTGCTCGAGGCGAGCGAGCGTGCGCGCCTCCTCAAGGAAATTCGAGCGGCCCCGTTCGAACGTGGTCGTGTGAACTTTCGACTTCGGGAGGATGCGCATCGCGGCATCGCGGTATCCGTAGTCGATCGGGTAGTACTCCTTTACGGCAACCTTCTTACGAAGAAGGAGGTCCTCGGCCTCGTAGGTCACGGCGAACCCGCCCGCGCCGACTACTCGCTCAATTCTATAGTTGCCGTCCAGTAGCGCATTGACGGGCAGAGCCAGGCGAGGATCCAAGGCGCACCTCCGCCACATGTTCGGAAGCGATGGTTACCATCCAAGATCTGCCTTGTTAGTTACCTTGGAAACACTCGGCCCAAGCACGGGGTGGTTCCACATCGGCGGACGCGTTGGCGCATCTTTTTGGGGGCAATATGGTCAAGCGAGAGCTCTGAGCGTTCCGGCTCGAGGTCTTCCACAGGACCGGGATGCGTCCGACCGCCGCTATGAGCGTGGGCCTGGGGCTCGCATCGGTCTTGGACATCACGGGTGTGGCTACGCAGGCTTTCGACTTGAGGTGGTGGCCGCACTGGGCGACGTCTTAGTCCGCCTGGTCGGTGAGCATTCGAGTGCGACCTCAAGAGCACGAGCGGACTTACTCTTAGCGCCGACCGTGCCGCGCAAGCTTGCTCCTTGCGGCATTCTCGGTTGAGGGCGAAGCCAAATTTGAGAGGCACGTGTGCTGATGAGAAAATTGCGATGTGTGCTGCGGCTGAGGCAAAGCCGCGCACAGATTGTGCCGGGGATGGCCTGAATGTCGGCCAGGAGGTCCGGCGCATCTTGTAACGTTCCTTCAACGTCTAGCACGACATAGCCGATTTCTCCTTCCGTTTGGCAGTATTGGGCCGCGATGTTGACCTTGCGTTGGGCGAACGTCTCGTTGAGGCGGCCGAGCCCCCCGGGCATGTTGCCGTGCACTTGGAGAAAGCGGATGCCCGAAGATCTGGGCGGCAAGAGCACTTGCGGGAAATTCACGGCACCGGTGGTAGAGCCATTGTCCGTGAAATCGACGAATTTGCGGGCAACCTCAGTTCCGATGCGCTCTTGTGCTTCCTCGGTCGACCCACCGACATGCGGTGTCAAGATCACATTGCCCAAGCCTTGCAAGGGACTGACGAATTTGTCCGTATTCGAGGATGGCTCAACTGGGAACACGTCCACGGCGGCACCCGCGATATGCTTGTCCCGTAACGCATTCGCAAGCGCATTGAGATCTACGACGGTGCCGCGCGAATTGTTGATGAAACATGCACCACGTTTCATCAGTCGAATTTGGCGCTCCCCGATCATGTTCTGGGTATCAGCCGTCTCCGGGACGTGCATGCTGACGACGTCACTCCGAGCGAGGAGATCATCGAGCGAGACTGCGGTCTCGGTATTGCCGTGCCTCAGTTTGTCGGCGCGATCCCAGTAGAGAACGCGCATTCCCATGGCCTCCGCGAGCACGGCGAGCTGGCTACCGATATTCCCATAGCCAATGATGCCGAGCGTCTTTCCGCGCACCTCGTAGCATCCGACGGCCGACTTATCCCAACCGCCCTGATGCGCGGATACCGACTTAGGGAACACACCCCGCAGCAGCATGACGATTTCGGCAATAGTCAACTCCGCGACGCTCCGTGTGTTGGAGAAGGGCGCATTGAAGACGGGGATACCCTTGCGCTGCGCCGCGGTGAGATCGACCTGGTTGGTACCCACTGAGAAGCATCCAATGGCCATCAGGCTGTCGGCTCCAGCAATGATCTCCTCGGTTAGCTGTGTGCGTGAGCGGATTCCCAGCAGATGCACGCCGTCGAGGGCGTTCTGAAGGCTCGCGGCATCAAGCGCCTTCGGCAGGCGCTGGACATTGCGATAGCCCGATCCGTCTAGCGCGGCGATCGCGGTATCAGAAATGCCCTCCAAAAGGAGGATCTTGATCTTGTCCCGCTGTAGCCAAGTCCCTTCGATCTGGGTCACGGCTCGCTGATCCCATGGTTCTACGCAGACCAGTGCGGTCGTCGCCATGGTCGCGTGAGGCTGCGCTCACGAAAGTTGCACTCGCATTTAGCGCGCAACCACGGCAAGTGTCGCTCTCTCCATCAACGACTGGCGTCTGGCGACGTTAGCCATCTCCTCGGTGACAATTTTTATCGTGTCTCGAATTTGGTCCTGAGTGTGCCGCGAGGTAATGAAGAAACGGATGCGCGCCGCCTTCATGGGGACGGCTGGATGAATGATGGGGAGCGCATTGATGCCGCGATCCAGCAGCCTATCTGTAAGTCGCACGGCGCGGACAGGATCGCCGATCATGATCGGCACTACCGAAAAACCGGCACTCGTCATTGTGTCGAGGCCAGCCTTCTTCGCTTCTTCCACGAAGAAGCGGCCGTTGGCCTGCAGTTTGGCCACCCTTTCCGGGTCGGATCTTAGGATCCTAAGCGCAGCCAGGGCCGCCGCGGTCGCCGGCGGCGACAGTCCCACCGAGTACACGAAGCCGGGAGCTTGGTATTTGAGGATCTCGATCAGATCATGAGTTCCGCAGATGTAGCCGCCGCAACTGCCAAGGGTCTTGCTCAGCGTGCCCATCCAAATATCGACGCCGCGCGGATCGATGCCAAAATGTTCAAATGAGCCGCGGCCGGTCTTGCCCATGACACCGAGCGAATGGGCCTCGTCGATCATGAGCCAGGCGCCATAGTGCTTCTTGATCTCGACAAGGCGCGGCAAATCTGGGAAGTCGCCGTCCATCGAGTAGAGCCCTTCGGCGACGATCAGCGCGTTCTTGTGGTTTGCCCGGTTCTCGCGCAACACCTTTTCGAGATCGTCGAGGTCATTGTGGCGGAAATTGATGCTGGTGGCGCGCGAAAGCTTGGCCCCTACGATGGCGCTGTTGTGCATCAGCTCATCCTGCACAATCAGGTCCTCAGGTGACATCAGCATACCGATGGTCGAAATGTTGGTGGCATGACCGCTCACGAAGGCTAGGCAGGCATCCGCACCGTAGAAGTTAGCCAATTCTCTCTCCAGCTCGCGGTGCATCATCCGCTCACCGGCGACCAACCGGCTTGCCGAGACCGACGTTCCAGCCTCGTCGATGGCGGCCTTGGCCGCTTCTGCGACAGCCGGCTCCTGGTTGAGCCCAAGATAGTCGTAGGAGGCGAAATTCGTGAGCACTCGGCCTTCATGTTTGGCAGTAGCCCCTAGCCGACCGTCATGCGCCCGATAGAAGGGGTTCTTGAGGCCGAACATGCTCGCGACGCTGCGATGTTTGTTCATCGTCTGGAAGATGTGCAGCTCGCCGAACGGAACGGCTGGCTTAAAGGTCACCTGCTGCTCTGCTGGGCGGATCGTGCCAAGTGCTCTGGCAAGAGAGCGGGCAGCTCCCTTCACGCCTCCCGGACCCTTGTCCGAAGCCTGAGGCCAGGGGCCCGCGTGTGACTGCGCAACTTGGTCGGTCATCTCATACCCTCATTTCGGCGCCCTGGGACTTGATGGCAATGCGGATATACCCGCTGTCGGAAACGTGGCACTGTTCCGGTTGGCACAGCGCAAACCACACGAGGGTCGGCACTGTGGATGGCCATCCGTCTCTCCCCTGTCCTTCGATCGGCTGCAACGCCTCGCGTGCTCGCCGAGCTTGGATGCGGTGCCCTCAAGCGTGATCGCGGCATGACCAGCACCAAGCTCTAATGTTGCCTTACCGAAGGGGACGTGGTCAAATCGTGCAGACATCAAGCTAGCCGCGACCTATGGAGCTGATAATGGTGGCCGCAACACAAACTACGCGGTTCCTTCCGTTT
>Ga0075425_100002737_pt1 | contig 17682 bp, 11 predicted proteins | sample SoiMethybrSBSTD4_FD_75300 | JGI IMG/M metagenome (GOLD analysis project Ga0075425, IMG submission 75300) | Bulk soil microbial communities from a Populus tree surrounding site in Tennessee, USA - Soil MetaG P. TD hybrid SBSTD4 | ecosystem: Environmental > Terrestrial > Soil > Tree plantation... | reverse complement strand
GCGCTGCGTCCGCGTACGCGAGGGTCGCGTGCTTGGATCGGCGGAACCATCGGCCTGGATACGGGTCACCCGTGACCCGCCGCGACGCGCCGGATCGCTTTCCACCTCTTCAACCCTTACCGCCCTGCACCTTACCTCGCGGCCAGCGCTTGATTGCATATGCTTCGACCGCGTCGGAAATGAGCTGAATTTCAGTCGTTGCGTCGGAGAATGCCTCTGGCTCGCCCATCAATGCATCTGCGCGGATGACAAGAAGCGCGTGCATCGCGTCGGCCTCCGAAGTGAAGTCAGGTAGAATTGCGCCAAAGGTCCCGCGCCCGCTGTTGATTGGCGGGAGCCAACCGCGGTCGGATGTGTACGCGAAGCCAAGTGCTTCGAGTGCGGCGACGGCCGCAACGCGCTGCTTGTCAATCGACATGGTTCACCTCCCGCTCCTGCTACTGCGCGGGTCGATGTCACCGACTTAAGGTGCGGGTAAGGCAGTCGCCCAGTTATCCACCGACGCGCCGGCGGATAGCGGTCAAACCAGCCCCGGATCCGCGTTGGCACGCCGCGCTACTAGCTGCGTATGCCGCTGGCGCGCCCTTGCGGTGGATGCCAATTGCTGGCTACGCTTGATCAGTTGTTTGTGGATACGCTCCCTCGCGCGCCTCAAGTCAGACTCAGGCTTTTTCGACTTCTTGGCCATGTACGTTCCCCACACTAGCCCGGCACAAGCGTACGCTACGCTATGATTGGTGGCGGCACCGTGACAAGAACGGCTTGCTGGCGGGTTCGCGAACGCGCTACGGCGCCAAATTTGCTCTGAGCTCGCGGTACGCCTCATAGAGAGCCTCCAGGCGCTGCGGCCCCCGCTGGAAGCGCGGAGGTTGCCTCCGAGCGCTTATAGAGCCGGTATCGGCGTTGCAACGCAGGGTCACTGGGCTCGCCATCCTTAAACAGTACGCGCCCTACGCTCACGACCAGTGGCGCCGCCCCGACGAATGACGACCCTCTTTCCGCCCGTTTCGTGGCCACCGGGAATTGAAGAAGGAGGTCCCCATGGATAATCCAAGCGGGTGGCAGCCGCTCGGTGGAAACCGGCTCGATGGCCTCTAGGCTGTTGCGACCCGGCTGCCGCCTGCTGCCATTATGAGCGAACGCTTCTCGAACCCCGGCCGCTGACACGAGAAAGCCTCAGGCATTTTGCGGGAGCGGACAGCTCCATGGCACGGCTATTGCGCCCGCTGGCTGTGACCGGCGCCGAGCGCCCGGGACTTTTCGATCGAGTTCGGGGAGCCGCACTTGTGCCCAGTCCAAACGGCTCCATCTCGACCGTGCCGATCTCATGTCGGTCACCAAGCGAATAAGGGGCCTCGGCTATGATGTGAACTTCACCGTTACCGCCTGAGTTCGTGGCGGCGCGGATGCGATCGTCACAGGTGCAACGGAATACTTGCAATGATGTTTCTGACCGCGCATCGTGAGGCGTGAGGAAGGCGGTTGAGACGGCTCCGATGAAGAGGCTCATTCTTTGTTTTGACGGGACCTGGAATGCGGTCCTTGACCCCGACACCGTCACCAACGTCGTCAAGTTAGCACAGGCGATCAGGCCCACGGCCAGCGATGGCATCAAGCAGGTCGTATACTACAATTCCGGCGTCGGCAGCGGCGGCACGATCGACCGAATTTTGGGCGGCGTGTTTGGCTTTGGCCTCGAAAGCAACGTGAAACGCGCCCTGGCGTTTTTGACGCTCAACTATGAGGTGCGCAAGGACGCGGACGGACGCGAGAAAAAGGTTCTCCGTGACGGCATCGAATACACCGATGGCGACGAAATCTTTTTGTTCGGCTTCTCTCGCGGCGCCTACACGGCGAGGGCCCTTGCCGGCGTCATCGGCGGCGCCGGCATCCCCAAGCACATGGATTTCCAGGATCTGGAACTTCTTTGGAACCACTATCGCATCAAGCCGAGACTGCGACACAGGGAAGTCGATGCAATCGCTAACCGTGCCTGGCGGCCCCGCGTCCGCTGCATCGGCGTTTGGGATACCGTGGGCGCCTATGGCCTGCCTGCTGGATTTGGAATCGGGGCGCTAGCGCGCCACTTCATCTCATGGACACGTGGCTTTCATGATCGAGAGTTCGGCCGGCACATTGATATCGGCTTGCATGCGATGGCGGTCGATGAAATGCGCCGCCCCTTCGCGCCGGCCTTTTGGACTAGAAAGAGGAACGACAAACCCCTCAATGCGGTGGTCGAGCAGGTGTGGTTCGCGGGCGCGCATTCGAATGTAGGCGGCGGTTACGAGCATAGTGGGCTGTCCGATCTGACGCTCACTTGGATGATCGCAAGAGCCAACGAGCTCGCCTCCCTGGAGTTCGATGAGGATGAGATTCGTGGAAAGCTGTGGCCGTGCGCCGCCTGCACCTTGTATCGCTCGTATCTGGGCTGGCCGCTCAGCCGACTTCGGCCCTACATCAGGGATGTGCTTCCCGTGCACGCCATCAAGCACCGGCCCTTGCTCTGGAGGGGCAAAGACAGATCGAGCGAGCATATCAACGAGAAAATCCATTGGAGCGTGGTTGAACGCCAGCGTCTTCCGGAAGCGCTTGTGGACGGCCTCAATGCCCAAAGATACTTTCCCACCCACCTCAAGAACGTTCCCGATGATCGCGTAGCCCACTGCACAGAGCTCGAAAGAAGAATTATTGAGCACTGTCGGGGCGAGGTCGACAGCGTGATAAAGCAACGGCCGCGTTGCGGTTGCCCGCCTGCAATAAATGTCTAGCTCAGCCACATTCCATGGCGCGGCGCACGTTGAACCGATAGTGCGATTAGAGATAATCGAAAGGCTCGGGGATGCCGATGTTTTTCTTTGGCTGGGCGTTAGCAAACTGTCCCGCGCGACTTGAGTGCAATTAATTGCCCACAGGGAATACCGATGTGCCTGGAGCAAGATGGACCGCCTCGGTTTCGATGGGGTGGGATTCAACGAGCACCATTGCTCACCTTACTGGCTGTTGAATTCTCCAAACCGGATGGCAGCCGCGGCCGCGCAACGAACGAGCCGCCTGAAGCTGCTGATCTGGCAACCTACTACCGCTGCCTCAGCCTGCGGCTCGCTGAAGAATTTGCAATCACCGGTGACGGGTGGCTCTTGCTCACGACAGCTGCACTCCAGATAGCTGGCGAAGTTGATGCACACGCGAGATCTTCTGCGTCAGCCACAATCCGGCCGCTGTGTGATTTTGGCCGTATCGCGACAGAAACCGTTGGTTGGTCGTCTTCCCGGATTGACCTTCGGTCAGGCCCTGCCGGATGGTGTTGACCCAGTAGCCGGCGGCTTTGCGAGAAGGGAAGCCTGAGGCGACCCCCGACACTCGGTTTGGCAGCCGGACTCCAATGGTTTTCGCGGTCGCGCTGTCACACGCAACACAGCCTTCCTTTGCAGTTGGATCGCGGTTTGCTGCGCCGCGCCGAAGTTGCGGTCCTGCTAGCGCGTTGGGGGAATTATCATGAAGCGCATTGTCTTGTGCCTCGACGGCACCTGGAATCACAATCGCCTGGGCGCGGTCCTCACCAACGTCTACAAGCTGCATCAGGTCATCGCCCCGACCGATGCCAACGGCGTTCGACAATTCTCCAACTACATCGGGGGTATCGACTCGGCTGACGGCGAGTCGCTGCAGTTCCTGAAAGGCGGGATCGGCTACGGCGTCGACAACCGCGTGCGCAAGGCTTACGAGGCGCTGGTCAAGGACTACGAGCCCGGTGACGAGATCTTTCTCGTTGGCTTCTCGCGCGGCGCCTTCGAGGCGCGCAGCCTCGGCGGGCTGATCACGCTGATCGGGGTCGCCAAGCCCGGCCTCGGGTTCTCCTTCGACCGGGCCTGGTCGGTTTACCGCACGCGCGAGAAGGGGCGCGACCAGGCCGCGCTGGCACAGCTGCGTGCTGCCACGCATTATCCCGTCCGCATCAGGTGCGTGGGCGTGTGGGACACGGTGGGCAACCTCGGCAATCCCTTCGTCTCCGGCGGCATCATCGGCCGCCGCTACGAGTTCCACGACACGCGCCTCACCGACAACATCGACGTCGGCCTGCACGCGCTCTCCATCGACGAGATTCGCGGGCCCTTCCGGCCGACGCCGTGGACCTCGCCTAAAGATCAGGCCCTGCCGGCCAATCAGCACGTCGAGCAGGTATGGTTCGCCGGCACCCACGCCGACGTGGGCGGCGGCCATCGGGAGACAGCGCTCTCGGATATCGCGCTCATCTGGATGGCGGAGCGGCTGCAGGCCACCGCTGGCCTTGCGCTTGATATGCACAAGCTCGGTCATATGACGCGCCCAGACCCGCTGGGCCCGCAGCACTCGGTGGCCGAGGGCTGGATCTTCAAATGGAGCGGCCGGTTGCCGTTCATCCGCCTGGTGCGGCAGGCCACGGCCGCGATCCCGCCGCTCAGGCGCTCGTTAATCGGCAGTTGGCGCGCGGGCAAGCTTCCCCGCGGCGTCGAGGTCGTCAACGAGAGCGTCCACCCGAGCGTGCTGGAGCGCTTCGGCAAGCGAGTGATCGAGTTGCGCATTGGGCGGTCGCACATGATCACCTACCGCCCGCGCAACCTCGCCGCGGCGCTCCCCGAGCGCCCCGTCGTCGGGGCAGCGAAACCGGGCGTGGGCCAGCCGCGGCGGGTCAAGGTCTTCACGGTCCACGGCACCTTCGCCCACGAGACCGACTGGGACGATTGGGACCGGGCCGATGAGGCCAAGAAGCCGCAGCGCGCCTTCATCAACCAACTGGCCGGGCACCTCAAGGAGCGCGGCGTCGCGCTCGAGGAGCTAGACCACACCCAGTACAACTGGTCGGGGGGCAACAGTCACGACGAGCGGCGCGTCGCCGCGATCGGGCTCAAGAAGATGATCCAGGAGGAGCTCACCAAGAGCTACGACCGCCACGGCGAGGACTACTATGACAAGGTCTTCATTGTCGGCCACAGCCACGGCGGCACGATTTCGCGCCTGGCCATGAACCTCTGGGACAAGGACGACGACTACTACGACCCCATCAAGACCGCGCAGTTCGACGAGCTCAAGCACGACGATGAGTGTCCCACTTGCCTGCGCATCCGCAACGGCCACATGGGGCGGAACTCGGTGCGCCGGCCTGACGGCGTCATCACCTTCGGCAGCCCTTTTGTCTCCTTCGAGAAGCGCAGCTTGGGACTTTTCACGGCGAGGCTCAGCGCCTGGGTGTTCCGCATTCTTATAGCCATTCCGCTGGGCCTGCTCCTATATCTTGCCTATTCCTTCAGACCCTATCCGGTGGTGTCGACGCTGTGGGAAAACACGCCTGCCTTTGTTAAGGCGAACCTGCTCCTGACCTCGCCGCTGGCCCTCTACTGGCTGGTCGGCTCCTATCTGGGCAAGGCGCTCGACGTAATTGAGCGATGGTTCGGAAAGAGGGATGCGCTGTTTGCCCTGAGTGCCGTCTTTCAGACCTTCAAATACGTGGTCCTTGCCGGGGTCGCGGCCTACTACGTCGCCTACCTGACGGGCGAGTACAATCGGGTCCTGCAATGGCTCCCCGTGAGCAAGCCGTGGTTCCTGACGTGGTTCGGGTGGTCGGCCGTCATCGGCGGCGTTCTGTTTCTCCTTGTCGCTGTGCCCGGCGCGTTCCTTGCCTGGTTGCGCCGCGAAGTCGGCGGGCTGCGGGAGAGGCTGCCGAAGAAGTACGACCCGGCCGAGGACAGGTTGGTCCCCTACCTGAGCTATCACACGCCCGGCGACGAGGCTGGCCTCCACCTCCGGATCTTTGGCGTCCTCACCTGGGCGGTCCAGACCCTCGCCCTCTCGGCGGCTTGCGTGCTGGCCTTCGGCCTAGCTCTTATGGCCATCATCGGCATCGAATCGGCGCTCGGCTTGTCACAGGGTGGCAGTGTCCTCAACCGATCGGGAATCTCCGCTGTCAGCGACTTTCCGGAGTTCCGCGACAGGTTCATCGCCCTGGTGGACGCCCTGACTTACCTCCCAAAGCTCGTCTGGTCGGACATCCTTGGAGCCAAGTGGCTGCCCAGCCTAGGTGGTCTCGAGAACAGGCGCGAGGTGGCGTGGTTCGTCCCGATTGCACTCGTGCTCTCGATCCTTGTCATCTTCCTGCTCTTGATGCCCTTTGTGGTGGTCGCGATTGCCATAGTGTACCTGGCCAGCATGTGGCTGCGCGGGTCCGGCGTGGTGTTCGGCAGCGAGAAGCTCTCCTGGAACCTGGCCAACCATATCGCCGTCACGCGCCACCCCAACGAGAACACCACGCTGCGGGTGCTGTTCATCTCACCTGAGGCCTGGTGGCGCCGCGAGATCGCGCACAGCTACTACTATAAGAGCGGCCGCGTGATCGCCGACGCTGCCAGCCATATGGCCGACTGGAGCAATCTCACGCCTACCCCGGCTTGGCCGGTCGGGGCGTGGTTCGCAGCGACGGCGCGCCTGTTGGTGGTCATGCTGTTCGTGCTCAGTATCTTTGCTGTCTCCGTCCCGATCGCCGCGGGCTTTGCTTCGGTCGGTCAATCCGTTCGCATGTTTCTTGGCGATAGTTTTGGGGGCGGCCCCGGAGCGCTGCCGGAGCCCAAGGATGCTGCCGCCTACATGGTCCGCGGCAGCGCCTTCCGCGCGAAAGGGCTCTACGAACGTGCCCTCGCCGACCACACCAAGGCGATCGAGCTCGAACCGGGCAATCCGGTCGCTTACAACGACCGCGGTGTCGCCCACCAGGCCAAACGCGACCATGACCTCGCGATAGCAGATTACACCAAGGCTATCGAGCTCAACCCCGGCTACGTCAACGCGTACGTCAATCGCGCCACGGCCTATCGCAGCAAGGGCGACCCCGACGCCGCTGTGACCGACTACACGAAGGCGATCGAGCTCGAACCGGGCAACGTCCGCGCCCTGAACCGACGTGCCTTCACCTACCAGGCCAAGGGCGACAACGCTCAGGCGATTGCCGACTACGCCAGAGTCGTCGAGATCGATCCTAAGAATTCTGGCAATCACCGGAGCCTGGGCCTGGCGCGGTATGGGGCCGGCGACTACCTCGGGGCCAGCGCGGATCTGTTGCGCGCCATCGAATTGCAGGACGACCCCTACGCCATGCTGTTCCGCTACCTGGCCCGGACGCGGGCCGGCGAGGCGGCTGCAGCCGAGCTCGAGGCGAATGTCGGCCGCTTGAAAACCAAGGACTGGCCCTATGCCGTCGCTGAGCTCTACCTGGATAAACGCTCCTCCCCCGCTGTGCTCAGTACGGCCAGCAAGCCGGAAGAGCGTTGCGAGGCGCAATTCTACATTGGCGAGTGGCACATCCTGAAGAGCAACGCGGCAGAGGCCGCCGATGCTTTGCAGGCCGCAGTCGATGCCTGCCCGAAGACCTTCATCGAGTACCTGGTCGCAATCGTCGAGCTGAAACGGCTCAAGTCTTGATTTGCTGCCGTCATGCTGCGTGCCGCGCCACCTGAAACGGGGCGCTCCCATGCATCGTTTGCTGCTCCGGCCGGACAGGCCCGCATCAAGCGCCGGCTCCGAGCTTGCGCCGATCGATAGCGTCTGCTTGGGTCACGTGTTGTCCTCGGCACCCATACCTTGTCGTCCCCAACCCGGGTCTGTAGTACCCTCAACTTCTGCCGTCCTGCCGACAAGAGATGGCAATCACCCTATATGCCAGATTCGGACGAGCACGGTATGATTTGACATAGCTCGATGACGCGATGCTCGTCGTCTGCTCGTAGCCGACCGCCGCGGCCGTGCCGACGGTGCGCCACATTGCTTCGGGGTGGTGGAACAGCCCGGACGCGTCGGCCGCGTTGTCGGAAACTCGGCAGGTGCACTACGAAAGTGGCGCATCCGAGCAAGCACGCATCGTCGCCAGCCTCTTATCCGCCGCCATTGCTCAGGTCGAGGTCGTGCACGGACGTCGCTTCGCTCATCCTGTCACGATCGGGGTGGACATAACGCCGGAAGCCTTCATTGCTTCAAAATGGACTCACCCGAGACTGATTTTGCGCATCGCTCTCGGGATACGGTGTCAGTAGACCGATGCGCCGGCCGCGCTCTGGCTGCTCCCCGCTGGCGGCGAACGGCCTCGCAACCACGCCGCCCACCAGCACCACGAACTCCCGCCTCATCTGGTCCCCCGTGGAGCAGAGAAGATTTTGCAAGGTTACCCCACTTCACGGCGCTCGTCGCATTGAATTGCCAGTCGCAACGGGCGCGCGTTAACGAGGTGCGGTTCGGGGGTCAAGTTCAGACGAAGTTTGAAGTCTTGATCAGGGGTCTGCGGTGGTCTCAAGGCCTGCTCTGCCTCGAGAGCGATCAGCTAGGCGCGAGCAACCTCGACCTTGACCCCATGGTCTGATTGGCCAACCGAGAACGGAAACAGACTAAAAGCGTCTCCGGTCAGAACGGCATTGCCGGATGTGAGGCGATTGAGCCCGACACATCCATCGCGGGTCCAAACCGCACCCGGCGGAACGTCGTCGGTGACGAGCCCTTGCCCCGAACGATCCACGCTCATTGTAGATCTTGATCCCGTCACCACTGGACAGCTGTCGCGCTTGAGCGTCGACTCCTCGATGGCGGTTCGAACGATCGATCGGCATGATTTGGGACACATTGAGCGGCAAGAAGCCGCCCTTGGCACGCAGAGATGCTACCGTCGCATGGCCGGTTGTCGGATGATCCAAGATGGCGTCGAGGCCTCTTCGACCGACGCCCAAGGAAAGAAGTCATCGCGCCCCAGCAAATTCGCCCCCGTCGACATCCAGTGTGGCGACGCGAACGACAGTGCGTCAGATCAATAGGGTGGCAGAAGCTCGAGCACGCCGATCATGAATTGGGCCGCTCGAAGAATGGCCCCACGGCTGGTCGGTTTGCTGCGAACATACTTGATGGTCAGCAGGGCTTTGGCGCTTCTATAGCCCGGCCGACCCTGCAGGACCGGGGGCAGGTGCGCCAGTCGTTGCAGCAGCAACGCGCGATGCGCCTGCAGCTGCTCATAGCCGGGACGCTTGCGGACCCCGTCTCGTCGCGATGACTTTGGCTTGCGCATTCTTCCGTCGGCCCAGGAGGAAACGTGTCCTGCCTACCCTAGTCCGAGAAGAAAACCTATGCCGACGCTGGCGAGGGCGGCGGCGGCGCCGCAGAGAAATTCTCGGGGATTTCCGGCTCTTAGACAAGTACATTAGACGAAAGGACATCGACTAACGTCGAAGCGCATCCTGATCGCCGTCGTGGCATTGATGGCTTTATCCCGTAATGGGAAGCGCACGGGGAGGCTTCGGCTATGGCCACGATGGCAATGCAAGGACCCGCCGGGTCGCGGGGAATGACGTCGGAGGAGCGGCTCGTCATCTTCGCCTCCTCGCTTGGCACGGTGTTCGAGTGGTATGATTTCTACATTTACGGCACTCTTGGCGTGTTTCTTGCCAAGTACTTCTTCTCCAATGTTCCTGCCAACGTTGGGTTCATCTTCACCCTGCTCGCGTTCGCAGCAGGTTTCGCCGTCCGCCCATTGGGCGCCCTTATCTTCGGGCGCATCGGCGACATCGTAGGCCGCAAGTACACGTTCCTCGTGACCATGACGCTCATGGGCATTGGAACGTTCTTCATCGGCGTTCTGCCATCCTATGCGCAGTGGGGCATCCTTGCACCCATGGTGCTGATTGGGCTCCGCCTGATCCAGGGACTGGCGCTGGGTGGCGAATACGGCGGAGCGGCAATTTACGTTGCCGAGCATGCGCCGCACGGCAAGCGAGGCCTGTATACGTCTTGGATTCAGACGACCGCCACGCTCGGCCTCTTCATGGCCCTGCTGCTGGTCCTGGCGGTGCGCAACATGATGGGCGAGGCGGCCTTCGCCGATTGGGGTTGGCGCGTGCCCTTCCTGCTGTCGCTGATCCTCCTCATCGTGTCGATCTGGATCCGGCTCAAGCTCAATGAGTCGCCGGTCTTCCAGCGCATGAAGGAGGAGGGCAAGGCCTCCAAGCGACCCCTCAGCGAGGCATTCGGCCAATGGTCCAACGCCAAGATCGCGCTGCTTGCCCTGCTTGGCGCGACGGCTGGTGAGGCTGTGGTGTGGTACGGCGGTCAATTCTACGCCTTGTTCTTCCTCACGCAGACCATCAAGGTCGATGCCACGACGGCGCAGATCCTGGTCGCGGTCGCGCTGGCAATCGGCACACCGTTCTTCATCGTGTTCGGCTGGCTGTCGGACAAGATCGGACGCAAGCCGATCATGCTGCTGGGCTTCCTCCTGGCAGTCCTGACGTACGCGCCGGTGTCGCCGGTCAATATTTTCAAGGCCATCACCCACTACGCCAACCCGACCCTGGAGCAGGCGCTTGCCACCGCTCCTGTGACGGTAGTGGCTGACCCCAGCGAATGCGCGTTCCAGCTGAACCTGACGGGCGTCCAGAAGTTCTCAGCTTCGTGCGACCGAGCCAAGGCCGCGCTGGTGGCACTTTCCGTCAACTACAAGAATGAGGAGGCCCCGAAAGGGACACCCGCGGTGGTTCGCGTCGGCGAGGAGACGATTTCCACGGAGAATCCCGACTTCGCCAAGGTTCTCGGCTCGGCGATTGCCAAGCACGGCTATCCCGCCAAGGCCGACCCGGGGAGGATCGACTACTTCGTGACGGTGGTGCTGCTCACGATCCTGGTCCTCTTCGTCACGATGGTCTATGGACCGATCGCGGCGTGGCTCGTGGAGCTCTTCCCGACGCGGATCCGTTACAGCGGCGTGTCCCTGCCCTACCACATCGGCAACGGATGGTTTGGAGGCTTTTTGCCCGCCACAGTCTTTGCGATCGTGGCGGCGACGGGGGACATCTACTCGGGCCTGTGGTATCCGGTCGTGGTCGCAGCCATGAGCTTCGTCGTCGGCCTGCTGTTCCTGCCGGAAACGAAGAACGTGGATATCACGCAAACCTAGCCCGATACGGTGCACGAGAGGTGCCTGTCTCGGCAGGTGCCTCTCGGGTGCCGCGACACGGAAATTCCAGGCCCCATTTTGCCGTGGGTCGGCTCGCGCCGATCCAGGGCGTCTTCATTTGAGGCCCAACCGGGTACTGGCGAACCCATCAACGGCCTCCGGCAAGCACTTACTGACGGGGAATGTACCCAGATAGCTGCCGAACTTGTTGCACTGCCGAGACTTTCAGCCCGGTGCAACTTCGTGCGCCGCAATAAAGCGTGGGTGATGAGCGCCTCTACGCGGACATGGTCGCCGATGAAAGGGATCGTCGATCACGCTCAGGTCACCGTCTCAATCATTGCGAATACTTGACGAGAGCCACGAGCACCGAACGTGATCCCTCGCAGGATGATGCTCCACAACCCCGCCCCAACAATCCGCTTGGCGATGGAGAGGCCCATCCAGGCTGCACCTGCACCAAACGCGGATGGCTTGCTGCCGTCACGGTAGCGCCGGGACACAATTGATCTTGTCGTAGAGATCGCCACTCGCTGCGCTAATCGCGTCTTTCACGACTTTGATCACATCTTTCGTAGTACCGTCACGGAAGTCGATCGTCAGGCTCAAGGGCGTGGTGGCGTTGGCCAGTACCTTGTATTTGTATGTCTCTACAAAATCTTCCTCTGGGGAGACGGCCGCAAACACGCTGACGAACTCCCCACTGCTGTAGACGGCCCCTATTCTCGTTTTTGCGTCGGGAAGGTTGGGTTTGGATTGGTTGATATCCTTATATATCTGGCCAAAGTTAATACCCTTCTGATGATTATTATGGTTTTGATCACCTTGCGTGGTGAAGGCGATCCATCGCCGCATGTTGTCGTGAAAATTCTTGGCATTCCACCGTTTAGACGTGCCGGTCGCTCCAAGAAATGATTTCTCAAAGCAATCGTTAGCAGGTGTGCTACACAATAAGGACCGAGGGTGATCCTTTTTAACTGAGGCCCCCATACCCCCTTTGCCATCGGCATTCACATCTGCAAGCAGGAGGTGGCCCAGTTCATGCGCAAGGACCGCAAGGACCCCCGCACCCGGACCGCTCGCCGCCGCGTTCTGCGACGTGAACCATGGTAGGGAATTCGATGGATAGGTGGAGAAGAGCGCAACCAAGAGCGCATTTTCCTCATCTAGAAGCGAGGTTGCTGAAGTCAGCACCGTATCAGGGATTGCTATGTAAGCAGCTCCGTTCCCGCGTTGGGGTACCGAGCTACCGGTACTCGGGGACATCTCCCATATACCCAACGCTTCCGGGAACGATGAAGAGGGCGTTACGAATACTTGTCGCAATGCGCAAAGTTTTCGCTTTACGTCAGTCGGCGCGAGCCTAAAGGCAGCCGCTAACCCGTTCCGAAATGGTTGACTGACGTTCGCGGCAGTTCCATCGCAAGTTGGGGAAGTGTAAGTACTTGGCTTCAAATTTTCTGGATGATACCCAATCGTGGTATTCAAGTTACATATTTTATAGACGAATGTGCTGGGGTCCGCAGGTGCCGTAGGATCACCCACATCGCAAACGGTATCGGTTGGCATAAAGTGAGGTTTACATTGCGCGTGCGCCGAGGATGCCATCACAAGACCAACCAGTAAGATCAGAACACTCACCTTCATGTCGCAATCTCCTCAAGTCCTGGCGGCTCGCACAGGTCCTGCTCCGTCGGGTCGCCGTAACCACCGAACCCTAGGCCCAATGGCGAATGCTCAATCGACAGGCGGCCGACATCCCATCCCTTGGGCTCTCATAGCATCATTATTGAACAGCCCATCGGCTTGGTCCACAGCGTTCACCGCATTGCCGCATTGCGATCGGCCCGCATGAGCCATATCGCCACGCGCCCGACGTGCGGAAACGCCCCACGCAACAGCTCAAGGCGCTTCGCATTCACTTCGTAGGACATGTATGCTGCGCCAGTGAGATTTCCGCCTGGCCGTCCGAAGCTATTGACCAGCCCGGCCTCTACCGGATCGCCGCTATAACCGAACACCTCGGGAGTCGCATCGATTGCTTGGCGCACGACCGGCACGACCGCACCCTGGGCCACGATAACCTGTACATTGAGCGCCAGCAGTTCGCGTAAGAGTTCCGGCACGCGATCGTGGATGTCGGCCGGCCAACGCTGCTCGATGATGACGGATCGACCCTCGACATAGCCCAACTGCCGCAGTCCTTGCCTAAACGCCTCAAAGAACTCGGATCCTGTGGGCCTACCAATGGTGATCCATCCGATGCGCGGCACTCGTGCCGGTTGCTGCGCGCCTGTCGCGATTGACCATGCGGCCACGGCACCAAGTAGCGTGAAATTCGCGCCGTTTCACTCGATCACCCTCATATGTCCGACCCAGGCTTTGGAGATGGCATCGCAATCGCGAAGACTATAGTACTCGCGTATGCACGCGGCAGGCTTCCAATGTCCTGGTCGGCTCAGGTGCTGCCCTCCGCGCCCAACTCTTCCATCCCAAATCTTGGTCTGCAGTACCCTCAGCTTCTGCCGTCATGCGGAGGAGAGAGGGCAATCACGCTATGTGCCAATAGCGTCGACCACAAACGTGTCGACTTGAGGTTCGCACATTGACTGCTTCGGGCTAGCATAGCCGCCAGCGTGGAACGGCGAAGATCGGCGGTAGGTCGGCTCCTCACACTTGCGGGTCCCGGCGACACAAAAGGCCATGTAAAGCGATCGTGACGGTCTCACCCCAAAGGTACCGGTCACCACTGTATCCCACAGCTTTGACTAAGGTAGAGCGGCCGTCGGCCTCAAGCCGCAGGCCTATCAAATCATTACCGTCGACCCCGTCCAGGCTATGTGCCCATCGGCTATCGGCAAGACTGGCACCCAGCGTCTGCAGCCGGCGTGTACGCTCAGGGTTTGGAAGCGGCGGCATCAGGATCAGGAGTTTGTCCTGCCAGTCGTGCGCAACAATTTGCAGAACCTCCCACCGTAAGCCGCCAGTGCTGCCTACAATCAGGACGATCAACTTAGCTGCTTTCATCAATTTGAGTGCATGAGCTTGCCATGCGTCGTCGCTTTGGTAAGTGCGTGCCGCCCCGAGCAGTGGCAAACCCTCACCGGGCCGCCCTATGGCCATGAAGGGCCCGTAGCGCCTCATTACCTTCGAAACCATCTGCTCAAACGTTTCGCGATAGCTCCCACCGCCTCGGTCGCTGGTGAGGCCGACATCGTCCCCGAACGAACGCAGATATACGACCGGCGGCGCACCGCTTATCGATAGCGTCGCCTCTGCGGATCGGAGAAAATGGCGCGCGACGTATGCCAGCAGGCCGACTGCGGTAAATAGAACCGTTCTGCCAATGAATTTAGAGACGTCTCCGTATTCCGGAAAGTTGAAGTCGACGAGGCCCGAGACGGCGACCAAGGCCAAAAGGATGCCAGCAGCCAGAACTAACATGGCGACGATGCCGGCTGGTCGCATGTATCCAAACCACGGGCTACGTACGCGCTGTCTGCGCACTGCACGTTTGATCGCCCGCAGAGGGATGCGATTGGGGCCTATCAAGCGAAACGCTTGGCTGATCCGTGGCAGCAATAGTGACATGACGACCGCTGCGATTGTCGCCACCAGGATCCATCCGTATCCCGCCGTGCCCGGCTTCACGCCAGCGTAGAGCACTACCACCAGATTGAGCACCACGGATGATGCTATAGCCGCGATCCAGCCCCATGGAGTCAACAGCCACGATGTCATCCGAAACATGAGGTTGTGATCGATCGTGTCGATTGCACGAGCCCGATCGGGCGCTACTGGCATGCCACGCCCTCCCTCATGCCTTCGTGCCACTTGATGGGGCCCAGGGCGTGTGATCGGTCTTTAAGTATCGTAACCGGACCTATCTGAGGCGAGCAATCCTCATCACCGGGATGGCCGATATGGGGTCAACAGCGTCGCGAGCCGGCACTCGCCGGTGACCATCATACGACAAATCTTTCCCGAAACCGGACGCGAATTGAGTGCCCGGCCCAGCGGCAACGCATGCCGGCGCTCCTCAGACCATGCCTGATCCTGTTGAAGTTCGCCAGAAATCCCCTCGCCTTCCCTGGAACAAAGGTAAGCTCATCGGAGCCAAGCCGCCTCTCTCGCCGAAGCATGTCTGGTCAATACGAACGCGGCTCCAGCTCGAAGGGCGAATGGGTGACCTCGCCATGTTCACGGCGATCGATAGCAAGCTGGAGGATGTTGCTCCGCACGGCTACGCCGCCGACCGAGCCACCGTGCGGCAGAGGAAGACCGGTCGCTCTGTCCGCTTCGAGCCGACCGAGCAGACACGGCAGGCGATCGACGCTAACATCCGCGTCGCCAATAAGAAGGCAGGCGAGCACCTATTCCTCGGACGGCGCGACCAGGGTCAATGCATGGCGACACGCCAATACGCGCGTCTCGTCAGTGAGTGGATCGCGAGCATCGGTCTCGACGCGCTGAAATTCGGAACCCACAGCCTTAGACGCACAAAGGCAACGCTCATCTACCGACGTACCGGCAACCTACGCTCGGTACGACTGTTGCTCGGCTATCGGAAGGTGGAAGGCACCGTGCGTTACCTCGGCATCGAGGTCGACGATGCCCTTGCTATTGCCGAGCAAATTGACATCTGATCGCCTTGGGCAGAGCACGCTGGCTCTGCCCGCCTATCGGGTAGCCGAAGAGGGCGGCGTTGAGTAGCTTTCTCGCCGCCAATGTGCCGGAGATGGTGTGGTAGCGGGCCATGAGGCACCTCGATTCTGCACAAAAGGCAGCGGCCACGGGCAAAGCGCCCATCCAGCTGACGTTGGCCGGTCCTGGATCGGGCAAGACCAGCACCTTGACCGGCCGCTTCGTTCACCTCATCAGGCAAGGTGTCGACCCAAGGCGCATTCTCGCCATGACTTTCACCAAGAAGGCGGCCGACGACATGCGCGGCCGGATCGCAAGGCTTCTGGAGCTACCATCGCCGGCAAACCTTCAGGTCATGACGTTCCATGCCTTTGCGTTCCGATTGCTGAAGCGCAACCCGGGCGCGGCCGGGCTTCCCGAGCGGTTCCGACTTTGGGGTGCCCCCGAGCAGCGCCGCGTCTTCACGTCGCGTCAAATGTGGTGGAACGAAGAGGTCGATATCCTCGAAATCATCGGTGGAGCGAAGGAGCGCTTGCTGGATGCCGATCGGTTTGCGGCGACCATCAATCCTGATGATGATGTGCTGGTCGAGGCCGTCAATTTTTTCCGCGTCTACGAGCAGGCATTGCGAGAGACCGGGGCCATCGATTTCGCGGACATGGTGCCGCTGGTGGTTAAGAGCATTGCCGGCAACGAGGCCTATCGCCGTTCGATCACCGGCGCCTTCGATCACCTGCTGATTGATGAGTATCAGGACGTCAATCCCGGCCAGGTCGCACTCATCGATCAATTCGTTGCTGACGGGGTCAAGCTCTGGGTCGTTGGTGACGACGATCAGACGCTCTATGCCTTCCGAGCCTCCGATATCCGCTACATTCTCGAGTTCAAGACGAAATACCCAGACGCCAAAGTGCACCTGCTCGATAGGAACTACCGCTCCTCTCCCGAGATCGTCCTGGCGGCGAAACGTCTCATTCGCGGCAACCGGAGGCGCGTCGACAAGGACTATCAGCCGACGAGCGTCGAGCCTGGCGAGTTGGTCATCAGGGGCTACTCCACACCGGAGGTAGAGGCGCGACAGGTGGCGCTGGCGATCGCCAAGCTGATCGGCCAAGGCTGCGCCCTGCGCCAGATCGCCATTCTGTATCGCGTCGGCGCCATCGGTCTGCCATTGCAGACGGCCTTGCAGGAGCTTGCCATCCCCTGCGAGGTTCGAGGCGGCGCCGATCTCTGGCAAAGCGTTGCGGCCAAACTGGTCGTCGGCGCGCTGTCCTATTTGCGTGACGGAGATACGCCGCAAGCCGCGAGCTTGTTGGGCACTAACAAGCGCGGCCAAATACTGCGCGATCAACTCGACACGGTCAGGGCTGCCGTGCGTGGGCAATTCGCGGCGGCCTGTGGGCACGTACAGCGGATCGTGGCCGATGCAGTGCCAAGACGTTCGTCGGATCGAGAACAGGCGGAATGGCAAAGCGTTGTCGACACGGCCATAGCGCTTGCGGCCTCTTGCTCGTCGCTTGTCGAATTGGAAGCCGAGATCACCGAGCAATCACAGTCGCTACGCAATCCCCCAGAGCACGCCGTGGTGCTCTCGACCATCCACTCGGCCAAGGGGCTCGAGTGGGATACGGTATTCATGGTTGGCGTCGAGGACGGCGTCCTGCCGCACATCAACTCCAATGACGTCGAGGAGGAGCGGCGGGTAGTCTATGTCGGCATGACGAGAGCGCGGCGAAGGCTCGGACTTACTTATGCCGGTGAACGCTACGGCGACCGATCGCGGCCGTCACCCTTCCTGTTCGAGATGACTGGCAAAGGGAAGCGCAGTTGCATCTGGACGGGGCCAAGACTGGAAGGCGCGGATGACCGACTGCCGCTGCCTACCCCGGCCGAGCAACGCCGCATCGCTTCATCCGATCGCTGCTCCAGTGCGCCGACTGCCTCTAAGCGCAATCGCGCCACAGGCCGTGGGGCCGGCGGCAAAATCAGAAAGCCGGGTACACCCTGCTAAGGCAAGTCAACCTTGTTGCGCAGATTGAATCCCACCGCGACATGCCGCCGCAGCAAAGCAGACGAGCAGT
>Ga0075425_100002735_pt1 | contig 17686 bp, 10 predicted proteins | sample SoiMethybrSBSTD4_FD_75300 | JGI IMG/M metagenome (GOLD analysis project Ga0075425, IMG submission 75300) | Bulk soil microbial communities from a Populus tree surrounding site in Tennessee, USA - Soil MetaG P. TD hybrid SBSTD4 | ecosystem: Environmental > Terrestrial > Soil > Tree plantation... | reverse complement strand
GAGATCTCTGCCGCCTCGGCCATGCGCGGGCCTTTCAATTTTTCCTTCTGATCGGCGATGACCTCACGCACCCACTCACGCGTAATCCGACGCCCGTTGATCTTGGCCTCATGCCGTACCCATTGCCAGACCTGCGCACGCGAGATTTCAGCAGTGGCAGCATCCTCCATCAGGTTGTAAATCGGCACGCATCCCGAACCGCGCAGCCATGACTCGAGATATTGCAAGCCGACATCAATGTTCCAGCGCAGCCCTTCTTCGGTGATCGGGCCTTCGGGAACGGTCAGCAGATCGTTGGCCGTAACCCGAACCTCTTCCCGCCGTCGGGTGAGCTGGTTAGGCCCATTCATTTGCCTGTCAAAGACTTCCTTCGCAACCGGAACCAACCCAGGGTGCGCCACCCAGGTTCCGTCGTGGCCGGCATTCACCTCGCGGAGCTTGTCTTGCCGTACCTTTTCGAGCGCCTTCTCATTGGCTTTCGGATCGTTCTTGATGGGAATCTGTGCCGCCATTCCTCCCATCGCGTGGATGCCACGCCGATGGCAAGTCTGAATAAGCAGATCGACGTACGATTTCAGGAAGTGCTTCTCCATCGTTACTGTTGAGCGATCAGGCAAAACGAACTCTGGTCGGTTCCGGAATTTTTTGATGAAGCTGAAGATGTAATCCCACCGGCCGCAATTAAGGCCCGCCGAGTGCTCGCGCAACTCATACAGAATTTCGTCCATTTCGAACGCGGCGAGGATCGTTTCAATCAGAACCGTAGCTCGGATCGTTCCGCGAGGTATGCCCAATTCGTCCTGCGCGAAACAGAAGACGTCATTCCACAGTCGAGCTTCGTGATGGCTTTCCATCTTTGGCAGGTAGAAATACGGGCCGCTGCCTTTGTCAATCAGAGCCTGAGCGTTATGAAAGAAAAAGAGCCCGCAGTCGAACAATGACCCTGAGATCGGTTTGCCGTCCACCGCGAAATGTCTCTCATGCAAATGCCATCCACGCGGACGAACCATCAGCGTGGCAAAGGGAGGATTCAGGCGATATTGCTTGCCTTCTGGGCTCACGTAGTTGATGGTGCCTCGCACCGCATCGCGCAAGTTGGCTTGGCCCTCGAGATTGTTTTGCCAGGTTGGCGAGTTGGAATCCTCAAAGTCGGCCATGAAAACATTCGCGCCGGAATTCAGCGCGTTAATGATCATCTTGCGATCCACCGGCCCGGTAATCTCGACTCGTCGGTCGCGCAGATCGTGGGGGATGGGCGCGACCTGCCAATCTCGGTCACGAATATCTTTTGTTTCAGGCAAAAAGTCAGGCAACTGTCCCCCGTCAATTTGTTGTTGACGGAGCTTGCGGCGCTGCAGGAGTTCCACTCGGCGCGGTTCGAATTCGCGCGCCAGTGTCTCAATGAACCGAGTCGCCTCAGGCGTCAGGATTTCAGTCTCGATTTCGTTGCGGTCGAGTGTCATCGTGGTCATGCCCATCATAGTAGTTGAATGTTGATAGCCGTTCAGCCCCCAGTAGTCCGAAACGGACGACTTGGCCCTAATGGCCCACCTCACTTGGAGGGCCACTGCAATTGCGCTCTACTGATGCTGGCCAAAGGAGCGGGCCGTTTATGTTTCCCCAAAGTGCAGCGGAAATGACAAGAGAATGGCACAGCAATCCACGCTGGGTCGGAACCAAACGTCCGTACACCAGCCAGCAAGTCGCCAGGCTGCGCGGATCCATTCGTGTGGAACACACGCTCGCGCGCTTAGGTGCGGAGCGCTTGTGGTATCTCCTGCGCAATGATGAATATGTACCCGCGCTCGGCGCTCTGACCGGGAATCAGGCCGTACAGCAGGTTCAAGCTGGGTTAAAAGCCATCTATCTCAGCGGTTGGCAGGTTGCTGCTGACGCCAACAATTCAGGCCATATGTATCCAGACCAAAGCTTGTACCCGGTTGACAGCGTCCCGAACGTGATCCGCCGGATCAATAATGCCCTCATGCGCGCCGACCAAATCCATCACATGAACGGCAAAAACGGCGTGTATTGGATGGCCCCGATTGTCGCCGATGCAGAGGCTGGGTTCGGTGGGACATTGAACGCCTTTGAGCTGATGAAGATGATGATCGACGCCGGCGCGGCTGCGGTTCACTTTGAAGACCAGCTTTCCTCGGCAAAAAAGTGTGGCCACCTCGGCGGCAAAGTTCTTGTGCCAACCTCGGAGGCGATCCAAAAACTGGTTGCCGCGCGGCTGGCCGCTGATGTACTTGGGGTTCCAACTCTGATCATTGCGCGTACCGATGCCAACAGCGCACATCTCCTGACCAGCGACATTGATCCTCGCGATCGCGAATTCCTGACCGGCGAGCGCACCTCCGAGGGCTTCTTCCGCATTCGCGGGGGGCTGGATTCCGCCATTGCTCGCGGTCTCGCCTACGCGCCCTACGCTGACCTGATCTGGTGCGAAACATCGGAGCCGAACCTCAAGGAAGCGCGTCATTTTGCAGACGCCATACACCAGGAGTTCCCCGGCAAAATGCTCGCATACAACTGCTCACCGTCGTTCAATTGGAAGAAGAAGCTGGACGATCTGACCATCGCGAGCTTTCAGCCGGAACTGGCAAAGATGGGCTACAAATTTCAATTTGTCACCTTGGCCGGCTTCCACGCGCTGAACCTCAGCATGTTCGAACTGGCGCGCGGCTACAAAGACATAGGCATGACTGCATATTCGCGTCTGCAGGAGAAAGAGTTCAGCCGCGAAGCGGAGTACGGGTATCAAGCGGTAAAACACCAGCACTTCGTTGGGACGGGATATTTCGACGCCGTCACCGAAGTCATTGCTGGCGGGACGGCATCGACCGTGGCATTGAGAGGCTCAACCGAGGAAGAGCAGTTCTCGGAAATCAAGCGACAGCTCCGGCTGAAACACGGTCCCGATGCGGCCTGTCAGCCAATTCTGGGCGAATGCCCGTCGATACCGCTGATTCCGGAGATAATGCCGGCGCACGAGGAGTCGCTGTTGCCGTCAGGCGATTAAGCCCAACCGCCGGTCTTGGGTAGAGGTGTAAGGCCGAGGTATTGGGTTCGCACCGAATCGTGCAATTTACTGGGTATCCTCGCGAACCAGCGTCACCGGCCCAAGCAGGCCCGAAGGCAAAAGCGGCGAGTTCGCTTTGTAGGGCTTCACATCCGCGAAGGTGATCTTTGTGGCGCCCGGCTGTTCGTCGCCGATCATTCGGTTCACCCACGCGTTCACCACCTTTATTTGTATCTGGTTCGATCCGGGCTTGAGAGCGGAGGTCACATCGACGCGGTACGGTGCATGCCATGTTTGCCCGAGGTCTTTTCCGTTCACAGTAACTTCAGCGAGGTTCTTCACATCGCCGAGGTCCAGCCATGTGCGCGATCCTTGACGTAACCAGTCGGGCGATGCTTGAACTGATTTGGTGTAGGTACCCATCCCCGAAAAGTACTTCACCCCGGGGTCATCACTCTTGCTCCAGTCTACGAGTTCGTTCAAGGTTATAGTCGCCGGCGCACCGCGGCCTGTCTGGAAAGCGACATTCCACGGACCGGTTAATGTGGCCACTTTGATTGCAATCGGGTCAAGCACGGTATGAGAATTTTCAGAAGTAGCCTTTCGAAATACCACGAAAACCGTGCCCCAAGGTTCGAGGTGGAGTGGCACAGTTGTGCGCCCGCCCGAACTCTTGAATGAAGCAGGCGCTGCTGTGCCTGTCTCGGCGCGCCAGAGCTCTGGTTGCAGGCCGGCGACTCTGAAGGTTGCATCAATCGACTCATCGTGATTCCTGCGATTATCAAGGAAGAAAATGTCGCCGCTTTTTAGTTTGCGGTGCGCAAATTCGATGTTGGAATCTTCGTTCTCTTTCGCGTACTCGAAGTCCGGATTCAGCTTCAGAGCCATCAGGGCTTCATTCAAGTTTTCACCTGCATAAACCGCGCCCTTCCCAATCTTGCGGACGCCAGTGCCATCTCCGAACAGCTCTGACCTAAGCTTCTCGCACTCTGCTTGATCATCGGCCAGGCTGGGATCTTCTGTAGGTTTAGGCCCGGCAACGACCGCGCCGCGTTCCGCGAGCGCGCGAATCGCACGCAAAACCGGCAGAGACATGTGACGGCTGTACGGATCCAGCGCCAGCAGCTTGTAGCGCATTCCGCTTTTTGCCGCAGTCTCACCATTCACGACATTGAGTTCATGCATCAGTGCGTCTGCATTGATGTAATCGAAGGCATATCCAGCCGGAATTGCAGGCGCCTTCTTGTCAAAGATCGCCGTGAGGTTGGAATCCTCGCCGTAGAAGTAGAGGATGTCTGCGGCGAAGCGCCCCTGCTGCAGCATATAGCTCGATCGGGCGAGGTAATTTACCCACGGGCCGGCCTGTTCCGCCCAGGTTTCATTGCGATTGAACCATTGTCCGAATGGCCCAAGCGTCAAACCGGGAGCTTTACCGACGAGTGGCTGGTGCGCCGATTCGTGGATGACGAAGCGGTTGATCCCGTTCAGCAATTCCTGGTCGGCAGTGGGCTTGAGCGTAGCCGGAGACCACGCCCACGGCCCAGCAGACGCGGTCAGCGACTCTGCCGCCGCGATGTTCTGACCGTAAATGTGGGCCACTGATGCCGATTCGCGGTCGTCGGCGTTGTAGCCGTATTGGACATTGTTTACTCCTGGGTGTTGCGTCCACATCGCGCTCATCGGGACTTCGTTGAATTTCTTCACTTCCATACCGTCTGCCACGAAGGCACGCCCCGACTCGTGTGATTCGCCGTAATGGCGCATGCCCCGCTCATGCAGAGTCTCTTCCAATTGTCCGTAGTGCTCGTTTGCAATCAGGTCGGCGATGGTCTTGCGGAAATCCCAAAGGAAGCGGTCGCTATCTTCCCCGCTTTCCACTACTCGGCCGGCCAAAACCGGCAACCAGGGCGTCGCATCATAGCCCCGCAGCTTTTTGAACTGCGCCAGCATGTGGTCGGTCCAGTTCTGTGAGCCGGCCTCCCAGCTGTCATTGATGACGTACTGAATTCCTTTCTTGCCCATTTCATCCCCACCGACAGTTTCTTTGTAACTGTCGAGGTATTTCTCCAGGTAGCCCTTCACGAATCGCCCGTCCAGTTTGTCCACCTCAAGTCCCGTGGCCTCCGGAGTCGCTGGGTGATTCGTGATTCCAAGCAGGGAATAGCCGATCCGAAGAACGACCCAATTGCCATCCGGTGGCGTCCAGTCGAGCGTTCCGTCAGCTTGCATTTTCGACGTGAGATCGATCACATCGGACTTTCTGATCGCGCTGGCGGCATCGACGGCAGGAGTCGCATATCCGTAAAGGTCGGGCTCAGGAACAAATGCAGCTTTTTCTTCGAAGTGATTCACGCGTGGGTCGGAGTGCAGAACGAGTTCAGATATTCCGTACGAGGTTGGCACGGACGGTAGCGGCCCAAACGACGTTGGGTCGATCCCCTCCGCCCACGCCGGAAGCGGAGGAGGCGGGTTACGCTTGAACGTAACTCGGAAAAACTTCGCAGTCACAGGAGCAAACGAAATCGTGTGTTCAGCCGCGGTCCCACCACTCAAGCTGACCACATTGCGAAAGCTCTGCCCATCATCACTGGCTTCGAGAGTCTTTTCCGGAACCCCTATGTGCAATATGAACTGCTCAATGAAATTCGGATCCCTGGTGACGTAGGTGAGTGCTTGAATCGTGTGCGGTGAAGCGTATTCAAATTGGATCCACGACTCCCCGCCCTCGGAAGGAATCGGGACGGACGTGGTTTTATCCAGATCAGAATCGCTCAACATCGCCGCGTCGAGCCCGTCGCCATTGGAAGTGATTTTTGCCTGAGCGTCGATCTGCTCTGATTGTGAGGAAGGAAGCCGGAATGCGACGACGGCAGCGTCGGCATAAAACTGTGGTGGCGATGCTGCCGGAGGCCCAAATTCCTCGCGGACTCCCATATTTTGAAAGGCACCCGTATTGCTTGGCGGATGCGTAAGTTTGCCCGTAAATGGTTTTCCGCCGTCGACGATAGTCTCGCTCCAGACATACTTCTTCATGCCTTGCGACGGCGGAACCCATGGGCCGCCGGTCTCGCTCCAGCCGGGAGAACCCGCGATAGCCATCTCCATGCCAAGCTGATCACCGACCTGAATCGCATACTTGAATGCGTCCTTCCATTCGGGAGTCATATAGGCCAGGCGTTTGTCGACAACCTGCGGCGTCTGGAGTGCGGCATCGAAATTCTGGAAGCCTGCGATCCCAATCCGGTGCATCCATTCGAGATCGAGCTTGATGCCCTCCTCGGTGATGTTTCCATTCATCCAGTGCCACCAGACGCGCGGACGTGCCGACGCTGGTGGGTTTTGAAAGCCCTGCTTCAGCGCGTCAGACGCGCCTTGACTCCAAGCGTTCGAAGCGAAGGCGCACAATCCAACAACAATTAGGAATCGAATCACACTTCGCGGAGTGTACATGGCGCTCCTTTCGAGGCGATCATGCTTGCGGATTTTCAGTGGCGCGTATCCCGAGATTTGGGCGGAATACTCTCACCCGAAAAGCTGCGAGTCAATTGCGTCGCTGTGCGCGAGTCGGACTTCACGGCAATTGCAATTGCTGATGCCCGGAATGCAAATTCAGGACTTTCCCCTTCCAGACCAGTTCGCCCGTCGTGTTCGGTGGAAGGCCGATCTCAGCAGCGACGCCGTTAGCACTCGAACTGTACCTCACCTCAATTGTTCCGCGCGGACTTGGAAGCGCCGCGGCAACCTGTTTCAAAGCGCCGATATGAGGCTCCAACCTGACGCCTGCGAAGCCAGGTGTCTTTGGCCGAATTCCGGCAACGATAGTCAGAAAGTCGTAATTCGGATGTGCGCTCCAGGCATGCGAATCTGATCTGGTCGGCTCCGGCTGCTCAGCCCATGTTGTCAGGCCCAACTCAACCATGTCGCGCCAGGGCTTAAGCAGAGACAGATACTTGTCGCCCATTCCGGCATGATCCAGCGCGCGCGCCAGATAAAAACGAAAATAATAGGTAGCGGCGGTCATCTGCGGAACGGAACCCTGTGACGCGAAGCCCGGATCGGTCGTTGAAAGAATCTTATTGAGAACGTCTTTCTGCTTTTCCGGTGGGATCACATCGAGCCAGACTCCGAGAATGTTGGCGTGCTGGCTGTAGTTCTGTGCTGGTGTGTCGGTGAGCAGACCATAGCTCTCGTTCCAACATGATTTTCGTATCGCATTAACGGCTCGCGATTCAGCTTCACGATAGCGCTCCACGCGAACCGAGTCTCCGAACGCGGACTCGAGCGCAATCGCGTAACGGAGCGCTTCGATGTACTGCAGCGTGATAATCGACGAGCCGCCATTCGCGTCCTGAGGTGGAACACCGAAGCCAAAATCCTTTCCCCAATCAACGAAAGGCCACCACGGTATTTGCCCTAGAAGTCCGTCTTGCCTCTGCTTGCTGATGAACCAGTCGAGCACGGTCCTCGTTCCGGTGAGTTGCGCTTTAACGAAGTCATTGTCTCCGCGATACAACCAGAAATCGTGGACCATTCCGATCCACAGCAAAGAGAACGTCGGAATGATCTGCACAACCGAGGATGGATAGCGGCTGCGAGTGATGCCGTCAGGAATGCGGGAGTCGTTAAAAGCCTGGATTGCCTGTCGCGCAAGCCGGTCGTCGCCGGCTACCGTGTATGAGATCAGGGCTTGTATGCGCGTATCGCCGATGTACTGCATTCGTTCCCAGTAGGGCGTGTCCATATAAGTCTCGTGCGCGTCGAGACGGGCAGTACGCCAGCCGATTTGCCAAATCTTAGCCAGAGACGGATCATCCGACCCAAACTTTCCGCGCTCCTCAAACGGATAAGCGGTAAACCAGGACCGCAGCTTGTCGAGTCGCAGTGATTGATCCCCAGTTTCGACGTCGATTTGAAGGTAACGCCACGTTCGCCACCCTAGAGGCATGAACGTCCGGCCGCCACTGCCATCGGGCACGAACTCATCGAAAATGCCGACGATGTGCTTGCCGGCGATCTCGTTCCGATTGCCCTTTTCGCCCCTGTCATCCACCAGGGCCTCTGCATATGTGAGGCGAATCGTGCTCTTAGCACCACCGCTTACGGTCAGCTCTGGATACGCTGTAGTCAAATGCGATTGATCCACCAAAAGCGTCGCTTTCGTGTGTGCTGGTATTTCCAAAACACCGTCAGGGAAAGTGCCTGAAATCTCCATGCCCGAGCTGCGGATCATATGCCCAATCGGCGTCAATTCCATTTCCATGGGAGGCAATGAGTCAGACACCAATTCCCAGTTATTGTTCTGGAGCACAGCTCCGCGCTCAATAGCGTTGCCGATTGATGCCGCCTTCGCCCAATTGCCATGTGATGAAGATGCATCGTTCCAGGACCAATCGAACAGGGCGCCGTCAATGCGTTCCACAGGTTCGGCGACGTAATAGGATCTCAACACATCTGTTGGCGTGGACAACACCTGCACACCTTTATCTCCCTCGACCTCCCAAGTCTCATCCGTATCCACGATGCGCTGAGTTTCGTCTTGAGCAGAGAGCACAAAGGCTGTACGGTCGCTGATTTGTGCCAATGGTGTGAGTGAGCCGAAATTCCACACGGTCGCGGCTAGCTCGTTGCGGCCCGGATGCAGCAGCGGCGCAAGATCGTAGCTTTCATATTTCCAATGCGCCAGATCGCTCAGCGCTGGCCCGCGCCCGGCCTCGTGCTGGTTTACCGAAAGAATGAACCGATTATCGGCGCTGACGCGCACAGCGAAATGCGACGGTGCTTGCGAGAGTTCGAAAACCTTCCTGAAATGCAGCACCACACCATCCCGCTGTGGCGCGTTCGGCGCCGTAATCCACTGCGCGTGCCACAAACCCTTCTGGGTCTCAGGCGCGAGTTGAGCGGCCGTTGTCACTGCGGTAGTGAGCAGGGCTGACAAGCTGATCAGTGCGAATTGTGCCTTCATGTTGAACTGGAAATCCTATCAGTCGATTTGCCTTCGGCGTAGCGACATGGCTCCGCAAACCTCCAGTGAAGCTGAGACCAGGAGAATCATACTGTGGGGACGCGAAAAGTGGCCATCAACCAATCGAAGAGGAGAAACGTGGCCGCAGTACTCCCTCGGCCAGAGTAGCGTTTAAGATAGTGTTCTTGTTTTGATTGCGAATACAGCTTCGAGCGACAAATCTCGTGCCCCGAAGGGCAGAGTGCTAATCTGCCCCGACACAAAGGTGGGTTATGAAATCTTCTACAGCCAGCCGGATCTTTCAAGCGCTGGAAACATTCCGTATTGAAATCCCTTCATGGGGATTCGCGAATACGGGGACTCGTTTCGGCAAGTTTCTGCAGCCCGCGGCTGCGACGAGCACGGAAGAGAAATTCAGCGATGCCGCCGAAGTTCATCGAGTCACCGGTATTTGTCCAACAATCGCACTGCACGTTTTGTGGGATTTGCCTGACGGGATAGGCAGTACAAAAGACATCACAGCACTAAGCGCTCGCTACGGAGTCCAGCCTGGATGTATCAACCCCAACGTTTTTCAGGACCAGATGTACAAGTTCGGGTCGTTTGCGAACCCGGATCCTGCTGTGCGCTCGCATGCGTTGCAACACGTGCTGGACGGTATTGAAATCGCGCAGCGCCTGCACTGCCGGGATATCTCGCCGTGGTTCGCCGATGGATCGAGCTATCCCGGAACCGCAAACATACGTCAGCGTAAAACCTGGTTTGAGGAAGGTCTAAAGAAGGTGCATGCCCGTCTTTCGGCGGAACAGAGATTGCTAATCGAATACAAGCCGTTCGAGCCAGCGTGCTACCACACCGATATTGCTGACTGGGGAATGGCCCTGCATCTGGCACGCAGCGCTGGCCAACAGGCCAAGGTCCTGGTAGATACCGGCCATCATTACCAATCGCAAAATATCGAACAGATCGTGGCCTGGTTGCTTTCAGAAAAAATGCTCGGCGGTTTTCATTTCAATGACCGCCGTTACGCCGATGATGATCTGACCATTGGCTCAATCGATCCTTATCAGGTATTTCGAATTTTTCACGAGATTCTTTATTACGAGCTGGAGAGCGGGCAGAAAGCCGATATCGCATACATGATCGATCAGAGCCATAACCTCAAAGGCAAAATCGAGGAGACGATCCAAACCGTCAGCATGGCTCAACAGCTCTTTGCGAAGGCCGCCTTGGTGGACCATGCCGCGCTTTCACAGGCGCAGATGAAATGCAAGCTGATCGGTGCCGAGTCTTTCCTGCAGGATGCATTCAACACCGACGTCCGGCCTGCGATTCAGGAATGGCGAAATTCAAAGGGCCTGCCTCATGATCCACTCCAGGCTTTCCTCGAGAGCGGATACTTGGAGCGAATTACGAAAGAACGAAGCGCAAGGAACATGAACAACATTTCGTCTTATGCCTGAAGCCTCGAAGCCATATCTCGCCTTTGACCTCGGCGCCGAGAGTGGTCGCGCTGTCTTAGGCCGTCTCAACTCCGGTGTGATCACGACGGAGGAGGTCCACCGCTTTCCCAATGGGCCAGTAGAGCAGGCGGGTTCGTTGCATTGGGACGTTACCAGGCTGTGGCTTGAGTTGCGCAGGGCGCTTTCACGCCTGGAAGATCTCGAGATAGGCGGAATTGGCGTGGATGCCTGGGGAGTCGACTACGCGCTTCTCGGGGAACGAGGTAATCTTTTGCAGGACCCGTACCACTATCGCGACCAGCGGACGGACGGCGTCATGGAAGTAGTTCTCGCGAAGGTGAGTAAAAGCGAGATCTACGAAAAGACTGGAATCCAGTTCATGCCGATCAACACGCTGTTCCAATTGTGTGCCGCGAAACGGGACACGCCAGGGCTACTAAAATCTGCACGCAAGCTGCTTACGATTCCTGACCTGTTCCATTACTGGCTCACCGGCACTCCGGTCTGTGAATTTACGAATGCGACCACAACCCAGATGGTCGATCCACGCACGCGCACCTGGTCGTGCGGGTTGATGAAAAGGCTGGATCTGCCTGCAGAACTCCCCGCGGAGATCGTGGAGCCGGGAACTTTGATTGGAAACTTATCGGAAAAGGTCGCTCCCAAAGGTGCACTCTTTGGCACACCTGTAATCGCTCCGGCGTCGCACGACACAGGATCTGCCGTTGCCGCTGTAGTTGCGCGCGACGGCACCGCATTTCTGAGTTCCGGCACGTGGTCGCTGATCGGCGTTGAACTGGACAGCCCAGTTATCAATGACGACAGCTTGCGTCTGAACTTCACCAATGAAGGTGGCGTGTGTGGGACAACCCGCTTTCTCAAAAATGTAATGGGGCTTTGGATGCTGCAATGCTGCCGCCACTGCTGGGAGCGTGAAGGTGACATGTATGAGTATCGAGAGCTGATGGAACTTGCTACGCGAGAGCCAGAACTCGGCAGCTTGGTAGATCCTGATGACGAATTGTTCCTTCATCCATCGGACATGCCGCGCGCCATCGACTCGTTTTGTGAAAGAACACAACAACCGCGGCCGATCACACCGGGTGCATACGCGAGAACTATCCTTGAAAGCCTTGCTTTGAAATATCGCCAGGTGATTGACCGCCTCGAACGATTAGTTCAACAACCGATTCGCCAGATTCGCATTATTGGCGGTGGTTCAAAGAACAGCTTGCTGAATCAGTTCACTGCCGATGCAACTGGGCGACGCGTGTTGGCGGGTCCAGCTGAGGCGACCGCGCTCGGCAACATAGGAATGCAAATACTGGCCACAGGAAAGGCGACTTCTCTTTCTGAAGTTCGTGCCATCATTGATCGCTCATTCCCAACCGAAATTTGTGAGCCGCGAGAAACCGATAAATGGGAGCGGCATTTCACGCGCTTCAAACACTACACGGAGATGGCATATGCCTGAAATTCAGGAGCTCATTCAACTCAAGGATTTGTGGGATGAGCAGCAGGCTCGCAGCTTGGGCAGCAATCAATTGGTGCTGCTCAGATATCGCTCCAATTTGCTCGGCGCGGATCTGCGCATCACGAATTTCGGTGGAGGAAATACGAGTTCGAAATTTGAATTGGCGGATCCGTTCACCGGTAAACCGGTGCGAGTTCTGGCAGTAAAAGGCAGCGGCGGAGACATTGGATCCATCACTGAAGCAGGTTTCGCAGTTCTCTATCTCCATCGATTGGAGCAACTCAAGAGTCTCTACCGGGGCGAGGCCTACGAAGATGAGATGGTGCGCTACTATCCGCTTTCTGCCTTTGGCGAGAACAGAGTCGCTGCGTCCATTGACACGGCTCTGCACGCATTCTTGCCATTCGATCATGTGGACCATTTGCATCCAGACTGGGCAATAGCGCTCGCGGCCAGCGCCAATGGAAAGAAAAAGCTGGATGAATTCAATCGCCAATTTGGACGCAAAATCGTTTGGCTGCCCTGGCAACGGCCGGGTTTTGAACTTGCCATGCAATTGGAACGCGCAGTGGCGGAAAATCGTGCCGCAGAAGGCATCCTTCTTGGCGGTCACGGATTATTCACTTGGGGCAACACCCAGCGCGAATGCTATCTGAACAGCATTCGGACCACCGATCAGATGGGTGAGTTCGTCGCAGAACATCAGAAAAAAAAAGGCACCCTGTTTGGTGGCGCCGTGTGCGCATCAACTGATGACCGACGCCAAGTTGCAACCCAGATTCTGCCTGCATTGCGTGGCGCAGTATCGTCGAACCGAAGAGTCATAGCTCATTACACCGATCACGACGACGCGCTCGCATTTGCAAACTCGAAATGGGCAGAGGAACTTAGCGCGCTCGGGACAAGTTGCCCGGACCATTTCCTTCGCACCCGCGTGTCTCCGATGTTCGTTCCGTGGACTCCAGAAGCCGAAGATGCAAATGCCCTAAAGTCTCGCATCCACCAGCAGATCGCGAAATATCGCGTCGAATACAAGAAATACTATGACAGCTTTGCTATCAGTGATTCTCCGAAGTTACGGGACACCAATCCCTCGGTCGTGCTCATTCCCGGGCTGGGCCTCTTCGGATTTGGCAAAAGCAAGAAAGAAGCGCGAATCACCACCGAGTTCTTCATCAACGCAATTCATGTGATGGCGGGCGCCAATGCCTTGGAAGACGGCGGTTCGAGCGATCCACTGCCACAAGCGCGAACGCCTGAACAGTCAAAGAATTTCACGCAGTTCCACAATTATGTGGCGCTTCCGCGTTCGGAGGCATTCCGCATTGAATATTGGGCCCTTGAGGAGGCGAAGCTCCAGCGCATGCCTCCCGAAGCTGAGTTCAGTCGCAAGGTTGTTCTCCTAGTGGGCGGCGCCAGCGGTATGGGGCGGAAAGTTGCCGCGGAATTGGCGAAGAAGGACGCGCACGTCGTCATTGCGGATTACGATGCCGAGGGCGCAGAAGCTTCTGCGAAAGAGGCTGCTGCTGTTGCCTCAAAGGAGCACGTCGCTCACATTCGAACTGACCTGAGCAAGGCCGCGAGCCTCACCAATGCCGTCAACTTCACCATAGGGCAATTTGGCGGAATCGACTGTGTCGTGAACACCGCCGCTGTTTATCCGGTTCCCGCTGCCGATGGCGAACTCAGCGCAGAGCAATGGGCGAACACGTTTCTGCTCAACGTGACCGCTAACTACTTCCTGGCTCGGGAAACCGAATGGGTTTTCAAAGATCAAAACCTGCCAGGCGCAATGGTTTTCACTGGCTCCGCGAACGCCGTAGTTCCGAAGCAGGGAAGCGAACCTTATGACACCAGCAAGGCCGCGCTCAATCATCTGCTGCGGGAATTAGCGATTAAGTTGAGCCCACTCGTACGAGTAAATGGAATTGCCCCGGCCACAGTCGTTGCCGGCTCAACCATGTTCCCACGCGATCGCGTGACTCAGTCGCTGGAGAAGTACAGAATCGCATACACAGCGGATGAAGACACCGATAGCTTGCGTTCCAAGCTGGCTGATTTTTACGCGCAACGCACGCTTACCAAGCGGCCCATCATGCCGAGTGATTGTGCCCAGGCAATCATGTGGCTGCTGGGTGAACAGAGTGCAAAGACGACCGGCCACATCATTCCGGTGGACGGTGGGCTGACAGAAGCGCTGTTGAGGTGAGGTAACTCATGCATTGTGCTCGACCGTGAAGTGACGCGCCCCGCAAACTGACATGCAACGAATTTGCTTCGTACTCCACCTGAAACCCGAACATCTGGAAGAGTATAAAGAGCGCCATCGGAGCGTCTGGCCCGAGATGTTGCAAGCATTGCGCGAGACAGGATGGACGAACTACTCGCTTTTCCTGCGTGAAGACGGGATGCTCGTAGGCTACCTCGAAACGAAAAGTTTTGATCGCGCTCGCGCCGGCATGGCGGCACGCGAGGTGAATGAGCGATGGCAGCGCGAAATGGCAGACTTTTTCGTTCAACCTGCCGGCGTGCTGCCGGACCGCGCGATGCAGTCGCTCGAAGAAGTGTTCCACCTGGATTAAGTACTGAGACGAATATGGCGGCGAATCCGGCGGTTGGCGTCGTATATCACTGGTTGGGCGGGCTCGCCTCAGGCAGCTTCTATGTGCCTTATCGTGGCGTGAAGCGCTGGGCATGGGAGACATTCTGGCTCGCCGGCGGCTTCTTCAGTTGGATCATTGCGCCCTGGATTCTCGCGTTGCTGATGACGAAGGACCTGCTTCCCGTTCTTCACCAGTCGCCGGCAAGCGCTCTTTTCTGGGCATTCTTTTTCGGACTGCTGTGGGGAGTCGGCGGCCTCACCTTTGGTCTCACCATGCGCTATCTCGGCCTGTCGCTCGGTATGGCAGTAGTCCTCGGGCTCTGCGCGGCTTTCGGCACGCTCATGCCCCCGATTTTCCGCGGCGTATTCATAAGTGAAGTTGTGGGGACAACTTCTGGGCGCGTGATTTTGCTCGGTATTGCGGTGTGCCTGGCGGGAATTACGGCAGCCGGACTTGCCGGGATTTCGAAGGAACGCGTGATGTCGCCGGAACAACAGAAGCAGGCAATTCAGGAATTTGATTTGAGGAAGGGAATTGGCGTCGCCATTCTCTCAGGCGTGATGAGCGCCTGTTTCGCCTATGGCTTGGCCGCCGGAGATCCCATCAAGGCGCTGACTCTTCAACACGGAACTTCGACGCTCTGGCAAGGCTTGCCCGTTCTCGTCGTGGTATTGATTGGCGGCTTCACGACGAACTTCATCTGGTGCTTAGTACTTTTATCTCGCAACCAGAGCGGCCATCAGTTCTTTACTTCCCGCGCAGATGCGCAATATCGGCACGAAGATCAGATCCTCGAAACCGCAGTCGATGCCCCCAGCCGGGAAGTCGTTGAACACATCTCTCCTCACGCAGTTCAGGTTCTCGAGGCTCCTCCAGCTCAGAAGAAGCGGGCAGACGAGCGCGTCCCCATGTTACGGAACTATCTGCTTTGCGCGCTCGCCGGAACCACCTGGTACTTTCAGTTTTTCTTCTACACGATGGGCGAGACGCAGATGGGCCGCTACAAGTTCTCAAGCTGGACGCTGCACATGGCCAGTATCATCATTTTCAGCAGCCTCTGGGGCATCGGTTTCAAGGAGTGGAAGGGCGCAGGGCGGCGCGCAGGCCAGCTGCTTGCACTGGCTCTTCTTCTTCTCGTAGGGTCAACGGTTATCGTCGGATACGGAAACTACCTCGGCTTGGCTGCCAGGTAATTGCGAATTCTGAAGTCGCGGGAAATCGACTCCAGCAGTATTGTCGATTTGGAAGCTCGTCGCTATTTCAAATGTAAACATTTAGATGACCTTCAAACTTCCCATACCATCTGGAGAGTTCCAAGCCTACCTCTTCGATTGCGATGGCACCGTCGCAGACTCCATGCCGCTGCACTACATTGCATGGAAGCAAGCGCTCGGCGAATGGGGTTGCGAGTTTACCGAACGCCGATTCTACGAACTTGGCGGACTTCCCATAGTTCAAATCATCGAACTCCTCGGTCGCGAGCAAGGCATTTCTATGCCGGTGAGGCAAGTAGCCAAACGCAAAGAGGAACTCTACTTCGAGCACCTTCCTAAGCTGCAATGCGTCCCCGAAGTACTGGAGCACATTGACCACCAGCACGGGAAAATTCCATTCGCAGTCGTCTCCGGCAGCACCCGTGATTCGGTCGAGGCGTCATTGCGCGCCATCGGTCTGTTAGACCAATTTAGCCTGCTCGTCTGCGCCGGCGACTACACCAAGAGCAAACCAGACCCAGAGCCATTCCTGGTTGCGGCGCAGCGCCTGGGTGTAGAGCCCGAAGCTTGCCTGGTCTTCGAAGACACGCAAATGGGAATCGATGCTGCGAGCGCTGCTGGCATGGCCTCTGTCCGCGTTCCCGCACCATGGGAGCGCGGTGCCAATGCCAACCCTTAAGGCCACTGCGCGTTGGCGATGGCCAATGAAGCAGCAGAATGCTCGAGGGCATCGTCAGCCTACTTACCAGCGGAATCGTTGAGCGGCAATTCCTGGGCATTTACTGCTTCCCATTTTCCGTTTCGATAAGCGAACACATCCGTGAAGACCGTCTTCCGTACCTTCCCGTCTGGCATCGTTGCTACGACAATTCCATTAACGATCCCAGTGCTTCCATAGACCCGCACTCGCAGGTCATCGAAGCGCTTGGCCACTCCGGGTTGTGGAAATGGATGTGCGCGCATGTAACTGAGCTGCTCAACCTTGGTTACGAACCCGGAGGGCAACACATGTACGAAATCATCGGCCAGAATGCTTTCCAGCGCTGATGGATCGTACTCAGCGTTGAGCCATCGGTTTTCAAGCTCTCGCAGTGCCTGCTCCTGGTCGGGTGACCCCTGCAGCGGTTGATGTACAGCAATTGCTATGCACAATGCCAGAAAAGTTGCGGCGAGTGCCCGAATCCGAGCAGCCATTCGACCTCCAGAGGGGAATAAGACGGAACTGAGCGATGATCTACCCTCGATTTCGACCAGATGAAACATACGCGGCCTGGATAGCGACACAGCGGACCAACGGACGGTTCATCTTGCATTAACGCGCACCACATCGATGCGCATCATCTGCCCCGCGAGTGGCTGATCTACCACTCCTGCAAGGATCTGCTGCCTGTCCGGAGTGTTCTTGCCATTGTCGATCTCCCGATCGTTGCCGTCTACAACTCGGACAGTAACGGTTGCGCCCGCTGCCACGGTGATGGTTGCCTCGAAGTCTTCCTTGTAGATGATGTGCCCGACTGCGGGATAGTGATTCAGCCAATAGATTTGTTTTGGCTCCGAGACTTCGATTCCCCAATGCGACCAATCCGGAGTGCTGGTACCACCGATCTTGAAATAGGGGTGTTCTGGGTCAGGTATGTCTCCGCCCGTAATCGTGGTCGGCTCGAAAATGCCACGAATGCGCAGGGTCACGTCGTACACCATTCCAGGCTTTCCGCCGAATGTGAATGATTGCTCGTGAAGCCGATCGTGAAGGCAAGTGTCAGGCTGAGGCGGGTATTGCGCAGTGCATTTGTCATGCAAGAAGAGCTTATCGAAGCCTGCGGCAAAGTGCATGAGTTCGTCTGACTGGGATTGCGCAGCCGCAGCCGGGAGACTCGTCTTCACAGATTGAACATTTTCATGTCGGCAACCGAAACCCGTCAGGCAAACAACGGCCAACGCTCGC
>Ga0075425_100002733_pt1 | contig 17695 bp, 15 predicted proteins | sample SoiMethybrSBSTD4_FD_75300 | JGI IMG/M metagenome (GOLD analysis project Ga0075425, IMG submission 75300) | Bulk soil microbial communities from a Populus tree surrounding site in Tennessee, USA - Soil MetaG P. TD hybrid SBSTD4 | ecosystem: Environmental > Terrestrial > Soil > Tree plantation... | reverse complement strand
TGAGTGTTTTTGTGCCGTGAGTGCTTGCACTATACGTGCTGCAATAAGAGGTGCTTTTCAAAAATAGTGGGTCGATAGGGATGAAAGCTTTGGTTCGATGGGTAGTATATAAAGAAGCTATAAGGCATAAATCTTTTAAAGAATATAAGTAGTTTGACCCCTTGGTAGATGCAACATTCTCAGGTTCTTGTTTTAACGAATTGTTATTATTGTTATTTTGCGTAAATGTATTTTGATATATACATATAAAAACAGCAATAATTATAATTTTCTTCATACAATTTCCCCCGTATGTTTTAATCCTATCGTATGCCAGAATCTCATTACTATAATTTTGAACATATAAAAAGGAGTTGCAATGAAAAAAGAACATGCACAAGCGCCTTCATTTACTAAAGCGCTGGAAGAATGTGTAAAACAATGTCGGGCATGTTGTAACGTTTCGGTAGAATGTCGTTCAGGTTGTAGTACTAAAAAAGCACTTAAATGCGGACCATGTTTTAAAAAGGCATATGAAGTTATCGAAGAATGCATTAAAGCAAGTAAAGGATGCGTTGATGCACTTAAAAAACATCTGGAAGAATGCGGCAATCAGATGTGTAATACGAAAGTGCAGGCATTGCTACAACAATGTCATGCGGTGATTAATGCATGTCAAAATACGGTTAAAATGTGTCGACACGATCCTGATGGCAAGCCATGTTTAGATGCGTGGCGATCATGTATCAAACAAAGTGCAGCCTTTATAGAATTACAATAAAATCTTATGGCATACTTATCATATTGAATCTTTAGAAAGGATGTTCAATGTCTTATCCTTATACGTTGCCTTCGTTACCGTATGCATATGATGCACTAGAACCATATATTGATGCTAAAACCATGGAAATTCATTTACACAAACATCATCAGGCATATGTCGATAAACTGAATGAAGCACTCAAAGATCATAAAAATCTGCAAAAAAAAGAGCTGCCGGAGTTGATTCTTAACTTAGAAAAATTGCCGGAGAAAGTACGCACCCAGATACGTAATCAAGGTGGTGGTCATCTTAATCACAGTATGTTTTGGCTATTGATGAAAAAAAAGGGTGGCAAACCAACGGGCCCTATTCATACGGCAATTAAAAAACAATTTGGGAGTTTTGACACCTTTAAAGAAAAATTTACCGAAGCGGCAAAAATACGCTTTGGTTCCGGCTGGGCATGGCTTATCGTAAATCCCAAAGGAGATCTTGAAGTAGTCTCAACTGCCAATCAAGATAATCCACTTACTACCGGTGCAATCCCGTTACTCGGCTTAGATGTCTGGGAACATGCATACTACCTTAAATACCAATCCAAACGCCCTGATTACATTGATGCCTGGTGGCATGTCGTTAATTGGGATCAAGTAAATGATTACTATCAAATTTAAGCCCTTCGATAATAATTTTTCTTTCGAAAAATTCACTCAGGGTGACCCAGCCGTCGCCAAGGCTATGGCGGACAGGCCGGAATAAAGAAAATATAAAATATATAAAGTGATCAAACTCAACCCCGCTCGTCCTGAGTGTTTTTGCGGTAGCAAAAATGTATCGAAGGATAGTTCTGATGGCAAGATAGCCCTAAAGACTATATACTAATGCCTATTATTGATCTGATAGATAAGGACTCTTATGGTGCTTCACGATGATGCTACGCCAACGGTTAATGAACATGAACTGCGTCTAGAAAAACTCAAAAAATTGCAAGAAATGGGTATCGATCCGTGGCCAGCATCTCCAGAAACTGATGCAACCTGTCAGCAGGTGATTGAAGAATTTAAACCGGATCAAGAGAAATCATATAAGGTTGCCGGGCGTATGGTAACACGCCGCTCTCATGGCAAAACCGTCTTCGGTCATATTCAAGATCGTTCTGGCCGATTACAGTTCTATCTCAAACAAGATCTGATTGGTGATCAACAATTTGAACTCTTTAATCATTATTTTGATATTGGCGATATTATTTGGTTACAGGGTAGCTCATTTACCACCAAAACGGGTGAAATTACGCTCAAGGTTGAGAAGTTTCAACTGCTTTCCAAATGTTTGTATCCATTACCAGAAAAATTCCATGGTCTGACTGATGTAGAAGCGCGCTATCGTCAGCGCTATCTTGATTTGATTAGCAATCCAGACAGTCGAGAAAAATTTAAAAAACGTTCAACGATTGTGCGCACCATTCGCAACTATCTTGATGGGCATGACTTTATGGAAGTAGAAACACCCATGCTTCATCCGATTGCCGGCGGCGCGGCAGCACGTCCGTTTGTGACGCATCATAATACGTACAATATGGATCTGTTTTTGCGGATTGCACCAGAGCTCTATTTAAAACGATTGGTCATTGGTGGCTTTGAACGGGTGTATGAAATTAATCGTAATTTCCGCAATGAAGGAATTTCAACCAAACATAATCCTGAATTTACCATGCTTGAGTTTTACCAAGCGTACAGTAACTACCATGAGATGATGGAATGTGTAGAACAACTCTTACGGGTTGTTATTCAAAAGACTAATGGTTCTTTGGAAATCACCTACGGTGAACGCACCATTGATTTTGGCAAACCGTTTAAACGCATTGCGATGAAAGACGCGGTACTGCAATACGGCAAACTCAAAGCCCAAGATCTTACATCAGACAACATTTCCAAAGTTGTTTCACAACTTGGTTTTGATGTAGGCCACAGTTATGGACAAAATTTAGTTATTTTATTTGAGAAATTAGTTGAACCACATTTGCAAGAACCTACCTTTATTATTGATTTTCCGATTGAGATTTCACCACTTGCAAAACGAGATCCACAAAACCCGGACTTTGCGGCACGCTTTGAACTCTATATTGCCGGCATGGAAGTTGCCAATGGCTTTAATGAGTTGAATGACCCATTTGACCAAGCGCAGCGCTTCCATGAACAACTAGAGCATAAGAAAAAGGGTGATGTTGAAGCGCATGCCTTTGATGCCGATTATGTGCATTCACTTGAGTATGCATTACCACCAACTGTCGGTTGTGGTATCGGCATTGACCGCTTAGTGATGCTGTGTACCAATACCACCTCAATCAAAGATGTTATTTTGTTTCCGACGCTCAAAAAGAAAGAAGTAAATACTGATCTTTAGTTGCGACTCCGAAAAATTAAAGGCCGGTTTAAAATCGGCCATATAGTTAATCAAGTTTTGCAATTTTATAGAGCGCTTCATCGCAAGCGCCATTTATTTTCTGCATAATCTCGGTTGCTTTGCGATTTTCTTCAATATCTTGGAACTTATCGGCATTGAATGCTTTAGCATATTGTTTTCGTGCGTTACGTATGTCTTTTTCAGTAGCATCTTTTGACAGACCTAAAATATCATAGGGATTTTTAAGTGCAAAATGAGTTACCCTTTTATGCATTTCATTAAAACCTTCTTTAGTTTGGCTTAATTCAATTTGTTCTTGCAATGTCTTAAATGAAGGTATTTCGCCTTCCGTAAGTAATCTAACAAAAATTGGACCCCGTATCTGTGCAAGATCGAAAATATTTTTTACATTGTTCAATACGGATGTTTCTTGAACCGCTGTTGTTGCTTTTGTTACTTCTTGAGGAGTTTCATTAGTAATATTGACGCCAGCTTTTAAAAGAGCTTTAAGTGCACCCACATTTGACCAAAAAATAGCTTGCCACAATGGTGAAAATTGCCAATTAAAAAGATGTGAATTAGCTAATTCAGGTGTTATAAACTGTGGATTAAAATTAGGGTCAGCACCTTTTTGGATTAATGTGGTAATAATTTCTTCTTGATTATCTTCAGAAAGATTTCTCGTGTGCTTAATAGCTAATTTTAATAGGCTTTCGTTTGATGGTAGGGGTTCATGGAGTTTTCTAATCATTTCTTTCGTTGAAGCACGATAAGAAGAAGTATAAAGGTGGTTTGCATATTCATTTGGTAAATCAACAATAAGCTCTTTAAGTTTTTTAATTCTTTTTTGTTGTACTTCTGTTTCTCCTATTTGTGCCAGAAAAGATGGTGAGAAATCTACATTATATAAGAGTGAATCAATCATTTGTAATTGTTGTATTGGGGTTAGCTTTTGTTCTTCTTTCTTAAACCAGCTTCCAAACCATTCTGCCCATGATTGTCGAGTAGGTGATGTTGCAAAAGTACGTGCTGCTGGTTGAGCAAATTGTCCAGCACCTAATGCGCTGGTTCTGCTAGTCGGTTGTTGTAATAAACTGCGTGGTGTTTGTTGTTGCCATCGTGTAAGTGCGGCTTGTTGTAATGCCGGTTGCTCAGCAGTTGGTTTGGTGAATAAAGTACGTGGCGTAGAAGTGCCGAGGTAGCGTGGTGTGGTTTCTCGATACAATGATGATTGGGTAGGCTGTTCTTTGCCTTCCCATACGCGTGTAGTAGTTGGTTGATACAATGTTCTGGGTGTTGTTTGTCGCGGTACCATGGTGTAACTGCCTTTAAAAAGTAGTACCGAAAACAAAATAATACTATAACACTTCATTACATTCCCCCTACAAAGAAACTTTCTATTTTTAAAATAGTTGATGAGCGCAATAGATTACTAGAGTTGAACTGCAATGGAACGTTTGACCTTGGTTCCCCAACTAGTTAGAGGCACCGAAAATAGTAAGGCCGTATTCAAGTACGGCCTATTAATTAATCAAGTTTATCTTCTTGAGCTAATTTTTCTAAAATTTCATCTGCTGCATTATTGGTTCCTTGCATAATCTCAGTTGCCCATTTATTTTCTTCTGGATCTCTAAATTGATCAGGAAAATATGCTTTTGCAAATTGTTTCCGCGCGGCTACTACTTCTTGACGTGTTGCATCTGGTGAAACTCCTAAAATATCATAAGGGTCATTGGTAGAATTTACTACGTTGTACATTTTTTTTAATCCATCTGGTTGTTCACGTAATGCGATTAATTCTTTAGTAGATAACTTTCTTTCTGGACCTTTTGGTTCAGTTGGTTTTGATGTTTCAGGAGTTTTTCGTCGAGGGATATAACCGAATTGTTCGAGAAGATTCAAAATTTCACGATTATTATTTTTTTGGGCTATTTCTAGCAATGTTAGATTTGCATGAGGAATAAAAGGCATTTTGCTTTCTTGAAGAGCTGTTTTATTGGTTATTTTAACATTGGCTTCTAATAAAGCTTTTAAAGCACCAGCATTTGATCTCATTATTGCAATCCAAACCGGGGAATATTGATATTGTTGATTGAAGGGTTGATCACTTAATACATTAAGTACCTGCAAGGTAGTGTACTGAGGATTAGAGGTAGGATTTGCACCCTTATTTAAAAGTCTTTTAGTTATCTCATATTGTTGATTAAAAGGAAGTTGATTGGTTTTGTTTATAGCTAATTTTAATAAAGTTTCATTTGAAAGAATTGGATCTATAAACCGTTTACCCTTAAATTCATATTTTCCACTATCGTCGGCAAATCCATGTAACGTATATACATTATTGATATATTCTTGGGGAAATTGATCGATGGTTTTAAATAATTGTGGCATTGCATATTGTTGAATGTCTGGCCGATCAATTATATCATTTAATATTGTATTAATAGCATTTATGTTTTTATCTGAAGGTGAATAAATTGTTTCGGCTCTGGCTTCTGCCTGTGGTTTCTCAGGTTCTTGCTCAGATGCTTTTGCTGCTGTTGGAAAATAGCCATATTCTGCAAGAATATTAATAATATCTGGATTGTTTTTTTCTCGTGCTATATCAAGTAAAGTTGTATAAGGCTTAATGTATTGTTGATATTGTTGATATACATTATTTATTGATGAAATGCTGTCATTAGTTATTTTAACATTGGCTTCTAATAAAGCTTTTAAAGCACCAGCATTTGATTCCATTATTGCTATCCAAATAGGGGGATATTGATATGCTTCAAAAACTGAAATAGGATAATACCATTTTACACGTCTGGTAAAATGAGGATTGTAATTTGGATTAGCTCCTTTTGCCAAAACTTCTTTTACCAGTTGATATTGTTCTGATGGCATGAGTTTTTTACTGCTTTCGATGACACGCTTTAAGAGGGTTAGATTTGCAATGTTAAAATCAGATTTAAATTTAATAAGCGAAGGGCTAGGGAAGGCAGGGAGGTTGATATATTCTTGAGCTACTTGTTTAATGGCTTCTATTACTGAGTTGAGCAATTGAGGTTTTTCTTTTCTAGAAGTTTCACTATATCGATTTAAATCTTTAATTGTGGTATCTAAATCAGAAAAAACATATGTTGCAGTGAGCGAAGCTTGCGGTTGTGGATTAAACCAATCTGAAAAAGTTTCACGCCATGATTTCTCTTCTGTTGGCGGTGGCTCAGTTGGTGAAGTTGCAAAAGTCCGTGCCGCTGGTTGAGCAAATTGCCGAGTGCCTAATGCACTGGTTCTGGTAGTTGGTTGTTGTAATAAACTGCGTGGTGTTTGTTGTTGCCACCGTGCAAGTGCTGCCCGTTGTAATGCTGGTTGCTCAGCAGTTGGTCTGGTGAATAAAGTACGTGGTGTAGAAGCTCCCAAATAATGTGGCGTGGTAGGTCGGTATGATGTGGTTTCTCGATACAATGATGCTTGGGTTGGTTGTTCTTTTCCTTCCCATACGCGTGCAGTAGGCTGATACAATGTTCTGGGTGTTGTTTGCCGCGGTACCATGGTGTAACTGTTTTTGAAAAGTAATACTGAAAATAGAATAATGCTATAACGCTTCATTACCATTCCCCCTAAGAAAAAACTATCTATTTCCAAAATAGTTGATTAGCGCAATAGATTACTAGAGTTAAACCGCAAGAACAGATCTGACCCTGGCGCTGCAAGTGCATGAATATATTCATTATTCTGTTGAGCGATATGACGTTCTAATAAATCCCATTCTTTTTTGTATGCATTATCTATAGTGTGTTTATACGGATAAATATCAAGCATGTAGAGGGTGCTGAATCTAACAACTAGTTCTTTGGTATCTGATGTAGCGCACATTTTAGCAAGGTTTGACCACAGCGGGTTACCTTTTTTTGAAGGCCGCAATTTAATCGAATTAAAAAGAGACACAACTGGGTCTTTTGGAAAAGAAATCATGCTATGGGTTATTGGTTTTGATGAGCTGAACGATCTTTTGATCAGATGTGCATCATATGAATAAACAGTATGGCTTCCGGTTTTTTTGGGCGTTTTATTTTTAATGGGGCCAACCATCATACCCCAACAGGGTATACTCATTATCGATATAATAATTAAAAAGAAATTTTTCATGGAACTCCCCACATGAGGTTATTAATAATGCTTCCTATTTTTTACAAAATCGGTATCGTAATCAAGAGTTTTTTAAAATAGATGATTGGTTGGATATGCAACAATTTGCTGGGGCGCGCTATATTTGGGAATTTCCTGAACAAGATCATGAACGTGCAACGCAACTTTCGGCCCAATTTAATCTTTCCTATCCGCTGAGTCAAACGCTCATTTCTCGGGGATTTACCAATCCAGAACAAATCCAATCATTTTTATTCAGTTCTGCTGAACTAGATGTCCACCATCCAAGTTTGCTGAAAGATTCTCAAAAAGCAGTACAACGTATCATTACTGCCATTGAACGCCAAGAAAAAATACTGGTCTTTGGTGATTATGATGTTGATGGTATTACTTCAAGCGCTATGATGATGTCCTGTTTAGTTCCCTTGGGAGCGCAGGTGCATTTTTATTTACCGCATCGCATTCATGATGGCTATGGCCTATCAAAAAAAATTGTCGAACGTGCGGCAAATAATAAATTTAAGCTAATCATTACGGTAGACAATGGTATTGCCGCATTTGAAGCAGCCGAACATGCACAACAACGATTAATAGATCTTATTATTACCGATCATCATCGTCCGCATGATCATGTACCACCCGCATATGCCATTGTTAATCCGCATCAGCATGATTGTACCTATCCATATAAAATGCTTGCGGGTGTCGGTGTTACGTTTAAAATCCTTTCTTTATTGTACGAAACAGTTGGTAAAACATTGCCGGCAAAAGTATATGAATTGTTGTTGCTTGGTACCGTTGCTGACGTTGTGCCCTTAACGGGAGAAAATCGTTATTGGGTGCGCCATGGTTTATTGCAAATTAATGAATATGAAAGCGCATCACTCTCCGTGTTAAAGCGTAATGCGCAGTTTAACAAACCAGCGCTTTCATCAACCGATATTGGCTATTCAATCACGCCGCAAATCAATGCACTTGGTAGGCTCGATGACCCGCAAAGTGGCGTAAAATTTTTGATTGGCATCGATGAAGCAATTATTGATCAAGTAGGGCAACAGCTTTTTACTCTCAATCAAGCACGTAAGGAGATTGAACGCTCAATTGTACTTGAAATAGAAAATAAAGTTGCTGCTGGGTTAATTAATATGAGCCAAGAAAATATTTTAATTGATTCCAGTGCCAATTGGCCAGCGGGGGTTATAGGACTAGTTGCTTCTCGTATGGTTGGCAATTATGGTAAACCGGCAATTTTGCTCCATATCACCGATCAAGGTATTGCAAAAGGTTCTTGTCGTTCTATTCCGGCATTTAATATGTTTGAAGCATTGCAACAAATGGCTGATTTATTGCTCTCATTTGGGGGACATGCCATGGCAGCAGGGCTTTCATTGCCGGTAGAAAATATTCCACTGCTGAAGCAACGCCTGGAAGAATTAATTGCGCAACAATTAACGCCTGCTGATTTTCGTAAGAAAATTACTATTGATGCACAGGTCTCATTGCGTGATATAAATAAAAAATTGTGTGATGATATGCACTATTTAGAACCGTTTGGCAGTGAAAATCGCCAACCGCTATTTTTTATTCCGCAGGTAGTATTAGTACAACGACCACAATTGCTTAAAAAATTACATGTCAAATGTGCCATATTTGCTGATGGGGTTGTCAAACCGCTTATTTTTTTTAACAGTCCTGAAGTATATGATTATTTAGTGGCACAAGAAGATAAACCGTTTAATGTTGCCGCCTATGTAACACAAAACTTTTGGCAAGATCGTATGCATATTGAATTAACTGGCGTTGATGTTGCCAGTTCAGCAACCAAGGAGCAATCACCATGATCATTACGATTGATGGACCAACGGCCAGTGGCAAATCAACTATTGCGCGCACCCTGGCAACACAACTGAATTTTTATTACGTGGCAACCGGCATGTTATATCGTGCACTTGCGTACATATTAACAACCACTTATCACTATTCGCGCGATGATTTGCATCATCCCAAGCTTGCGGATGTGCACGCCTGTTTGCAATCAGATCGCTTACACTATCGCTATGATCCGATTAAAGGATCAATATTAATTTTTGATGGAATAGATATTACACCGCATTTAAAAACAGCAGTAATCGATGAATATTCTTCCATTATTAGTGCGCATGAAAAAGTACGAGAAGAAATGGTGCAACTGCAACGCACACTATCTAATCATTTTGATGTTATTGTAGAAGGACGCGATTGTGGTTCAGTGGTATTTCCTAATGCGGATATAAAATTTTTTGTAACTGCATCATTGCAGGTGCGCGCTGAACGCTGGCGATTTGATCAAGCAGCAAAAGGTAATTATTTTTCAGCAGAGCAAGCGTTCCAAATAGTGAAAGAACGCGATTTTCGTGATGAAACACGTTCTGCATCGCCACTCATCATTCCAGATGGCGCAGTAGTGGTAGATAATTCATATATGAGCAAAGAACAGACGCTTGCCTACATGCTTGATATTATTAAAGAAAAACAATCCTTCGATACATCTGGCAAAGCCAGACACTCAGGATGATACTTCGATATGACCTTGCGGTCTACTCAGCACGAGCGGATAAAATAAAATCCTTATGCCGGGTCATAGTGAGTAGCCCTATGAGCTATATGCGAATAGTAAGGCGTATCGAACTATCCAACAAATGTATCATCTTTGTGAACTAATCGTTCTTCTTCATCTTCAACTTTAGGGCTTGGTTTTGGTCGTTCACGTCGTGGTGTTGGATTTGTGTCTTCTTCGTAACTATCGTCAGGATTAATAGTTTTCATATACGTAAAACTATTACTACACAACAGTCCTGAAAGTAATATTGCAATTGATACAACTTTCATGACATCCCTTTTATTAATAAGCTACTTGTTTAACTTCTGTTGTTTTTACCACGGTCGGTTCACCACCAAAGACAGGTCTTCGTACCCGTTGAGATTTTTTGGTGACTCTTTTACCGCCAGGTCCATATTCTTCATGTACTTTCGTATATTCTCGAGGATAGCGATGAGATCGACCCATTCCTTCAGAATAACGACGTCGATGATTAGGGTTATAACGTGGTCTGTCTTCTCTGTCTTCTCTTCTGCCTTCTCTAAAATCATAACTTTCTTTGCTATAGTAATCATTAGCGCATGCCGATGTTATCCATACTCCGGCTGCTAATAACGCAATGTTTTTTAACTTCATACTCTCTCCTTATAAAGTTTTAATGGTGTACCCAATATTTCAGCACTTTTTTATGGGGACCGGTATTGTTGGCGTACCAATTACCCATGAAGCGTTTGCGTGGATAATGCCAAGTACCGGATGGATTTGGTATGCGTGGTACATCAGGACCAACGTTAGTTTGATATGCTGTTGGCATTTCTAAACAACTACCATATCCTTTGTCATACATTTGCCCATCAGGATATTCAGTAATTTCGCGCGTTAATTTAAACGGTTGGTTACCGGGACATTTACGCTCACGAAGATTGGTATGATAGGTACGTTCTTTATCAATGATATATTGACGTTCTATGTTAGATTGGCGTGTTCCTTGTTCCCAAACCCATTTACCGGCGTATAACGGACTGATAAAAAATAGTGGTACAAAAAATGATAGTGCATATAAAATCTTCATATGCTCCCCCAAATAATGATGCTTGATGATGAATCAAGCATCATTATTGTGTAACTATTTAGTATTGTTTATCTAAATCACCTTGTCCGCCTATTCCTGGACCATTATAGGCTTCTTGACGATCTCCAATCCAACCACGATGTTCTCGTGACACAACATCAGGTCGGTACATATGTTCTTGATAGTGAGGGCTTGTACGATGATGAGACATTCCCGAATCCATATGAGAATGCATATTAGCACGATGTTCACCGCGTCGTCCTCTTCTTGAAGTTCTTTCTCTATAGTCCATTTGGAAACTTCTTCGTGTGCGACGATGACCAATCCAGGTACTTTCGTCACGATTTCTACGGTAATGATCGCCTCGCGCAGGACCTTGCATCGAATCGTGATATGCTTGCGCCGATGTTGCGGCAAGCATGCTTAATGAAAGTATGCCAACTGCTATACGTTTCATATATTCTCCTTAAATGATTTTTTGATGGTTAATCATTGCATCAAGCATCATAGCGTAAGGAAAATTTGATCTGCAATATTAGGTTGTTTTTTTGCGTGAACGACGTTTTTTCATGCGTTGTTGAAAGGGATTTTCGATGAGTGTTTCACGTAAGACATGATCCATGTTCTCAACTTGAATAAGTGCAACTCCTGGATCAATTTCTTTTAAAATTTCCTGAATATCATCATTGTTTTCTTTGGGCACGAGCACCTTTTTCATACCTTGCTGTTTTGCCGCAAGAATTTTTTCTTTCAGGCCACCTACACCAAGTACGCGACCACGTAAGGTTATTTCACCCGTCATAGCAATATGTGGTTGGGTAGGATTTTTGGTAAGAGCTGACACCAGTGCGACACACATGGTAATACCGGCAGAAGGACCATCTTTTGGAGTAGCGCCTTCCGGTACATGCACGTGAATATCTTTTGAGGTATGAAAAGAATTTTTTAGTCCTAATGATGCTGCTTGCGAACGAATATAACTGAAGGCGGCATGTACTGATTCTTGCATTACATCACCCAATTGTCCGGTTAAGGTTAATTGTCCTTTTCCAGGCATAACGGTTGCTTCAACTTCAAGAATATCACCACCTACTTCAGTCCATGCAAGACCGGTTGCAAGCCCTATACGTTGAGGACCATTATCAAGTTGCGTTGGTTTATATTTAGGATAACCAAGCCAATCTTTAATCAGATCAGCAGTAATGTGGAATGAACTGCAGGTTAGGTCTTTCAGTAGTTCTTGAATCACTTTGCGCATTAATTTTGCAATAATGCGTTCAAGCTGGCGAACACCTGCTTCTTTGGTGTATTCGGCGATGATATGTTTCAGCAGTTCATCAGTAATAATAAATTGCTTTTTGGTTAACTCATATTCTTTGAGATTTTTTGGAATTAAGAAATTTCTGGTGATGGTAAGTTTTTCATCATCGGTATATCCAGAGAGTGCGATCAGTTCCATACGGTCAAATAACGGATACGGAATAGAATCCATGACATTTGCCGTGGTAATGAACATAACTTGTGATAAGTCATATTCCACTTCAAGATAATGATCAACAAATGATTTATTTTGTTCTGGATCAAGCACCTCAAGCAATGCAGCTGATGGATCACCATGAATGTCATTGGCAAGTTTATCTATTTCATCAAGCAAAATGACCGGATTTTTGGTTTTTGCTTTTTTCATCGCTTGAATAATTTTACCGGGCATTGCACCAATGTACGTACGTCGATGACCACGAATTTCTGCTTCATCTTTAACGCCACCAAGGGAAATACGTACAAACTCGCGCCCTAAACTATCAGCGACCGATTTACCCAGCGATGTTTTACCAACACCCGGAGGACCGACTAAACACAAAATAGGAGAGCGTTCGAGCGTGGTTGAGAATTTTTTTGCGGCCAAGAATTCAAGAATCCGTTCTTTAGCTTTTTTTAATCCCGCATGGTTTTTATCAAGAATCTTTTGCGCTTGCGCAAGACTGATACGATCTTTGCTGACTTTGTTCCATGGTAATGAGAGTAGCCATTCAACATAACTGCGGCTGACGGTTGCTTCAGCAGATAGAGATGGCATCTGTTCAAGACGACGCAATTCTTTTTCTACTTTTTCATGCGCTTCAGAAGAGAGTTTGAGTGATTTAAGCGTATGACGCAGCTGATTAATCTCTTGGGTATGATCATCACGGCCCAGCTCTTTTTGAATCGCTTTCATCTGTTCATGCAAGTAATACTCTCGTTGATTTTTATCAACTTGCGTTTGCACGCGACCACGAATATTTTGTTCAAGTTGGATGATATCAAGCTCTTTTTGAATAAAGATGCTCAGTTTGAGCATACGCTCTTTAAGATCGATCAGCTCTAAAATCTCTTGGCGTTCATTAAAAGAAAGCGATACGTGCATAGCAATCGTATCGGTTAAATAATCAATATCACCCGAGGATTGAATCGCTTCAATTAAATCATCCGGAGATTTTTCATGTTTTTGCGCATATTGCACATATAAAGAACGTAAGGTTCGCCAAACGGCTTCAATCTCTTTTAAAGAACAGGAATAGGAGGTTGGTAATTCTTGGATGAATGCACTCAGATAACCATCTTGTTGGAGAATACTGGTAGCTTTTGCACGGCAGGTTCCTTCAACTAAAATCTTAAAGGTGCCGTTAGAAAGACGCATAACCTGCAAGATAGTCGCTTTAGTACCATACCAGTTAACATCCGGAGCGCCCGGATTTTCTTGATCAGCAGATTTCTGAGCGGTAACAAATAACGTTTTATTGCCACGTAGCGCCTGATCAACTGCTTGAATTGATACCGGACGACCTACCATAACCGGACGTATGCTGCGCGGAAGCAAGACGACGTTTTTTAACGGAAGCAATGGAATGGCATTTATTTGTTCGCCATTATCTTTGAGCTCGGTTGTTGTTTCAAGCAACGTATTGCCTGCTTCATAGATAGTCGTTTCTTCTTGTGTGTTTGAAAGCATCAGATGCTTCCTCTGGCTATGGTGGAGTGATGTGCAATTAACTATGGTTATGCTCGATTAAAGTTTGGGGTCTATCGTATCAAATTGAAAAAAAACCGCAAACTTGGGTATTTTTTTAAATCGAGTATACTTCAATTATGTATTTTGTAGTACCATAATCAAGTAAAATTAAAAATTTATTAAACTTATTGAGGATCATCCCGGGAGGAGCACGAATTTAAACCAGTCCTTTTTTGTTGTGATTAGAATATTTGTTTAACCTTGTACTCTTAAAAAAAGTCTAAAAATTGTAAAAGGATTTTATATGTCAACGGGCGTCATGAGAACTCCATGGGGCGATTTTACAAAGGAAGAGTTAAAAAAGTTTGGATTCTTATCACTTATTTTTGCGTTCACTATTGGTGTGTACTGGTTACTTCGTCCGCTCAAAGATGGGGTATTTAATTCCTACGTAGGGGCTGCATCTATTCCACTTGCCAAATGGGTATCCCTGTTTGTCGTAATTCCACTCGGTATTATCTATTCTAAGCTTGTCGATCTTTTCCCACGTCAACGTGTTTTTTATGTGTTAAGCATAATTTACGGATTGCTGGCATTAGTATTTGCCTTTGTTTTTATGCATCCAAAACTTGGCTTGCAAAACGTTGTTGTTGATATCGTTGGCGAAAAATTGGTTGCCAAAGGGCATGCGCTCAAAGGTATCGGCCAATTGATCGGCTATTCTTGGTACACCTTCGTAGAAAGCTTTGGTTCCATTATGGTCGTGCTGTTCTGGACCTTTGCAGCAGATACCACTACACCTGAATCAGGTAAACGTGGGTATCCGGTGATTAACTTTGGTGCCCAAATTGGTGGTATTGTCGGACCGCTATTGGTGATGACGAAAGTAGAAAAGCTTGGCACTTCAGTACTTCTTATTGGTGGCGCATTCTGTATCTTTGCTATTGGCATATTAATCTGGCTCTTTATGCGCGTAACGCCAAAAGATCAATTGTCAGGCTATCATGGTAAAGGTGAAGATAAAAAAGCAAAAGTAGGGGCGTTAGAAGGTTTACGTTTAATGTTCACCTACCCGTACTTACTTGGTATTTTTGCCGTTATTTCTATTTATGAAATTATTGTGACCATCTTTGATTATTATCTTAAGTACCTTGCGTCTCATGAATATGCGGCTGAAGCATACACCGCGTATTTAGGTAAGTTTGGGGTCTACGTCAATACGGTTGCTGCTATCTGTATTTTCCTTGATGTTAATCGTATTGGTCGTAAGTTGGGATTGCGTACCGCATTGATCGTAACACCGGTTGTTATTGGTATAACGGTAGTGGTTCTGAAAATGAGCCCAAATTTAGCGACCGCATTCTGGATCATGGTGTTTGCTAAAGCACTCAACTACGCATTAAACCAACCAACCAAAGAACAGCTCTATATTCCAACTACTAAAGAAACCAAGTATAAAGCAAAAGCATTTGTTGAAATGTTCGGTTCACGTGGTTCAAAAGCATCCGGTTCAGCAATTAATATGTTTAATACATTGCTTAAACCTGAAACATTTGTACTCTTTACCACGATAGCTTCTCTTGGGTTAGTCGGGGTCTGGTTATACACTGCCATTTACCTGGGTAACAAATACAAAGAAGCAGTGGATAAAAACACCGTTGTTTGTTAACAGACTGAAAGCGGTACATGAGTAAATAAAATAGAGCCTTCTAACCTACCCAACGTTAGAGGGCTCTATCGCTTAATCCCAATACGATTGAGACGCCATTTCATCACTGATGAATGGGTTACAGGACTAAGGTGGGTGAACATTTTAACTTAGAGTAATAGTAATTATGAGCATATCTAATGTGATAATGGGTGGGAGTAAAGATAGGGGATACTTATGTTAGGCGGTATAAAAAAGTTTTTCTTTTCCTTTTTTTACATAGAACCAGAAGAGCGACTTAAAGTTATCTTACTTTCCGTAGCGTTCTTTTTAGTAATCGGGGGCTATTCAATAGCACGAGAACTTAAAAATTCAGTCTTTATTGCTATTGTTGGACGGGAGTATTTGGGATATGCCCGTATTGGTGTTATGGTCGCGCTCATGCCACTGATTTTATTGTATTCTCGCTTGGTTGATATTTTAAGACGTCATCAATTACTTTATTTTTATAGCGTACTCTACGGCGCCTGTGGTTTGATTTTTGCCTATTTCTTAGGACATCCGGTTATTGGATTTCCTAATACGGATGCGGGGCCACATCGGCTGTTTGGATGGTTCTTTTATCTTTTTGTAGAAGGGTACTCTCCGTTTGTTGTCTCCCTGTTGTGGGCATTTGCAAACTCAGTGAGTAATCCAAGGACCGCATCGCGCTACTATCCGCTCATGGTTGCCAGTTCAAAGGTGGGTGGTATTTTAAGTACCGGTATTGCCTGGATATTGTTTACCTTACTCAGTAATTATCCTGAACGCTATATGAGTGGGATCCATGCCCATCAACTCTTATTAGCGTTCTCTTCATTCCTGTTATTGCTTATACCGATCAGCATTTATTTGTTAATGGCCTGGGTGCCGTACAAAAGCTTGCATGGCTATGAAGCGGCGTATCAGACTGACCGGCAAATTGATAAAGAACGGCAGGCGGCAGAACGTAAACCATTACTTCAACGATTGCGCGTTATGATCGATGGTATGTTCTCTGGGTTGGTATTATTTGCACGCCAGCCCTATATATTCGGTATTTTCTGTACCATTTTCTTCTATGAAACGATCAACGTATTATTCGAGTTACAGCGGTTAGGGGTTGTCAAAGCCTCTTCCGGGTCACTAGAAGCATTCAGCGCTGAACTTTTTAAACAGATATTTTTTGTTCACGTAGCCGGCTGGCTTATTGCAATGTTCTGTACCAAGATATTGCTCGAAAAGCTCGGGGAACGTAATTGCCTGATATTGATGCCGCTCAGTATGGCAGTATTAATGGGTTATTTCTTATTTAGCTACAATGTAACGGCTATCTTTATCGTATACGTGATTTTCCGTGCTATGAATTATGGCTTTGCCTATCCTATCCGAGAAGCGCTCTATATTCCGACGGTTAAAGATATCAAATTCAAGTCAAAATCCTGGATTGATGCCTTTGGTGCCAAAATGGCAAAAGCGACCGGGGCAAGCTGTAGTATCGTTATTGAAGGTATGGGACCAGCACTCTTTTTTACTGGCCATGCCATGGTATTTAGCTTTTTAATCGGTCTCTGGATCATTGCTTCAGTACTGCTAGGTAATAGGTATGTTAAGGCAATAGAAAATAACGAAGTAATAGGGGAAACGACGGTTTAGGGTTGAAGAATTTTGCCAGAATGGTAATCTATAAATCCCCATCATATTGATGGGGTCCCTATTTTAAATAGGGTAACTCTCTTGCTTTTCTTATGAGGGTGGCATATACGGCCGAAAAGCAATAGTGATAACCCTCCAAGGATCTTAATGGAATTACTCAAACGATTTATTGATGCGCAAGTACATTTTGGTCATAAGACCTCCAAATGGAATCCGCATATGCAACCCTACATCTGGGGTGCTAAAAACAACATCCATATCATCAACATTTCAGAAACAGAAAAATCTCTTGATCAAGCAAAAAAATTCCTTAAAGAAATTGCTGAGCAAGGACGACAAATCATGTTTGTTGGTACCAAAAAAGCGGCACAAAAAGCAATTGAAGAAGTTGCTAAAAAAGCAAATATGCCCTTTGTGAGCCAACGCTGGGTTGGTGGTACGGTTACCAATTTTGG
>Ga0075425_100002730_pt1 | contig 17705 bp, 11 predicted proteins | sample SoiMethybrSBSTD4_FD_75300 | JGI IMG/M metagenome (GOLD analysis project Ga0075425, IMG submission 75300) | Bulk soil microbial communities from a Populus tree surrounding site in Tennessee, USA - Soil MetaG P. TD hybrid SBSTD4 | ecosystem: Environmental > Terrestrial > Soil > Tree plantation... | reverse complement strand
GACGCGAACACCCACGTGCACACTACCAGCTTCATAGTTCCTCCACGTCAACAGCAACTTAGCAAATGGCGGTCCGGGTGCGGTTTACGCGTAAGTGGATGAGCCTTGCTGCTGGTGATATCAACAAAAGGACGAGGTCAGGGCGAATGCACCGGTACGTGTCAACACAAGGAGAACCAACATGACACGCATGATCTCAATTGGAGCGGGCCTCGTCGCAGCGGCGGCGATTACCGTACTCGTCGCCTCGCAGGCGACCGCACAAGGGACCACCGCGAACAAGCGGACCTTCCTCACGTTCAGCGGAGCGGTGCAGGTGCCCGGCGCGACGCTCCCCAAAGGCACGTACGTCTTCCGCATTGCCGATCCCGACGCGCAAAAGGTGTGGCAGGTGCTCGACGCGCACGAGCGTCACGTCATCGCGCAGTTCTTCTACGTGCGTACGGCAGATCGCACGGTTCAGGAGGCAAATCACGCGAATGGCAAGCCTGTCGTGTGGTTCCACGAGACAGCGGCCGGTGTGCCGCCCGCCATTCGGGTGCTTTACTATCCTAGCGATCTAGCAGGCGCCGAATTCCTGTATACGAAAGAGCAGGCGAAGCAGTTCGCATCAACGACGCATCACCGCATTCTTGCGACCGAGAGTGATCCAGCGACGTCGTCGCCCGCACAGGTGACCGTCGTCGAACCGGCGAGCAGCGCATCCGCGACACAAGCGGAAGCGTCGAAATAGCTGCGCTGATCGCTTCCCCCCGATCGCCACCAGCGGCGAGCAATCGTCACCATCGGCCGCGATCAGTGATCCTGATAAGTGATGAGGCGAACGCTGCGCTGTCGAGTGAAGTAGGCAGCCGCCCACTCGATCATCACGACAAACCGACTGCGAAAACCGATCAGCTCAAAGATGTGCAGAAAGAGCCACGCGAGCCAGGCAATCGGTCCTGAGATGCGCAGGCCTCGGATGTCGGCAATCGCCGAACCACGGCCGACGATGGCCATACTGCCGCGATCGTGATAGACGAAGGGCCGCGACGCTTCCGTTCGCATGCGCTGCAGAATTGTCTGCGCCGCGTGGACACCGCCCTGGATCGCTACCTGCGCAACACCAGGCAGCTGATGTCCATCGGCACCGAGAAAGGCCGCAGCATCTCCGATCACAAACGCCTCGGGATGACCGGGAATCGACAGGTCCTTCTCGACAATTACGCGGCCGGCGCGATCGCACGGCACACCAAGAGTGGCGCTCACCGGCGAGGCAGCGACACCGGCGGTCCACAGCACGGTCCCCGCATCGAGCCGTTCATTCCCGAACACCACACCGTTCGCGTCGACCATCGTCACGCGCGTGTTCTCGCGAATCTCAATGCGCAGCCGCTGCAGCGACCGGCGCGCCGCATCTCGCAGTTTGGGCGCGAAGTTCGCCAGGATGGTCGGACCCGCCTCGACCAGCACGATGCGTGTGATGCGCGTGTCGATGTTGCGGAACTCAGCTCGCGTTTGACGCGCGATTTCTGCGAGCGTCCCGGCGAGCTCGACGCCCGTGGGGCCGCCGCCGACGAGAACGAACGTCAGCAGCCGCTGCTGCCGCGCGGGATCGGTCTCGCGCTCGGCCTGCTCGAAGGCGACGAGAATTCGTCGTCGCATCGCCAGCGCGTCCTCGAGCGTCTTCAGCGCCGGCGCGTGCGGTGCCCACTCGTCGTGGCCGAAGTAGGTGTGGCTCGTGCCGGTCGCAAGGATCAAGTAGTCGTATTCGATCACTGCGCCGTCTTCGAGCGTGATGCGCTTCGCGTTGAGATCGATGCTGCACACCTCGCCGAGCAGCACGCGTGTGTTGCCTTGGTGGCGCAGGATCCAGCGGATTGGTGATGCGATGTCGCCCGGTGACAGCGTCGCCGTCGCGACCTGATACAGCAGCGGTTGAAACAGATGATGGTTGTGTCGGTCGATGACAGTGAGGCGAATCGGTGCCTTGCGCAGCGCCTTGGCGGCGCTCAGCCCGCCGAATCCGCCGCCGATGATCACAACGTGCGGCACTGCGCTATCTTAGTTGGTAGTTTGTGGTTGTTAGTTGGTAGTAAAAGCGAACCCACGACCATATGAAAGCTGCCACCGTTTGCCCGCTCGATTGTCCCGACGCCTGCAGCCTGGAGGTATCGGTCGAGGACGGCCGCATCGCGTCGATTGACGGCTCGCACGTCAACCCGGTGACCGACGGCTACATCTGCGCGAAGGTTCGCCGCTTCCCTGAACGCGTCTACGGCCCCGATCGCCTCAAGTACCCGGCCGTCAGAAAAGGCCCGAAGGGTTTCGCCAGTTTCCAGCGCGTTTCATGGGACGAAGCGCTTTCCATGGTCGCGGAGAAGATGCTCGAGACCCGCCGCACGTTCGGCGGCGAAGCGATCCTGCCCTACTCCTACGGTGGATCGAACGGAATGCTGACACAGGATACGAGCGACGCCACGCTGTTTCGGCGCCTCGGCGCCTCGCGGCTGGCGCGCACGGTGTGCGCGGCTCCAACCGGTGCGGCCAACCTGGCCATGTACGGCAAGATGCCGTCGGTCAGCTACCATGATTTTGCCGAGGCGCGGCTGATCATCGTCTGGGGTGCGAATCCCTCCGCGTCGGGCATTCATCTCGTTCCGCATATCCGCGAGGCGCAGCATCGAGGCGCGACGTTGATCGTCGTCGATCCCAGGACAACGTTGCTGGCCAGGCAGGCGGATATTCACCTCGCCGTGCGGCCCGGCACCGATTTGCCCGTCGCGCTCTCGATTCACAGATTTCTCTTCGAAGAGGGCCATGCCGACGCGGCATTCCTCGATGCGCATGCTCGCGGTGCTGAGCGCTTACGCGAGCGTGCGCGAGAGTGGACGTTCGAGCGGGCAGCCGCGGAAGCTGACGTCGCACCGGAGACGCTGCGACGCATCGCGGAGCTCTATGCCTCCACGCGTCCGGCGCTCGTCCGCTGCGGCTACGGTCAGGAACGCAATCGCAACGGTGGCAGCGCCTCGCTGGCGATCCTTGCATTGCCGGCGGTTGCCGGACAATTCGGGCAGCGCGGCGGCGGCTACATGATGAGCAACTCCGCGTCGTGGGGAATCACCAACACGTGGATCGGCGCCGACGATCCACAGACGCGCATCATCAACATGAATCGGCTCGGGCGCGCGCTGCTCGAGGCCGTGCCGCCGATCAAGCTGCTGTTCGTCTATAACAGCAACCCCGCCGTGACTACACCAGATCAGCGCCGAGTACTGCGAGGACTCGAGCGCGAGGATCTCTTCACCGTCGTCTTCGACCAGGTGATGACCGACACCGCGCGCTACGCTGATGTGCTGCTGCCCGCGACGACGTTTCTCGAGGCCTATGACCTCGTCAAGTCGTACGGCCCGTGGACCCTCGGACTGGGGCGCCCCGTCATCGAGCCGGTCGGCGAGTCGCGCTGCAATGCGGAGGTGTTCGGCGAGCTGCTCGAAATGGCGGGGCTGCGCGACGACAGCGACCCGCGCGGCGAGCTCGAGGAGATGCTGAACATTCTCGATCGACTGCCCGGCACGGCGGGCGACGAAATACGGGACACAGGATCAGCGAAGCCACCCTTTGACGGTCGACCGGTCCAGTTCCTCGACGTGTTCCCGCGCACGAGCGACAACAAGATCGATCTGTATCCCGAAGGACTTGCCGGGGAATCGTCGGCGGGTTTGTACGTTTATCAACCCGACCCCGCAACCATGGAGTATCCGCTTGCCCTCATTTCACCGGCGAGCGACAAGACCATCAGCTCCACGCTTGCCGAAATTCCACGGCCGCAGGTGCGACTATTGATGCACCCGGACGATGCGGCGTCGCGCGGCATCGCGGAAGGCGACGAGATTCGCGTGTTCAACGCGCTCGGAGAAGTGACGACCACCGCAACAATCGGCGGCTGGATCCGCCGTGGCACCGTGGCGCTGCCGAAAGGAATCTGGAGAAAGCACACGGCGAACGGCTACACAGGCACGTCGCTCGTGCCCGATACGCTCACCGACATCGCCGCCGGTGCCTGTTTCAACGACGCGCGCGTGCAGATAGAGAAGGTACGCTCGCTACCTAATAGTTAAAGAAGAAAATCAGATCGATGCCGCCGCGCTCGACGCGACGGAAGGCGTTGCGCTGCGTCGTATTCGACACGTCCGACGCCGTTCCCTGCAGACGCAGGAAGCTGGCGAGCTGGTACTCGAGGATGAACTCGGTGGCCTGTTCCGCGCCGAACCCCTGACGCAACCGCACGAACACGCCTTTGGCGACCTGCTGCCCGATCGTGACGCTCGGGCCAAGTCCGTTTTCACCCGCTGCCTGAATCTCGAACTCGTCGAGATTCAATGCACCGCCGATTGCCGACGACAGGCCCGATGCGAGATAGCCGCCCGCCAGTTCCTGCGCGCGCGTGGCGAGCGCGACCTGCTGCCCCTCGCCGAGCTCGTTGGTGGGGGTGCCGAAGATGATCAGCGAGAGGATGTCGGATTCATCCTGCGGCGGGTTGCTGCTGAACGACAGCTCTGGCTGCAGCATCGAGCCGCGCACATGTACGAACGTCTCGACACCTTGGATAGTGCGGCTCGCGGTCAGGTCCAGCAGCGGATCGATCACATCGCTTCCCTGAAAGCGGATGCGGCCGTCGCGCAGGATGTCGAACCGCCGGCCCTGGAACGTGTAGTTGCCGCGGACCGTGTTTACATCTCCGATGAGCCGGAGCTTCTCGCCGGGATGCTTCTCGATGCGGACGGCACCGCCGACGTACACGTTCATATCGCCGACGTCGATCGGCGCGCTCGCCGGCTTGATGTTGGTCCCCTTCAACTGCAAATCGCCAGGGATTGCGATCCCGAGCCCGAGATCGAGCGCATCGAAGATGGCCGGCAAGGTTGGCGTCGTCGGCTCGGGTCCGGCGGATTCCGCCGGCGAGATTTCCGTCGGGGTTGTCGAGTACGCTTCGCGCGCGGTCGCGCGCTGCAGCACGTCGGCAACGTCGATGGTGCCGGGCTCCACCTCAACGCTCCCTTCGATCTTCGGGGCGCGGACGGTGCCGGTAACGTGAATGTCGGTGTCGAACTTCAAGTCCGCCGTCTTGTTCGCCATCACCTTGAAGTCGTCCGACTGTATCTTGATGTCGACCGCGCCGACGGAGCGCTCGTGCACGGCGAGGCTGCCACCGATGGTCATCGGCTTCTTGTTCTTGTCGAGGATGCGGAACTCGTTGATCGTCACCTCATCCGGCTTGAGATCGATGCGGGTGTCGAGCCCCGAAAAGGACGTTCCCAGATCCGGCGCCGCGAACGCGCCGCCCTTGACATCGATCGCGCCATCAAGGTGCGGGTCGTAGCCGGAGCCGGTGACCGTGAAGTTCGCCTGCAGCGTGCCGGCAACGTTGGTGACATACGACGTAAAGCCCTGCACCACGCCAAGATCGATCTGGCTGGTTGCGACCTCGATGTTGATCGACTCGCCGAGCGGCGGCGTGACGTGCTCCCCTTGCATCGACTTCGGCGTCGCCTGGAACAACGACGTCGGTGCGAAGCCTTTCGCGGTCAGCCAGGACTGCGCGTCCTGATCGAGGCGGACGTCGAGGTTCACGCCCTTGCCGGCGTAATCCACCTTGCCGCCGAACGACATGAATTTGAAGTTGCGGAATGCGCCGTTGTTCAACTTGAAATCGCCGGCCACGCGCGGCGCAGCGGTCGAACCGGTGACGGTCGCATTGGCGTTGAGCCGTCCACTGAGCCGCTGATCGCCGAGCATCAGCGCATCCAGCTGCGCCATGTCCACGTTGTCGGCCGTGACGCGCAGCGACTCGTTGTCCCGTCCCACCGCGCCCTGCGCCTCAATGCGCTGATCCCCGCTCACCAGTTTGATGTCGTCGATGACGACGCGGTTGTTGCCGTACTGAATCGTGGGATGCGACGCCGGGTCGGTCTTCCACGCGACGTTCTCGCTCTGCAGCGCCAGCGAGCCGAGATGCACTTCGTGATGATCGGTGTGGATCAGGGCGGAGCCGTCCGCGGTCAGCTGCCGCACACCCTGCTTCGCGGTGGCGTTGAAGTCGAGTTTCTGCTGTGTGTAGGTCGTGTCCGCCACGAGCTCGTTGATCTGTTGACCGCCTACCTGCAGGAACGTAGCGTTCGTCTTCGCATGCACCGTCGCGTCGGCGAGCTTCAGCTGCGGCAGCATCACGTCGAACGAGCTGTCGAGATCGAGCGCGTTGTTGTCGCCTTTACCGAGATTGGCGCCATCAAGCATCCCCGAGGCCTTCAGCTCCTGGCCGTTGCCCGTCACCTGTGCGTCGATGGTGGCTGCGCCGGTCAGATCGTTCTGTCCGAACACTCGCCCAAGCCGATCGAGCGACGGCGTTTCGACGTGCAGCATCAAATTCGACGAGCCGGTGTCATTGAGCGCAATCGGTCCCTGACCTTTGACGTGCAGGTCGGGTCCATCCACGACGAGCTGCTCGAGAGTGCCAGCGCGATCCTGATAGTTGCCCTGGACGATGGCCGTGTCGACGTCGATGCCGCCGACCGTGGAGCGGCTCACGTCGATGCGGCCCGAGGCATCGATCGATTCCGGTGTCACGCCCGCGACGTAGTCGCGCAGTGTCAGATCGACATCCACGGTGCCGTTCACCCGTCCAGCCACCCGCGTGTCACCCGATATGAGGGATGGATCGAGGCCGCTGAACTCTCCATTGGCGACGATATGCGCGTCGCCGGTGGCGAGGTTCGTGGTGAACTGGAAGCGCGGCGTCATGGCGCCGAAGATCGTTGAATCGACGAGTGTGCCGGATGCGTCGAGCGCCATCGGATATTGACCGCCGCCGCTCCCCTTCACATCGAAGTCGCCGCTGATGCTGCTCTGATACTTCGGCGCATTCAGCGCCGAGATATTGAAACCCTGACCAATCTTCTGCAGGTCGAGGTTGCTGACGTGTCCTTTCGCCGTGTACTCCGGAGCGCCGCCGCCGATGCGGAACGAGCCGGTCGCACCTTCTGCGATCGTTGCGCCGGCAATCGTCGACTCGTCCATCTCGACGTCGCCGGAAATGACCGGGCCCCGTCCGCGCAGCGTGTAGCCGAATTGCAGGTTGCTCGGCACTCCCGGCACATTCAGTTGCGGCGGGACATTGCGCAGATCGACGTGCGTGGCCATGCCGGCCAAATCAAAGCGCAATGGCGACGCCGCATCGATCGTCCCTTTCGCGGTGGCGCGGCCGCCATAGCCGGACGCGCGGCCGTCCACGGTAATCCTCGGCCAGTCGATGCGTCCGCGCGCGACGACGTCGCGCGCCTGGTAGCCGAGCACGTTGGCGCTGCTCGCGTTGACGTTGTACGTCCCGCGGAACCGCTGTCCAGTCGCCGGCAACGTCAAATCGATGGTCGCTCGTCCGGTCACGTCGGTCTTGAACATCGAACCGCGTACGAGCGGACCAACATTCACGTGTTGCGTCTGTACCTGTCCGGCTATGGTCTTTTCGGGGCCGAGGCTGTCCACGGTCAGATTCCCCGCCACCTGACCGACGCTCTTCTCGCGCAGGTTCAACTGGACGTCGAGTCGATCGGCTGGTCCACTGGCGTTGACCTCGAACGCCGGCTGCAAGTTCTCGTATCCGCGAAGAGCCGGGACGATCTTCGCGATCTCGCGGATGGCGAATTTGTCAGACGAGGCCTTCACGTTGATGACCGGCTTGTCGCTGCCGAGACCGCGCACGACACCCTGCACGCGCAGCGAGGTTTCTTCGGTTCGGAGCGAGAGGTTCTCGATCGTGATGCTGTCCTCGTGGCGCCGGATCACGCCTGAGAGGTCGTTGATGCCAAACTCCGGGTTTCTGCCCCGCAGCGCGACGTGGGCAACATCCACCTTCAGTTCGTTCGCATCGCTCGACACACCGATGGACGCGTCGATCTTGTCGATCACGGTCGGGACCGTCACCCCCGACGTTCCAATCGCCTCGCCTTGCGGTTTGTTCTCGACATAGAGCGTGCCGCCGCTGATCCCGATCTCTCCGATGTCGAGCGGCCGCCGGTTGCGCTGCGCGGTGGGCGTCTGCGCTTTGATCAACTCGGTCAGATTCCAGCCTGTGGCGGTCTTCTGCAGATGGATGGTCGGTTCGTTCAGGCGGATGTGGTCGAGCACCACGTTGCCGCCGAGGAAGGTGAGGAAGTTGTAGTCGATGCCGACGTCCTTCAACGAGACAACGGGCTGACCGTTCTGCGTGACATCAATATCTTCGGCCTCGACGCCGAAGAACAGATTGCCGTCGATGCGGCCGATGGTCAGGCGCCCGTTCACATAGTCGTCCGCCTGCTTGATGATGAACCCGCGCAGCCACTCCTTGAACCAGGTGGTTTGCGTGACGATGACCGCCATCGCCGCGACGCCGACAATCAGCGTGCAGATAAAGGCGACGACCTGCAGGAATTTGCGGGCTACGCTCATCAGAATGCCTGGCCGATGCTGAAGTGAATGCGCCAGTAGCGGGCTTCCGGCTTGCCATTGACCCGCAGGTTGTCGATGTGATTCAGCTGGTATCCAATGTCGATGCGCGCTGGGCCGACAGGCGTCAGATATCTGAGCCCCGGTCCCACCGCGTACACCAGCTCGCTCGTCGGCAGCCGCATCGATTGGTTCGACACCGCGCCGAAGTCGAAGAAGGCGACACCGCCAAGCTTGCCGAACAGCGGTTTGCGGATCTCGCTGGAGCCTTCGAGCATCGACAGCCCGCCGATCGGCAGGCCGAATCCGCTCAGCGGGCTCACCTCGAAACGCCCCCAGCCACGCACGCTCGTGGCGCCGCCGAGGAAATAGCGCTTGAAGAACGGAACGGCGGCGGAGCCGCCGAGTGCGTCGATCGTCCCCAAGTGCAGGCGGTTCGCCCAGACGAACGAGCGTGCCACGCGCGTGTACTGCCGCGCCTCGCCGGTCAGCTCCCAGTAGTTATAGGTGCCCCACAACCATTTGCCAGCCTGCTCGACGTGTCCGCTCAGCGAGTAGCCGCGGTTGGCGTCGAGGATGTTGTTCGTCGTGTTGCGGTTCACGTCGAACGCGACGGCCGCGGTGGTGCCGCGCGTCGCGCCGCAGCGGGATGGATCGGTGCAGGGATCGAGACCGAGCGCGATCAGGTTGTTGCGAATGCTGAAGTCCTCGAGTGCGGCGTTGGTGATGGTGCTTCGCTGGAATTCGTTGATCAGCGACACCGCCCAGTAGGTCTGCTGGTTCGCCTGATGCCGCAGCGTCGCGCGACCGCCGACGACGTTCTGCGAGTACACCGGCTCGACAGCCTGCCAGCCGCGTCCCTCGAAGTTGAGCGACATGTGCGAGCTGAGAAAGTACGGTTCCGTGTATTCGAGGCGCACGCCACGGTCGAGCGACGACCACTTCGTCTCGATGCCGGCGTGCCGCGCGTCGCCGAAGAAATTCAGATGATCCCAGCGGAACGTCGCGCGCGCCTTCTCTTCCGAGCCGTAGCCGATCCCAGTGGTAAGGCGCCGATGTTTGCCTTCGGCGACGGTCACGCGCGTGGGCACCTGTTCGAGCTCGGTGGCCTTGTCCTCCTTTGACTCGATGTTGGCGAACTGAAAGAGCTCGAGGTTGTACAGCTTCCGCTGTGACTCACGCATCTCGCGGCGCGAGAAGAGATCGCCCTCCTTGTAGGTGAGCTGCCGCCGGACGATATTTTCGCCGACGCTCTTCTCGCCTTCGATGTCGATCGGACCAAAGTGGGCCAGCGTCCCGGGCGTCGCCGCGAATGCCACCTTCACCTGGTTGCCGCCGGCACCCTGCTGGTCGATGTCGACCTCGGCGTACGGATAGCCGTGATCGCGCAGCGCGTTCAGTGCACGCTCACGCGACGCGACCGCCAGCTGGCGATCGAGCGGCTTGTCCACCTGCAGTGGAAGCGAATCGCGAAGGCTGCGCTGCTCGCCCGGCGACAGGACTTCAAAGCCGGTGAGATCGATCGCCGCGACGACCGTCGGCTTCCCTTCGGAGATCCGCAGCGTGACGTCAACTTCGTCCTGCTTGTCATTCAGCTTGACGTCGAACGATGCGACGCGCGCGTCGGGGAACCCGCGGTCGCGATAGAACGCCTGGATGCGTTCGAGGTCCGCTTCGAATGCGCGGCGATCGAAATAGGTCTTGTGGCCCCACGGCAGCTTCGATCCACGCTTCGTCTGCAGCGCGTTGGCGAGCGCCTTCTTGTCTACCTGCTTGACGCCCTGGAAATCGAGGCTGTGAATCTTGATGTCCCCCTGCTCGCGGCACCCTCCAAGAAAGAGGGCAATGAGAAGGACAAAAGGTGTAAACCGATGACGTGGTGCGGCCATGGCGCCGTGGCAGGTCCACACGCCATGCCAGAAATGAAACCGGGATTCGCCATAGTTGAGGTACGAACCCCGGTCGTCTCCCTGCCTTTATTCCCTCGTCGTCACTGCGGGCCGGCCCGAGGCGACAGCCAGCATGATCCCGAACCCAATGGCGATCAGCGCGCCGATCGCCAACCACACGCCCGACACATGACGGAGGACGCCTGACTGCCACAGCGCGAGGAACGCGCCGAGGATAAGCACGAAGTAACCGATGAGGTAGATCTTCATGAATTTCATAGAAGGCGTGAGGTGCAGGAAGAGTGCCTGGAAGGATTCAGGTGTCAGGTATTAGGTATGAGGCGTAGTCAGGGTGTCAGGCCTGATACCGATCGGGCCTGACACCTGACACCTGAAACCAGATACCTACTGGATGGTCATCTGCACGATGTGCGCGCGCCGGTTCATCGCGCGTCCCGCATCGGTGTCGTTCGATGCAACCGGACGCTCCTCACCGTAGCTGACCGTCCGCATTCGGTTCATCGCCACGCCGCGATTGATCAGGTAATCACGAACGGCGTTGGCGCGGCGTTCGCCGAGCGACAGGTTGTATTCCGCCGTCCCGACGCTGTCGGTGTGCCCTTCGATGGTCACGGTGAGCATCGGGTTCATCTGCAGCGTCATCACCGCGCGATCGAGTATCGCGATCGCCTCGGGTTTGAGGGTTGACCGATCGAAGTCGAAGTACACGTCTTCGAAGGTGATCGGCGCACGCCGCATCACCGGGATGGTGATCATGTTCTGCGCCGTGCCGCCACGTCCGTCGTTGGCGGTAACGGTCAGCGGATAGTTCCCTTCCTGCTGCGGCGCGGTCCACTGCGTGTTCATCCCGTTTTGCGTGCTGAACGTGCCCGCCGGCGCGCTCCACGTATACGTGATCGTGTCGCCGTCCGGATCGGTTGCGGGCGACGTCAGGTTCGTCGTCTGTCCCGGCTCGAGCGTGGGCGGGTTCGCCTGGATGGGGCCATTGAACGTCGGCGGCCGATTCGGCGGAGGCGCTGGTGCCGGTGCGGGCGGCGGCGGTGGTGGTGGCGCGGGTGCCTCAACCGGCGGCGGCGGCGGCGGCGGCGCGTACACCTTCACGCCAGGATGCCAGCCGACGCGTATGTCCCAGCCCCACGACTGGTTCGTCATCTCGCGGCCAGCGATCACATGCGTACCCGTGTCCCCACTGAAGTTGGCGCCGCCGTACACGAACGCGCCATTTCTCGCCTGGAACACGGCTCCGAACTTTACGTGTTGGAAATCGGGAATCTTGCTTTCGAGCGGTGCGATGCTGCCGTCATCGCCGCGATACGGCGGTTGGAGCAGGACGACATTGTCATCCGATGACAGTTCGCCCACGTACTCGGCGAGACCGCGAAGACGTGAGCGGCTGCCGACGATTCCGCCGACGCCCCACGTGAAGCCATTGGACAGGCCGAACGGATCCGGATCGGCACGGAAAACGCCGCCGACGGTGGCAGTTACCTGAACCTTCTGGGCGATCTCCTTGCTGGCAACGACGTCGAGATGGCCAGCGTAGTCGCTCGTGCCACCCCACTGCGTGCCACTTGGAAACTCGAATACCGGTCGGATCGCGAGGCTCATCCCCGCGTTACGCGATTCGGAGATGATGCTCCACTTCGCGCCGACGACCGGTGTTCCCCCGAGAGTCTTCGAAAAGGCGCGACGGATGTACGGGAAGTTCTGATCGACGCCACCGAATGCGGGATCGGCCGGCGCGAACACCGGATTTCTCACGCCGCGCCGCAGCCGCACGACTTTCCAGGACCCGAACACTTCAACGCGGTCGGTGAGACCAAATGCGGCCGTCAGCCCGATGTTGTTCACATCCGTCAGACCTTGCCGTTCGTCCCAGTTCGCGCGAAACAACTGTGCCGATGCCTTGTGCCTTACCAACGTGTCGGCAGTGGGCACAAACCAGAGGCCCGTGTCGCCGAAGAATGTCGGCAACCCGGGTCTGGTCTCAGTGCTGGTGTTCTGGGATGTCGGGGGGGCTTGGGTCGTCTGCGCCGCGGCAGGAACCACGCCTACCGCGGCGAGGAGGAAGCCGCAACACACAATGATGCGCATGCGCACGTGCACACCTCAAACCGGCTCGTCGCAGCCGAGCGGCCGCGCGACCTAACGTCTAGTCCGCGCGGCGGGACTCTGCGCCGGAAACAGAAGCCCCGGCGGTGACGCTATTCACATCTCCTGCCGGTGCAACTATAAGCCGTCCACGGCCACCGCGACTGATTTGGCCGCCTTTCCGACCCGCATTTCGCGCTTCTTCGGGCGTCCATTCGTGCGCGGTCCCTTTTTCATGCGCCGCGCGGCCGCCCTTACTGGCGATCTCGCGCTGCTTTTCCGGCGACATCGAAGCAAAACCGCGTCGTTCTTTGCGAAGTCCTTCCACAGCCATCCTCCTGGTTACTCGAAAAACCCCCGATGCGATCGCCTGTCGGCGATGCGTCAACGACGCAAAGTCGTGAGCGGGCGGGCTACAAGGCGGATGCCAGCACGGCCGAAAAATCTCGGCGAATAAACCTCGTTTTCTGCGTCATTTAGGCGGGACGGGGCGAACCGCGCATTTGCGGGACTGACGTGGATCCCTACAGTTGAGGTTCGAACGCGTGAGGTTTCTATACGTCTGAAGTCCCAACTTTCAATTACCAACTCCCAATATGCAGGCAATAGAAGTTGGTAGTTGGAAATTGGGAGTTGATAGGATCTCGCTATGGCCGACTGCGATCCTGCCTCCTCCAACCAGCCTCCCGTGGGCAATAAGAGCGGAAGATTGGTGAACTGCGTGAAGTTCCAGAAGGAGCTGCCCGGACTTGACGCTCCTCCGTGGCCCGGAGAGCTCGGACAGCGGATATACGAGAACGTTTCGGTACAGGCATGGAAGCTGTGGGAGGACCGCATGAAGATGATCCTCAACGAGTACCGCCTCATGCCGTGGCAGAAGGAAGCGCAGGAGTTGATCGCCCGCCACATGGAGGACTTCTTCTTCGGCGAAGGCGCGGCGCTGCCGCCCGGCTACGTCCCGCAGCAGACCAAGTAACGGATACGAACCAGGTTCGTCATCGTCCGACGACTGCGATTTCGCGATCGATCCTGAAGTGCAGCTTCGCGTGCGCGGCGCGGAGCGCCTGCTCCACGGCGAGCGGTGTCGTCGCGCGCGCGAAGATGAACCCGAGGTAGCTTCGACCTTCCGGCAGCGGAATCAGCATCGCGTCCCGCTTGGCGGTGATGTTCAGATCGACGATGTCCGGCACGGCGCGCGCGTCGCGCTCACCATCGACCGATTTGAATACACCTCGGTGTGGAATTGGAATCATCATCACGCCCGAGGCCCGGCGCTCGCGGCTGAACGCGCTCACGTCCTGCCGCAAGGCATGGCGCAGCAGCACCTCTTCGAGCGACGCTTCGCCGCCTGGCGACACAAAGCGAAGCGCCTTCGAACAGAGACCGCCAATCGGTCGTGCGGCGATCTCGAGCAGATGCACGCCCGCGTCGTTTACGCGACACTCCGCGTGGAGTGGGCCGTGGCGCAGTCCGAGCGCTGTCGCACCTGAGGCGACGGCGGTTGCAATCGCGTCCTGCACCAGCGCCGGCTCGCGTGACGGCGTCACGTAGAGTGTCTCCTCGAAGAACGGGCCCTCGAGTGGATCCGGCTTGTCGAAGATCGCCAGCATCTGGAAGGTGCCATTGGTCAGCACGCCCTCCACGGCGTATTCGCGGCCGGGAATGAACGTCTCGACCAGCAGCACGGTGTGCGCTGCGTCGCGCTCGATGCGGACGTCGGACTGATGCATCAACGTCCGCAGACGCTCGAAGGCGCGGACGAAGTCGCAACTGTTGTCGACTCTGATGACGCCGCGGCTGCCGGACATGGCGAGAGGCTTCACAACGGCTGGATACGCGAAGGTCAACGACAGCTCGCGCGGATCGTCAGCAAGTGACACCGCGCGGAACGCCGGCACTGCCAACCCGGCCGCTTGCAACGAACGCCGGCTCTCCAGCTTGTTACGACTGGCGAGTGCGGCGCCGACAGGATGACCCGGCAGGCCGAAGACTTCGTTGACGCGCGCGGCCAGCGTCACGGGTCGATCGCCTACCGCGATGACACCGTCCGGGGGATTTGCCACCATCCCTTCGATGATCGCGTGCAGCGATCCAGGCTCGTCGAAGAACCGGACCGGAATCGCCTGATCCCACCACGGGTCTTCGAGCTGGTCGCATCGATCGCTGGCAAACACCAGGCGGACGCCGAGCTTCTCGGCGGCCTCGCCGAACGATCGAATCTGGTATCCCGTCGTCGTTGCGATGATGAGAACGCGCTTCAAATGAGCCGCATATCCTCCGCCGAGGGCTCGGCGCAGCAGTACCACGCTTCGGTCATGTGCGGCACGGTGCGCGGCTGTTTGGATCTCGACATGACGCCGCGCATCACCTCCTGCTGCAGCGCATCGACTCGTGGATCGCGGTGGCGCCATGGCCACGTGAGCGATGCCGGATCGAACTCGGTGACGACCGCCTGAATGTCCGGCAGCTCCAGCAGCGGGGATCCGTTTGTGATGAGCAGCCGAATCGCCAGCTGAATCGGCGCGACCTGTTCCGTCAGCTCGAGCCGGTCGAGCGTTTGCCGTAGCTCGTCATACCCGTCGAGCGTCGTCCACGGTGTGAATGGCACAAAGGTCGGCGACAAAGCGAGGCCGGCATCGCGACAGAGGTGAACGGCCGCAACGAAGTCTGCCCGCGTATGGCCTTTGCGCAGATGGTTCAGGACCACATCGTCGATCGACTCGACCGCGCTCGTTACGAACAGACATCCGGTCTGCGCGAGCAGCGGCAGCATTGTTCTGTGCTTCAGGATGTGTTCGATCTTGATCGTGACGTCGTAGGTCAGCCCCTGGAATTCCGCTGCGAGCCGCTCGACGATGCGCCGCGCGTGCGTGGGACCGTTGAAAAAGTCGGGGTCGCCAAACGAGATGTGCTGTGCGCCGCTCGCGACCTGCTGACGAACATCGGCGAGAACCGCGTCGGCCGGGATTGCGTGAAAGCGACCGTTATAGACCGGCACAATCGGGCAATGCCGACAGAGATGTTTGCAGCCGCGTGTGGCGTCGGTGCTGCCGACGACGCGGCGCGACCCGTCGGGAAGCTGCAGTGCGGCGTATCGCGCAAGCGGCAGCAACCGAGATCGTTCGGGCGTCGCGCCGATCTGCCGAGTCCCAGGGGACTCGGCTTTTCCGGCACACAGCGAAACCAATTCCTGTTCACCTTCCGGTCCAAGTACGTGCGCGACGCCCTTCTCGCGCAGCCACGGCTCATTGATCGGCGCGTACAACCCGTAGGCCGCAAGCGCCGCCACCGGGTTGACGCGTCTGATGCGGTCGATCAGCGGCGAGGCGAGTCGGGTCGCCGTGTGCATCGGCAGATAGAACGCCACGAGGCCGGCGGAGCCGATCCGCTCGTCGGTCAGCTTCTCGCGTGACGTATCGACGCAGTCGACGTCCACGCCGGCCTGCCGCAACCATGCCGCCGGCAGCGCAAGGCCGAACGGCTGACGGCCCAGGTCGTAGGTCGAAATGAGAAGTACGCGCACAGAGGTCATTTTACGGTTTGGGAGTTATTCTTTGCGCATGGCGACGCCCGCCGTAGAACGACTCGAACGCCCGGAACAACTCGAACGAGGGTTTTTCGGCCATCCGCGCGGCCTCTCCACATTGTTCTTCACAGAGATGTGGGAGCGTTTCAGCTACTACGGCATGCGCGCGTTCCTCATCTACTACATGACCGCTTCCGTCGCCGACGGCGGGCTCGGCTTCGCGGACGCGAACGCGGGAAACATCTACGGGCTGTATACAGGCTCCGCGTGGGGCGCTTCGATTCTCGGCGGCATCGTCGCCGATCGGTGGCTGGGCCAGTACCGCAGCGTGCTCATCGGGGGCATCGTCATCGCGCTCGGACACTTCACGCTGGCGTTCAAGCCGCTTCCCTTCTTCTACTCGGGCCTGATATTCATCGTCATCGGAACCGGGCTGCTGAAGCCGAACGTGAGCACGCTCGTCGGCGCGCTCTACCAGCCGGGTGATTCACGCCGCGACGCCGGCTTCTCGATCTTCTACATGGGGATCAATCTCGGCGCGCTGTTTGGTCCGCTCATCGCCGGGTATCTCGCGCAGAAGGTTGACTGGCACGTCGGCTTCGCGTGCGCCGGCGTCGGCATGACGGCGGGCCTGATCCAGTACGTGGTCGGGCGGAATCGGCTGCGGTCGCCTGTGGCGACGGCCGAGTCGGCCGGCGGAGCGCGAAGCGCGAAGGCGGAAGCGGCACCGCCGCGCGGGTTCACGACGACCGAATGGAAGCGCATGGGCGCCATCGTCATCTTCTTCCTCGTCGCGATTCTGTTCTGGGGCGCGTACGAGCAGGCGGGTTCCACACTCGCGCTGTTTGCGGATCGTTACACTCGCCTGGAGGTCTTTGGGTTCTCGTTCCCGTCCTCGTGGTTCCAATCGGTGCAGCCAATCTTCGTCATCACGTTTGCGCCGATCTTCGCGTGGATCTGGGTACGCCTCGGCGATCGCGATCCGTCCGTTCCGGCGAAACTTGCGCTGGGCGTGCTGTTCATGGGCGTTGCGTTTGCGGTGCTCGTGCCGGCTGGAGCGATGGCGCAAGGCGCGGGCATCCGTGTCAGCCCCTGGTGGCTCGTCGTGTCCTACGCGGTGTCAGAACTCGGCGAGCTGTGCCTCTACCCGGTCGGCCTGAGCGCGGTCACCAAGCTGGCGCCGGCCCGCATTCTCGGCCTGATGATGGGCGTCTGGCTGCTGTCGAATGCGTTCGGCAACATGTTGGCTGGATCGTCGGCACGGTTCTTCGTCAGCATGCCGCTGCAGCAGTATTTCGGCGAGGTCGCGGTGATCCTGTTCGTCACCTCCGCGATCGTGTTCTTGTTGGTCAAACCGATCAAACGTCTGATGGGCGGAGTCCATTAACGGTGGCGCTGGAAAAATACAAAGCAAAACGCAATTTCAAGGAAAGCCCGGAGCCGTCCGGCGATCTCAAGCTCGCTGCCGAGCGCGCGAAGAAAACGAAAGGCGCCAAGCCGCGCTTCTTCTGCGTGCAGAAACATCTCGCCAGCCATCTGCACTACGACTTCCGCCTCGAGCACGACGGCGTTCTGCTGTCGTGGGCGGTGCCGAAGGGGCCCTCGCTCGATCCAAAAACCAAACGGCTCGCGATGATGGTCGAGGACCATCCGATTGAGTACGGCACGTTCGAAGGCGTCATTCCGTCGGGCTACGGCGCCGGCATCGTCATGCT
>Ga0075425_100002729_pt1 | contig 17710 bp, 20 predicted proteins | sample SoiMethybrSBSTD4_FD_75300 | JGI IMG/M metagenome (GOLD analysis project Ga0075425, IMG submission 75300) | Bulk soil microbial communities from a Populus tree surrounding site in Tennessee, USA - Soil MetaG P. TD hybrid SBSTD4 | ecosystem: Environmental > Terrestrial > Soil > Tree plantation... | reverse complement strand
GCAACGAGAGCCCCGAGCACTACCGTCCATGGCAGCGCTTGGGGCTTATTCGGTCATGCGGCCGCCGGCTCCTCTTTGGTGTGCGAGGAATTCCTTAATTTAAGTTGTCCCCGCTGCAATAGCTACATCGGTAGCACGATTCGTGAGCGGGGCGGAATGTGCAAGTGCAAGCCGTGAACGGCCGATGCACTCAGCGTACATACCGAATGGCGTGGATGGTGATCGAAGGCAAGCGTACAGAGCGAGCTTTTTCATGCGAACGGCTACTCGATTCCGTTTTTCTTGAGCCATTCTCGCTCCCTAGTGTCAATTTCTTGATTGTGCTGCGTAAAGGTTTTACCAACGACACTGGGCTCAGCCGGAGTAATCTCGTCACCGAGGCGCTTCATCTGGCTGTAATCAAACCCGTCCAAAATCTGGAGAGCAAGATCAACCAACCTGGAGGATAAGCGTTTTAACGATGCGGCCCCAGCCGCTGCTGTCGCGAGCCGAGGTGAACCCCAATACCCAGCCCAGTCGTTCGCTTTGGCGATCTCCTGGCGCTGTTTCAGATCACGAGCGGGAAGAGGCGGCGCATTCTTGTAAGCGGGATTGACCAGATCCGGCCGCAGGAAAAGAATATGGTTCGTTTCACTCACACCCGCATGTGTTCCGGCGGCGTCTTCTCTTTGTTCCTCTTCACTACGCACGGTTTGTCGAGGCTGCGCTGAGATGAGCGCCATCAGATGAACCATCTGTCCGCGATAGATGTCGTGAAAGTAGTCGCCCGCCTGATTGAGAGCGCGGTTGTTAGACGGCGACAGGTGTGAGTGCACAACAAAGACCCAGCGAAACCCCTGCTCACCTAAATCAGTTGCCAGATCCATAAATACAGCCCGTAGTGTTGCAGGCCGAACGGTGTAAGAGCCGGGGAATACATATTTCTGGCCAAGGTTGTTGGCCGGGTAGGTGCCCAAGGGGATAACAGGAAAGACCAGTACTTTCCATCCGGGCTTCTCTACAATCCCATTGGCGAGGGCTTCTGTGAGCCGCTTATCTCTATAGCCATCCGTAAACGACGGCAAGTACGGGCCGTGCTCTTCGAGAATGCCCCCGGGAAGAATCACGACCGTCTTCTCGCGATCCAGCGCTTTGATCTGCTCTGTGTTCATCTCCTTGACATGGTAGATCTGGCCAAAAACCCCGTCAGAGGGCAGCCAGAGTCCAAGGGTACAAATCAGGTAAGAAAATATACGTGCAGTGGTAGACTTCATGGAGTGATCTCCTTATTTCACAGAGACACTTTCCCGTATGCCTAACTACTTAATGACCCGGTCGGCCCGCGCCAGCACGTTGGGCGGGATCGTGAGGCCGATCTGTTTGGCGGTTTTCAGATTGATGAGCAACTCGAATTTTGTCGGTTGCTCCACTGGCAGGTCGGCGGGTCTTGCGCCCTTTAAAACCTTATCGACGTAAACAGCCGAACGACGGAATAAAGAGACAATATCTGCGGCGTAAGACATCAGGCCGCCACTCTCCACATATTCCTCATTGGGATACATAGCCGGAAGCTTGTGTGTCACTGCAAGCTGCACGATTCGGCCCCGAAGGCGGTCTAAAGTCGGTACTTGTATCCCAACAAAAGCATCCGCGCGCTCTGCTTTCATTACGGAAAACGCGTTTTCCAATTCAGTAGGGGAGCGAATTTCTACTGGACGAAGCTCTAATCCTAACCCGGGTGCAGCAGTGACCAGTTCTTTCATCTGCGGCGCATGGCCGCCAGCTCCTGGATCGGTGAGCACTGCCACACGGGAAAGTTTCGGGACGACATCTTTGAGCAACTCCAGGCGTTTACCTCCTAGTTCAGGCGCAAGGTGAGTCAATCCCGTAATATTGCCTCCCGGGCGCGATAAGCTCGCAACGTACCCAAGCTCCACAGGATCACTGCCGTGCGCCATGATAATAGGAATCAGCTTCGTGACGTTTTTCGCAGCTCGAATTGCGGTGGACCCACCGGCAACAATGATATCAACATCTGACCCGACCAATTCTCCCGCCAATTTAGGGAGCTGGTCCAATTTCCCTTCCGCATAGCGCGGCTGAATGGTAATCGTCCGTCCTTCAACATATCCCAATTCGGCGAGGCTTTGCCGGAGTGCACCGATGCGGGCGGAGTCTGAAGAAGGCGAGAGGACAGAGAGATAACCTATAGTGGGCATGTTTTTCGCCTGCTGCGCCGATGCAGAATAGCAAAACGCAAATACCATTGTGCAGAGCGCGACGACCAGGATTGAGTGCCGAGAGATGAGTGTTGAGTTATTACTTCTCTGATTCATTGCTCAGTCCTCGGTACCGATATTTGTTGACGTAATCCGCTCGCGCCCCAATATTTTCGTGGAATCTTCCGATTTTAGATTTGCATTTTTGATTTTAGATAGTCGACAATCGCCTTACCCCCCACGACTCATACCTCACCGCATTACTCTATCCGCCCGCGCCAGCACGTTCGCCGGAATCCGAGCGATTTTCGATTTCCGATCCCGGATCGCGGTCCGGGACAAGCTTTGGATCCTTCGACGAAGCTCAGGACAGGTTTTTGATTGTTCGGTCATCGGATTACTTTGTCAGCTCTGGCCAGCACATTCGGTGGAATTGTCAGGCCGATCTGGTTGGCGGTTTTTAGATTGATCACAAAATCGAACTGCATTGGTTGCTCAACAGGCAGCTCCGCCGCTTTAGTACCCTTCAGGATACGGTCCACAAAGTGAGCACCGCGATGAAACATATTCGGATAACCAGGTCCATAAGACATGAGGCCGCCAGTATCCACAAATTCTTGCGCGGCGTACAAGGCAGGTCGATGGCTGCCATTGGCAAAGTTAACGATTATTTCGCTGGTGGAAAATGTCAGCGGGTCAGCGAATACAATAAGTCCATCAACGTGCTGTTGAGTAATTAAGTCGAAGGCCTTGTCGAAGTCATTTGGATTTTGTACCGGCACAGGCTGTAGATCGAGTTTCAAAGCCCCGGCGGTAGTCGCGAGTTCTTTCATTGCAATCTCTGCGGGCGGAATTTCATTGTTAAAAAAAACGGCAACTCGGCTGATCTTTGTAGCAGTTTCCTTGAGTAGCTGTAGGCGCTTGGTGGCCAGATCTGGCGCAATTGAACTGATGCCCGTCACGTTGCCGCCGGGGCGTGCCAAACTCGCAACCAGACCAGTCCCCACAGGGTCACCAGGGTCAAGAATAACGATAGGAATTGTGCTAGTCGCGTTTTTGGCTGCTTTGGCAGACGGAAATGCTGCTGTGACGATGACATCAACCTTGAGAGCAGCGAGATCAATTGCTAGTCCGTAAAGCTGGCTAAGCTGGTCATTTGCGAAACGGCGCTCAACGATGAGGTTTTTTCCTTCTACCCATCCTAGTTCCCGCAGGCCCTGAAAAAATGCTTGCATACGGGGATTCTGCGTTTGTCTCTGGAGATTGCCTGGACTAAGAAGACCGATTCGGGCGGCCTTCTTAGTTTGCGCCGCGGTAGCGGCTGTAGCCGCGGCGATCAAAGCGATCAACGAAACAAACCAACATATCTTTTTCATCACGCCTCTCCGTTTGTACCGACTGATGCGTGATGGACTGAGCGACAATTCACCTTAATCTCAGACCGGTCATCGGCTTACTCGATGCGCTCTCGCCAGCACGTTCGCCGGAATCCGAGCGATTTTCGATTTCCGATCCCGGATCGCGGTTCCGGGACAAGCTTTGGATCCTTCGACGAAGCTCAGGACAGGGTTTAGATTGTCGATCATCGGATCACTTTATCGGCTCTAGCCAAAACATTAGGAGGGATGATTAATCCAATCTGTTTGGCGGCTTTCAGATTGATGACTAGCTCGAACTTAGTTGGTTGCTCGACAGGAAGTTCGGCGGGCTTTGCTCCTTTCAGAATTTTGTCCACGTAGGTGGCGGCATGTCTGAAAAGTTCGGCAAAGTCCGGGGCGTAGCTCATCAATCCACCATCTTGTACATACTCGGCGGCAAAGAACATTACCGTCAGGCGGCTCTTTATCGCGAGTGCGGCAATTTGCTTTCGCTGGGAATTGAGCACAGGGCTTGCGAGCATAAGGACTGCATCGTTTCGCTCCTTGCTTGCGGTTCGGAGTGCGGTCTCAATGTCGTTAGAATGAATTATGTCTGAATAATGAACCTGCACACCCAAAGCCCGAGCGGCGTGCTCCGTTTCTTTGAAGGACTGTGCGTTGCCCAGTTGCGTGGAAGTTCCAACTACGGCCAAGTGAGAGAGCGGGGGGAGAATCTCCTTTACGATCTCCATTTGTTTTCCACTTAATTCGGGAGCGAGCGTCGACAATCCCGTAATATTTCCTCCAGGTCGCGCCAGACTCGCGATAAATGCAGAGCCAACAGGGTCAGCATCTTGCGCCATGACAATGGGAATTGTGGCGCTTGCTTGCTTGGCTGCACGGGTCGACGTGGGACCCGTCGTAATCAGCACATCTATGTTAAGCCGCACAAGTTCGGTTGCCAGCTCGGTTAAGCGATCGAATTTTCCATCTGCGTATCGAGACTCAACCACTATATTTTGTCGCTCCAAATACCCCAGTTCGCCTAGGCCACGCCGAAAACCTTCATAACGGCCCGCAATAGAGGAAGACGAGACGGCGCTTAGGAACCCGATCGTTGGGACTTTCGTTGGCTGCTGCCCCTGAGTGGGAGAGCAAAACGCAAAGAGCAAAGGATAAAGACCAAGAAGAAAAATCTTTTTGCAATCGGATCTGCGAACCGAAAATCCAAAATCGAAAATCCAAAATGGAATCACTTGATCACCCGATCCGCTCTCGCAAGGACATTCGGTGGAATGGTGAGGCCGATCTGCTTGGCGGTTTTGAGATTGATAATAAATTCAAATCTTGTGGGAGCCTCAACCGGCAGTTCTTGTGGTCTCGTTCCCTTTAAGATCTGATCTACAAACCAAGCTCCTCGATACCCATTCCGATATCGGTCGGGCTCATACGACAAGAGACTCTCCAGTTCCAGCGCACAACCTGTTAAGGGCAGCCTCTTCTGGATTGCCATAGTGGTGATTTTCTTACACGGCTCACCAAACAGTCCGCTGCCGATTATAAAGATACTATCCGTAGTGTCCTTGGAGACAGATAGGACTGCATTATCTGCTTCACTGGCAGCCCTGATAGGTTTTTCGGCCAGCGTAAGGCCTAACTTTGGGGCAACCTCGCGCACGACGGCTAGACTTTTTGCCTGGCCTGGGTTCTCGCCTCTAGCGTTGTAGAGTAAAGTCACCCGTCGCAACGTCGGAACCGCCTCTTTGAAAAGCTCCAGGCGCTTGCCTTGGATTTCAGGGCCGGGCGAGGATGTTACACCGGTCACATTGGTCTCCGAACGTGCGAGAGACTTCACGACTCCCGCTCCCACGGGGTCGACCAAACCCCAGATAAAAACAATGGGAATCGTATTTGTCGCCTCCTTGGCAATACCCGTTGCAGTGCCACCGTCGGTTACAATAACGTCTATTTTGTTTTCCACGTAGCCATTCGCGATAGGACGGAGTTCCTGGTAGGTTTTCGCTTTGGGGATGCTCAACTGAAGATTTTTGGTCTCTATGTATCCAGCCGCTTTGAGTCCATCGCGAAGCCCGCTTATGTGGGGACGATCCTTAGCTTGTACGGGCGGCGCGAGCATTCCCACCCGGTAGATGTTGTCCTGTTGAGCATGCGCCAAATTACTGAAAGCCAGAACGACCGCAAGCAAGACCAATGCGACGATATTCTTGGTCGTGATTTGTCCTAACTCAAAATCACACAATCCTGAACTGAGAAGCAAATTCCATTCATCGAATCACCCGATCCGCTCTCGCCAGTACGTTGGGCGGAATCGTGAGGCCGATCTGCTTGGCGGTTTTCAGATTTATTATGAAGTCGAATTTAGTCGGTTGCTCGACGGGAATGTCAGCTGGCTTGGCTCCCTTTAAGATCTTATCGATAAAAACCGCTGCTCGACGGTAAAATTCTGTAACGTTTGGACCGTACGCCAGTACGCAACCCACCTCGATCCAATTAATGCCACTACACATGGTTGGCAGACGATTTTTGATCGCAAACTCTATGAGATCTTTTCGGTGAAACGAAGTGAAAGCGCTGGGAAAGAAAATAAGAGCCTCGGCCTGTCGTTTCATTATTTCGGAGTAGGTGCCCGGAAACTGGCTAGGGTCTTGGACTGTTAGCGATTGAATCTCTAGACCCAAACTCCGCGCCACGGCTTGAACCTCTTGCAACTCTTCCTGATCGGATCCCAAAGATCCATGGGAAACGACAGCCACGCGCGACAGCTTGGGAAACGTTTCTTTAAGGAGTTCCAGTCGCTTCCTGCTGAAATCTGCGTCAACTCTGGTTGACCCCGTAATATTTCCACCGGGGCGGGCAAGACTGGCGACAAGTCCGGCCTCTACAAGATTATCAGCATTGGCTGTGACGATAGGGACCGTGTTGCTGGCTTTTTTTGCGGCGACGACTGCCGGCATGCCAACCGTCACGATCACATCCACGTTAAGGTTGATCAGCTCCGCTGCCAGTGCGGGCATTCGGTCGAGCTTACCCTCACCCCAGCGGTATTCAATCCTGATGTTCTTTCCTTCCGTGTAGCCTAGCTCTTCTAAAGTTTGGTAGAAGACTTTGAGATTAGCTTCATTGTCGGACGCAGAAACGGACGATAAAAATCCTATCTTGGCAGATCTTCTTAGTTGCTGCCCGTCGGCAGAAGGAACCCCTAGCAAAAAGACGGTCAGCAGGAGCGAGATGAGGATCTGTTTTCTCATTCGGTGTTTTCTAAACTATCTCTGATCAGTGATGTATTATTTGATCACCCGATCCGCTCTCGCCAGCACATTAGGCGGAATTGTGAGGCCGATCTGCTTCGCCGCCTTCAGATTGATTACGAATTCGAATTTCCTTGGTTGTTCGATAGGCAAGTCTCCAGGCTTCTCGCCCTTCAGGATCTTACTAACGCAAGTTGCCGCGCGTCGATAATTCTCAAGGTCGTTCGCTGCATACGACATGAGCCCACCGACCTCCGGATAACTCCTGTTATTGTAGATTGCAGGCAATCGGTTCTTTACAGCAAGGTCCACGATGCGTTTCCGATTAGCAATGAACAATGCGCTTGGGAAGACCAAAGATTAAGGCGAGACCATAGCCTTTGTAACCGCCGATCGGCAGCAGGAAGCCTTCTTCGGCGCGCTTTGGATCGGTCAACGGCTGGCCGAATGCGTTGATCATCCAGCCTTCAGGCATCTGCTCCCCACGCTGGGCTTTTGTTTTCACTTTGCCATAGGCGGTCACGCTGGTCGCAATATCCAACACAATCGGCGGTTCCTCCGAAGCTGGGACGGCAAATGCGATCGGATTGGTACTGAGAAGCAACTCGACCCCGCCCCAGGGAGGCATGTGATTGGCGCTGCCGACCGCGAGATAAATGCCAATCATGTTGAGTTCCAGCGGCATCATCGCGTAAAGCGCTGCCGGACCCGCGTGGTTGCTCCCTTGTACGCCGACCCAACCGATACCTGATCGACCGGCTTTTTCCATCGCCACCCGGGTAGCAAACCGCATCACCAAATGGCCTATGCCGTTGTCGCCATCGACGAGGGCCGTCGCGTCGGTTTCCTGGACGATATGAATGTTCGGTCGCAGATTCATTCCACCGGCTCTGATGCGACGGATATATTGGGGCAAGCGAAAGATGCCATGCCCGTCGGAGCCGCGCAGATCGGCGAGAATCATCAACTGCGCAACCTGGTCGGCATCCGAAGCAGGCAAGCCGACCGCGATCAGAGCGCGTGCAACGAAGCTCTCGAGATCGCGTGATTGGAATCGGCGTTCAGTTGATTGTTTTTCGGCCATAAGACCTAAAATAGAATCCTTAAGCGGACTATACGCCGAAAATCTTTTGGGAACATCCTGCGCGCGGTCTTCTCTCATAACTTCCTCGCCGTCCTTTAGGAGGGAGAGGATTGAGGTGAGGGTGGAGCGCCGTGATTGTGCCCCCTCACCCTAACCCTCTCCCAAAGGGAGAGGGAAACCTACGTCGGGGTGAAAGATTTATTTCGGATCAGTTGAACTTATCGCTTCGGCGGCACAGGGCTGGCAAGATCACGATCAGAGAGGTGAGCAACGGTTTCGCCGGTTTCCGTAAAAGTTCGTGTCACCTCGGCGCTGGTATAGATCCATAGAATCGTGAGCCGTGACGGACCGACATTTACGAATCGGTGTGGCTTATCCGCAGTGACGAGTGTTGTATCGAAAGGACGCAGGCGGTGTCGTTGTCCGTCAACCTCTTCCGCCTCTCCTTCGAGAATGGTTACCTGCTCGTCATAATTGTGCGAGTGCAGCGGAACCTTTGCGCCGGCCGGGAAACGCGTCAACCCGGTGGTGATGTTTTTTGCGCCGATCTCTTTCGTTACAAGAGGAATGGTTTGAATGCCGTTGCCGCGATCAACCATCGGCAACGAATCGATTCTCAAAATGTGCGCTTCTGGCATGAGAAAATCTCCTCTGGAGAAAGGCGGCCTGTTCTGGAATCTAACAGCGGCTTTTAGTGTACGTCAAGCTAGACAATCCGGCTGGCTTGCAGTAAGAGAGGTCTACCCGTCGCGGCAGGAGGAGGGAAAGCAATGCCTTTTTACAAGATAGCCGAGATGCAAAAAAATCGCGCTACGGCGAACCCGCAGCAGTTCGTGCAGGCCGCGGTTGGCGAGTTCATGAAAGCTGGCATCGTCACCAAGCCGGACGAGGAAGGCCCGCCGCTCCACATGCATCCGAACGAGGAACAGTTCACCTTGGTCATCGAAGGGAAGCTTCACTTCGTCCTTGGTGACGAAGAACGGATCTGCGAGGCGGGAGACTTGATCCACATCCCGCGCTTCGTCAAACACAGGAGTCGTGCGATCGGCGGACCGGCGGTTTTCTTCACGGTCAAGAGCCCCGCGGGAGACGGCGACCTGGATCAGGACTACAACAAGGCCGAAGGCGGGGAGGAAGCCGAGAAGCGATTCGAGCAAGCGAAGACAAGAGGCTTATAAGGGAGTGGTCGTCAATTCTTGAAAGCCTCGAGAATTTGTTGGTTGGTCAGTGGCCATCCAATGGAAGCCTCCATAAGCCGGAGGGCGAAGCGATGCATCTCCTCTCCATCCATGGAGTCGACGGCATCCAAAGCGATGACAACGCGAAAGTCGCGGTTGGTTGACTCGAATGCGGTACAGAGAACGCAGGTTGTCGTGTTGATCCCGGCGAGGATTAGAGTATCGACCTTGTGACGCTGCAGCAGAAATTCGAGGTCCGTTGCGTAGAACGCGCTGTAACGTTTCTTTCCTCTGACGACGAGATCGCCCTCTGCATAGAGCGCCGTGATGATCTCGGTTCCATGACCTCCCGCCAGATTGTGGTGGAGAATCCCTTTCCTCGCTTTCGTTGGATCATCGTGAATCGCCCGCCAAAAGGGATTGGAAGCGATCTCGTCAGACTCACGATATTCAGTGACTATGTGGATGATCCGGACGCCGATAGCGCGGAGCTCACGAAAGAATTGCGCGGTTCGCGCGATCAGAGGACCGCAGCGCTCAGCAGCTAACGGAAGCGTCGCCACAGAAGGGTCGAGATGGCCGCGATGCATGTCGATGGCTACGAGCGCGGTGGAATTAGCTTGAAGCTTCACGCCTTCTCCATCCTGTTAATTCAGCCGAACTTCATCGACTTAGAACCTCGCGATTGACCGGTGATCGAGGCGGCTCGCCTCTGAGCGCTCTAGCCACCTCATCGGCGGCTTTGGTCTGAAGCTCGATCACCGACTCGCGTGAATAAAATGCCAGATGGGGAGTTAAAATCATGTTCGGAGCTTGCCGGAGCGGATGATCGTGCAGCGGCGGCTCGACGGCAAATACGTCGAGGGCAGCGCCTCCTAAGCGATTTTCTTTCAACGCGATGGCGAGAGCTTGCTCGTCAACAATCCCACCACGAGATGTATTGATGAGAAACGCTGTTGGCTTCATGCGTGCCAGCTCCCGCTCTCCAATCAGGTTGTGCGTCTCCTCTGAAAGTGGCACGTGAATGGAGATCGCATCCGCCTCGGCAAGTATCCTATCGAAGCTGGCAGCTTCGGCTCCATGATGAGCGATTGTCACCGGTTCGAGGTAGGGATCGTAGACGAGCACCTTCATTCCGAGAGGTTGTACTTTCGAGGCGAGCGTCTTAGCAATCTTGCCAAATCCGATCAGCCCCAGCGTCTGACTGCGCAGCCGGCGAACCCCCGCATGAGCGACGACGTCCCACGCGCCGGCTTTGACGGCTTCATTAGCGACGACGATCCGCCGCGCGAGTGCTAAAATCAGGCCTAGCGCGTGATCCGACACTTCATCGATGCAATAGTCGGGAACATTGGTCACCAGGATTCGCGCCTTGGTCGCTGCGGCCAAGTCCACGTTGTCCACACCGATTCCGTAACGCGCGATGATTTTGCAGCGATCGAGATTTTCGATGACGCGCGCAGTGATCTTTGCGTAACAGTTGAGTACGGCGTCGGCTCCTTGGGTCAGCTCGATGATTTCTTCTTCGGATTTGCACTGCGCCGGTCGCAGCTCGACGCCCAGAGGCGTCAGCACGCGCTGCTCCGGCTGCAACGAAGGAAAGACGTAATCCGTGATCGCCACTATGAAGCTCATCGTACGTTCTCCTTTATCTTCCCTGAATCCCCAGCTCTCTTTGCGCCTCTTTGAGAATCGCAAGGGCCACAAACTCACTCGATACAACGTCGCGACTTATCTTGGCGGCTTTCTTTGCCTCATCAATCAACCGGCCGAGGCCATCTTCAGGCAGACTTCCATCTTCATTAAATGCTTTCGACACCGAATCATAGGTAGCCGTGGCCATCTCTTTATCGACCTTCATCCACTCCATCCATGACTGAATGGTGCCGTCACGATTCTGAGGAATGTAGCGGTTGGCCTTGAGACCCGCTTTGATAACTCGCTTCACCTCATCGGGTCTTTCTTTGATTTTCTTGTCACTCGCTAAAATACCGGTCACAGGAAAAACTGAAAAGCTCGTGGGCCCGCGCAAGGACGACAAAGCCCATCTTTTTACCAAGAAATCTGTTGGCGGGCCGCCCAATGTGGCAACGATCAACCCTTGCCTCATACTAACAAAGCGGGCCTCCAGCCAGAAATTTTATGTCCTTGTCCGCATCCATACCAAAATGCTTGAATATGTTTCTTACTATGATCTCGAGATTGCCGCCGAAAACATTGAGCCCTATCGTCTTGCCTCTAAGCTCTTGAACCGACTTAAACTCAGGCCGAGCAATGAGTATCGCTGTAGGGCCAGGCACGTAACAGGCGACGATTTTAACCGGAACTCCCCGCAGCGCTGCGGCGACCCCGGGGCCGATCGACGTGTAATAATCGATTTCTCCGGTGACTAATGTCGCCAGCCCGACGGGAGCACCCATCCGGATGAACTCCGCTTGAAGTCCTTCTTCTTCAAGGAAGCCCCTCTTCTGGCCCAAAGGGAGAGTGCTGTACGAGGCAATGAGCTCCGAAAATCCAATCCGTAACTTGTCTGCTGCCCGGGCCGGGTTCTGCGAAAAAATAATTATGAGCACAATCATAAGAATGTTCCACATACACACCTCCGCGCGATGTGTGAAGCGTCTCATTTTGAGCTAACGTCTGATTTTTCTCCTGCCTCTTCGGTTGCCTCGCGCCCCGGGCCCCATGATCTCCCAGGATTTACGACTCAACACGAAGCGTAAGACGGGCGATAGCAACATCAGCAAGGCCAACGCCATCAGCGCCGCGGCGATCGGCCGCTGAAAAAAAATCCCGAGATCGCCTCTGGAATAGATCAAAGAACGCCGCAATGAGGCCTCGAGCTGAGGGCCGAGGATCATGGCGAGAACCAGGGGCGCCGGTTCAAAGCCGAACTTGCGCATCAGATACCCCAACGCGCCGAAGGCGATGGTTGTTCCCACATCGAAGACACTATTGTTCACGCTATAGGCGCCGATGATAACGAAAACCAGAATGAGCGGCGCCAAAAGCGGATAGGGCACTCGGAGGAGTTTCACCCAGAGCCCTATCAACGGGAGATTCAAAACCAGGAGCATGATGTTGCCGATGTACATCGAGGCAACCAGCCCCCAAAAGACCTCGGGCTTTTCCGCGACCAGCAGGGGCCCGGGTCTGATTCCGTGGATCAGCAGCGCGGCGAAGATCATCGCGATCGAGGCATTGCCGGGAATGCCCAAGGTAAGCAGCGGGATGAATGAGCCGGTCGCAGCACTGTTGTTTGCAGATTCCGGCGCCGCCACTCCTTCGATGGCGCCCTTGCCAAAGCGCTCGGGATGTTTGCTAAGCCTCTTCTCGAGCGCGTAGGAAATGAAGGATGAGATAATCGCCCCGCCGCCTGGCAGCACACCGATAAAAAATCCCAGCAATGATCCCCGCGCGATCGGTGCAGCCGACGTGTGCCACTCCTCTCGATTCGGTAGGAGACCTCGAATCGTTGTCTGAAAGACTTCCGCCTTGACGTTTTGTTCGACATTGACAAGAACTTCTCCGATCCCGAAGAGTCCCATGGCGACGAGAATGAACTCAAATCCCTCACTGAGCTTGAACACCCCGTAGGTGAATCTCTGCGTTCCCATGATGGGATCGAGGCCGACCGTTCCGAGCAATAGGCCTATGCAGGCGACCAGGAGTCCTTTAGTCATCGACCCTCCCGCCAAGTAGCCCACCATCGTTAGTCCGAGGACAAGCAGCGCAAAATTCTCTGGCGGTCCAAACTTGATCGCAAAGGAGGCAAGCGGCGGCGCAAGCAACATCAAACCAACGATGCTGAGCGTACCGGCAATGAAAGAGCCGAAGGCAGAGATCGCGAGGGCCGCACCAGCCTTCCCTTGGCGCGCCATCTGGTAACCATCGAGGCAGGTGACCACGGACGCGGCCTCGCCAGGGATATTCAACAAGATCGAAGTGGTCGAGCCGCCATACATCGCGCCGTAAAAAATTCCCGCGAGCAAGATGACTGCAGAGGTGGCGGGAATCCCATAGGTCACCGGCAACAGCAGGGCGATCGTGGCCGGCGGCCCGAGGCCTGGCAGAACACCGATCGCAGTCCCGATAAATGAGCCGAGAAAACAGTAAAGGAGATTGATCGGGGTAAGCGCAACGGCAAAGCCGGTGGCGAGATTACTTAGGATCTCCATAGCGTGCGCAGCCAGTTTCTCTTTAGCGGCGTCCGGGTTGTTGATGGATCACGATTGAATGTTCAAGCCGTTCAAGCGGTTCAATCCCCCGGATCAAGTCCGGGTCCGTTCAAACCGCTAAATACCTCGGAGGTTCCAGCAGTTGAAACCGGAGAGACGGTTTTGAACAGCTTGAACCGTTTGAACGATTTGAACGCTTAGAAATATCCTACAGCGGGCCTCTTGGCAGAGGTACGCTCAGCCAAACTGCAAATAACACATACGAGCCGGCTGCACTAAACACAGCGATACTCAGAGCGACCGGCCATCGTTGGGGATCCAGCACGCGCAACATGAACAAGACAAGGAGGAATGTGCAGATGGGATAACCGAGTGGGTCGAGCAAAAAAGTGTAAGCAGCCAGAACCACCAATAACACGACGACCTTCACGAGCCGGCCAGACTCGTCTCGAGCGGTGCTTGAACGCGAATTTAGCGCTTGAATCAGGAGGATGATCGCGAGCAAAACGACCGTGACGCTTGCCCACCATGGAAAAAATCCCTCTCCCGGATTGTGGATTGTGCCAAAAGGAAGCTTCGCCGACTCAAAGGCCGCCGCGGCGCCGAAAGCCAGAGCTAAAGTTGCCACTGCCACATCCCGCCTCAGCATATCGGCTATTTCTTTGCGTTCGCCACGACCTTGGCAAAGCCGTCCCACTCTTGACGCCAGGTGGCTTCGAACTCCTTTCCGCTCTGAAACTGAATCTCATCACCCAGCTGTTTAATGAGCGCTTGAAACGAGCCGTCCTCGGTCACTTGTTTGAATCCTGCTTCCAACTTTTGAGCAATCGCCGGAGAAATCCCTTTCGGAGCCACAACCGATCGCCACTGCGTGAAGACGATGTCAACGCCCTCTTCGCGCACCGTCGGGACATTGGGCAAGTCGCGATGCCGGCGCGTGTCCGTGACTGCGAGCGCTCGCATCTTGCCGGCGCCGATCTGGGGAAGGAGCTGAGCACTGAAGAGAAAACCCCCGTCGGCATTGCCGCCGAGCACCGCGAGCAACGCTGGGCCGCCGCCGTCGTACGGGATATTGTTGTATTCGACCCCCGCCGCTCGGCCGACCATTCGCATGGGAAAGTCTCCTGCGCCCCAGGTTCCGGTGTTGGCAAAATTGAACTTTCTCGGATTCTTTTTCATGTAGTCAATGACCTCGCGGAAGTTCTTCCACGGTGCGTCGACTTTGACGGCAAAGACCGCCGGGCTGTAGTTGATTCGCGCGATGGCAGTAAAATGATCCGGCCCGATCGGCGCGTTCTGGACCAAAGCAAAGATCGTATTTGGACCGCTGCCGCCGAGCATCAACGTGTAGCCGTCCGGCTTTGCCCTGATGACGTACTGAGAGCCCGGCGCTCCTCCGCCACCCGGCTTCAGCACGACGAGCAGAGGTTGACCGAGATACTGGTGCGCCACGCTCGCGAGCGCGCGGGCGGTGAGATCGTGAGAGCCGCCCGCCGCATACGGGACAGCAAGCTCGATCGGTTTTGTCGGAAACTCCTGCGTGGCCGCTAGTGCTCCTGTGATAATAACGATCACCAGCGATCCGAGTTGCACTGCGCTTTTCAGTCTGCGCATAGGACCTCCTCGGGCTACAGGACGGAAGGAGGAGAAATGTTACTACGAACGACTCCCGAAGCGGTTGCTAAACTACTATATCTGAAAGAGCAGCTGCAATCTCGTTGAAGAGCGGGGACCAACGTAACTTGATCCTCCTGTACATTATGGCGTAGGGTGCCGGCGGGATTGTTGCACTCGAAAGCTCTCGATTGTTCTGAGGAGAGATAAAATGACGGATCGAAAGATCAATGTTGGCATTATCGGCACAGGATGGATCGGCGAGATTCGAGCCAAGGTCTGCGCCAGTCATCCATTAGTCGAGAGCGTACACATTGCCGAAATCGATCCCGCAAAGCTCGCGCGGGTCGGGGAAGACACCAGAGCCGTTACCGCGACGACGGATTATCGTGATCTTCTACGTCGGGATGATATCGACGCGATCTTCGTTTGCAGCACGCCCGAAACCACGCACTACCCAATAACGAGGGATTGCGTCCGTGCGCGCAAACACACCTTGTTGGAAAAGCCGATGGGACTCGCTTTGAAGGAGGCGGACGAGATGATGAGCCTGGCAAAAGAAGCAGGACGCAAACTCACCATCGGTTACACGCAACGTTTCAACCCGAAGTACGCCTATGTGAAACAGTGCTTGGGCAATGGAACTCTCGGGCGACCGGTTACCGCAATGGTAAGCCGCAATGTTTCGCGCTCCATCGGCAACAAAATCGGCGGGCGCATCCGGCTGTCGCCTGCCGTGATGGAAGCAACGCATGACATTGACTTTATTCTTTGGTGTCTCGAGGGCACAAAGCCGGTGCGGGTTTATTCGGAAGTCGTCTATCGCATCATGGAGAAGGCGCACGGCGTTCCCGATTGTCAGTGGATCATGGTGACGATGGATGACGGCACGGTTTTCACGATCGGCGCAGGATGGGCGCTTCCTCCGGGTTATCCGCACTTCTCGACCACGACGATCGAGTTCGTCGCCACGGAGGGCGCGCTTCTCATCGACGATACGCACCGGGATGTCGTTCTGAACACGATGAAAGGTGGCATGGTTCTACCGCTCTCGACCATGCCAGGAGAGCAGGTCGGACACGTCTACCAGGGACCGATGGAGGCAGAGACGATCCACTTCATCGAGGCGGTGGCGCTCGATCGTCCTGTGCTGGTAACGCCCGAGCAAGCACGGCAGGTGATGGAAGTGACGCTCGCCGCTGATCTTTCGGCGGAGCGTCATCAGCCAATCCAGCTGCCATTGTAAAATTGAAGATGGAAGATTGAGGATTGAAAGATAGCAATCTTCAATCTTCGATTCTGTATCCTCGAGTCTTCGCCAATAACGATGTAATGCCCTTCGACTTTTATTCGAGCTCTACCCTAATCGAAGAAGGCGCGCGGCGTTGCCGCTCAAAATCTTTTCTTTATCCGCACGACTCAGCTGGAGAGCGGTGACAATGTTAACCGGCCGGTCGTAGCCCATGTCAAAGCAGTAGTCGCTGCCCATCATCACACGGTCCGCTCCTACAAGTTTGATCAGGTAATCAAGTGATTCCGGAGCATGGCTGATCGTGTCGTAGGTGAAGCGTCTGAGATAACTCGATGGGGCCTTCTTCAACGCCTTGCACTCCTGCCGCACCCTCCAACCGTGATTGAGCCGGCCGATGAGATACGGAAAAGCGCCGCCGGCGTGAGGAAGGCAAATCTGAAGCTTTGGAAATCGATCGAGGAGTCCGCTAAAAATAATGTTCGCCGCGGCGACTGCCGTATCGAAGGGATTTCCCAAAAGATTATGAAGATAGTAGCTGGTGAGCCGCTGGACACCGATGACGTTGAGCGGATGGAGGAAAATCGGCATCTTCAGCGCGTCTATGCGCTCGAAGATCGGAGCAAATGACGGGTCAGTGAGCTCCTTTCCGCGGACGTTAGTGCCGAGATAGATGCCGCGGCAACCAAGCTCAGTGACGGCGCGATCTACTTCGTTAATCGCAGCTTCAGGATCTTGCATGGGAAGTGTGGCAAGAAACACGAAGCGCTCTGGATGCGCCCGGCTAGCTTCGGCCATCCCGTCGTTGACGATTCTGGCAAGTCTCAAACCGAGAGCGCCGTCGGCCCAGTAAACCATCGGCGGCATGAGTGAAAGCGCGTGGACTGTGACACCCCGCGAGCCCATTGTTTTCAGACGCACCTCTAGATCGTGGTAGTGAGGAGTGATCGGGCCGATAGCGACTTGGCCCACGGCGATCAACGGTCCCTTTGGACCAGAGCGCAGTTTCACTCCGTAGGGTTCTCCTTCGGTCTCAATGAGGCGGAGAAATTCTTCAGGAACGAAATGAGCGTGAATGTCGATCGTGGCCGTCGCAGAGCGGGTCGGCCTCGCTCGGACACCGGCACGCTTTCGCGGTTTTGTTATATTGGTGCGCTGCTTAATCGTATCCTCTTGTCTAATCTATGACCGTGATTTCTTCGATCGGAAATTGCGTCGTGACCTCAGGACCTTTTTCCGTAACGACCATCATTTCTTCAAGCCGCACACCCCACTGAAGCGGCTTTCCGTGCTGCGTTTCCAGCGCGAAACTCATGCCCGGCTGAATTGTCACGGGGAAATCAAGAGAGTAAATCCGCGAGATCACCGGCGTATCGTACTGCGCGAGCCCCAATCCGTGGCCCCAGAGATTCGCCGCAGCTTGATCTTCTTCCTTATAGCCCCAGGTCTCCATAGCCGAAGGCCAGACTTCGGCGATGTCTTTGGTCGTTGCTCCCGGTGTCACTTTGTCGATAGCTCGATAGAGCCATTCGTAGGCGATGTTATAATAGTCCTTTTGCTCCTGAGTTGGCTTCTTGCCAAC